>Ga0102832_1000936_pt1 | contig 29241 bp, 26 predicted proteins | sample EBPBio282013_DNA_FD_88942 | JGI IMG/M metagenome (GOLD analysis project Ga0102832, IMG submission 88942) | Wastewater treatment Type I Accumulibacter community from EBPR Bioreactor in Madison, WI, USA - Reactor 2_5/28/2013_ DNA (Illumina Assembly) | ecosystem: Engineered > Bioreactor > EBPR >... | reverse complement strand
GAGGAGTTGTCGTCCGGGTTTGCCGTCGATGCAGCGGGTGAGTTTGGCGAGGATGGGTCGGGTGTTCTCGGCGACGACGAGGGCGTGGCGTTCGGGCAGTTGCCGGACTTCTTCGGGTCGAAGGATCGGGATGTCTTCGCCGCTGCTGGATTGGCCGCCGCGGCCGCCGGTTTGCCAGGTGGTGCGGGCGATTCGGACGGTGCCGACGAGGTCGGAGATTTCGCGGTTGAAGTGGACGTCTTTGCTTCCGCCGAACATGACCAGGACGTTGGTGAGCCCGATGAGGGCGCGGGCTTCGGTTTCGCCGAAGATCGCCACGAGCTGGGCGCGGGTCTGGGCGGCGTAGATGAAGCTGATCCCCAACGCGCGCTCGTTCGCCATCCGGGTGCGCAGGGTCGGCAGCGGCGCGGTCGAGGGCAGTTCATCCAGGCAGGCCAGCATCGGTGGGCAGAGCCGTCCCCACGGGCTGTTGTTGGCGAGGGTGAGGGCGGTGTCGAGGATGTCTTCGGCTGCGGCGGTCATCAGTGGTGAGGCGGAGGCGTAGGGGTCTTCGCGGCCAAGCATGTAGATGGTGCCCCCGGCCGCGATCAGACGGGCGATGTCGGTGGCGGGCCGTCCGGGTCCGGGGACGCAGCGGCGTCGGATGTCGGGTTGGAAGAACAGGCTCATGGCTTGTTGGACGGTGGTGATGGTGTTGCCGGCGGTCCGGTCGTCGCCGGTGAGGGCGCCTTGGAGCAGGCCGTGCCAGAAGGGTGCCGCGCCGGGATGGGACAGCAGGATTTCGGCGGGTTCGGGTGAGCCGAGTGGGTTGGCGACCCATCGCAGCACGGTGTCGAGGTCGTCGCCGGTGAGGGCGGCGGCGTGGAAGTAGGCCATCAGGACTTTGGCGGCTTCGGCGGCGTAGAAGCGGGCGGCGGCGTCGCCGGAGCCGCCGCTGGCGGTGGTGTGGATGGTGCCGGCGGTGAACGCTTTGGCTCTGCGTTCGGCGGTGATGGGGTCGATGCAGCCGGCGATGGGGTCCCAGATGAGTTCGGGCAGGCCGGTGGCGAGCCCGAATGGGTCGAGGACGGCGACCGGCCGGTGGTCGGCTTGTCGGGCGGTGACGGTGAGGAGCAGGTCGTCGGTCTTGGTGAGGGTGACCAGAGCGGCGCCGGGGGCGCCGAGGAGGGCGGGGGTGAGGACGTCGAGGGTCTTGCCGCTGCCTTGGGGGCCGATGACGCCGGCGGTGCGGTCCCAGGGGCACCACAACGCGCCGGCTCGGGGTTGCCACGCGGTTCCGATCCGCCATCCGACCGCCCAAGGGTTGAAGGTGCTGGGCATGGTCGTCGCTAGATCGCCACGCCGGGGGCGGGCGGGTTGAGGCGCCGGCTTGGCGGGTCGGGAGGTGTCCTGTTCTGGGGTGGGCGGACGGCTTCCCACACCTGCTCGTCAGGGGTGGTGGCGGGGCCGGCGACGGCGTTGTGAACGTCGGGAGTGGCTTGGTTGAGGATCGCCTGTCGCAGGTCGGGCCACGCGTTCGGGGGTACGACGTGGTCGATCAGGCTGTCGAGTAGCAGCAGGCTGCGCGTTTGGGGCGGGAGGATGGCCTGGGCGCGTTCGAGGGCGATGACGGCGGTGGCGCCGTCGCCGTTGATCCAGGCCGCCATCCCGGCCAGGAACAGCGGCATGCCGGCTGTGCCTTCTGGGGTCTGGTTGATCACGTGGCGCCACAGCTTCAGGTGGTCTTCGGCGTTCTCGGCGGTGATGGACAGCAGCGCCACTTCGCGGACGGTGCCGTCGTGCACCAGCGTGGACAGCTGCAGGGCATCGGCTTGGCCAACCGTCCCCGGCGGCCTGGCGGGGCTGGGCAGGTTGGCGTCGAGCAGTGTGGTCAGCCGTTTGATCAGTTCGGGTTTGTCGTCGCCGTCGGGGAGGTCGTTGATGGCTTTGAGGTGGGCTAGTTGCAGCCCGGTGGTGGTGGGCGGGCTGGTGAACTGGGCGTCTAGGTCGGTGCGGTGTTCGAGCACGGGAAGCCCGTGGTAGGTGGCTTCGGCGGCGATTCGGCCGTAGCGGTCAACGGTGCCGGTTTGGCCGTCGCGGGTGTGCCAGGTGTCACCGTCGATGATCATGGCGTTGCGGTCGGCGAACGGCGGCAGGTGGTCCTCGCATCGTCGTAGCAGGGCTGCCCCGGTGGGCTGGTCGTTGGTGTAGGCGATCAGGTAGGCGCCGGCGGTGGGGAATCTGTTCCAGATCCGGTCCAGCAGGTCCTCGGCCCGGCCTGGTGGGAGGGCTTCGGTGATGTCTACGCGGGCGGTCAGGTGCACCCGTTCTCCGACGGTGACCACGACGACGAGGGACTCCTCGGGTCGGAACCCGATCAGGTGGGGCACGAGCTGAGCGAGGTCGCCGGGCTCGCTGATGTGCATGCGCGGGACGTCGTTGGCATTCATTCGGGTTCTCCTTCACAGCGAGGTGTGCTGGATCGCGACCGGCGGACGCGGCGGTGGGGCCAGTGGGTAGGTCTGGACGGGTAGCGGCGGGCCTTGCCCGGGGTGGGCCGAATCACTTCCCACACCTGAGGGTGCGCGGCTGCTTCGTCGGGCGACGGTGCGGTGGGCCCGGTGTCGGGTCGGGGTCTGGCGATGATGGTGAGCGGCCGTCCGTGTGAGGTGGCGTGTCCGGTGATGGTGCCGGTGAGGGTGAGTTGCCGTCCGGTGGTGATCCGGTACGCCCAGGCGGCGGAGGTGACCGTCTTCACCCGTCCCGATTCGTAGTCGAGGATCAGCAGGGCCCGCGGCTTGGTGTTCCACCGGTTCGGTGGCAGCCGTCCGGCGGTGATCACTGTCCCGGTCACCGTGATCCTCTGGCCGATGTCCCCGGCGGGTCCTGCAGCCGGTAGCTCCGTCGCTGTCGCTGGCAGCTGGCTACCGCGATTGGGTGTGGGAGGGTTCGGCGTTGTGGCGGTCTCGGTGTTCGCGTCGGGGAGGGTGCCGGTGTAGAGGCTGAGCCTGCCTTCGGGTGAGAACTCGTCTTCGATGCGCCAGTCGCAGTCGACGACCTCGACGAAGGGCAGCCCGACGCGGCAGTCGTCGTCCCAAAGCTCGTCGGGGTCTTCGTAGCTGTCGGCGGTGTCGAACAGGTGGATGATCGGCATGCTGGGGATGCGTAGTGCCCGGATGGGGTTGGTGAGCTGGACGGTTTCGGTGGCCGGGTCCCAGCGGTGCCCGATGCGGCGGATTCCGGCGTCCAGCATGGCGACCAGGGCGGCGTCGGTTGGGGCGTTGGGATCGGGTGATGCGTCGATCTCGTCGAGGAGTTGGCCGGGCAGCGCGTTGGCTGCGGCGGCCCGTTCGGTGCCGAGGATGTACCAGTAGCCGCCGTCGCGCCGTTCCAGGCTGGTCGGGGTGCGGGATAGGCACCAGTCGATCAGGGTCTTGACCCAGCGGCCGTGGTGGTCGTCCCCCGCGCACGTTCGTGCTGGGCGCCAGCGGGTCGCGTTGGGGATGGGTTCGGTCATGACGGTCTCCTTCTACTCGTGGGTGGGTGCAGGTCGGGACGGATCAGCGCGGCGTTGCGGCGTAGCCGGGTCAGGCCGAGGATCTGTTCGGCTTCGCCAGGGGTGGCCATGCCTTTCATGCGGCCGGCTCCCCAGCGGCGGCCGGCCCAGATCAGGGCCACGGTGTAGCCGGCGAGGATGACCAGCTGGACGGCGATCAGCCAGCCGTACAGCGCGGGGCTGGCCGCGCCCCCTGACAGGGTCAGCCCGGCGGTGGGGTTGCCGGCGAGGATGGCGGGGATGCTGGTGTAGAGCGCGCGTCCGGCGGGCCAGGTCCAGCCGGCACCGGCGGCCCAGTTGGCCAGTGCCCGTCCGAGGTGGATGCCGAGGCTGGCGAGCAGGAGCCAGCCGGTGAGGATGCCGATCGGGATTTCCCAGGTGTAGGGGTAGGGGTTTCGGCGGCGGTCGGCTTGCAGCATCGTCATCGCAGGGCACCTCGGGGTTCAGTGGTCGTGGAAGGAGACGTGGACGTGGTCGCGGTGGGCCAGGGTGGGGCTGGCGCCGAGGGGGTGGTGGTAGGCCCGCCAGGTGTTGCTGACGGTGGGCACCCACTTGCGGGCGTCGAAGATGATGTACTTCACCCGCAGTGCTTTGGCGTTGGCCTGGACCCAGTGCGCGACCCGCCACCCGAACGCGTTACCAGCGTCGGTGGACCACTTCGAGATCATGAAGTCGACCGCGAGGCCGCGCGGATGGTCGGAGGCGGCGATCGGACGCGGGCCCCGTCCACCGATCCTGGTGATCGATGGGAAGGCGGCCTTGACGCAGCGCAGGCCGCGGAGCGCGGTGGCGCGCAGTCCTGGTTCGGCGGCCGAGTGCGAGGGTGGGCAGGTGCCGTCGAACCCGGGCAGGTCACCGTCGACCGGCAGGCAGTCGCCGGCGGGGTTGTCGGCGTCAACGATGACCGCGCGTCCGGCGTAGGACCAGGAGTAGTAGAGGACGTCGTTGCGGTAGGAGACGCTGCGGTTGTAGGCCCACAGCGCCCGGATCACTCCGGCCTGGCCGGTGCGGACACCGGAGTGGACCAGATAGTTCGCGGCCGAGTGGATGCTGTCGGCGTCATTGTGGATGTCGCGGCGACCGTCACCATTGCCGTCGACGCCGTAGGCGGCGAACGTGCCGGGCATGAACTGCATCAACCCTTGCGCACCCGCCGTGCTGGTGTGGTTGTTGCGGCCGTGCCGGGTTTCGGCCATCCCGATCCCGGCCAGCAGCTGCCACGGCACCCGATAGCGGGCGGCGGCGGCCAGGTAGAGGGTCTGGATGGTGGCGGGGATGGTTTGGGCGGGGCTGGTCAGGGACTGGTGCCGCGGTGTCCCCCACTTCGGCAACCCGAACCCGGACGTGCCGCTGCCGGTGGCGGCGAGGGTGGTGCCGGCGTCGTAGGCCGAGCACGGGTCTTGGCGGACCTGTTCAGCCACCGCCGGCGCGATCATGACCGCGCCCAGGGTGAGGATGCCGATCGGGATCGCCCCGAAGACGACCAGGATCAGGACGAGAGCTGCGATGAGCCAGCGCATGGTGGTTCACCTGGCGCTTTCGAGCATGGCGTTGGTTGAGGCGAGGTGTCGTCGCTCGTAGGGGTGCAGGATTGTCTCGACCTTGTAGACCCATTCGCCTACTTTCCAGACGGCCCGTCCGGGGGCTTGGCGGCACCAGTCGGTGATCCAGTCGACCTCGATGTCGGACAGGTCGAGGAGGGTGGCGAGGTGGTGGGCGACGGCGGCGTCTTGGCCGTGGAGGATCTTGGTGTCGGCCAGGTGGAGGAGGTCTTTGGCGATCTGGGCGGCTTGGGAGCCGGCGTCGCCGACGCTTTCCAGATCGGTGGGTTTGTGGCCGATGGCGTACTGGATGTCGCCGTCGCGGCGGCTCAACCTGAGGTCGGCGTCGAGGCTCTTGACCGCGTCCAGGCCGAGCCGCATGATCTTCCACACCTCGTCGCGGACCACGATCCGCAGGTCCCCTGGGGCGGCGGTCTCCCGCATCGCCCGGCCCCACGAGTTGAGGCAAAGCAGCGCCATCCCGGTCGCCTCATCGCCGAGGCCTTCCAGTCGGGACAGCGACAGTGACTGGATGGGTGCGGTCCAGTCCAAGGCGATGCTGGTGTGGTCGTCGAACAGCCCTTTGAGGGTGCCGCCGACCAGCTTGGCCAGGGCGTCGCGCAGCAGCCGGGTCTGGTCGAGGAAGTGCCGCTCGGAGGCGTACCGGCACACGCTCACCAGTTCGTCGGTGGGGGTGTCGAGGAGGTGCCACAGGGCGGGGATGGTGGTTTCGGTCAGCCGGGTGTGGCCGTCGGCGTAGCCGGTGAGCATCCGCAGGGCGGCGTCGACGACGACGTCTTCGCTGGGCCCGTACGGGACCGGGGTATGGCCGATCTTCTGGGAGCCGACCAGGCCACGGATCAAGGCGGCCCAACGGCTGAACACGATCTTGGCCCGCTCCTGCGCGTCCACGGGGCTGAGGTGTTCCCAGCCCGTCTTGAGCGGGCCGAACTCGAGCGGGTTGATCCGGGCATGGAGGCCTTGCCCGATGGCGATCGGGGTGACGCCGACCGCGCGGCACAGGGGTTCGTATTCGTCTTTGACGTCGCCGAGGATGAGGGCTTTGTAGCCGAAGCCGAGCATGCGCAGCACGAACGCTTTCACGGTCGCGGACTTGCCCATGCCGGGTTTACCGAACGTGATCATGTTCGGGTTCGACACCGGAATCGTCTCGTCGAGGACCCAGCCGTTGGGGTCGGCGTGGAAGCTGGTCCGCGACAGGTAGTCGATGCCGATCTGGGCGCCGCGCGGCGGGATCGCCGGGCTGGTCACGAACGGCCACAACACCGGCGCCTGATCCGACGTCATCCGCCACACCGACACCGGCGCCGCCGCCGGCGACCAGCCCCGGTCCGGACGCCGCAGGCCACGCCGCGGCACAGGCTGGAACAACCGCGGCTCCCGAACCGCGGATTCGGCGGCGGGGAGGGTGGGGACTTGGTGGCCGAAGTCGGCCAGCAGCCGGTCCACTGCCCGACCGTCGCGAGTGGGGTGGCGGTTCACTGGTCAGTCTTCCGGTCCAGGCCGATGCCGAGGGGGATGTTGGCGGCGGCGAACCCGGCGTCCTGGGCCAGGTCGAGCCGCAACGGCGCGAACCCGGCCCGGCGGACCGCGGCGTCGAGGCGGCGGCCGAACTCGGCGATCCGCATCGTGGTGGGCACGGTGGTGCACGCGACCGCATACGGCCGGATCAGGGCGTTGCCGGAGGCGAGCTTGGCGTCCAGCCCGCGGGTGCGGGCCAGGTTGGTGCGGTCCTTGGCGCGGGTCTTCACCCCGGCGTGGTTGCGCAGCGCTTCGCCCATGTCGGCGGCGGTCTCGGCGGTGTGGGTCTGCCGATCGGCAGCCCCGGCGGGCAGGATCGGGTACACCACCGCCAGCGAGCGCCGCTCCCCCGGCTCGGTCGGCACCAGTACCGGCGCCAACGCCCCCAACACCGCCCCCTTCGCGGGCAGCCGCAGGGTGGCGGCGATGCTGTGCCACGCGTCGTGGGTGTAGTGCCGTGACGCCAGCTCCGCACCGGACGGCCCGGCGAGCGGCCAGGGGACGTCGGCGTTAACGCGGGGGTCGCGTTCGCGGGCGGCGAGGGCTTCGATGATCCCGGCCCGGTCGCCGGGGGCGAACCCGGTGCGGACCGCGGCGGCGAGCTGCGGTGAGGTCAGCCACTCCACAGTGGTGATGCGCATGCCGGTGCGAAGATGGGTTTCGACCTCGCCCATCAGCATGGTCATCGCCCGGGCGCGGGCATCGATGCCGCGGCCGAGCTCCTTCGCTTCCCGCGCCAACCGGGCCTCGGGCACCACGATCGTGCAGAACGCCTCGGTCCGGACCCCGGCCAAGGTCAGCGTGGCGGCCATCTCGGCGTTGACCTGGCGCGCCAACATCGGCGCGCTGGCGGGTTGGTGGGCGGCGAGCCACTGCTCCCGTTCGGCGCCGTCATCGGGCACCGACCGAATCAGGAACAACACCTCGGAGACCAACTCGGTGCGGGCGCACGCGTTCAACAGCGCGGCCAGGCCGCGGCCCTGGCTGTCCCGCTCGGCGGGGTCGGCCAGCGCCAGGCCGGGGTGGCTGATCGTCGCGGTGGCGGCCCACACCCGGCTGGCCCGGTCCTGGACGATCGCGATCCGGGTGTTCGTTGGCCCGGTCGGCGGCCCGTCATGCACCCTGATCCCAGCCAACACCCCAGGCAGGTCCGGATCCTCCAACCCGTCCGCTTGGCCCTTGGCGGCGTGGGCGCGCCACCGGGACCAGCGCAGCACCACCCCGAACGCGTACGCCACCGCCGCGAGCAGCCAGCCGGTCGCCGACCGTCCCCGCACCGGCACGACGACCAGGACCAACATGACCGCCCAACCCAGCGCTGCACCGGCGAACAACCCCCACCGCTGGGCTTGCAGCGCCCACAGCGCCGGGACGCCGGCCGCGACCAGGATGCCCAGCTGGACACCGGTCAACCCGAAGAACATGCCCACCCGATCCCGGGTGTAATCGCCATACACCGAAGCCATCACCAACCGCCTTCCATCTACAGGGCCACCACGGCCACCTCGGCCGCCGACGCACCACCAGCAGCCGCACCGCTCGACCCGGCGCCGCCGGCCGACCCGGACCCAGCCGGCGCCGTCCGCACAGCCGCCGCAGACCCGCCCGGGCCACCGGTGTCACTCGACGTGCTGGTAGTCGGGGTGCCGCTGGCGGGCGGTTCGCTTGATGGCGAGTCGCTGTTGGCGTTGGCTTCTCGGTTGGCGCGGGCGGCGCCGTCTCGGCGGCCGTCTTGGTAGTCGGGCTGGTAGGTGTTGTGGCCGACACCCTCTTGGTTGGTCATGTCGGTGAGCACCGAGGTGCCGACCGAACCGACCCGGGTCATCACCCCGATCCCCATCGCGAGCCCGGCACCGACCGGGCCCAGGAACGACCCCGCCTGCTGCACCACACCAGCAACCCGGCTCGTGGTCGCGGCGTCCGCGCTCGCCTCCCCCGCCGAAGCGCCGCCGCTGCTCGCGGCCGCGGTGTCGTCGCTCGCCGCGGCGGGTTGGCCGCGCAGCAGCCCCTGGAGTCCGCCCGTGGCTTGCAGGCCGGCGCGCATCGACGCCCCCGACGCGGTGCCCGGGTCGACGAACGCCAGCAACTTGAACAACGCAACTGGGGAGATCACGGCGATGCAGATCAGCACGATCGCCGGCAGCGTGGTGCCCACCGAGGCTTCGATCGAGCCCGCCTTGCCCGCGGCGACCCCTTCGGCGAACTTCGTCCCGACCCCGGTCACGATCACGACCAGCAGCGGGGTCGCGACCGCGGCGTGGAACCAGCGGAACGCCTTCCAGAACCAGGCCCGGGTGGTGTCGCTGACCAGGCCGGCGGCGGCGATCGGGCCGGTCGCGACCAGCACCATCAACGCCGCGTCGCGGGCCAGGATCACCAGCAAATGGCCGATCGCGGCGATCCACATCAACAACCCCAACAAACCGAGCACGGTCGCCAGGCCGGCGTCGGTGACCTGTTTGGTGTCGAAGCTGGTCCACGGCTGCCACGAGTTCCACGACGTCACACCCAGCAGGGAGCCCATCACTGACCGGGTCAGCCCACCGACCGCGGCGGTGACGGCGACGGTGTAGGCGACCCAGCCGCCGCACAGGACGGCGAACTGGGCCAGGCCGATCCCGGCCCGCGCCAAGCCTTTGCCGTCGCGGCGGCCGGCGGCGATCCCGAGTTGGACGACCAGCATGATTACCACCAGGATTCCGGCGATCCAGAACGTCACCTGATACAGGTCGTGCCCCGGCCCGCCGGCGGACAGGTCCGGGGTGAGCCAGGCGTCCATCCACGACAACACCAGCCGCAGCACCCACAACCCGGCGTTCCACACACTCAGCCAGCCCGCCGTCCACGCATCAGTCACGATCTGTGCCGCGGTCGAGGCCAGCTTCGAAAACGGATCCCAAGGCATCTACTCCTCCACCCCCTCGGTCCAGGCAAGCCAGCCCGCCTCGATCGCGGCGACCGACCCCGGCCACGTCGAAGGGGCAGGTGCAGGTGGGGAGCCGGCGGCGATCAGCCAACGCTGCTCGACCGGGTTCCACTGCATCCGGGAACAGAAGCCGTAACCCATCCGGGCCTCGGTCCGGATCGCGACCTGCACATCCATCAAGACGCACACCACCGTCCAGTCCGGCCCGTCTCTACCCTTCACCAACCCCGCAGCCGGGGTGAGCGTGACCAGGGTGGTGAGGTCCTTCTGCTGCCCGCCCTGACGGCCGGCGGCCAGGAACGAGACGACGTTGCGAGTCAACTCCCACTCCTCCACCGCCGGCCCGCCCGGGGCCACCCATGCTTGGTGGACGTCACGGGCGACGGGCAGGCTCATCGACTCCAGCACCGTCTTCTCGATCGCCGCCAACTGGCCCACCGCACCCTCCGGCGTCCGCGGGAACCCCGACGGCACCCCCGCCGGCCCCGCCTCCACCGTCGAGACCGGCACCACGATTGATGGGGCCAGGACGGGTGCCCGATCGGGAGTGAAGGCCGCGTCCTCATCCACGGCGGCCATCGGCGCGGCCGCGATCCGGTCCCGCACCGACACCACCTCGACCTCCCCGGACGCGGCCGGCGTCGGCGGGGCAGCTGCGTCCGGGGTCGCGATCGCGGACCACACGGCCATCCCGAGACCTGTGATCAGCAGGCCGAGCGCGACGGCTATCGCGCCGAGCATCGCGAGGAGTCGGTTGCGGCTCCACGGGCCCGGATCGGCCGGGCGACGGGTTGGGTTGCGGGTGGTGGGCATCGCGGGCGTCCCTAGATGCAGCCGTTGCCGAGGATGCTGTCGACGATGCCGGGAGCGACAACGAATGCAATCGCGGCCAGGACGACGACGAAGATGCCGACGATGCCGGCCTTGCTGGCGTGCGGCATGTTGAAGATCCGGCCAGCCACGATCGCACCGATCGCCACGATCACCCCGACCGCGAACAGAATGATCACCGCCCACAACACATAGCCGGTGATGTCATCGGCATACTGCTGCGCCCCCGGCGGCGCCTTCGGACACACCTCCAACGGGAACAGCAACGGCACAGAGGCTGCGGCGAGGGTGGCGATGGTCATCGGGAAGTTCCTCTCAGGCTGGCAAGTAGGGGTGCGACGGCCGCCAGCAACGAGGCGGGCAGCGGGTCGGTGGTGATGCCCTCGACCGCAAGGCGCGGATCGTGGGGCAGATCGATCAGGCGGCGGCCATTGGCGCGCAGCTGGCGGCCGTGGGGTCCAAGGTGCTGTGCGAGCTGGCGGGGCCACCGCTTCGGCGCCCCGACCAGGACGACATGGACGCGATCGGGGCGTAGCAGGCTTGCGGCGGCTTCCAGCCGCCGCAAGCCCGGCAGCGTCGGCCGCGACACCACGACCACCGAAGGCAGGCTGCGGGCCAGCTGGCCGAGCCAGCCGGGGCTGGCCAAGAGCAGGTCGATGTCCACCGGGACGTCCAGCACAGTGAGCGTTCTGGTCGTCGGCGTCGGGGCTGGCATCGCTTCGAGGCTGGGCACGCGGTCGCTGCGCCGCTCGATCAGCACCCCGCCGTCGCGGGTGCCCTGCACCCAGCCATCCGCGGTCACGCCCATCTCGGCGGTGCTCGCCCCCGCCAACCCCGACGAGGCCACCGTGCAGCACTCCACCACCCGCGCACCGCCAGCCCAGCTCGCCAGAGCGAGGGTCACCGTCGAGGCGCCGGCACCACCCGTGGCGCCCACCACCAGCACGACCTGCTCGCCAGGCGCCGGCGTCCACACGACCGGGGAAGGTGCAGACGGCCCGGGCAGGTGGTGGGTGCCGCGGAACTGGCCGGCGACCGCGGCGCGGTATGCGCGGCGCAGTTCCTCGACCGACACGATCGGGGCAAGGGTTGTGCCGGTCATGGCTGGAGCTCCTCGGCGCGGCTCCGCAGCCCAGCCCGGAGCACCGTGCTCGGCAGGTGCGCTAGTCGGCGCTTTGCCACCTGGATGGCCTCCAGCGTGGCGGTTGTGGCCGCGAGCGTCCGGATCGCTGCCGGCTCCTCACCGAGCAGCTCGAACAGCCGGGCCACCTCCACATTCGGGTCATCGCTCATCGGGCAGAACACCTCCTCACCCCCACTAAGCCGACGAGCAAGCTCGATCCGGACAACTCGGGGTCACGCAATCCTGCGAACCGCTCCGACAGAGCCATCAGCCACCGCCCCCGCCAGGGCGGCGATGCTGCGTCGGGCATGCCGACGCACCGTCCGCCCGCTCACCCCCCAGCGGGCAGCGACCCGCTCCGAGACCACGTCGCCCAACAGCGGGATGCTGTCCGGACAGCCACGCCTGGTCGTGGTGGCCGCCGCCGCAACCACATCTGCCAGCAGCTGGCAGTCGGCCTCGGTGATCAACTCCTGGTCCCGGCCCCACTCCAAGACCGCGAGCAGCTCGTCGCGCACCGTCGACTCATACGGATCGACGCCGGGATGCTCGGTGCGAGCGATCTCGTCATCGATCAGGGTCCGCGCCAACGTCCGGTCCCGATGGGTGTCGATCCGGGCCCGATCGCCCAGCTCGATGCACACCTGCCGGCGCAACCGCCACGCCACATTGGGCACCAGCCGCGCCGCGGTCTGCCACCGAGCCGTGCGCACCTCGATCCACAAACACGCGGCGATGTGCTCATCGATGTCAGGGTCGAACTCGACCAACTCCGCCGACAGCCGGACCGCCACCGGCATCAACAACCACGCCAGCACCCGCGCCGCGTCCACATCGTCGCCGCCATCCGTCGCCGCCAGCTGCGCCAACCCCCGCAACACCAGGTCCACCTGCGCCGCTGGAGCTGAGCGCCGCCAGGCGTCCATCTTCGCCGGCTCGGCCAACAGCTCCAGGTCCGGCACCTTTCGGCACCACTGCGGCCAGCTCTCCACCAGCAGATCCAGCACCTGCTCGTTGTCGAGCCCCATCGCCTGCATCACACTCATCGTCGGTACCTCCTCTTCGGTCTCTTTCGACCAGAGAAGGCCAGCCCAGGCATGTAGCCACAGATGTCCCCACAACATCTGTGGACAACCCTCCGCTATCCACAGATTCGCGCGAAACCCCTTGACAAACCCATGTCCCCCCATCTCCCCCCAGAGACGATCCCGGCGCGGTTTGGTGCGCTGGTTCAGGGCCTCAGCTCGGCATCGTCGGGTGGTTCGTTCACTGCGGGCAGCTGGGTGCTTGCGAGTACCCGCCCGACGAAGGGGCCGAAGGCTGAGGTGACGGCTTATCGCGGCAGACGCCTTGGCGGCTGTTGCACCGTCTTGTCGCCACGCCGACAGGACGCGGACCGCTCGATCCGTATGACGCTGCTACACTTGGCGTCATACAGTCATAGGGGGTTGGAATGGCCGTTCTGAACGTTCGGGTGGACGATCACATTCGCGATCAACTCAGGGCACTAGCAGACGCCGAAGGGGTGACCTTGAGCGAGTACGTCCGCGATTTGGTTCTAGCGGCCGTCGTGCCCGTCTACCAACCTGACCCGAGGCATGGCGACGAGCCACCGCCCGAGAGCATGCGCACGATCGATCGACAGGTGCTCTCCTTGCTGCACCGCATCCTCGCTCGGGTGCTGCCCGAGGACGCGAACCGGGAGGACGGCGACCTGGAGTACCAGCTGGAGCGCGCGGCCATCCTCGAGGAAGGCTTCGCAGGTGAGTACTGGCTTGAAGTCGCTGGGTTCCGGACTGAGCTGTCCAGCCGCCAATGCAGTCGGGTTTCCGACATCCTCCAGATGTTCCGGATCATCACCTTCAGCATCGACCACCAGCGGGCCAAAGGCACGCCAGTCGGTGAGGGGCTGGCATCGCAACTCGAGTTCCGGGGATTCGACCACAACGATCCACTCGAGGGCCACATGGCCTCCTATGTCGCCTATCAGATGAAGAACGACGCCTGGTCCGAACTCAGGCCCCAGGTTGAACGCCACGACAGAGGCAACTCCCACTCGCGGATGCTCGACGTCTATGCGCGGATGCTCGCTGAGTACCGACGTGTGATGGATGGGCGCAAGCGAGGGTTCGGCAGACACGACTACCTCCTGACTCCTGACGAGCTGCGGCAGATCGCTGATGCGCGCGTCCATCCGTCCAACCGTCGAGTGACACACGCAATGCCCAGCGACGCGCTGCGCACTCAGAAGAACGTCACCGACGGTGGTTAAGGTGAGAGCAACCCACGAGGAGGGGCGCGTGACCGTCGAAGAGGAGTCGATCCAAACGGATCTCTTCGGTGTGGAGCGCCGCCCCAACGCGACCGAGCTGCTCACGACGCTTGCACTTATCAATGTCAACTGGGAAGTCGATCGTCGGAGCTATCTCGACAACTTCGTACCATTCCTCCTACAGGCCATCAGGGATCCCAAGATCCGCAGTTGGAATGAGGTCGAGGCCCAGACCCAGCTTGCACGCACCTTCGGGCTGGAGGTCCCGTCGAAGGTGGTGGGCTCGTTGCTGCGACGTGCGGTACGTCGCGGCTTCGCTGTCCGCGATACCAACCGCTACACCCTCACCACCGAGGGCAGAGGCGACGGCCTGGCCGCCGTCGAATCGGCCAGAGCCGACTGCCGTCGCCAACAGCGCAACCTCGCGAGCTCTCTCGCAACGATGGTCTCGGGACGATTCGGCCTCCAATGGACGGTGGGGGAAGCCGAAGAAGTGCTGGCTTCGTACATCGAGCAGCACGCTGTGCCGCTGCTGGCCGCATCCACTCGAGGGGCGGCGATCGAGCCTCTTGAGGTGCCCCTCGGGACTGAGTACATCGTGAGCGTATTCGTTGCCGAGATCGCGGACAGCAACGCCGAACTGTTCAAGTACCTGGACCAGATGGTCAAAGGGTCCATGCTGGCGTCGGCGTTGTATGTATCCGTTCAGGCAGACGTGAATCGCAGGTTCAGCAACACGACTCTCTACCTGGACGCCCCGGTCTGTCTGAAGGCACTGGGACTTGAGGGCCGCGAGGCGGAGGTCGCGGCACGCCAAGTCATAGCTATGGCGATAAGGCAGGGCGCCTCGGTTGCGTGTTTCGAACACTCGGTCAAAGAAGTGGTCGGGGTCCTGGACAGCGCCAAGTCCGCCCTTAGTTCGGGAGTGCGACGGGCCGACGAGTTGGGTGTGCTCGCCCACCTTCGGGCGAGTGGCACCACGGCATCGGATGTCGAACTGATGATCGAGCGGATCGAGCAGAAGATCGAAGCTCTCGGCTTACGGATCGAGACAACGCCCCCCTACCTGGACCGACTTGGCGTTGATGAGAAGGCACTTGAGGAGAAGCTGCAGAAGGGAGTTGGGTACCTACACCATCCTTCGCTCGTGACGGACCTGAACAGCCTCACGGCCATTCACCGCCTGCGAGGCGGTTCTTCGCCGCGGCAACTTGAGCGTTGCCGAGCGGTCCTCATCACAGACAATGACCGGCTCGCCGCGGTTGGGAAGAGCTTCTTCGACCGCACTGAGCACCTTTGGCCGGTGGTCATGATGGAGAACGACCTGGCGGCACTGGTCTGGGTCAAGGAGCCGCAGCGGTTCCCGGAGCTACCGCGCGCGCAGGTCATTGCGGATTGCTACGCGGCACTCTCGCCATCGCCTTCGCTGTGGCACAAGGTCTCTGAAGAGATCGACCGGCTCCAGGCCCGGGGGGCCATCACCGAGGACGATGTCGCTATTCTTCGCTACTCGCATGAAGCGAGCACTGCGATCATGGACGCCACCCTGGGTGAGCCCACCAGGGTGACGGCTCCGACGATCCGCGAGGCCCTTGCACAAGCCAAGACTATGGCAGCGGAGCCGGTGGCCCGAGAGCGGGACGAGGCTCTTGTGCGAGCCCTGACCGCGGAGGCTGACGGAGCCACAAAGGAGAGCGCACGACAGGCGCTGGTGGGAGACCTTGAGATCGCACACGGGGAAGTCAATGTCAAGGCGGGGCAAGTCGCCGAGCTCAGCGCCCAGCTGGACGCATTGCGAAGGCGCGAGGCAGACATGCGCACCTCGATAAACGACAGAGCAATCCGATCAGCCAGAAGAGCCCGCCGGATCATCTTGGCCATCGCCGTTGTGGTAACCGCTGTCGGGGCAGCAAGCCTCATCCCTGAGGTGGCAGCAGGCATGAGTGGTCCCATCCTGTTCCTGGCCAGGTGCGCCGCCGTCCTCGCCTTCGTTGCAACGGTCTTCGGCACCGTCACAGACGGCAGCAAGCGATTCGAAGACCGGTTCGCTGAACTCGACGAAGCCAGGCGTCTTCGATCGGTCGGCCTGCGCTAGCCACCAGCAGTCTGCGATGCAAGAGGCTCAGCTCAGCAGACGGGGTGGGCGCGCTTGATCGGACGAGCCGAGTGGGCTTCACCCAGCACAGATCGTGCATCCTCCGCAGGCCGCGGAGAAGCACTACCGTTCTGGGATGGCAAGAATTGTCCGGCCTGTCCACGGCCGCGTTCAGGTCTGGCTCCCGTTCCGGCACGGGAGCGCGAACTACGACTTGCTCAAAGACATCTGCGGTGACCTCACCCGGCCGGAGTACAACAGGTCTACGAGGTGCTTCGAGGTGGCCCGACATCATCTTCCTGCCCTGTTGGATGAGCTACCCCGTGCGCTCAGACAGCCGGTTGTCAATGGCCAGGTCTTGGTCCCCGCTGGTGGCCAAGTAGAAGTCCCCGGTCTTCGTCCGGTTTGATCAGTTCTTGAGTGGGGTTCCTCCGTTCGTCTTGGCTTGTCGCATTCGGTAGCTGTCGCCGTCGGTGATGGTGACGTGGCAGTGGTGGAGGAGCCGGTCGAGCATGCTGACGGCGGTGGTGTGTTCGGGCATGAACCGGCCCCATTGCTCGAAGGGCCAGTGGGAGGCGAGGCCGAGGGAGCGGCGTTCGTAGGCGGCGGCGACGAACCGGAACAGTATTTGGGCGCCGGTGTCGTCGAGCGGGGCGAACCCGAGTTCGTCGAGGAGCACGACGTCGTTGCGGAGCAGGTTGGTGATGACCCGGCCGACGCTGTTGTCGGCCAGGCCGCGGTACAGGGTGTCGACGAGGTCGGCGGCGGTGAAGTATCGGACGCGGTACCCGGCCTGGACGGCTGCTTCGCCGAGGGCGAGCAGCATGTGACTCTTCCCGGTGCCTGCCGGTCCGATCAGGCAGATGTTCTCGGCGGCCGGGATCCATTCGAGGCTGGCCAGGTAGTGGAACGTGGCTGGCGGGATGGAGGAGGCGGCGACCTGGAACTCGTCCAACGTCTTGGTGATGGGGAACCCGGCGAGGCGGCGTCGGGTGCGGGTGTTCGACTGGTCGCGGGCGGTGATCTCGGCCTCGACCAGTGTGCGCAGGAACTCTTCCGGGGTCCAGCGTTGGGTCTTGGCGGTGACCAGCAACTCGGGGGCGAGGCGGCGCATCGAGGCGAGCTTCAACCGACGCAGCCCGGTCTCGAGATCGGCCGACAGGGCGGGTGGGGTGGTGTTCACCGGGTGCCTCCGATCCGGTAGGCGTCCAGCGATCGGGTCGGTGCGACGGGCAGGTCCAGGATGAGTGCTTCACCAGCAGCTCGTGGGGACGGTACCCCGTTGCCGGCGGCCAGGATCGAGACCACATCGCCGGCTCGCCAGCGTCGGAACGCGACCGCCCTGCGTAGGGCGTCCAGGACGGCTGGTTCGCCGTGCGCAGCCACAAGTGTGTTGATCTGTTCGATCTCGCCACCGAGCTTGGTGATGCCCGCTGCGGCAGCGCCGGTCAGGAACGCCTCAGCGACCTCACCCAGTGCCAGGAACGCGGTTTCGGTCGCGGTCCGGGCTCGTGGCGCCCTGCTCGGCCGGTCAGGTCTCGGGTTCGGGTAGTGCTCGTCGAGGACGCTGGCGGTGCCTGGCGCGGCCAGTGTGTGTTCGGCGACGATCTCGCCGGTGGCCGGGTCGATGACCGCCAGGCGCTGCTCGCCGGCCAGCACGGTGAGGGTGGCGCCGATCAGCTGGTGCGGCACCGAGTAGCGGGCCGAGCCGAACCGGACACAAGACAGCCGGTCGACCTTCCGGGTGATCGGCCGGGGCCCGATCTCCAACCGCAAACCCGGCAGCGGGCCGAGCAACTCCTGCTCGGCGTCGAGCCGTTCGGCCGGGACCGCGGCAATCTCCGAATGGGCCTGGGCGTTGACCTCGGCGCACCACGCGGCGGCCGCCCGGTTCGCCGCGGCGAGGTCGGTGAACGGGGCCTGGGGTGTGATCAGGTCACGCTTGGCGTAGCCGACCAGGTGCTCCACCATCCCCTTCGACTCCGGGTCGTGGCCCTCGCAGAAGTCGGGCCTAAACCCGTAATGGGTCGCGAACCGGACATAGTGCGGGGTCGGCACCACCACGTTCGCGACCACGCCGCCTTTCAGGCAGCCCATCCGGTCGGCCAGCACCACGCGGGGGACCCCGCCCAGAACCTCGAAGCACTCGGCCAGCATCGCGAACGTGGTCGCGGCGGTCTCGTTGGTGGCGAACCGGACGAACCGGACCCTGGACCAGCCCAGCACGGCACAGAACACGTGCAGCCCGTCCTGAACACCCCAGTCGATCAACAGGTGCTCACCCGGGGACCACACCCCGGGTCGGCGCCGGTGACCCTGCTCACGCCGGTACGCCGCCTTCGCGTCGGCGACCAGCCGGCGGAAGTTCCTCGCCGACCCGGTGAACCCCGCCGTGCGGGCCGCGGGCAGCAGCCGCTTCGCGCTGATCCGGCCCTGGGTGGCCTTCACCCGCTCGACCACCAGCTCGCTGACCTGGTCATAGTTCCGGGCCCGGACAGCCCGCGCCGGCCTGCCTTCCCCGGCCTCATGGGCGGCGATCACTCGCCGCACGGTCTTGTGAGTCGTGCCGCACAACGCGGCCGCTCCTCGATAGCTGCCTACCTCCCGATAGGCCGAAATGATGTCCATTCGCTCTCTCGCGTTCTTCAATGGAGACCCCTGCGTGGTGGATGTGACTGGTTGGCACCGTCACCGTCACCACGCAGGCCCCCGACGGGCCAACGACACGACGAACGAAGAGCGGGGACTTCTAGTTGGCCATCACCGGGGACTCACACATGGCCACCAGTGGGGACTTTTTCATGGCCACGGACACCGGTCGACGTCGTCCTCCACGGCTCCACACAGACCAAGTGCGTGGAAGCGTGCTGGAACGCCTCGCCGGACTCAACTTGGGAGTGCGTTTGTTCGTGCGCGGGCCGCTTCCATGGAACGCGCTCAGGCCCTCCGAAACAGGTCGGCCCAGGCCTTGCGGTCGCAACCGACTACACAACGCACAGCTTCACGCTCTTCCCCTAGCCGCGGGTTCAGCCGACGCAGCCGACAAGCGACCTTGCACCCGTAACGTCCACCCGCTGACAGAGTGGACGGCGGCCGAGTCTGCGGCCGCCGAAGCGCCGCGCGAACCATCGCCCTCCTTGACGTCCACACTCGACAGTCAGCCTTGTATCTCGTTCATCTCCTGATTCCCCTCGAAGCGTTCGAACGCGAACGGATTTCATCCCGCCGAGGGTCGAGCGCCGGTGGCTGGACGACGGGGACGGTCTCGTACGGCGACAACTCAGCCCTAGACAGTGCCAACTCACTGTCGCGCGTGGCGGCCGTTCCCTGGAACCGTTGCTGCCGCCGAAGAGTCTCTTTGGTGACGGTCACGTAGGGTGCGGTATACGGGCCGGGTTCGAAGCCGTAGGCCTGTTCCAGGCGGCCGAACCGGGCGAGCAGGTCCTGGCGGTGCCCGGCTTGGCAGATGTCGTTCAGGGTGGCCGGTTGGGTGTTGAGGGCGATCGCGACTTCGGTGATGCTCAGCCCGGCCTTGCTGAGCCGGTCGATCTGGCGCAGTGTCTCGGTTGTCGCCTGTACACGCGCCCAGCTCGTCGTCAGGGTGTCGTCTTCGGTCGGCTTGGCGGCTTGGGCGCGGAGGGTTGCGAGTCCTTGTTCGCAGGTGCGTCGGGCGGTGCTGGCGGATCTTCCCGTTTCGTTGGCGATCTCGTGGTAGCTGCGGGGACGTCCGTCGGTCAGTCCGTAGCGCAGGGTGAGCGCTTCTCGCTGCGCGTCCGGGAGGCGGGTCAGGTCGTTGATCTGATCGTCGGCAGGGTTGTGCGCTGGTTCGACCGCGAGGGCGCGCTCTTGTGTCTCTGGCGCCATCCCATCGATAGACAGCGGCGCTTGGTGCCGCAGGAGGGAGGCGATGGTGCTTCGATGAGGCCGAGTTCTTGCGCCACTGCGTGGAGTTGGGCGGGTTGGCGTGTTTCGGATTCGAGGCGGGCCGTGATCGCTCCGGCGCGTCGGATCAGGATGGCGCGGTGAGCTGGGACACCCAGCGTGCCGCCGCGGCTGGCCACGTACTCGATGACCCTTCTGCGGATCGTCGGCACCGCGATCGTGGAGAACCGGCCGCGACGCCAGTCGTAGCTCCGCAGCACTCCGGCCATCGCGGCGACGCCCTCCTGAAACACCTCCTGTCGCGACAGGACGGGATCACGGCCAGCGATCCCGTTCATGACGAACGCCACCAGCCGGAGATTGGAGAGCAGGAATCGCTCACGCGCCTGCTCGCCTTCGGCTGCGATCCGTTCGAGTTCGGCTCGGGTCGCGTCCACTCGCAGGCGGTGCCCGGCGAGCACGGCCGCTGCGGCCACGCCGGCCTCGATCGTTCGTGCCAGCGAGGCTTCCTCCTCGGCGGTCAGCAGCGGCAGCGCGCCCGGCAGTCCAGCCATGACTCACCGCCTCTGGGTGGATCGGTCGGTTTGCCTCTCCGCGTCGACCGCGGCTCGTTGCTCAGTGCGTTCGAGCGGGGTCTTGCTCACTGGTGTGGAGGCGGGCCGGCACGATCCTGGCGTCGATGCCGGCCCATTTCGCGCTTCGGAGTGCGTCTGCGGCCGCGACTCGGTGGATGGTGGCTGGGATGCCTCGCATGTGGGGCCAGGCGTTCCAGAACGCGGCGTCTGTGGCGTAGGTGGGCAGGTCGCCGGGGAGGGTGTCTTCCAGGAGGCCGGCGATGGTGTCGCGAGCGAGTTCGAGTTGGTCGAGCTTGGCACCGACCAGGGTCGGGATGTCTCGGGTGGCTGTCTCGCAGTCCACCACGGCGCCGACCTCCCACTGGAGAAGCCCAGCGAGGGTGGCCTGATCCAGACCGAGGGCTTCGCGTCGTGCCGTGAGTTCCAGGGCGTCCATCGCCGGCTCCTTCGGGTCGCTGTCCTGACACCGGTCATTCTCGGGGTGGTGCAACCGATTCCGACGCCCATCCTTCGTGGTCTGTGGACAACCCCGGCTCCACAAGGACAACGCACCGCCCTGCCGGTCCGAGGATCCTGGCGCGCAACCAGGGTGGAGAGCGCGCCGGGACCGGACCGGACACGGAACGTGTCTGCCGCTTGGTGGGTCATCCGAACTCCACTCCAGCTCGCAGGAACCCCGGCCCGTCCGGATCTTGGCGCGGGGCGATCGTCAGCTGGCTTGTTCCTTGGGTTCGAGCCAGCGGTGGGTGCGCAGGATGCGGTCGGCGCGTTCGGGGAGTTCGATGGGTGGTTCGCCACTGCCGTCGGTCCAGTCGATGACGGATCGGGCGAGTGCTTCGGCTTCGTCGTTGCGACCTTGTTGGGCGGCGACGGCGGCGAGGTCGAGGGCGGGGGTGTGTTCGTCGGGGGCGGCGAGCATGGCGAGTTCGGCGGCGGCTCGGGCTTGGCGGGTGTCGTCGGCTTCGAGGGCGATGCTGGTGACGAGGTGTGCGACGTCGACGATGGCGCATTGGAGGTAGCGGTCGGGTCGGGTGTCGGTGAGCCAGGGCCGGCTCTTGCGCCGCTGGTCTTCATACGGTGCGCCGACGACGAGGCGGAGCGCGGCGAGGAGGTCGGGGAGGCCGTCCGCGCCACGGGCTTCACCGCGCATCCGGAGGCGGCGGAACAGGTCGGCGTCTTCGAGGAGGTCCTCGACGAGGTAGGTGCCGACGCCGCGGCGGGCGGCTTCGGTGTTGTGGGCGGCGTCGGGCAGGTAGTGGTCGCCGGTGCGGGGATTGGTGCCGAGCCATTCGCGCACAACGTACATGTCCTTGTGGACCCGTCGGGTCGACAGGCCCATCGCGGTGGCGACCTGGTCTGCGGTGGCGCCGCGGGTGGCGGCGAGGTAGGCGACCATGTTGGTGTAGTACGGGGTCCGTTTGGCGACCACGGCCGGGTCGCCGCCGGGACCGACGCGCAGCCGCATCGGCCCGAGAACGCTGAGCCGCGGCCGGTCGCAGCTGCTGGCCGCCCACGCGGCCAGGTCGTTGTCGAGGGTCGGGTCGGCGGCTTCGGCGGCGCGCCGGACCTCGGCTGGGACGAGGGGTGCGATGACGGCGAGGTCGTCGGCGGTGTTGGCGGTGGTGGCCACCCAGTGCTCGTCTTCTCCGGGCATAAGGCTGGTGGCGTCGCTGTCGGGCTCGGCGTCCCGGGGCAGGGTGAGTTCGGGGCGGAGTTGGCCGGCTTCGTCGCACATTTCTTCCCATGCCTGGCTGGGGGTTTCGGGGAGGGGTGTGGGGATGTCGTTGAGGGTGTCGCCGGCGGCGAGGACGGCGGCGCAGCCGATGGCTTCGGGCGGGGTGAGTCCGTTGGCGATCAGGTCGAGACCGAGGCTGGGGACCTGGACGCGGCCGTCGGCGTCGACCTGGATCTGGGTTCCGGAAGGGGTCTGGCTGGGGCCGACGATGAGTACGGAGGTTGCGGTTCGTCCGGGTTGGGTGGCGATCAGGTCGGTGAGTACGGGTAGGTCGGCGGCGTCGGGGGTGGCGATGAGGATGCGGCTGTCCCACAGCCGGTCGTCGGCTTGGGCGACGCGGGCGGCCTCGAGGTGGTCGAGGTTCGCCGCAGCGAGCCGGTCGTGGACCTTCACCGCGGCGGCGACCGTGTCGGCAACGCCACCGGCTTGATCGTGGTGGTGGATGCGGGCGGGGTTGAGGGTGGCGAGTTCGGCGCAGATGCCGATGCAGTCGATGCGCAGGTCGCGGGCCCAGGGGACGACGGCGAGTTCGCTGGCGAGGTAGCGCGCCAGGTCGGTGGTGTAGTCGGGGTCGCCGGTGATCGTGATGACGCCGAGGGCTTCGAGGTTGAGCAGGTGCCAGGTGTCGTGGTCGTCCATGCCGATGGTGGCCAGCTGAGGCCAGGGCGGCGAGCTGTCGGGATCCAGGGGCCCGGCCTGGTCGAGGTTGTGGCGAGCAACCCGCCATTCGGTGTTGTCGGTGGTGGGTTGCCACGGGCCGGGCAGGGCTACCGGCCGGGCGAACCGGGCGGTGAGCGTGTCGGGGCTGACTCTCAGCGAGCTGAGGGTGGGGATCGGCTGGTCGCCGGTGTGGAGGGCGGTGGCGAGGCGGCGCAGTCCTTCGTCGATGGCGACGATGATCTCGGAGGTGGGTGCGCCGGCATGTTCGAGGGTCTTCTCGATCGGGGCGAACCCGGCCGGGGGGACGGCGATCGTGCGGCCGGGCCGGCGGGCCCGGAACTGCGCCCGGCGACGGCGCTGCAGCATCAACAGCAGGGCGCCGGCCAGCAAAGAGCCGGCCCCGACCAAGCCCGCCACCTGCCACGGCGGCGCCACCCACTCATCGTCCGCGTCGGCCTCGATCGGTGACGGATCGACCCGATCCGACCCTGCCGCGGTGGTCGTCGCCTGGGTCGTGGGTGGTGGCGTGGCGGTCGTCGGCGGGAGCGATGCCGTCGCAGGCGGCTTGGCCGGAGTGTCGTCGTCGCGGTTGTCGGGGTCGGGCTTGCTGGCGGGCTGGTCGTCGGTGCGGCTGGTGGGGATGGTGAGTTTCCAGCCGGGGATGATCAGGTCGGGGTCGGTGAGCTTACGGCCGTCGGGCTGGACGGTGGTCTTGGAGGCTTTGTAGATGCGTGGGTAGGCGTGCCCGTCGCCCAATTCGTCGAGCGCGATCTCCGAGAGGGTGTCGCCGCGTTTGACGGTGTAGGTCTTGGCCGCTTTCGGCGCCTTGGCGGGTGCCTGGAGTGGCGCGGTGGCCACCAGCGGCGCCGCCGCGGCGGGGCCAGCGGGGCTGGCTGCCGCGGCGGGGTGGGTGGTGGTGTTGAGGGTGCTGGTGGCGATGAAGCTGGCCAGGATGGCGGAGACGAGGCCGCGGGCCAGGAGTTGGGGCCAGGCCAGGCCGCGGAGTTGGGGGACAGGGAGGTGTCGGGCTCGGCTGGTGATCTCCACAGCGATGGTGGTGGTGAGGATGGCCCAGGAGATCCAGCCGACGATCTTGACGATGGTGACCAGCAGGGTGCCGTCATCGGGGGCCAGCAGTGCCCGCCAGATCCCGTCCCAGGTCCAGCCCATCCGGGGTGCGGCCACGTTGTGGGTGGCGATGAGCAGCAGCGGGAGTCCGAAGATGATGCCGGCCAGGCCGGTCGCGGCAAACAGGCCGGTGAGTCGTCGTCTCATCTCATCTTTCCGTTCCGTTTTCGACGCGCAGTACCCGGACCGAGCTGGTGCCGGTGACCTGGACCGGGCCGATGCCCATCCCGGACAGGAACAGCGGCCGGTAGCTGGCCTGGGCGGTGACGACCAGCAGGGTGCCGTCCTGGACGGTGGCGGTGCCGGTCATGCCGATCGCTTCGAGGTAGTCGACGGCGGCTGCTCGGGCTTGCCGGGTGCGGACTTCGAGGCGTCCTTGTTGCAGCAGGGCGCCGGTGGACAGTTGCTGTCCGGCCTGCCGGGCAGCTTGGGCGGCGGCGTCGCCGGCTTGTTGTTTGGCGTGGACGAGGCCGGACAGGTCGACGGCGATACCCAGCACGAGGACCATGGTGGTGGCGATGACGGCCGTCCACACGGACACGACCGCGCCACGCTCATCCCTCAGCCGGGCAGCGTGGGTGGTCATCGTCGCTCCCTGAACTTGTCCAGCGGGGAGGTCATCGATGCCTCGATGGGCATGCTGGGTGGGATGCCGGGCAGGGCGGCGAGGTCGGCGGTGTCGAGGTCGCAACTGACCCGGACGGTGATGGTGGCTTCGGTGCCGACCGGGCGGCGGAACCCGGTGGTGTCGACATCGACCTGGACACGGTGGCAGGCCAGGCCCTGGTTGGTGAGGCTGGTGGTGGCCCATTCGCGGGCTTGGGTGCGGGCCGCGGTGGCGGTGCGGGCGATCGAGGCGGCGCGGGCGGCATCCGCGGCGGCGGTCTGGACGGCCTGGTTGGCCAACGCGATCCGGCCACCGAACACGATCAGCAGGATGAACCCCGCCAGAATCGGGGCGCACACGAGCAGCTCGACGGCCAGCACCGAGCCCCGCTCATCCCGCCAACGCTCGATCATGTTGGCCTCTCGATCGGCGCTTCGGCTTGCTGGACGACCGTGGTTTGCCAGCCCGGGAAGACCGACAGGACCTGGCCGCTGACGGTCGTGCGGGCCCTGGTGGCGGTTCGCTGGCAGGTGATCTGGACTTGGGTGAGGGCGTCGCCGATGCTGGCCTGGAGATTGGCGGCGGCCTGCTCGCAGTCGGTGACGGTGCCGTGTTCGGCCGCGGCGGCCGCGGCGCCGGTCTGGGCGATGCTGATCGCAGCGGTCCGGCCGTAGTAGTACATGGCGGCCTGCATCGCGGCCATGAACAGTCCCATCAGCAGCGGCAGCACGACCACCAGCTGCACCGACCCCACCGCACCCCGCTCCCCCCGCCCACCGGCGCGGGCAGGCAGGTGACGGTAGGGGTTGGGTGGGCGGGTCATGGTGGTTCAGCGCAAGGCGCCGAGCTTGCTCTGGATGTAGTCCATGACGGCCGGGCCGACCAGGGCCAGGACGGCGAGCACGATGATGATCAGGCCGAGGAGTTCGGCGGTGCCGAGCGCGCCCCTCTCGTCGCGCACCCGGGTGCGGGTGTCGGTGAACAGGGTGAGCAGCCACGTGGTGGCTGTGGTGTACCAGTTCGTCAGCATGGCGGTTTCCTTTCGAAGGGGTTAGGCGGCGAGGATGCGGAAGACGGCGGCCATGATCACGACGCCGATGAAGGCGGCGGCCATGACCAGGGTGGGCAGCATGAGGCGGTCGCTGCGGGCGTTGACCTCGGCACGGTCGGCGGTGGTGATCGCGGTGCGGAGCGCGGAGGATCGGGCTTTGAGGGTGGCGAACACCTGGGCGCCTTCCTCCCCGGCCAGCCGGAGGGTGTCGGCCAGGTCGTCCAGGTCGGGCAGGCCTTGTTGGGTGGCGAGTTCGGCCAGAGCGTCCCAGGGTGGGACGCCGGAGTAGCGGGAGCGGACCACCGAGGCCCCGATCCGTTCGAATGGCCACGACCGGCCCAGCCCGGCGCCGGTTTCCATCGCCTGCCGGGTGCCGATCCCCCCGGCGGCCCGGCCGAGGGCGATCAGGTCGATGTAGGCGCTCAGAGCGCGGCGGAACTCGACCCTGGCCCGGGCCGCGGCCTTCGCGATCCGCCGGTCAGGCAGCAGCCACGCCACCACAGCCATCACCACGGTCGCCAACGCCGGTACCGCCAGCGGCAGGCCCATCATCAGCGAGTACAGCCCGCCGACCACCGGCACCCCGACCAGAGTGACCAGCACCGCGGCCACCTTCTCCCCGTAGTAGGCGCGCAGCGGCATCCCGAGCAGCTGCAGGTCGGTGTCCGGGACGGCCCGCCACCACGAGGCGGGCACATGCCGGATCGCCCACATCCCGATCCGGTCCTTCCACCCGATCGGGGCCGGGCTGGTCCCGGTCGGGGCGGCGGGGTTGCCGGGGGCGAGCCGGGCCAACACCTGCACCAGGTCGGGCTGCGCCGGCCGCAGCGCCGATACTAGTAGCGCGATCCCGCCGCCGACCAGGGCCCCGGCCAGGATCCACAGCTGCAGCGCCCCGGTCATCGCGGCACCTCCCTCGCGGGCAAGAACCGCGCTGGCGGGTCGTCGGCCACCATCCGGCGTAGCCACACCAAGCCAGTAACGAACAGGCCGATCAGGGCGGCGAGGACGAGTTGTCCGGCCGGGGTGGTGTAGGGCGTCCAGAAGTCGCCGGACAGGGCGAACACGGCGGTGCCGCCGACGGCCAGGATGGTGATCAGCCGGGCCGAGCCGCGGGCCTTGTCCCGGTCGGCTTCGATCTCGCGGCGCGACCGCACCTCCTCAGCGACCGACTCGGCCAGCCCGGTCAGCACCCGCGACAATCCCTCCCCGCGATGGCGGGAGCCGATGATCAGGGCGGAGACGACCAGGTCGCCGGTGGCGTCGTCGAGTTCGTCGGCGAACTCCAACAAGGCTGCCTCGGTCGGCCACCGCGAGCGCAGCCGCGCCACCAGGTTCGTCACCTGCGGGCGGACCGCGTCCGGGGTGGAGCGGACGCTGGCGGTGAGGGCCTGTTCCAGGCTCTGCCCGGCGGTGATCACCGAGGCCAGGTTCCGGGTCCACTCACTGATCGCGTCCAGCCGGGCGATCCGCCGCCCCCCATCAGAGGTCACCAGCAACACCGGTAGGCCGAGCACCGCCAACGGCAACAACACCGCCACCACCACAGGCAGCCCGAACACCAACGCCACCAGGCCGGCCACCGCGGCGGCCAGCAGCGACCAGCGCTGCCAGAGCGGCATCCCGGCCGCCCACACCAACCAACCCGGACGCGGACGCGGCTGGCGGACCCGGACCGGTCTGCGTTGCATCCCATAGATGCCCAGCAGCAGCCCGGCGGTGATCATCGCCCCGGACAGCATCGCCAACACCGCGCCGGTCATCGCAGCCCGCCGGTGTGGTGTTCGGCGGCTTCGCGTTCGAAGCCGACCTCGTCCAGCCCGGCGGCGACCAGGTCGTCCCAGATGCTGTCGGGGCGGGTGTCGGCCACCCCGGGTTGGCCGGGCAGGCGGCGGAACACGGTGGTGAACGAGATCCCTCGCGGCCACTCCCCCGGAGTGACTTCGACGATCTCGGACACGTAGCGGCGCTTCTGCGCGACCTGGCCGAAGTCATCGATCGGGGTCACCTCCGAATGCATCTGCACCACCAGATCCAAAGTGGCGGCCAGCTTCGCCGAGACCAGGTCGTGGCTGACGTGCGGTCCTGCTTCCATCGCGCAGGTGATCAGCTTGTGCACCGCCAGACGGGCGTTCGCGGCGTGAGTGGTGGAAATCGAGCCGGTGCCCGATTCCATCACCTTGATCATGTCCATCGCCTCCGCCCCCAGCACCTCGCCGACGATCTGCCGATCGGCCCGGAACCGGAAACTGGAGGTCACCTGCGAACCCGTCGTCCGCCGGCCGGCCAGGCTGCCGTCCTCGGCGCGCTCGCCGGACCCGGCGCGCATCTCCCAGTCGAACACCACCGCGTGCTGGCCCTCGATCTCGGGCAGGAACAACTCCCGCTCGGACTCGAACGTGCCCACGATCTCCATCCGCGGGATCTCGGCACACAACGCCCGCACCAGGGTGGTCTTCCCCGCACCCTGCGCGCCCGACACGACGATCGACTTGCGGGCCCGCACCGCCGCCCGCAGGAAGTCGGCCATCACCTCCGACAGCGACCCCCACTCGACAAGATCGGCCAGGGTGACCCGACGGATCCGGTGCCGGCGGATCACCAGCGACACCCGGCCCGTCTCCAGGGAGGCGGCCAGGCGGGAGCCGTCGGCCAGGGTGAGGTTCAGCGAGGGGTGGGCCGGGGTGAACGAGCGCGGGTTGTCGGCGCGGGAGGCGACGAAAGCGATGAACCCGACCAGGTCGGCGTCGCTGTCGGCCACCGGTGGGAGTTGCCGCATCGACCCGTCGGCGTACTCCACCACCACCCGGTCGCAGCCATAGACGAGGATGTTCTCGATCGCCGGGTCGTCGACCAGCGGCTGGAGCCGGCCCAGCCGGAACACGCTGTCGAAGATCGCCTGCGCCAACGCCTCCTGCGCCTCCGGCGACCGCAGCTCACCCGTGCGGGCCACCGAACTGGCGGTGTCCTCCTCCAGCAACTGCCGAATCACCGACCAGCCCGCTGCCTCCTCCTCGGCCCGATCAGATGCGCCACCGCCCACCCGGCCGGGCAGGCGCTTGGCCACATCACCGCGGAACCGGGCCACCTCCGCCCAATCCACCCCGTCCACCGAGGGTGAGGCAGACCCGAACGCAGACGCAGGCAGTGCGGGCCGGATCGGCACCACCCGCGACACCAGCGGCGGCGCGGCCGGCACCCGGCCGGCGGGCTCAGGCTCGCCCGGCAGGCGGAAGCCGCCGCGCACCCTGCCAGCGCGACGTCCGCCCGTCGGCCTTTCGCTGCCGAACATCGGCAGGTCCATCAACTCGTGCTTCTCAGGCTCGCTCATCACCGGTTCTCCTCAACCTTGCGGGGCGGCGCGACCCACCGCGCCCGTTCCTGCTCCGAGCGGTCCACCAGCGCCCGTAGCGCCTCACCGGTCGCGCGCACGCTGCGCTGGTAGGCCGAGCCGGCGAACGACGCCGCTGGGTCGCTGCCAAGCAGCCGGCGCAGCCCGCGCACCGGCGGCGGTGGGGCGCCGTGGGAGAACACCGCAGCCCGGTCCGGATCCCACTCGATCGAGCCGACCACCGCCAGGCCGAGCGCCCGCCCGACCTCGCTGGCGCTGTACGGGCGACCGGCGCCCACCAGCAGCAGTCGCACCTCACGGCCCGGCAGCGCGGCATCGCCCAAGGTGAGCGCCCACGACCGGGCCGCCGCGACCGAGGGCAGATCGGTGTGGCACATCAGCACCGT
>Ga0102832_1000935_pt1 | contig 29256 bp, 37 predicted proteins | sample EBPBio282013_DNA_FD_88942 | JGI IMG/M metagenome (GOLD analysis project Ga0102832, IMG submission 88942) | Wastewater treatment Type I Accumulibacter community from EBPR Bioreactor in Madison, WI, USA - Reactor 2_5/28/2013_ DNA (Illumina Assembly) | ecosystem: Engineered > Bioreactor > EBPR >... | reverse complement strand
CCATTGCCTGATTCAGCGATCAGGGCTTTTGAATCGAAATTAAGCTTCATTTTATAGTTGAATTAAGGGTTGACAAGGATTGAATTAGATTGCTATTTCAGGCACGCCTGAAAGGTTTTTTTTGTTAGTTCCACCTCCGGAAAAGCTTATTGCAAGCAAAGCAACCAAGGCAGCTCCGGCAGCATACAGTAAGCCATTTCCCATATTGCCTGAATTAGCAGTATTCGTATTGGTCATATAGGCTTGTTGGTATTCAGCCGGTGCGGGGATGGATGGATTTTCTCTGGTTTGAACATTGGGGTCAAAGCCAGGGATTACAATTTGGTTGGCAACAGCGGGACTAACCGCAGCTGTATAATTTGTGGCCACATTCTCAACAACCTGAGCGGCTTTTTGGGCGATTGGGGCTGGAACAATCGATTTAACAACCTGGGCAGTGTTGTTAACTTGCTGAACTGTGCTTTGAACTTTCTGAACAGTTTCAGCAACCTTGGAGGTTTTATCTGCAAAGCTCAACGCCTCTTTGATTACATTGGTAATCTTAACAATAAGCGGGGTTGCAGCTGCAACGGATGAAGCTGTTGAAACCGGTTCACCACCCAATCCCTCAAAACCATTTAACAAAGGTTTTTTGGTTTTTCCGGCATTGATAGCAGAAATAAGGTCGCCCCAATTACCACCAACGTAACTTCCAGTCCAGAAATCCTTTAGTTTCTTTTCACCTGCTGGGGTAGAAATGGCCTTAGCCAAATCAGTTGCAAAACCCCTGAAGTTCAAAGCAACCAATCCACGGTAAGCGGTTCTGGCTACAACAGCCAAAGGGAAAACCTTCATAGCGTTGTTTGCAACAAAAGTTGCCGCTTGTTTAGCTGTATTGGCAACCGAGGTTGCAGCAGCTTTAACTTGGTTTACAGTGGCAGTTCCAGCGGATTTCAAAGCTGTAACGGCTTTGTTAGCTGTATTGGTAACAACCTTGGATACAGATTGCGCGGCTTTTTTAACCGAATCAAACAAACCGCCTAATCCTTCAATGTAAAGGCTTCCATCGCCTGAAACGCCTAACAATGGGTATTGCAAAGTAGGGTCAACATATCCGGCCAAACCATGAAGGCCTTCAAAGGCTCCCAATCCTGCTAATCCATTGATTGCAGCCTGATTGGTAATTGCCTTATCCTGTTTTGCCAGGATATCAAGTGCCTGGCTGCGCTTTGCTGAATCATTCCAGTTTTGCAAAGCGTAATCAATGCTCTTAACCAGGTTGCCCGGGTTATACATCAAAGCAACCTTTGCAGGATTAGCAATGGCCTCATTTTTGGTGCGAATTAGTGTTTGGCGCAAAGGCTCCAATGCCTGAAGCTCCAATTTGCGAAGCTCGTCAGGGCTTATAAAGCCTGCTTGCTTTTGCGAGCTTTTGGCGGCCTTTCCAAATTCAGCTTTGGGATTAGCCATGCAGTTGCAGGCGTCAAGGCCTGAAAGTCTTGTAGTAATCATCTTTTTAGAATACTTGATTGAAATATTTTTGGCCAATTCATCAAATGAATGAAGGCAAGCATCTACCACCCAGTAATTGTTCCGGTTGGCAAGGGATAGTTCTGGTTCTTTGGGAACCACCACATAAACATGAACAAAGTAAGGGTTGGGCCTTATTTGGCACATTTCAATGTAATGGGTAATTCCCATGTTTGTAAGCAGTGAGCTTGCAAAAATTGCGAAGCAGTCACAGTCAATTCCGGTTTGGCGGTGGGCAAAGCTTGCAGCTGGTTCACGCAGCTGTTCAACTCCATCCTTATCCTTGCGGTATTGGATATGGTCATGCAACCAGGTCCATACATTGCGAACAGATTCTTCAGTGGTTTTCCCCTGCAAAACCTTAGCAAGCTCCTTGGTTTGATAGGTGGTTTCACCCACAATTTTGGCCATATCGTCTATGGTATCATAGGCAGTTCCTGAAGTTTTGCGTATTGTAGTTTCCCTGCCATCTGCCTTTGTAATCAAATGCGCATACTTGCTGGCATCTTTGATTTGGCGTTCGTGGAATGAATTAGCAGAATAACCTAAACCGGTTAAACCGGTTATTAATCCGGTATTTTCAATGCCAGATACTTTGCCACCTGTGTTTATTAGGCCATACTTTTGAAGTAAGGTGATTAAAGGTTGAATGTAGCTCTTTGCATCAATTGTGGTTTCAATCGCAGGGGCCGCAATTCCGGAAACCTCAAAACGTGTTGTTACCTTCAGCGTTGCACCAATTTTGCCAGCCATCATTTGAACAATGGTAAATACATTGGTAAGCGGCATTTGCAGCGGGATGGTATTCAGGTTAGTTGTAGTGCCTTTGGCAAATGTTACCTGCGAAACTGCATTGGGTTGGAAGAACAAATCCTGCCATACACCGGATGAATCCTGGTAGCTGATATTTACAAACAGGTTCCGAATGGTAATATCAAAAGCCGACTGGTTAACAATGGAAACCGGTGCATTGAATCTGAGGTTGCCCCCTGAAATTGTAAAGTTGGATGGTGTACCGGTGATCAGCTTGAATTTCTGTTCCAGGCTTTGAGCGCGAGTTGTTGTGGACACAATCAAAAAGGCAGCAAGCAAAAAGCCAGTGCCAATCAAAATCTTATTGCTCATGGTAATCCTCCTTCCTTTTGGAGCTGAACCGGTCAACAAGCTTTTTAATAGCCAGGTTAACCAGGCCACCGATTAGCGCGGAAACCACAACCTTTGCCCAGTATATGTAATTGATATGCAGTGGAACCACCGTGGCGGTGATTCCGGCTCCAAGAATCCCACCGGATTCCCAGGCTTTTCCGGAATCTGAATACAGCCAGGTGACACATGAAAAGAAGAATAGAAGCAGTTTTTGCATTTGCTTTGCGTTAATCGAATTGAAATCGGTAACGCAAAGTTTATTAACCGGTTATCGTAACCGGTTAGGTTTACCGGTTAGACCGAACCAAATCAAACATAATCGCACATAATCGCACATAATCAACCCCTACAAATTGAGCAATAAAAAAGCCCGATTATTCAATAACCGGGCTTTTTGTGTTCTTATGATTCTATTTATACGGAATAGTGCTCCTTGTAATCAGTTATATACTTTTTGATTGTATTAGAGCAAACAATCTCAACCGATTTGAATTTTATGGATTTACGAACATGGTCTATTCCATGCTTATCAAACAACTCTCCTAAAAATGAATTTAAAAACGAGCTAGTAATGATTGTTACGCCCTCGAAGGAAATTTCAACTTGTTCATTGTTGACAAGATGACGGTCAACAAGTGTAAACAAAGTAAGTCCAGCTTCATTGCTAGAAGCGGAAGAAACGTACTCATTTAATTTAATTTTCATTTTTATTGGCGGTTAATCTTCAAAGTCTAAATCCAAGTCCTCTTCATCCTGTTGAGGGAAGTTAGCTTTATTTATGTATATAACAACTAATGTACCAGAAAAGTCTATGTTTTTTGTGTCAATTTTTTCGTTTTTACCATTTGAATTATCCAAAGTGTAAACAACTGAATTGGTGCATATTATAACTTTTCCGCGCAAATCTAAAACATTAGAGAGTACATTATCAAGTCCTAATCCTTTATTTCTTACAGTACTTTTTGTTGAAAAATGCTTCACAATGGCCTGTTTAAAAGCTTCAACTTGTCCCAAATTGACACTTTCAGTCTTGTTTAAATACGCAATTACCTTTTTAGGAATACCAATACCAAGGTCACAGACACACGTTATTATTTCACTTTTTCCTCTGAAGTATTGTGTAAAGGTAAAGGCATTAGGACTGCCAGAATGGTCTTGAATATTGTTTAGGAGCTCTCCCAATGAATTACCAAGTCCGGTTAAACTTTTGCCTTCAAAATCGTTTCTTTTATAATATCCGACTAACTCTTGGGGGTGTGAATTGGTAACAGCTTCACAAACTTTGCTAAGCCCAAATGTGGATGTTCGTGTAGCTTCTGACTTGTAAAAAAATGGGTCGTTAAGAAAGTCGAAAAAGCCAAATGATTTTAGGAATTCCAATACACTTTTGGTAGGGGGATTCCCTAAAATGACCTGGATAGCATTGCTTTTGTATTCATCTATTAAACAAGCAAGTGGGACAATATTATAGGGCTCCAGAAAATCTGTTTGGTCAAAATGAAGAACAAGGATTGTTAGTTCCTTGTCACGTTCTTTTCTGAATCTGTTTTCCTCAATCCAATTGATTAGAGGTACCAAATGGGTAAATTTTGAGAAAGTAATTTCTTTGACCATAGGCTGTAATGAATAAATGGCAATTTACAGAAAAAGGTTTACATGCTCCACTGTCAAGCCCTGGTGCTGACACAGGTCAAAAATTGTCAATTGGTATCCTTCTGACTTATTTAAATCAGACTTAATCTTTTTTATTAACGTCCTTGTGGCGGATCTTCCCTTTCCCGTTATCCTCATTACATCTTTGGTATAAATGATAAGCCGCTTTGGTTTGTTATCCTTTGTCATTTGATAGTTAGTTTAATAGTTTGGGCTGATTATTTGATATTCTCCTGGCAAATGCAATCAAGTCCCCTTCTACGCTCTTGTAGTAGTGGTCATGTACCTGCCGCTTTATTTCTCCGGCCAGATTCTCCAAGTAACTATTGTTTTGGCTTGCAATGGTGCATTCCATCAAGGCAAAGGCGGTATCGTGGTTAAGCGATACTGTTACCATCCTGCGGTAGGTATGCGCAAGCCTGGCAAGTTGGATGGCGTTTTTGCGGTGGAGCTCCTGAAGGCAGGCAAAATTCCGGTGATAATCTGTCCGAAATGGATCCGCTGAAATCAATTCAGCAAGCAGATTCACGGAATTGGCTATCAAGCTGCAATAGCTTGAAAATTCGCGGGGATGCAATTTGAGTTTTGGCGGATTCATAAACCTGGGATTCTTAATGGCCGTCTAATCTTTTCCTGGGCGTTCCTGTTGTCAAGAACTAACCTTCCATTCACTATTTCCAATACTACAGGTGATATGGTTTCAGGCCTGTTGTCAAATACCAGGATCCTTGCACAATTCCAATAAATGGTTTCGATTTTACGAATTACAGCCTCGTATTGGGTTGGAAGCTTTTTTCCGGTTTTCTTTTCGTAGTCTTCCTTAAGCCAACTGCCGTACCAATGCCATTTTTCGTACTTCTGTCCTGGCTTGAAATAGACAAAAAGCTTCAACCTTCTGTCAATTTCCTGAATTTCTTGTGTATCTGCTGTCTGATTCATCTGTTTGATTTATAGTGGTTTATGGTGGTTTTTGCGCAAAAAATGCAACTGGGCTGATATTCTGAATATTCTGAATATTCTGAATACCAGAATACCGTAATACCAGAATACGTTTGATATTTTCCTATGCCAAATATGGTATTAAACACTTTTTGAAAATTGAGGCCTGAAGGGCATTTCGGGAAATTTTGCGAATACTGAAACTTCGGTTGGGAGGTTCCAAAAAGCCGCTTTACTTTCCTGATCCCATCCACGGAAATAGAACTCTGAATTTGCCCTTTTTCTTTGCTCAGAAATGCAGCTTAAATCCTGGACAATAGCTAAACCAGTTTCGGCAAACTTGCGCTTAATACGCGCAATAAATGCTACTGTGGCCCTTAGATTTCCTTGCTTTCTGGCACTTACCAGGCTTTGTACTTTGCGAAAGGGGCAAGCTTGAACACTATGCAGAATCTCATAACCTTCCTCAGACGTGACCAAACCATCGGCTTTGCCAATGGTAAAACTTTCCAGCTGAAGCTCGAACAGCTTTTTTGCATCCTCAATGGTTGCGTTCTGTTCTGGCTTTATGCCCAGCATGGATTTTAGTTGCACATTTTGGTTGATTTTTCTTGCGATTGCATGAAGTGAAAACCAGCTCCTTTCCGCTATTTCTGCGGCTTCAATATGGAGTTCGGGGGAGGCTTTGATTTGATTTGGACTTGCATAATAAAATTCTAGGAATTGAATATTTTCTTTTGTATCCTTGCTTAGGAAAAATCCAGCCTTGTTAAAGGCCCTTTCCCAGGAAACTAAAAAAATATCGCGGCCAACTTTTCTAAGTAATCCGGCCTTTTCGCAATTGTGAATGTAGTTGTAAACTGTTGTAGTGGAGCTCTTAGCGCTTACCGCTTTTATTAGGTCTATCTGCTGATAGAAATCCTTAATTTGACCCGATTCAGTGATGGCCTTCAGTGAGCAATAAAAGCCATACCATTTAGCCAGGCGATTGGTGTTTAAAGCTTTTCCAACCGTAACGTGTTCTCCACGACGCTTGCGCTTTGTTACCAACACACTGGCAACCTTCATAGGTATTTTTATGATAACCGGCTTTTCCAAGCTATGCTTCAGCTAAAGTTTTGGATTTGGAAACAGTTGGAAAGGAGTGAGCTTTGAATGCTTCAGCTCTCAGCTCTAAAAGTTGCTTGTAGGCAAGTGCTGATAATTCCGGAACTCCCGAAAATGTGGCCACAAATGCTAAGTTTCCAATACTGGTTGTGTTTGCACTTTCTAATGTGGGCCTATTCCTTTTCAAATTGGCCATTAATATTGAAAGCTCTGTTTGGTCTGATTTGGATACTATTTCAAATACTACTCTATCAACGAACTTGGCCGCTTCTAGCATTGGCCAGAATAGTATTTCACCTCTCACCAATTCAAGGGTGAAGGTTGGCCAGCGAAGTCCGTCCTGGTCAAAATCGGCTGATGTAATTCCGGTTCTTAACCGGATAAATTCTGCTTTATTTTCCATGTTTTCTATGCCAGTTATTCAGCTGATTCATTTTCCAGCTGGTGGATTTTTATGGCGATCAATCCAACTACAAGGATGGCTTCTGATAGGAGTGCAACTCCCAGGGCAAAAGCCAAAGTCAAAACTTCAGACATATTGTTTCTAAATTTTGTGGCCACGGTTTCTACTTGAATAGAATTTGATTGGTTTAGGCTTGGCTGATACTTCTATTGGTCTTACCTGGTGAAGGTTTGAATCTGGACTTAAATCATCGTAAACTATTTCGTCCGCCTCGCTTATTACCTGGGCTTCCGTTTCATCGTTTCCAAGCCTCACAACTCGTTTAATAATCTCCTTTACAGGTTGGCCGGTTTCCGTGCTTATCCAAACCTCATTTATGCCAATTGTTGGAGCTTTTTCAAAAGTTCCTTCAAGCATGCTTATTACAAATAGCTCCGCTGCTTTTAGGTCAGGAAAGGGAATGATACCATAAGGCTTAGTTTCTTCTTCTGCCTGCCATAAGTAAAGCCTGAATTCGATTTTGAATAAAGCCGGTCTGGTTTGCCTTTATTTGTATTAATAATTAATACCCCATGATTGACTTGAAACCCCTGTTCGATTTTTTTACAAGTAGTTCCAGGAAAACCATCACCAAAATTTTCTTTGGTGTTTCTGCTATTATTGGCTTTTTATTGGTTGATGATATCCTGAAATTCTCATATTCATTTCGTACCAGTCGAAAGGTTGAAATAGTGCAAAGCATAAACACTTTATTAAATGATACTTTACTTGATTCCAGCGCAAAGACTGAACTTAAGATTTTAATGAGTAGGGTAATTGCTAAAGAGCCATTTTATGTTCATTTATTATCATCCTTGGTGAATATTGAATTTGCCAATTCAAGTAGCATCCAGAGTGCGAATGCGAGTGCTGCTAGTCCCATAATTAGTATTTATTCTGATTTGTTGAGTTCCACTTGGTGGATTTTGGTTAATTTTTTGTTGTTTGTAGCCCTTATGGTTGTTTTCCTTGAGGGTGGCCTAATAGAGAAGATTGCCGTTGGTACGGTAATTCTCATCATCGGCCTTTTTATCATCTACCTTTATTTTTTGGCCATTCGACCATTTTTGCCAGTATTTCAGACATCATGGATAAACTTAGGTGTGTTGTTCATTATCCAAAGTTTAATTTCTGGGGGAGCGTGGATTGGGCTAGTTAGTTGGGCCAATAAACAAAAGACATAACCCTTTCCCGACTTTCCTGATTTTTGTTTCATGTCCTAGTCCTTGGTTTGAAATTGCTTTGTTATATTGAACTCTCCGGCCATATCCTCACAAACTCCATCTGTAAGGAAAAACCCATCTTTTATTAGTTCCTGGTATGAATCCTTTGGAAACAATACTTGGTATGCCTTACCATTGAATTCAAGCTTTGCCTGGACAATGTTTGGCTGATGGAATACTGGGCCATTTACCCGCATTTTAAGGTTGTCGCTCATGCTGCTTTTCTGTTAGGAATCAATTCAATCAAAGTCTTATTTTGCTTTGTTAATCAGCCTTATGGCAGACCTATATCTTATCGAAACAAATAGCAGTATTGAGTTTATCAAAACCGTACTCAACTCAGATACAGGCGTTGCAACCCAAGTCGTGTATTTTGTTATTGACACTGTAAGCAGGTTGCTTATTGTTATCTCTTTAGGCAAAAAGGGGTAGGCCACAATTAAAAATGAACAAGCCAGAATAACCCTATTAAGAAAGATCATAATGCCCGTGTACTGGATTATTGGCTTTATTGTGCCAATTGGAATCATACTGTATTCCGATTCCATGTTTTTCAGGGGATTGGCAATTTTTAACCTTTCCTGGTTTGCTTTCCTGTGGTTCATAATTATTAAAATGAAGTCTATTACTGATGAAGTAATTTCGGTCACACCTAAAGAATAATGGCAGTAAGCTTTCTACTACATTAAGTGCAGTAACAATAGCTATTTCTGTTCCTGTTTTTCTCATGGTTTTTCAGTAATTAACCGGTTATTTTAACCAGTTAGTAAGAATGGGTTGGAATGAAGTTAAACAAGGGCTTGCAGGCCAAATCAACTGCATTTGCTATGCTGTTGCAAACAATGGCCAGTTCTTTGCGCAACTCCGGTTTATCTTCCAAGAAAGCGTATGAAAAATGTTCCTGTTTATTGTCGGACAGCTCTATGCCTATACCGCCAAATTCTTCTACAAAAGCAGATTCAAAATAGTAGGTCTTATCTCCGGTTTGAAATGCACTTGCAAAACCTTCCAGTTGGCCAGATGAACAGCTATCAGCAAACTCTTCCAGGTCGCTCTTAAACTCCTGAAGGAATTTTACAAGTTTGGTGCCTTTTTTGGTCCAATATAGGCCCTCCCAATAGTGCGCAAACTCTAGTTTGTTTTCGGGTTCATCAATACTGCCCAAACTCATAAAAAAGCCATCCTGGTTAATTGTAATGGCCATGCAGTGCAAGCAAGCCTGGTCATTAGGATTTAGCCAGGATTTAGCCTGGTAGTTTAAGTTGTTTAGTGCCTGTAAGTTTTCCATGTTATTTAGTTTTTGTGATTTCTTGTTTTGATGTTTTTTAGTTTCCCCAGAAGGCCTTTTTAATAAGCTCTTGACGCTTTATCAGGGCTTCCAAATCTTCGTTTGTCATTGTTGTAATTCCGCCTTCCTGTTTTGGCTCTGGTTTTCGTACCAATAGCTTACCTAGCATTTTTTTTAGGTAGCGATTTGCCAGCAGAAGTGCCAGGAATATGGCCACTTGAACAATTTCATTTTTACTGATTGCGACCTGGATTATTTCGTTTTCAACCATTGTTAAAGGCTTTGTTTCTGTTCATACTGCTTTGGCGGTAGGCTCAGCTTTACTCCTGTTTGCTCTTTTTTGGAGGAATCCTCAGCGACTGTTGAAATTCCTTCAGGCCATGTATAAAATAATGATTGGAGGGTACTTGCAAACCTCCGGCAATGCTGCAAATTCTGACAAGCTTGCGGATGCTGACATTTTCCGGAATTCTGGCAATTCAAACGATCCTTTGCAGGATTTAAAACTCGATTTTTCAAACTCAGCAGAAACCAGTAAAAAAGAAAATGTGCAAGGGTAAAAGCTCCCATTACCAGATTAGCCAGAAATAAATAAAACTCTAAGCTTCCTGTTTTCATCCTACATATTTTTAGAGTTGCGGAATAGCTTTTTTGCCTTATCCCAGCGCGATGGATTCTCCAGGTAGGAGAGTACCGATTCCTTTTCGTAATGGATAACCTTTCCACTGCCGTAATCATTGGTTTTTACGGCTCCAATAGTTACCAGGATGCGAAGCATTTTGTCTGAAATGCAAAGCAGCTCCGTTACTTGCTCTTTGGTAAGCCATTTGGCATGCTCAAACTTTAATTCGCGGTTAAGCTTTTTAAAGGCACGCTCTACACCTTGTTCAGCTGCGCCTATTAATAGCTGCTGAAGGCGTTCTTCAGTAATTTCAATAACCAGGCTCATATTGAATAAAATTTGGATGATTGATAAATTAAAAGTTCAGTGCTGGGGTGTGGATGGAACCGGTCAAAAAAGCCCTTTAATTCAACTAAGGAATACCTTTGGCGACCCTGCCAATAGAACCATCCTTTCAAAGCAATTCGTTGTTCCAGGGAAAGGGCTTTATAAGCCTTAAGGAATCCGTTTTTGGCCCCAAGCGGTTTCTTTTTGCGGCTACCCATGTACCAGCTCCCTTTCCACTTGCTCGGTCAACTCTACCGAATTATCAATTCCGGCATGTTTTCTAAGGCTGCTAAGAAAGTGGCTGCTTGTAAGCTTTTGATTGTTGCCCCTGGCCCATCTGGCAATCGTTTGATGATGTGCCATAATATCTAAACCAATGGCACAACGAATAGAGTAGCTTTCTACCAGTAGATCGCGGTACTCCTTTTTAAGTTGGCTCCTTTTCATACCTTTGTGTGTATTTGCACCACAAATGTAAATTAAAGACAAGTAAAGTCAAGTGAAATAAATTGAAGTTATCCACAATTCAACTAAAGTGAAGCACGAAGGTTCCGTACTTAAGAATTGGCTATTTGAACAGAAAATCAAACCGCCAGACCTTGCCAATAAACTGGGAATCAGTAAGCAGGCTGTTTACAATCAGCTCAGTAGTGAAACCATTAGCGATACATTCAAGTGGAAGCTAATTGAAGCTGGAATTGATGTGTTTGAAAGCGAAGGCAAGCAAAGTAAATCAAGTGAATCATCTAGTAAATTAGGAGTACCCTATTTTGATGTTGATGCTTCAGCTGGTCCGGCCTCAGTGTTTAATGATAAGGGAGAGTTACCATCAGCCCTAATAAACATACCAGGTTTTGAGGATTGCAATTTCTGGATAAACTGTTTTGGAGATTCTATGTATCCCAGGTATTCAGCAGGCGAAATCATAGCATGCAAAGAGGTAGAGAAAAAGTTTGTGGCCTTTGGCGAAGCCTTCCTAATTCGGCTAAGCGATGGCAACCGTTACATTAAGTATATCCGCCGGCACAAAGACCCATCCTACTGGATTCTGGTTTCCGAAAACGAAAAATACGACCCCTTTGATGTAGCCGTAGACGATATTACCAACGTCTGGATTATAAAAGGGAAGATTAAGAAGAATATGATTTGAAATTGTTCATATTATTTTTCAATCGCTTCATCACTATCTATACTTTTACAGCTCTCAAAATATATCAATCAATCATAGTAATATGAACCGACCATTAGTTAAGCAGAATAAACAAGTTGCCATAGTTTTTGATGAAAAGCCTGAGCTTTCAAACATCTATGTTACTCCATTAAAGGTCGAAAAAGAGGTTCCTGCTGAATCTACTGGAAAGGCTACTCCATTTTTAAAGTGGGTAGGAGGAAAACGAAGCTTGATTGATGAACTCAAAGCAAGGCTACCTGATGAGTTCAACAATTATTTTGAACCATTTGTGGGTGGTGGTGCTTTGTTTTTTGAGCTTCATTCCAGGTTAAAATCGGCACATCTTTCAGATATGAATTTTGACTTGATAATTACCTATTCAGTTATTCAAAAGGACTTACCTAAACTAATTGAGCAATTAAAGATTCATCAGGCCAAACATTCAGAAACCTATTATTACAAGGTTCGCTCAATGCACAATCTAGAAGATCCAATTCAAATAGCTGCAAGAATGATTTACCTAAACAAAACCTGTTTTAATGGGCTTTGGAGAGTTAATAGCAAGGGTGAATTTAATGTACCAATTGGTAGTTATTCCAATCCAGGGATTTTGCAAGAGGATAATCTAAACCATTGCAGAGTTGCACTATCCAGGGCGAAAATTGAAAATAAGGAATACTTTAAAATAAACCCCGCACCTGGAGATTTCGTTTACTTTGATCCTCCTTATCATCCCACCTCGGAAACATCTTTTACAAGGTATTCCAAACAAGATTTTTCGGAGAAGGATCAATCAGATTTAGCTGATTTTTGTATTGAGCTCCATAAAAAGGGAGTATTTGTAATGGTATCAAATAGTGATACAAGCTTCATCAAAAACCTTTATAAGGCAAGCTACTTTAATATAGGAATTGTAAATGCTCCAAGATTGGTCAATTGTAAACCTAATGGGCGAAATTCTGTGCAGGAGGTACTTATCACAAATTACTAGATTAGAATGAGTAAGCCTAATTACACCGGAACACAGCTTGAAAAGTTCATTGAGGATAGATTAATTGAAAGGAAGTATCAGTTTGTTTCAAAAGAAAAATTTAAACCAGCTATCTACTTAGGTCAACCTATTTATTGCAAACAATTTCCTTTAAATCCTTCAATTTATGAAACTCAATTGTTTGGGGACTTTGTACTTTTCCATCCAGAGAAGTGGCCACAATGCTTGATAATTGAAAGTAAGTGGCAGCAGTCTGGAGGTTCAGTAGATGAAAAATTTCCTTTTTTAGTGAGAAACATTCAAGAAAGACACCCATATCAAACTATTGTATTATTGGATGGTGGAGGTTACAAGAAAAAGGCTGAAGAATGGATGAGAAATCAGGTTGGGAATAATTTATTGCATGTATTCAATATGGGTGAATTCCAAAAATGGGTTAATCAAGGTAATATTTAATTTCGTGCCATTATTGAAGATGTTTTAGATCCGGTTTTAATAAAACTACCGCTTCAAAAAGTCATTTTTTGAAACATTTTGCGCCTTAAATGCTGAACAAGAAATTTGTAAGAGCTTGAAAAATAGGTTTTTATGCCTTTTCTTGATTACCTCATAATCAGGGGGTAGTTGGTTCGATCCCAACAGGGCCCACAAGGTAAAGCTCAATTGCTCAGGCAATTGGGCTTTTTTTGCGCCCATACTTTTCCAGCGCAAAAAGGCATAAAAAAGCAGGAAAAGGATATTAAGTTTCGGAAATGGTTCGGAAGAACTTCATCGTTGAAACTCTATTCTTCAGGGTTCCATTCTTATAAACTCCAGAACTTCTTCGCATAATACATCCTTGCTTTTGTTGGTTAAATGCTTTTGCTTATTTTGATGCATGAAAACAGGAAAAGTTGTTGGTTTTGGCGGCGTGTTTTTTCGCTGCAAAGACAAGGAAGGTCTAATCAATTGGTACAAAACGCATCTGGGTTTTGACATCGCCGATTGGGGTGCCATATTTCCACTCAAACAAGTTTTAGATCAAGCCCCAGCGGCTTACAATGTTTGGTCCCCTTTTCCAGCGGATACCGACTATTTCAAGCCATCCAATTCCTCCTTCATGTTCAATTTTATTGTGGATGATTTGGACGCCCTCCTGCAAAATTTAACTGCCTCCGGAATTGATTGGCATGGTGAACCGGAAGAAAGCGAGTTCGGAAAGTTTGCCTGGGTTATCGACCCTGAAGGCAATAAAGTAGAACTGTGGGAACCGGCGAAATAATTTTTCTTCTCATCGTTCTTGGGTTAATCTCGGTCGTGGTTTTCCCTTGTAGCTAGTGCTTCTACTAAAATTAAATGGAGTCGTATTCATTCCAATTGTAGCTGTCAATTGGCCTTAATTAGACTAATTCATTCCCAACTTTCCGCAACCTTGGATTTTCAGATTTCTGATCCTTGCATGCTTGTTTTTTTATCATTTTATTTTGCTTGAATGCCTTTTGGGATACTCCCCGAAACTGATTTGATTTGTATGTATGATTAAAGCCCCGCCTTCCAAATGGTTTTATCCGATTTTGGCCCTGCCGCTAACTGCATTACTCTGGCTTCCTTTGCCTGTTTTGTATGGCTTGTCGGATTTCCTTCGCTGGTTGGGCTTTCGGGTATTGGGCTACCGGAAGGAAGTTGTGATGAAAAACCTTCGAAATTCTTTCCCTGAAAAATCAGAGCAGGAGCTGAATCAAATTGCCTGGAAGTTTTACCAGAATTTGTTTGATGTGATGATTGAAAGTTTGGCTTTTGTACGTATCAACAAGCAAACAATTCTTGATCGCGTTGAGTTGCACGATTTGGAGGTTATTGAAAAGTATCGCAAATCGGGACAAGCCTATATTTTGGTGGGTGGTCACAATGGCAATTGGGAATGGGCAGGCCAACGCATGCATCTGGCCGGCCACGAAATAAATGTGTTGTACCATCCGCTTAGCAGCAAGTGGTTCGATTGGTGGATGTTTACTATTCGTTCCCGTTTTGGCGTTCAACCTGTTCCTATGCAAAGCATTTTGCGGGTGATGGTTGCCCAAAAGAATGATTTTGATTGTTATGCCTTCATTGCCGACCAAACGCCTTCTTCCGAAAATTGCCATTGGATGGAGTTTTTGAATCAGGATACACCCGTTTTTCTCGGCGTTGAAAAGATGGCTAAGAAATTTAACCTACCTGTAGTTTTCAGCGATGTGTACCGTGTTGGTCGTGGTCGCTATGTGTTGGGCTATCGCTTGGTGACAGATAAACCCCAAGAGGAGCCCGATTTTTTTATCACAGAAACCCATACCCGCTTGTTGGAACAACAAATTCACAAGCAGCCTGAAGCCTGGTTATGGAGTCACAGGCGCTGGAAACATTCACGTAAAAAGAACGACGCATGAAATGGATTGGGATATCGGGACTAGCTTTTGTCCTGTTTTTTGCCGGCTGTATTGGTCGCGAGCAAGCAGATTTACTTGTATTTAATGCCCGCATAAATACGCTCGATTCTGCTTTTACCGAAGTGGAGGCCATGGCGATTAAGGATGGAAAGGTGCTTGCAACGGGAAGTCAAAAGCAGCTTGAATCCATTTATTCTTTTCAAGATAAAATGGACCTTGAAGGGGCATTCGTTTATCCGGCTTGGATTGATGCCCATTGCCATTTTTACGGGTACGGACTTTTTAGTCAGCAATGCGATTTAAGTGGAACCCAATCCATCAATGAGATTGTGGAGCGCTGCATCAAGTTTTCTTCTCGGAGAACAGATCCCTGTTTGCGAGGTAGAGGCTGGGATCAAAACCTGTTTGCAAGCAAGCAGTTTCCCGAAAATGACGCATTGAATGAAGCTTTCCCCGACTTGCCGGTTTTTTTGAAGCGTGTTGATGGACATGCAGCTTTATGCAATGATGCGGCCCTTAAACTCGCAGGAATTGATGGAAAAACAAGTATTGAAGGCGGTGAGATTATCCTAAAAAATGGCAGGCCAACCGGAATCTTATTGGATGCCGCTGCGGATTTTGTTGAAAGCAAGTTGCCTCGCGTAAGCAGAAAAGAACAGATTCATGGCTTGATGGAAGCACAACGTGCCTGCTTTGAAATGGGTCTTTCGAGTTTGCACGATGCGGGTTTAGACATTGAACAACTAGAATTGATCGACTCCCTACAGGAAGCAGGCGCTTTGAAAATTCGCCTCAATATTATGTTGAATGCCACTCGCCAAAATTTAAATTACCTAACTGCCAAAGGTGGAATTAAAAAGCCATTGCTTCAGGTAAACTCTTTTAAACTGTATGCCGATGGTGCCTTGGGTTCACGCGGTGCTTGTTTGAAGGCTCCATACAGCGATAGACCTCATCATTTTGGATTTTTGGTGAGTCATCCGGATACTCTTCGTGAAATTATTCGCAGGATGGCTGCATCTCCATTTCAGCTCAATACGCATTGCATTGGTGATTCCGGAAACGCCTATATCTTGAATTTGTATGCCGAGCATTTAAAAGGCGACAAAACCAGGCGCTGGCGTATTGAACATGCTCAGGTGGTTACACCATCCGACCGTTCTTTGTATGGACAAAACGGAATTATTCCATCGGTTCAACCTACACATGCCAGCAGCGATTTGCCTTGGGCTGCCGAACGATTGGGTCCTGAACGGATTTCCCATGGTTATGCCTACAAATCCTTATTGAAAGAAAATGGCTGGCTTCCTCTGGGAACCGATTTTCCGGTTGAAGCAATTTCGCCTTACAAAACCTTATATGCTGCCGTGGCCCGAGAAGACAAGGAAGAATCCTTAACCAGGGAAGAAGCCTTGCGAGGAATGACCGTTTGGGCTGCCAAAGCCGGCTTTCAGGAAAAAGAGTTGGGAAGTCTTGAATCCGGAAAATGGGCCGATTTTGTGGTCCTGGATTACAATCTAAGGAAAGATATCCTCCTGCGAATTCGCGACGCACGTGCTCGAAAACTCTACATTGCAGGGAAGCAAGTGTTTTCATTGAATTGATTTTCAGATTATTAAATCAGTTAGGAAAATAATGTTTGGACAATATATGTATATACATATAAATTTGTGCTGTCAATATGAAACTAACAGACGCCATAAAACAAACCAAGTTCAGCAGTAGCTCTCAGCAGGCTTTGTTGAATATTGTTTACGTGGCCAGTTTGATTCGTGCCGGACAAAGTCGCTTTTTGAAACAGTATGATTTATCGCCTGAGCAATACAATATTCTACGGATACTTCGCGGTCAGCAAGGAAATCCTGCCAGTATTGGTTTATTGCAAGACCGCATGCTGGATCGGATGAGCAATGCTTCGCGCCTGGTTGAAAAGCTTAAACAAAAGGAGCTTGTTAGCCGTTGTGAATGTCCGAACGACCGCAGGCAAGTTGATGTATTGATAACCGAGAAAGGCTTGGGTTTACTTCAGGAACTGGATCCAAAAATCAAACAAATGGATGAGAATCTAAAGGTTTTGGAAGAAGGGGAGTTGATTCAACTGAATGCCATGCTCGACAAATTAAGTTTAACAATTGATTCTATTCACTAAATAAACAACAACAAAAACATGAAAAAATTAATCGCAATTTTGGCTATTGCAGGTCTGGGTTTATCTGCATTCGCGGCCACACCAAAAAAAGCAGTTAAAAGCGCAGAAGCTTACAAAGTAAGTGCAGCTGAATCTAAGTTGAACTGGCATGCAAAGAAAATTGTAGGTGAGCATTTTGGAGTAGTTAGCTTCAAATCAGGTAGCCTGCTTATGAAAGATGGTAAATTGGTAGGTGGAGAGTTTATCGTTGATATGCCAACGCTTGATGCAACTGATTTGCAAGGCGAATACCACGATAAATTGGTAGGTCACTTGAAAAGTGATGATTTCTTCTCAACCGAAAAACACAAAATTTCTGTATTGAAAATTAAATCAGTAACTGCCGGTTCTGCTGCAAATACTTACAATGTAGTTGCCGACCTTACCATCAAAGGCATCAAGAAAGAAGTAAAATTCCTTGCAACTGTTGAAGTAAACGGAAACACAGTAACTGCAAAAGCTGATTTCAACGTTGATCGTACTGTTTATGATATCCGTTACGGTTCAAGCAGCTTCTTCGAAGGTTTGGGCGACAAAGCCATCGATAACTTGTTCAACATCAAAGTTAGTTTGGTAGCTAAGAAGTAATTTGTTTTTCATAGGGTTTTTTGGGAAGCCGCGGCCTTTGGCCGCGGCTTTTTACGTTTATATGACTTGCAAAGGCTGAATTTTAGTTAAATTTGTATCGCACACGATATAAATATGAAAAAGTATATTCCGGTTTCTATTCCGCAAGATTTGCTGCGCCTGTTCCTTGCTTTTGCCATGACATTTGCCGGCCTTGGCCACCTTAGTTTCCAACGTCTTGAATTTCGAGCTCAGGTTCCGGATTGGCTGCCATTTTCTCCTGACTTTGTTGTTATCGCTTCGGGTATGGTTGAGATTCTATTAGGACTTTCTTTATTGCTTCTGAGAAAGCATCGGGTTGAAACCGGAATTGCACTTGCCATTTTTTTTGTATTGATTTTCCCTGGAAATATTGCTCAATACCTGGGTCACCGCGATGCTTTTGGATTAACCACCGATACTTCGCGTTTGGTCCGCTTATTTTTTCAACCCGTTTTAATTTGGGCTGCGCTTTGGTCAACCGGAGCTTGGCGCTGGCTTTTTCAAAAAGACAAACAAAAATTCCAACTCCCGGCTTCGGTTTTTGATATTCCCATTCAGGATGCTGCAGGCAGGCCTTTTAGTTTAGAACCTTATCGGGGCAAAGTGCTTCTCTTGGTGAATACGGCCACAAAATGTGGATTGGCGCCCCAGTTTGAAGGATTGGAAATGCTTCATCAAAAATACAAAGACAAAGGCTTGGTGGTTCTTGGTTTCCCTTGCAATCAGTTTCTAAGTCAGGAGCCAGGCTCTAGTTCAGAGGTGGAACAAACCTGCAAGATCAATTTTGGGGTTAGTTTTCCAATTTTGGGCAAACTCAAGGTAAACGGAAACGAAACACATCCGCTATTCAATTACCTGAAAGGAAACTTGGGTGGATGGTTGACGGATGAAGTTCGTTGGAATTTTACCAAATTCGTTATCGATAAACAGGGAAAACCTGTCCTTCGCTACTCGCCACGCAGAAAACCAGAAACCATGGAGCAAGACCTGATCAACCTGTTAAATGCCTAATTTACATGGAAACTCCCGATTGGATGAAACTGGAAAATCAGCTTTGTTTTCCTTTATATGCTGCTTCTCGTTTGGTAACACGTGCCTATCAACCCTTATTGGCCAACTGGGATTTAACCTATCCGCAATACTTGCTGCTGTTGGTGCTTTGGGAGAAAGATAATCAAACCGTAAGCCAACTTTGTGATTGTTTGTTGTTGGAAACCAATACGCTAACACCCCTTATTCAACGTCTTGAGAAACGGGGTTTGATTAAGCGGGAACAAGTTCCTTACGACAAACGGAGCTCTAGCATCAAACTCACCCGAAAAGGAAAGGCCTTGAAAGAGGAATTGAAGTCGGTTCCACCTGCATTGGTTGAATCCCTTTCAGATAAAGGTCCGAGCCTTAACGAACTCCATGCGCTCAAAGCAACTCTCGACCGATTAATTCAGGGCATGCAATCTTCAACGCCTTGATTTTTATTGCCGGAGTTAGAAAAGCAAGCTACCCAAAATCAATAATCTTGTAAAATCTATCCCTAAAGCGCAAAACCTATACTCATTTAGCAAAACCAAGTGCAAACAAATTGCAGGCGATTCCTATTTTTGCGGACCAAAAAAATTGAACCATGGCAATCCAAATCAAAGTTCCTTCCGTAGGTGAATCCATTAGTGAGGTAACCATAGCCCGTTGGAATAAAAAAACAGGCGATTATGTAGAAATGGACGAATTGCTCTGTGAGCTTGAGTCTGATAAGGCCACTTTTGAATTGAATGCCGAAAAAGCCGGAGTTCTTACCACCAAGGCCAATGAAGGTGATACCATTGCAGTTGGAGATTTGATTTGTGAAATTGATACCGATGCTGCTCGTCCGGCCGGAACAACGCCAGCTGCCGAAAAGCCAGCTAAAACCGAAGAGAAAAAAGCGGAAGCTCCAAAAGCAGTTGAGCCTGTAAAAGAAAATTATGCCACCGGAACTCCAAGTCCTGCCGCAGCTAAAATTTTAGCTGAAAAAGGTATCGACCCTAAAGAGGTAAAAGGAACCGGTAAAGATGGTCGTATTTCCAAATCAGATGCACTTGCTGCCGAATTAAAAGTTACCAGCAACGAAACCAAATTGCGTGCCGAGCGAAAAGAAAAAATGACTTCCCTGCGCAAAACTGTTTCAAAGCGCTTGGTAGCTGCAAAAAACGAAACGGCTATGTTAACTACCTTCAATGAGGTGGATATGAAGCCAATCATGGATTTGCGTGCGCAATACAAAAATCAATTCAAAGATGCTTTTGGTGTTAATCTTGGTTTTATGAGTTTCTTCACGAAAGCGGTTTGCGTGGCTTTGAAGCAGTTCCCTGCGGTAAATGCGTATATCAATGGCGAAGAAATTATTTACCACGATTACTGCGATATTTCAATTGCGGTAAGTGCACCAAAAGGGCTCGTAGTTCCTGTAATTCGCAATGCGGAGAGTTTGAGTTTGGCCGAAATTGAAAAAGAAGTGGCTACCCTTGCTGGAAAGGCAAGAGATAACAAGTTAAGTTTGGAAGAAATGACAGGTGGAACATTCACCATCACCAACGGTGGAGTTTTTGGTTCAATGCTTTCTACGCCGATTATCAATCCGCCACAAAGCGCCATTCTAGGCATGCACAATATTGTTGAACGTCCGGTTGTGAAAGATGGACAAATCGTAATTCGTCCGATTATGTACGTGGCCTTGTCGTATGATCACCGCATTATTGATGGCAGAGAAAGCGTTGGATTTTTGGTAAAAGTGAAGCAGTGTTTGGAGAATCCATCCTTGCTGTTAACAGGTGGCCAAGACCCGAATAAGCTAGTATTGGGATTGTAATTCTTGAATAGATAATTGTACCTCAAAAGTTTTTGAGGTACAGAATTTCCTATCATCCATTCAAATGGAGCCACGACTAGTTTGCAAGGAGATCATCGAGTAATAAAGAACCTTGCAATTTAGGTAGCAATAACGGAGTCTAATTTTGAGTGTACCTAAATGGGTCAATTGAACTAGAATTCAAGAATTTAGAAATTGAGCCTCCCTTTAATGGTGTGTCGGCCCTTTCCTGTTGGCAGTGCGTGCGGGCAAAATTCGCGGGATGGGCTTGCGCGACTTGCCTTATTGGCTGGTTCGCTTCGGGTTGGTCAGCGGGTAAGAGCGAAGCAGGCGCGAAAAGGCAGGGAGAATTTTGGCCGAGGATGGCCTGCAGGGAGAGCTGGCACCTCCAACAGGAAAAGCTTTTGGTGACTTTTGGCTACAAAAGTTACGGCAGAAAAAAACTAATTACCTCAGAAGTTAAATGTCATCAATAAAGTAACAAATTGAAGTCTAGATTTAGGAGAGGAGTTATTGTCTTGAATGAGTAATTCAAGCCGTAAGTAATGATTTTTGAGCAACAACAAAATGAGCAAAAAAAGGCGGGCGCAAGCGCCCGCCTTTTTTATTCTTAAAGGTATTTGTTAAAAGTATACCTGGCATGCATACGTGCCAATTGCAAACCGGCTTGCCCATCTAAAAATCCAAGCTTGATGAGGTATTCCCGAATAAACCCAAATCCGGCAGAAAGCCAGGGTTTTAACAAACTGGATTTATTGCCAGCAGCTTTTCGCTTTTCGGCATACAACAAAGCATACTTCTCCATCTTCTGAGCATAATGCTCCACGGTAGGACTGGTATAATGCAAAAGTCGTGAACCCAATTTATGTCCTTTGCTAGTTTCCGGAATAACTAGAGTTTCATGCACGGCTTGCTCCTCATTCCAATGAATCCTATCGCGATTAAACAAGCGAACCTGCCAATCGGGATTCCATTCTCCAAATCGAATGGGTTTTTGACCCAAAAAGTTAAGTCGGTTTACCTTGTAAAAATCTTCGGGATTATCCAACTGAAGTGCATTTAGTTCCTTGGCCAAATCTGCGTTAATCTCTTCATCCGCATCCAAGGAAAAAATCCAGGAGTTTTTGGCTTGAAGGTTTCCGAAATTTTTCTGTGCACTAAAGCCTTTCCAGGGATTGTTAAAATAACGTGCCCCCAAGGATTGCGCCAGTTGCGGCGTTGAATCGGTGGAATCGTTATCAATCACCAAAACATCATCGCTAATCAGGAAAGCCGATTTCACGCAGCGACTAAGCCGAGCTTCTTCGTTGCGGGCAATAATAACTACGGAGATTTCCTGATTCATGCTGCAAGTTTATGACCTTGATTCCAAAAGGCAAGAAATAGACTTCTTTGCTGAATAGCTTTCCCTTTGGGCTATGCCCTTCAAACCCTACTTTTGCACAAATTTTTTGCAATGAAATACGACGTTACTGTAATTGGCTCCGGCCCCGGTGGTTATGTTGCGGCCATTCGCTTAGCCCAGCTGGGTTTCAAAACTGCTATCATTGAACGCTATTCTACCTTGGGCGGTACTTGCCTAAACGTGGGTTGCATTCCTTCCAAGGCCATGCTCGACAGTTCCGAACATTACCACAATGCCATTCACAATTTCAAAACACATGGTATTGATGTAAAAGATGTGCAGGTTAATTTGGCTCAAATGATTGAGCGCAAAAATGGCGTGGTTAAACAAACCTGCGATGGCATTGAATTTTTGATGAAGAAAAACAAGATTGATGTGTACCGTGGCCATGGTTCTTTTATCACTAAAAATACCATTGCCATTTCCGGTGAAAGCACTCAGCAAATTGAAACAGATAAAGTAATCATTGCAACCGGTTCTAAACCTGCAAGCCTACCTGGAGTAGATATCGATAAAACACGTGTAATTACAAGCACAGAGGCTTTGCAAATGAAAGAGGTTCCAAAGCATTTAATCATCATTGGTGGTGGTGTAATTGGCCTTGAATTGGGCTCGGTTTACGCCCGCTTAGGTGCAAAGGTTACAGTTATTGAGTACACCGCTTCCATCATTCCAACCATGGATGGCGCCTTGGGCAAAGAATTGCAACGTGTATTGAGAAAACAAGGTTTTGAATTTCATTTCAACCACAAGGTAAAATCAGCAAAAACAGTTGGTGAAGAGGTTGAGGTAAAAGCCGATAATGAAAAAGGGGAGGAGGTTGTATTTAAAGGCGATTACTGCCTGGTAAGTGTGGGCCGTAAGCCATACACCGACAAGCTCGGACTTGAAAATGCAGGTGTTAAAGTTGATGAGCGCGGTCGCATTGAAACAGATGCGCATTTGCAAACAAATGTACCAGGCATTTATGCCATTGGTGATGTGGTGAAAGGTGCCATGCTTGCACACAAAGCCGAAGAAGAAGGGGTTTTTGTTGCTGAGTCTTTGGCGGGTCAAAAACCACATATCAACTACAACTTAATTCCCGGTGTAGTTTATACCTGGCCTGAAGTAGCGGGTGTGGGTGCAACAGAAGAAGAATTGAAAAAATCGGGTAAGAAATACAAATCAGGTTCGTTCCCAATGCGTGCTTTGGGTAGGGCAAGAGCTTCAATGGATATTGATGGATTTGTGAAAATACTTGCTGATGCAGAAACCGATGAAGTGCTAGGCGTTCACATGATTGGTCCCCGTGTTGCCGACCTTATTGCCGAAGCCGTAGTTGCTATGGAGTACCGTGCAAGTGCAGAAGACATTTCCCGCATGAGTCACGCTCATCCAACCTATGCCGAAGCTGTAAAAGAAGCAGCATTGGCCGCAACTGCAAACAGAGCTTTGCACGTATAAGTTGTTGCAATTTCAAGAGTAGAGCAACAAGGCTGCTGCTTTTGAATTGTCGCCTTTCAGGCATAAAAAAATCCCGGTGTTCATTGAACACCGGGATTTTTTGTTGGAAAATGAATTAGCGGATAATGCTCACTTTTTTAGTGATGGTTTTTCCAGCTTCAACCATTTCAATTACATAGATACCTGTGTTCAGGCTTTCGATGTTGATTGAGCTGTTGATGCTCATTTCGCTCATTACTTCTTTACCGTTCAAATCAAGCATACGGAATTTAGCGTCTTTGCTGCCATTCCACTCAATTACTAAATCATTGGTAGCAGGGTTAGGATATACATTGAAATCGCTAGCGTTTTTCACGTTTTCTTTCATACCAATTGCCCAATCCTGAACGGTCCATGAAGACTGAAGGATTTCTTTGGTATCATCGTTTTGGATGAAAGCAACAACTGCCAAATCCCATGGCTCTTCAACACTGTTTTCAGTAGCAATGTCGATACCATTGTAGTTAGAACCTGTTGGAGCTGCACCTGAAGATTTGGTTGCGCTACCGGCCAAGCGATATGAACCAGGGAAAGTATAGCTCAGGTTAACAGTTTTTTCAGTTTCTTTTACAGGGAAAGTGAAAGTAGTACCGGTTTCATTTGGAACCATTTTCTTCATTACAAAATGGAAGCTGGTTTCGCCGTTGGTTTTGATGTTTTTAACGGTTTCACGCTCAACAATAGCTACACGCAATTTGTAGTTACCGGTAGGCATATCAGCAGTTGGAGTAACTTTTACGCTGATATCGGCTTTTGAACCGGTCATGGTTAATGAAGTTTTGATGTCTACAATTGAAGGAGTAGTTTGGAACTGGTCGAAAATGTCTTCGTCAAATCCGTTTGGATTGTCATTCCAGCCACCATCAATGAACATGTTTGGTACTGCTGATACACCACCGTAGTAAGTAGCACGAGCCAAAGCTTCAGGAGTAAAGTATGGATCACCAGTTCCAGGGAAGTAGTACTGATACTTAATTACAGACCATTTGCCAACGCGGGTATTCAAAACTTCAGTCAACGTTTCGTTACCTGGTTTACATGGAGGACAAGTTGAAGACGTAAATACTTCATGCAAAGCACGACGTGGAATTGTACGATCTACAACGATTACAGAACCTGATTTTTCGTTGTTGGTCAAATCACCATCAGCACCTCCGTTTGGATCAGTAATCCAAACTTTGAAATCAGCTGCACCTGAAGCAGAAGCAACGTAAGGAATATTGTGAGTGAATTCAAATTCACCTCCACTTGGAGCAATATCAACACCAAGAATATTCATGGTTTGAGTTTGACCATTGTTTACCTGGTAGTTGATTTTGAATGAAGTTAAGCTTTGTGCACCGTAGTTTGTAACTACACCTTTCACGGTGATAGGATCGTTTTTACCTGAAATTTTAGGTAAAGAGATTTTTGAAAGGAAAGCATCGTTGCTAGGTTGAGTACCAAAAACGAACTTGTAAACCAAGTCGGTTGCATTTTCTTGTGAACCCAATTTGTTCGGGAAATCAGCAGAAGGACCAGCTACCATGGTTCCAATAGTTCCGTCCTCGTTTTGGCAACCAATAGTTCCGGAAAGACCAGCTACGTTTGGAGAAGCATCGTTGTAGATGATATCGAAACCTGCACCTTCGTTAATGCGGATTGCAAAATACAAGTAGTTAGCAGAACCTGCAGCAGTTCCGGTTTTAGAAGCGGTAAACCACTGAATAACGTGTGAACGGTTTGGAGCTGTTCCGTAAGTGAAGGTACGAGCTTCGGTTTTTACACCGCTACCTGAAATAGCTTTCAGTTCAAGCTCATCCCAGAAAGCGTAGATAGCATTCAAAGGAGCTGCAATGTCTGGAATAGCAACGTTTGCGCCAACGCTGGTGTTTGTACCGGTTGCAAAAGTGATGTAACCATTGTCTGATACTTTGTAGGAAGTAACCGCTTTACCGTAGAAGTTCCAGGCAAAAGGCAGGTTTTGCTCGGTAGAAAGCACATTGTTTGAGCCCTGGGCTACCACAACTGTGTTTGGACTAACAAGACTTGAGTAAGGGGCGGCCGTTCCCTTGGTTTTGAGGTGGTAATACCCCTGGGCCATTGCTCCTCCTGTAAATGCAAGGAGCGTGAGGATGCTGAGTACTGTTTTTTTCATATTTGTTTAGGGTTGTTAAATTTTTGTCCTAATTCTTGCAAGGTTGCTAATTGTTAACAAAAAAACAAGTTGTTAAGCTATTCCTAATTGCTTAATTTTCAGTATGAAATTCTTAATTATTTTTGGATTAAGCCTCATAGCCGTTTCGGCCTCGGCTCAAAGTGCTGCTCAAATGCCGCCAATGGGTTCGGATGCTCAAGGACTTTCACCCTTTGAGCCGCATGAAGTAGTTTCGTATGCACCCAAAGAAATGATAAGAAAGTTTGGAACCACCGGAAGGGTGTTCGATTACAGGGAGCTAACTGCCTTGCCGGTACGAAGCATAGATAAAATTGCAGGCCTCACCTTGGGAGTAGATGCTCATTTTAAAGGAGGTCTAATTATTCGCGGCGCAAAAGATGGCACTGCGTATTTTGTAGATGGCGTACGCGTACGCTCCGGAGAAGCCGGTTTGCCCGGAGCATTTTAAGAATGCAGGGCTGCAGTTTTAAAAGCTTGTCCAGCCCAATTGCCCCATGCTTGAAAAGGTTCTTGGTCTTGCTCAAAAAGGGTAGGAGTAGGGCCCCCAAAAATGCGCAAACCTAAGCACCCCTAAAATGGGCTAGTGTCTAAAATGATAAAGCTAGCCCAGGATTTGATTTGTCCGCAGGCTACCCTATAATTCACAAGGATTGACCTGTCTTGCATAAAGTCTCGTCTCTTTCTGTTTCTCTTTCCCTTTCTCATTCTTCCTCTCCTCTTTCCCTTTCTCTTCACTCTTTCTTCTTCTCGCCTTTCCCGGCCATCAAAATCCCAAAAACTTGCGAAACTTACGTGGGCCGGGTCGGGTCATCCGCTTGTACTCCGCGGAGGCCGGCTTAAGCGTTTTAAGCTGCCGGTAGTGGCTTTCTGCCGGCAGCCCTCCCGGCAGCAAAACGCTAAAAGCCGCCCCCTTGCGGGGTACCGCTCCTGCCCCTAAGGCAAAGACCCACAAAACACAAACGCTTTCCCTTTTTTCTGCTTCTCTTGCTTCTTCTTCTGTTTCTCTTTCTTCTTCTTTCTGTTTCTCTTGCTCTTTCTTCTTCTTCGGTGTTCCAAAAAAACTCATTGACCAAACTTTTCCAATTGGATTGTAATATAGAAGTAGCTTGAACCTGGCAAGATACCACCAAAGCCCTTTTCCTGCCTGGACTCAGCCTAAACCAACCCTCAAAAAACAAGCTACAATACCCATTCAGGAGAACCTTAAAATCATGCATTGGAAATCACAAATTCAACAAATCGACGGAAATTCTTACCTCTTACTTTTTTTTCAATCCCATTATGTGCTCGACCGGCAAGCACGAAGAACTGCTGGCAGCAGTTACAACCCTGAATTAAAATGTTGGAAGATACCAGATACTCCTGAAAACAGACTAATCTGGCGTATTCCCCTTGAATCCGAAGACACAAGTACAAATCAACAAGAAACAAGTTATTCCATTTTGGAACAGGTTTATTCCTTCTCAGAATTTATGCGATATAGGAATTACAGCGCCAACACTCAAAAAACCTATTCAGATTGTTTGCAATTCTTTTTGGAGTATTATCCTAAAACCCATCCCAAAGCTTTAAAACAGTCAGATATTATTCGCTTTATGGACGAAATGGTTATCAAAAAAGGTCATTCCATCTCCTACCAAAATCAATTAACCAATGCTATTAAATTGTACTTTGATAAAATCCTGAACTTACCGCTTGTAACTCAAACCATTTTAAGGCCCAGAACTGAAAGACACCTTCCCAATGTATTGAGCAAAGCGGAAGTAAAAGCCCTATTGGAAGGAATAGGGAATTTAAAACACAAGGCCATGCTATCCCTCATTTATGGCTGTGGCTTGCGGGCGGGTGAGTTGATTAGTTTGAAGTTGATAGACATCAACTCAAACACCAGGCAGTTAAAAATTGTGCAAGCCAAAGGGAAGAAGGACAGGTATGTACCTATTTCGGAAAAACTACTGAATCTGCTAAGAGATTATTTCAGGGCATACAAACCAATCACCTACTTGTTTGAGGGTCAAAATGCCGGAACAACTTACGACCCAAGAAGTCTTCAAAACGTAATAAAAAAGCTTTATTGAATGCTAAAATCCAAAGAGATGCAACTCTGCATACCTTAAGACATAGTTTCGCCACTCATTTATTGGATGCAGGAACAGACATTCGATACATTCAAGTAATACTAGGCCATAATAGCACACGAACGACTGAGATTTACACCCATGTAAGCAGCAGGTCATTGAATCAAATAAGGAGCCCTTTTGATGATTTATAAAAGCAAAGAAATACGCCTATAAACCAAAGCAAAGAACTTCGCATAGTTACCCATTTTTTGCCTGTATAAGAACTATTCCATCGCCAACAGAACCAAAAACGCAACTAATAGGCTTTGCAAAAAATGGAGAAATAAGCTATTTTAGTACGGGTATAAGTAAGTTATAGCCAATGCTAACAGACGACCGTGTAACAACAAACAGACCAAAAATGAAACCTCCTATTCTGACAATATTAACTCTCATATTGTTAGCAGGACTTAGTTATTTTCTTTTTGAAATGGCTGGCTTCGCAAACAGTGTTAAACATGACACAATTAAAAATTTAAAATGGCAACAAGACAATACTCAAATTTATTTTGTGGACTTGCCAGCTAGACTTGACACAATGGAAATTAAAGCATCTATAAAGCTTGACCCAAATAAACGAATTCATAAAATAAAATTTCCAAAAGGTGGGACAGAAACTAATGTGTTTATCTACGACAGCGCTTATTTAAAGACAATTCAGAGTAACACATTACCAAAAATAAAACCGTTGACAAAAGGCAACTTTACCCATGACCAAGAAGTTTTGCTTGACATTACATCATTGCAACGTGGACAATATTATGTTCATTATTTATCTTGTGGTTTAGGTATTATAATTCCTATGATAATTAAATAAAATGGCAAACATCCTACTCAAACTCCTTTTATTTTCACCTATTCTAATAATCGTGACATTATTTTTGATTGTAAATAATAAATCGTTTGTGAAAATATTTACAGCACACATAATTGCTTTTATTATATATATGACATTTTTAACCAACTTTTCAGAGCTTCTAGTAGGACATGATGAATTTGGTATTGGACAAATTAGCTTTGCAATATTATTTATAATTGGACATATAATTATTGGCTTTACTCATGTACTTTACATAACACTTAAAAGACGACAAACACAATGATAACCGAAAGAAGCACTGGCTATAACAAATAAGGCTTAAACGAAGCCACTGCTTCGATTTAAGCTTGTGTTGAATGAAGCTTTCGGTTTGCCTTCCATCTTAGGCGCAGTAAAATTTTCTCTATGGGGTTTGAATAAGTTGTAGTGTTACCTTTTCTTGTTTTTTGCGGGCTCAATTTTTAATGTAGCTGCCATTATTGCTTTTGTAATCTTTCTTTTCTTAGCCATTTTTAGCTCCGTAGCGAGGTTTTCTTTGGTTTTTGCTGGTGTATTTGCATAGCTCCGCCCGTTCGCATGCTGCATGCAAAAAAATTAGGTTGTGGGGGCTGCTTGGGTCTTTTCTAGTATCGGTGGAGCATTGGCACTGAAACTCTGGATGCGTATCATCTTGCCGGTTTTGCAACAAGGACATTGGTCGGCATCATAACCCATACGTTGCTTGGCAAGCTCCTTCCAATCCCGCTTTTCTTTGGGTTTACTTGTTACTCCCATCAACACCTGCCTATACCTTAATCTGGGTTTGT
>Ga0102832_1000933_pt1 | contig 29330 bp, 32 predicted proteins | sample EBPBio282013_DNA_FD_88942 | JGI IMG/M metagenome (GOLD analysis project Ga0102832, IMG submission 88942) | Wastewater treatment Type I Accumulibacter community from EBPR Bioreactor in Madison, WI, USA - Reactor 2_5/28/2013_ DNA (Illumina Assembly) | ecosystem: Engineered > Bioreactor > EBPR >... | reverse complement strand
AAGCTGCACCTGATGTGCATCTGGCTGGCCGCGATCGGGACGATGCTGTCGGCGATCTTCATCCTGGCCGCCAACTCGTGGATGCAGAACCCGATCGGGGCCGTCTTCAACCCCGCCACCGACCGCGCGGAACTGGCCGACTTCATGGCCGTGCTGACCAACCCGGTCACCCTGGTGACCTTCCCGCACGTGATCTTCGCCGCCTACATGGTGGCCGGCGGGTTCGTGATGGGAGTCAGCGGCTGGCACCTGGCCAAGCTCCACACCGCCCAGCAGAACGGCGAGCTCTCCGTCCGGCAGACCGAGGATCTCGGCGCCCACCGGTTCGCCACCAAGTTCGGCGCCTGGGTGCTGCTGATCGCTGGTGCGGGGATCGTGGTGACCGGCGACATCCAGGGCAAGATCATGACCGAGGTGCAGCCGATGAAGATGGCGGCGGCCGAGGCGCTGTACGAGAGCGAGGGCGGGGACGGGAAGTGCGCCAACTTCTCCGTCCTCACCATCGGGACCCTGGACGGCAGCGAGGAGGTCTGGTCATGGAAGGTGCCGTGCGTCCTCTCGTTCCTCGCCACCGGAACCTGGGACGGCAAGGTCGAGGGCATCAACAACCTGCGTGACGAGTTCGCCGCCGGCCGGATCCAGAACCCCGACAACCCACTGCAGGTGGACGCCCGGCCGCGGCTGGACGCCATCGGGGTCACCAACTGGGTGCCCAACATCCCGGTCACCTACTGGACCTTCCGGCTCATGATGGGGCTGGGCTTCGCCGGCATGGGAATCGCCGTCCTCACCCTGTTCCTACTGCGCAAGGGACGGCTGCCCAAGCAGGCCTGGTGGTGGACCGGCCTGATGATCGCCGCGCCGCTGGCGCCGCTGTTCGCCAACTCCTTCGGCTGGATCTTCACCGAGATGGGACGCCAGCCCTTCCTGGTCAATGGCGTGCTGACCACCGCGTCCGGTGTCTCGCCGGGGGTGAGCGCCTTCGAGATGGGCACCACCATGGTGCTGTTCACCCTGATCTATGGAGCACTGGCGGTGGTCGAGGTGCGGCTGCTGCTGAAGTACATCAAGCTCGGCCTGCCGGACGTGGTCGAACCCGAGGTCATCACCGACGACGACGCTCCGCTGAGCTTCGCCTACTGAGGAGGCCGACATGGACTTCACCACTCTTCAGATCGTCTGGTTCTGCCTGATCGCCGTGCTGTGGACGGGGTACCTCGTCCTGGAGGGCTTCGACTACGGCGTCGCCATGCTCATCCCCATTCTCGGCAAGACCGAGAAGGAGAAGCGGGTGATCATCAACACCATCGGCCCGGTCTGGGACGGCAACGAAGTCTGGTTGCTGACCGCCGGCGGCGCCATGTTCGCCGCCTTCCCGGCCTGGTACGCGACCCTGTTCTCCGGGCTGTACCTGCCGCTGTTCTTCGTCCTGGTCGGGCTGATCGTCCGCGGGGTGGCCTTCGAGTACCGCTCCAAGCACCCCGAGATGTCCGCCAAGCGGACCTTCGACGCAATGGCCAGCATCGGATCGTTCGTGGTTTCGCTGATCTTCGGCGTCGCCTTCGCCAACTTCATGATCGGCCTGCCGGTCGCCGCCCGCCCGCCCGCCACGGCCGAGGCCACCACCACCCTGTTCATGCTCAGCCCGGCGCCGTACCTGCTGCAGCTGTTCAGTCCCTTCGCAATCCTGGGTGGGATCGTCCTGGTCGTGCTGTTCCTGTTCCACGGAGCGATCTACCTGGTGCTGAAGACCCGCGGGATCGTCCAGGAGCGGGCGAAGCGGTTCGCCGCCGTGATCGGCCTGGTCGCGATCGTCGGCGGAGCCGTCTTCCTGCTCTGGCAGAACCTCGCCATCCATCCCACCGGCTGGCTGGGCTGGGTGCTGCTGGTGGTCGCCGCAGCCGGACTGGTGGCCGCCTGGTGGTTCGTCGGACGCGGCGAACGTCCGGGGGTGGCCTTCCTCGGCACCACCGTCACCACGCTGTGCGTGGCGGTCGGCGTCTTCCTCACCATGTGGCCGAACCTCGGCTTCGCCAATGCCCCGGGCGCCGAGCACGTGCTGAACGCGGCCACCGCCGCGTCCCAGGATTCGACGCTGACCATCATGCTGGTCGCGGCAATCATCTTCGTCCCGATCGTGGTGGCCTACACCGCCTGGACGTACTGGGTGTTCCGCCGCCCGATCAGCGTCGACAACATCCCCGACGAGGATCACCACGAGGCAGCGCACGCGGGCTAGCTGCCCTCGGCTTTATATACCCCCCTGGGGTATTATCCTTGGTATGGGCACCGCAGTACGTCGAAGTCGAGAGCAATCACGCCGCCACATGGAGCACTGGGCGCAGCCTCAGCAAGGCGCGCTTACCTACGTTGCGCTCGGTGACTCGGCAGGTGTCGGAGTTGGCGTGGACGACCCAGGGCAGGGGTACGTCGGCGTAATCGCCAGGCGCCTCGCCGAGTCGACCGGCGGGACAATCCGAGTAGTAAACCTCGCGGTCAGCGGGGCGAAGGCAAGGGATGTGCTCGACCGCCAGATTCCAAAGCTCGCCGAGATGCCCACACCTGATTTCCTCACCTGCGTGATCGGCGGCAACGATGTGGCATGGGCAGGGAGGTTCCGTGCCGACGACTTCGCACGCGACATGGAGGCGATCTCAGCACGGCTTCCCGACGGCGCTGTGATGGGTTCGGTGCCGAACTTCATGCACTGGCCTTTCGAGCACCGCGCGCGGAAAGCGAACAGGGCAATCCAGCACGCCGCAAGCCAGTACGGTCATGCCTTCGCAGACATCCACTCTCCGTCCACCGGATTGTCGTTTCGTAGTTACATGGCAACGTTCGCGGGCGATGGGTTCCACCCGAACGAAAGAGGTCACGAACTCTGGGCCGACGCTGTTTGGGAACAACTCGCCAGACGGTGAAGCACGAGCTCAGCTATCGGCCGAGCGAGGGACCGCTGCGCGGATCACGGGGCGACACACCACCGAACGCATCAGGTGGTGGGAGGTTTCGGCGGTGCTGCTGGGCCGCGTCGAGCGCGCCCTAGTCGCCCGCCGCCACAGGGTGGAGGAGAGACGCGGGTGATCGGCGGTCTAGGACGGGTTGCGGCGGGCCTGGAAGAAGCTGGCGATCCCGAAGGCCAGGTAGACCACCAGGGTCAGGAAGGTCAGCGCGCTGGCGATCACCGCCAGCGGCCGCTCCGCGGTGCCGGCGAACACCTCTCCCAACCGGAGGGTGTTGCCGAAGGTCGCCACGATCCCGATCAGGGCAATCAGCATCGCGACATGCATCACATGCCGCCTGATCGCCGGATTCCGCGCGAGCACCGCTGCGATCAACAGCAGCACTCCCAGCCCACTGGGAATCAGCGCCGTCAGGCTCGCCGCACCCGAGGCGATGTAGGAGACCAGGCCCACGACCACCAGCACACCGCCGGCGATGAAGGTCAACTTCGTTACGTTCGTCACGTCCACCTCACTTCTGCGCCAACCCTAACCGGCTGCGGACGTCCCTACCGTCCCTCGTTCATCGGACGGGTCACTACTCTCCAAGCAAGACAGGCGAGGCAGTTCCGTCGGAGAGCGGCGGGCTATACGCAACCAAGTGGTCGTTGATACTGCCTAGTGCAACCCTTGCCAGACGAAGACGGACGTACGCTGGTTGCACGGCGATCTCGCGGGAGTGTTCGGCATGGCAGAGTGCGGCGGCGTCACGGACGCTAGTCATAGTCGGACGACGTCTTGCCCGGTGACGATGTCCGCCGGATCCAGTGGCGCTCTACCGCCCGGACCGGCGAGATGATGGTCCGCCCGGAGGAGCCGGCCTGGGGTCCCAGCGCCACAGCAGTGCTCGACAACCGGTCGCCCGCCTTCGTCCAACCCGAGTTCCCGCACCCGCCGATCGCAGCGCCCCGACCGGACCGTGACGCCGCCCTGGCACAGGCCCGTCAGGACCATCAGGCCTGTTGGGCACTGCTGCGGGGACCAGCGGAGGCAGACCCGGCGGTCGTCCGGCTACCGGAGTCGACCGACTGGCGGGTGCTGCGGGTGACACCTGGCACCTCGGTGGCCCAGGCCTGGCAACTACTCGGCGAGGCGGCGCCATGAACCGGCTGAACCTCGCGCTCGCTGCCGCGATCTGCCTGGCCGGATTCCCCCTGGTCCTGCTGACCGACGACCGGATGATCCTGGTCTGGTTGGCGATCATGCTGCTGGCCAGCGTCGGGATCGGCGCGGCGGCCCGCGCGCTACGCACGCCGGACGGGATCGCCCGCGCCCTGCAGCTGCTCCCCGGAGCGGCGGCGGTCTGGTGGCTCTGGGAGGAATGGCCGGACATCATCTCCGAGACCGCGGAGTACGTGGCCGCCGCGTACGCGCCAATGCCACCCCACGAAGGCTTCCGGGTGCTCACCGTGGCCGTGCTGTGGTTCCTGTTCGTTGCAGCGGAGGCAGTGGCCAGCGGCCTGGATCGTCCCGGCTGGACCTTCCCGCTGCTCGTCCTGCCCTACCTGGTGCCATCGATCGTGCTCAGTGACGAGACCTCCCCGCTCTACCTCGTGCCGGTTGCGGTGGGCTACCTACTGGTGCTGGCCACCGCGGTGTACGGCCGGGCAGCGCGGCAGCTGCCCGCCCGCCGCGGCCGGCTGGCGATCGGGATCGGGGCCTCGGCGGCGGTCGTCGGCGTGGCGGCCTGGACGCTGAGCGGGCTCGCTGCAGCCGCCCTGCCGGAGCGGGGTACGGCGGTGGTGGATCCGGGCCCACTCGACACCTCGGTGCAGTTGGGCGACCCGACGCTTGATCTGGTCCGCAATCTGCGCACGCCGACCCCACGGCGAATCTTGGAGTACACCTCGTCCGACGGCCGGGGGCACTACCTGAGACTGGCCGCCCTGTCAGCCTTCGACGCCAACGGGTTCCACCTGGTGCCGACCGACCTGCTGCCCGGCATGCCCGAACGGCCGGCGGCCGCCAACCCTGAACCGGTGACCCTGGAGGTCAAAGTCGCCAACTTCGCCAGCGAGTGGCTGCCGGTGCCGTGGATGCCACAGCGGATCGAGGCCTCGGGCGACTGGCGCCACGATCCGGTCACCGGCGCGATCGTCGCGATTGGGGCAAACCGGACCCGGGCCACGGCCAACCTGGAGTACCGGGTGGAGGCGCGGTTGCTGGAGCCTGGACAGCCGGAGATCGCCGCCGCTGATCCCGGCGACCCGCGTGACGGCGGGATCACCTTGGCACTGCCCGAGGACCTCGATCCGCGCATCCCCGAACTGGCCCGGCAGCTGACCTCCGACGCGGACACCGCCGGCGAACGAGCGTTGATTCTCGGCCACTGGCTCCGATCGGAGGAGTTCACCTACTCCACGGCCGCCGTCGAGGGTTCGACACTGGGGACGCTCAGCGACTTCCTGTTGGTCTCCCGCACCGGATACTGCGAACAGTTCGCCGGAGCGCTGGCCGTCCTAGCTAGGGCGGTGGGCATCCCCTCCCGGATGGCGGTCGGGTTCATGCCCGGCTCCAAGACAGACCAGGGCTACGAGGTGACCACCAAGAACATGCATACCTGGACGGAGGTGCTGCTGGACGGGTTGGGGTGGGTGGCGATCGACCCGACACCCAGTGGCGCCCCCGGGGCTGCGCCCATCCCCAGCGCCAGCCCGACGTCCAGCCCGCCAACTCCGTCCACCCAGCCGAGCGAGGAGGAGCCCCCCACTCCGCCGGAAGGCCCGAACCTCCCCGAGGATCCCGTCCCAACCGTCGGGTCGGGATTCCGGCTGCCGGGGTGGACTGGCTGGGTGATCGGCGCGCTGGTCGTTGCGGCGCTGCCCGCGGCGGTGCGACAGCTCCGCAACCGGCATCGGCTTCGCTCCGGAAGGGATCCGGTCACCGCGGCGGAGGACGCCTGGGAGGAACTGCGCGACACTGTGCTCGATCTCGGCCGACCCTGGCCTTCGGGCACGCCACGCCAGGTCGTGGCCGCACTGGTGACCGACTTCGGCCGGACAGTCGCCGAGCCCCTTGGCGAACTCGCCAGCCAGGTGGAGCGGGCTCGTTTCGCACCCACGGTCGAGGACCCGATCGATCCTCGACTGCTTCGACGAGTGGCGGCGGCACTGACGTCAGCGGTTCCGATTCGGCCCCGGCTGGGACGCCTGCTGCCCCGTTCGGTGTTCCGGCTCCACGCCTGACCGGCTACCAAGCCAGCCCGGGCCGATCCCCCGGCTGTCTCCGTCATCGCCTACAGGCCGAAAGCAGCCTGCCTCACGGTGACCCAGCCAGCTCAGCGACGCCCACCGGGCAGCAGGACAGTGGACAAGCCACTACTCTCCGGGCAAGACAGGCGAGGCAGTTCGCCGGAGAGTGGCTGGGCTGTACGCTGGCGGACATCTGATCACGGACCCCGAGGAGGAGCCCGAATGATCTCCGAGTATTCCGACCTGGCCATGGTGTCGGCGATGGTGCTCTACCTGGTCGCGCTGGTCTTCCACTCCCTGGAGTGGGCCGCGTTGCGTGGGACGGAGCCCCCGTCGGAACGGCAGCTCGCCGGAGGTGAACGTTGGGGTCAGTTGGGTGTCTCGGTCACCTTGGTGGCGGCCGTCGTCAACGTCGTTGGTGTGGTGCTCCGCGGTATCGCGGCCAATCGTCCGCCGTGGGCGAACATGTACGAGTTCCTCACCTCCACGCTGGCGATGGCGATCGTGATCTACCTGGTCGGGGTGTTTTTCTTCCGTTGGAAGGGCTTCGGCCTACCGGTCACGCTGCTGGCGTCGATCGGCGTCGGGCTGGCGGTGACGGTGTTCTACGTAGACGTCGCGGCCCTCATGCCGGCCCTGCACTCGGTCTGGTTCATCATCCACATCGTCGCGGCAGCACTGTCGGGAGCTGTGTTCAACCTTGGCGGGATCGCGTCCATCCTCTACCTGCTGAAGCAGCGCGCCGAAGCCAAGGGGACGGTCACCGGCTACCTCGCCCGCCTACCCCAGGCCGCCACGCTCGACCAGGTGAGCTTCCGGATGCACGCCTTCGCCTTCCCGCTATGGACCTTCGCGGTCGCGGCCGGGGCGATCTGGGCACAGTACGCCTGGGGCCGCTTCTGGGGCTGGGACCCCAAGGAAACCTGGTCCCTGGTCACCTGGATCATCTACGCCGCCTACCTCCACGCCCGCGCCACCGCCGGCTGGAAAGGCACCCGCGCGGCCATCCTGGCGATCATCGGCCTGGTCAGCTTCTGGTGGAACTTCGTCGGGGTCAACCTGCTACTGAACGGCCTACACTCCTACGCTGGGATCTGATCACCAGATCGCTCAACCGATCACTGTGACCGCCGCCGGTCGCTGCGCCAGCGCAGCACGGCGGCGGCTGCGATGCCGACCGCCAGGGCCACGTCAGCCAGGTTGCCGATGAAGAGGTCTCCGTAGGCGAGGAAATCGGTGACATGGCCTCGGCCGAACCCGGGTGGCGCGAAGAGCCGATCGACAAGGTTCCCTGCGGCGCCGCCCCAGATCAGCCCCAGCGCGATAGCCAAGCCGCCCGTCTGAACGCGGGTAGCCATCAAGGGCAGGGCAACCATCGCGACAACACCCACGGCGGTGTACAACCACGTGACACCAGACCCGAGGGACAGGGCCGCCCCGGGGTTGAACGCCAGCTGCAACCCGATCAGGTCCCCAAGCAGCGGAAGCCGTTCAGTCTGGCTCAGCCACGTCAGAGCCAACCACTTCGAACCCTGATCAAGCAGGACTATGCCCGTCGCCGTCAGAAAGGCGAAGGTGAGCATGCGAGCACGCCTGGGCGATGGCCCACCGGCAACCTCCGAAGCCACGCTGTGCTCGTCTCTGGCGGTGTCCGGTGGATCGACCATAGTCATCTGTTTCTTCCCATCTACGCACTCACTAGCTGGGAGGGCCGAGGGTCGGGTGCGGCAGAAAGCTCCCGCAGCGCGCCGGGACGCCGGGCGGCCCGCACCCCGTTGAGAATGACCACGACCTCCGCGACCTCGTGGACGAGCACCACGCCGGCGAGCCCGAGAACTCCGAACAGGGCGAGCGGGAACAGCCCGATAATGATCGCCAGCGCCAGGCCGATGTTGGCGGTCATGATTCGCCGACCCCGGCGGGCATGCGCCAGGGCTCCCGGAATCAGCCGCAGATCGTGGCCGGTGAACGCCACATCGGCCGACTCGACGGCCGCCGCCGAGCCCTTCGCACCCATCGCGATCCCGACGGTGGCCGTGGCCAGCGCCGGAGCGTCGTTGATCCCGTCCCCCACCATCGCCGTCGGACGGGAGCCGACCAGCTGCTCGATGGCCGCCGCCTTGTCGGTCGGCAGCTGTTCGGCGCGGACGTCGACGATCCCGGCCTGCCGGGCCAGCGCGGCCGCGGTACGGGCGTTGTCGCCGGTCAGCATGATCGTGTCGATGCCCTGGGCCTGCAGCAGCCGGACGGTCTCGGCAGCCTCGGGACGCAGCTCGTCGCGGACGCCGATCAACCCGGCAATCCGCCCGTCGGCCTCGACCACCACGACCGTCATGCCATCGGACGCCATCGCCTCGGCGTCAGCGGCCAGCCCGGCGGGATCGAGCCAGCGGACGTTGCCCGCCCGGACCCGGACGCCCTCGACCTCGCCGCTGATGCCGTGCCCGGCTTCCTCGACCAGGTCGGAGGCAGCCGGCGCTCCCGGCGCGGCCGCAACGATCGCCGCCGCGAGCGGGTGGGTGCTGGTCACCTCCAGTGCGGCGGCCGGCCTCAGCACATCGCCGCGAGTGACCCCCGGGGCGGTGCGGACGTCCACCACGGCCGGTTCGTTGCGGGTCAGGGTGCCGGTCTTGTCCAGCGCGATCGCCCGGATCGTCCCCAGGCGCTCGAAGGCCTCGCCGGACTTGATCACCACGCCGAACTTCGACGCCGCGCCGATCGCGCTGATCACCGTCACCGGCACCGCGATCGCCAGCGCGCACGGTGAGGCGGCGACCAGCACGACCAGCGCCCGCTCGACCCACGTCGCGGGATCACCGACGACGAACCCGAACAGTGCCACCAGTGCCGCGAGGATGAGCACGACAGGCACCAGCGGGCGGGCGATCCGGTCCGCCAGCCGGGCGCGCTCCCCCTTCCGGGCGTGGGCCTGCTCGACCAACGCGACGATCTGGGTCAGCGAGTTGTCCCGCCCGTCCGCGGTGGCCTCGATCTGCAGGGTTGCCGAGCCGTTGACCGACCCGGCTGGCACCTGGCTGCCGGGGCCGACCTCGACCGGGATCGACTCTCCGGTCACCGCCGAGGTGTCGATGATGGAGCGTCCACTCACCACCACGCCGTCGGTCGCGACCCGCTCCCCAGCGCCCACGACCAGAATGTCCAGCACCCGAACCTCGGCGGCGGGGATCGTGACATCGCCCCCGAGGCGAGAAAGGCGGACGGTCTGCGGGATCAGCGCCAGCAGCGCCCGCAGACCCTCCTTAGCCCGATCCATCGCCCGATCCTCCAGGGCCTCGGCCAGCGAGAACAGGAAGGCCAACGCCGCCGCCTCACCGACATGACCCAGCAGGACGGCACCCACCGCCGCGACCGTCATCAACAGACCCACACCAAGCCGGCCCCGGGCCAGCCTGCGCACCGCCCCGGGCACGAACGTGTAGGCGCCAGCCACCAGGCCGATCACCTGCAGCACCAGCGCGACCACACCCTGACCAGCCCACTCGAACCCATACCCGGCAAGCAGGAACACCCCGGAGATCAGTGACGGCAGCAGGGCCGGGTCCCGCCACCAGGGCGGCCGCACCTCGGCCGCCTCGTGGTGATCCTGATCGGTCTCCGAAGCTGGCTCCGGGTCCGGTCCACAGCACGCGTCCCCTGGAGTGTGCGCCGCTATGTTCAGGCCTACAGCTGGCTTGGCAGCACCTGGCTTGGCCACACCCAGCAACTGCACGGGTCGACCCGCGGTCGTCAGGGGCTCATCCTCCCCGCAGCACTCCCGGCTCACAGCGGGGCGTCCCCGGTCGCACCGGCAGCCGGGCCACAGCACAGCGGCACATCGCAGCCCTCGTCCAAGCACGGCTCTCCGTCATCGACGGCGACCACCGTCTCCACCAGCAGCTCCAGCGCTCTCGTCAGGTGCGGATCGGCGATCTCGTACCGGGTCTGCCGACCCTCCGGTGTCGCCACCACCAACCCGCACCCGCGGAGACAGGCCAGGTGGTTCGACACATTCGTCCGGGTCAACCCCAACGACTCCGACAACCGCGCCGGATAACCCGGACCCGCCAGTAACTGCAACAGAATCCGCGACCGAGTTGGGTCGGCCATGGCCCGGCCCAACCGGTTCATCACATCCACTCGCGAAGCAATGGTCAGCATATGCTGACTATACATCAGAAGCTGACGCGTGCTGCTTTCGAAGCTGCCGGACTCTGGCCATCCCGATCTCCCACCAATCGGTTACCAGGAGCACTCCGGGAACAGTCCCAGGTCGGTGCTCGTTCTCGCCGCGATCTTGTCCCACGCACCGAGAAGATCCGCACCGACGGATCAGCGCTGGCGGTCTGCTTGCCGTGGACTCGGCCTGATGCCGGACCGGTCTCGTGTGGACCTTCCTCATCCTGCGTGCCGGGTAATGCGGAACTGATATCGGTCGGCGCGGTAGGTGTGTTCGCCGTAGTCGAAGGCAGTGCCGTCGGCGTCGCAGGAAAGCTGGGACACGGTGAGGATCGAGTCCGATCGGCCCAGCTCAAGGAGTTGACGCTCATCGGTCTTTGGCGCTCGTGAACCGACGGTCTGCTGGGTGGATACCGCGATGATTCCCCAACGGCCCAGAAGGTCATAGAGGCCCGCCGACTCCAGGTGCGACGCGGAAAGCTCGGGAAGGCGCAGGGGTAGCCAGTTGCGCAGGATCGCGATGGGTGTGTCGTCCACCAACCGGAGTCGTTCCAGTGAGATCAGCGGGCTATGAGGATCGAGGTTCAGGTGCAGAGCAACTCGTTCGTCGACGTGACCGTAGACAAGCCTGAGCACTCTGGTCGTCGGGCGGTAACCATGCGTGGTGAGTTCGTCGAAGAGACTGGCCACTCCGCCGACCCCAAGCACCAAGCTCGGGGCGACCGTGGTGCCGACTCCGCGTCGCCGGATGAGCAGGCCGCGCGTAACGAGTTCGCCGATGGCGTGCCGCACCGTCGGACGCGACAAGTCGAGCCTTCGCGCGATGGAGACCTCGCTCTCCATGCCTATGCCGGGCGTCAGGGTTCCGTTGCGAATCGCAGTTTCGAGCTGTTGGGACAACTGGTGGTAGATGGGGATGGGGCTGGTCCGGTCGATCTGGAGATCCAGCTGAGAGGTGCCGATCTCTTTGCGGGCGGGCATGGTCGGCACCTTCCCTAGCGTCTGAGCATCCGGCTGACGTCAACATGCGGTGCAGGGGTGGCGCGGGGTTTGGTCGATCCGCTGAGGACGAGGGGCTCACGTTTGCGATGGACAGTGAGGTATCTGAGTCCGCCGGGTCCGGCGGCAAAGCCTCGCATAGACCGGCGCGGGAGGAACAAGAGCAGCCCGGGGGTGAGCGGCATCTCTGCGAGTTCCGTGGTGATCGTTCCCGTGCCGTCAAGTATGTGAATGAGGACATCGACCTCCGGGCCGGCGTGGGTGGTGATCGTGGCGTCGGGTGGGAGCACGATGATGTTCGTGTCGAGATCGCGCTGTCGCGTGGTGATCGACCACACGGCGCCGGCTTGCCCGGCTCGTTCATTCAGGTCGTCTGCCGTGTTGACCAGAACGCGGGGCAGTGGGGTGCTGGCTCTCTTGCTGACCCGGATCCGCCAGCCGCGCGGTTCGCGGCTCAGGTAGTCCCATCCGTAGCTACCGGGGTGGTCGCGTTCGAAGTCGTCGCGGAGGTGGATAGGGTCGTCTTCATCAACTAGGACGAACGATGTGTCGGGGTCGAGATCGTCGTAGCGGCTCAATACCAGGGCATGCTTGTCGGCTCGGCTTATGCCTCGCACGTCGAGGGTGCTCGTGTCGGGGCTCGGAGACGGAGCGGCAGGCATGGGACTCCTAGGGTCTCAGCGGTTGGCTAGTTTTTACCAACTTTACTTGGATAAACTCAACCGGACCCGTGGCTGCGGTTGCTCGCGTTGGAGGATGCGGCGGTCCTGCTCATGGTTGCGAAAGGACGCTTCTGATGGTTGCCACTTCTTTGCATACCATCCCGCCGAGCGACGACCCGACCGCTGCGTCCGTTGGGTGGCTCCCACGCTGGTGGATGACCCTTGGGGCGACATCTGTGGTTGCGGGAGGGCTGATGGCTGCGGTGACTGGCCCGCTAGCGTTGTCGAAGGGCAGTTGGCTGGCGGCCTATCTGGTGCTTGTGTGCGGAGTGCCGCAGTACTTGATGGGACGCGTCACTGCCCATCGGGGGGTAGTTCGCGCGGGCTGGCTCTTGCTTGTGTCCTGGAATGTCGGAAACGTTGCCGTCCTTGCGGGCACGCTGCTGGCGGTTCGGTGGCTGGTCGATGCCGGCGGAGTGTTCCTCCTTGCCCCACTGATTGTGGTGCTGCGCGCTCTGCTGCACCGTCAGCCGCCGGGCGATGTCGTAGGACTCAGTGGCCTGTGGCGGTGGCTGCTGATCGTGTTCTTGTTTGCCCTAGTCATCAGTGTCCCCATCGGACTCGTGCTGGGGCACGTGCGCGCAGGATGACGTTCGACATGCTCAACGGATCACCTGCCGGCCAGTCCAGCACTCGCGAGAAGGTACTACGTCTGCTGCAGCAAAGCGGAGCCGACCTGACCGTGTGGCAGATCGCGACAGGGCTGAAGGTCCACCCGAACACGGTCCGCTTCCACCTTGACACCCTGACTACCCGTGGACTCGTGCAACGCGTCCCCTCCAGCCCGGATGGCCCCGGACGCCCAGCGCTACGGGTGAGGGCCACCGCAGGCTTGGATCCGGACGGCACCCGACACTATCGGGCTCTCGCCGAAGTGCTTACCCTCGCTCTTTCGGATGTTCCCGATCGCGTGGAGCTGGCACAGCGAGGGGGCCGAGCGTGGGCGGATCGACTCCTCGCCGAGCAGCCGGCTTCGCATGCTGCCGCTCCAGAGTCGGTGCTGATGCAGGTGCTCGATGCGGCGAGTTTCGCGCCTGAGCAGACCGGTCCTGACGAGATCGGGCTGCGGAACTGCCCGTTTCTGGAGCTCGTCGGCTCAGCAGAGCAGATCGTCTGTTCCGTTCATCTGGGTCTGATGCGCGGCACACTCGATGCCCTAGGCGCAGATCGGACGGTGGTCCGGCTGGACCCGTTTGTGCAGCCGGGCCTTTGCGTGGCCCATCTGGCAGGAAGGAGCACGGCAGCATGAGCGGACCGGTCTTGGTAGCGATCGGGTTGATCTTCACCTGGATTGGTCTGGTAGTCGGGATTTCCTTCATCGAGGCCCCGATCAAGTTCCGCGCGCCTGGAGTGACCTTGCAGATCGGCTTGGGCATCGGTCGCCTCGTGTTCCGGGTGACGAACACGGTCGAGGGCCTACTCGCCGCCGGGTTGGCAGGAGCTGTGATCCTTGCGATGCCCGCGCCGGTCGTACTTGTCCCGTCCGCGGCAGCGGTCTTCGTACTGGCCGCGCAGCTGGTGTTCGTCCGGCCTCGGCTGACACGGCGATCCAACGCGGTCCTTGCCGGGGAGAGCGACGCGGTGCGCTCCCACGCCCACCACGCCTACGTCGCGCTGGAGGGCGCGAAACTGGTGGCGCTGTTGGTCGGCGGTATCGCGGCATTGACAACCACAACAGTCAGCTGACGCGATGCGTCCGGGCGTTCTGTGCGCCGGTCAGGATGTGGGTGTGATGATGGTTCGCCCGATGAGCTGGTTGGAACCGATGTAGGCGTAGGCGTTCTGGATCTGCTCGAGTGGGAAGGTTCTCGCCACTCGCGGCCGGAACCGTCCATCGGCTACGCGGGTCAGGATGTAGTCGCGTACGCTGACGAGGGTGTCGGGGTCGGTGACGATTTCGGACATGGTCCATCCGTCGATGCGGAGGTTCTTCCCGATCACGTACTCCTGGGGGTAGCGGCCGGGCTCGACTGCGAGGATGCCGTACTCCACGATCCGGCCCCGGCGGGCTGCAGCTTCGGCTGCTCGGGCGAGGAAGTTGCCGCCGATGGGGTCGAAGGTGAGCGTTGCGCCGGCGCCGTGGGTGATCTCGGTGACTCGGGTGACGAAGTCTTCGTCACCGTTGACAATGACGTGGTCGGCGCCGGCTTGCCGGACTGCATCGGCTTTGCCAGGTGTGCGAATGACACCGATCACGGTGGCGTCGGCGTCTTTGGCCATCTCGATGGCGGCCAGGGCGACTGCGGACGAAGCGGCTGACACTACGACGGTGTCGTTGTGGTTCACCTTTCCGCGCATGACGATGCCGTAGGCGGTGAGGTAGGGCATCCACAACCCCGCAGCCTGCTCGAATGTGATCGATTCGGGAAGCTCGGCGAGAAGGTCCACCGGGGCAAGGGCCTGCTCTGCGAGCATGCCGTACCGCTCCTCGTCGAAGGGGCACAACGGGGCGACTCTCTTGCCGAGCCAGGCCGGGTCGACGCCCTCACCCACGGCGTCGACCACACCGGCGCCCTCGCCGCCGAAGCGGGCGGGGAGGGTGGTTGCCGGCATGTCACTGCCTTCGAAGGCGTCGCCTGCCATGAAGACGAACTGGTCGCGGGCCAGGCCGGCTGCCTTGACCTGGAACCGGACCTCGCCGGGGGCGGGTTCCAAGTCGGGAAGGTTATCGATCTGGATGTGTTGTGGGCCGCCGAAGGCGTGGAGCCGGGCAGTGCGAGGCATGATGTGGTTCCTTTTCAACGAGTGGGGCTGTGAGGGCCGTAGCGAGCAGATGAAACCGCGGCCGGTTCAGGTGCCGGTTGGCTTGACGATGATGGACGCGATGGTCACGTTGTCGGGTTGGTCGATGGCGTACACGATGGGTCGTGCCATCGCGTCGGCGGTCAGCATGGCCTGGCCTGGCGCGTACGCCTGCATGACCATGGCGTTCATCTCGGGGTCAGTGACCGTGTGCTTGAGGTCGGTATCGATCATTCCGGGAGCCATCTCGGTGATCCTGATTCCGGACCCGACCAGGGCCTCTTCGGCGCGCAGTCCGTCGCTGATCTCTTTCACGGCGTGCTTGGTTGCGCTGTAGACCGGCGCCACCAGGCCGGTGGTGTGATGGGCTGCGGTCGAGGAGACGTTCACGATGTGGCCGGATTTGCGTTCGCGCATGTGGGGCAGCACGGCGCCGATGCCGTACAGGACGCCTTTGATGTTGATGTCGATGAGGCGGTCCCACTCGTCGGTGTCGTTCTTTGCGAACGATGAGGCGGGCATGATCCCGGCGTTGTTCACCAGCACGTCGACCTGCCCGAACGTGGTGAGTGCTTGCGCGATGAGCGCGGCGACTTGGGTCTTGTCGCTGACGTCGGTCTGCTGGCCGATCGCTTCGCCCCCTTGAGCAACGATCTCTTCGGTGAGCTGGGTCAGTCGATCGCCGCGCCGTGCGGCCAGCACGAGCCTGGCCCCACGCTCGGCCAGCTGGCGTGCGAGCGCCTCACCCAGACCGCTGGAGGCGCCGGTGATCACGACGACCTTCCCTCGAACATGGCTATCCATGGGTTCTTCCCTTCGTTGATGGTGGCCGGTGGTCAGCGCGTGACGCCGGTCACGAGAACGGTGCGGCCGAGGTCTGGACCAGCCTGGACGTAGGCGTAGGCGTCCTGAACCTCGTCGAGTGCGAAGGTCTGTGCCACCCGCGGGGTGAACCGGCCCTGTGTCACGCGCTCCAGCACGTACGCCGCTGCGGTCGCGCGGAGTTCCGGGTTCAGTGAGATCTCGCCAACCGAGTAGCCGCGGATGGTGAGGTCTTTGCCGAGCACGTACTCGACCGGGAACCGGCCATCGATGCCTCCGAGGATGCCGTACTCGATCACGATCCCACCGGGTGCCGCAGCTTGGCACAGCGTTGCCAGGAAGTCACCACCGATCGCATCGAAGGTGACTTGCGGGCCGAGTCCGCCGGTGATCTCCGTGATCCGGGCCGCGTAGTCCTCCTCACCGGTCACGATCACCTCGTGCGCGCCGAGCTCACGCAGGCGATCACGCTGCCTGCTGCTGCGCACCACAGCCACGGGAAGAGCACCCGCGTCACGCACGATCTGGATCGCTGCCACAGACACCGCGGAGTTCCCGGCCGTCAAGACGACGTGGTCGCCCGGCTGTACCTGCCCTTTGAGGATGACTCCGTACGCGGTCAGGTACGGAACCCACAAGGCAGCCGCCTGCGCAGCGGACAGCGAGTCGGGGATTTCGACCAGCAACTCGGCAGGCACGATGCCTTCCTCGCCGGCGCACCCATACCGGACCTGGTCGAACGGCCCCACTGGCGCGACGCGCTTGCCGACCCATCCGACATCCACGCCCTCGCCGACCGCATCGACTACCCCTGCCGCCTCGTACCCGAACCGGGTCGGCAACTCCGGGTTCGCGCCCCCGCCATAGTCCGCTCCTGCCAGGAACGGCAGCTGGTCCCGCGTCAGCCCCACGGCCTCGACGCGCAGCCGCGCCTCGCCAGGACCGGGCTCCGCGCTGGCCAGGTCATCGAGGCGCAGGTTCTCTGGGCCACCGAAGGCGTGCTGACGGATGATACGAGGCATGGCCACTCCCAAATAGGATCAAGTGTTCCGGTTCCAACAGCATACGGAACGACTGATCCAGTTACAACGGTCGCCGGCCTCCGCACCGCCGCGCCGGCGATGACCTACCGTTGGATTCGGAACCCGCGATCCGGATAGTGTGGGCTCCGCCGAACCGAAAGGTAGTGAGCATGCCGCAGCAACCCGCTGAGCAACGCCTCCTTCGGGCGGACGCGCGACGCAACCGCTCCAAGGTCGTCGCCGCCGCCGAGTCCGTCTTGGCACAGCAAGGCGCCGCTGCTTCAATGCGCGAGATCGCCCGGAAAGCAGGCGTGGGGCTAGGGACGATCTACCGCCAGTTCCCCACCAAGGAAGCACTCTTCGAGGCCATCGTCGTCGATCGCGTCACCCGCCTCCTGGACCACGCCAACTCCGCCGCCCTATCAACCGACCCCGGACCGGCGTTCTTCGAGTTCCTCGACTACGCCGTCGCCACCTCAACCGGCGAGAAGGCCCTCGCCGACTCCCTAGCCGCGGCAGGCCTCGATCCCAAAGCAGGAGCCACACCCCTCTACCGCGAACTCGAGGCCACGACCGAACACCTCCTGCGACGCGCCCGAGAGGCGGGCGCCGTCCGTCCCCACGTCGCCTTGCCCGAAGTCCTCGCCCTCATCGTGTCCATGTGTGTCACCGCCGACCGACAAGCGTGGTCACCCGACCTGCGGGGACGCGTGCTCGCTGTCGTCTTCGACGGGCTTCGTGCGCCGGACGGAGCTTCAACGGCATCCCGGTCGATCGCCTGACACGCGGCCGACGCGTCGCGGAGTGCGCGGTTCTCGCCCGTGAGGCAGGTCAGGCCATCCCGCTGACGCGGCACCCGTCCAGCAGGAGCACGCTGAGCTGTTCACTGGCGGCTCCTGAGCGATCGGTGTGGGCCAGGACGCCGTCGTGTGCGCGCAAGAGCAGTTCGATGTCGCCGACCTGGAAGTCTGTGCGCAGCACGCCTGCCGCATGTGCGGCGTTGACGAGTGCAGTGAGCCCGGTCATCGCTCGCTGCCGTTCGTGTTCCATCCGACTACTACCGGGGAAGGATCCCAGCAGTACGGTGCTGAACGCGCGATCTTCGCGCTGCAATGCGAATAGGTCCCGAATGTAACCGGAGAACGCCCCCCAGGGGTCGACCTGCGCCTGGGCGAGGTAGGCGTCCACGGTCGCGGCGCAGTCCTGGATCCGATCCTCGAAGACGAACTCGAGCAGGTCCTCCCGGGTCGGGAACCGCCGATACAGGGTCGCCGTGCCCACTCCCGCCCGGCGGGCGATCTCCGCGAACGGGGCGTCTGCGCCCAGCTCAGCGAACGCGGTTCTGGCGGCAGACACAAGACGGGCCCGGTTCCGTGCGGCATCCGACCGCAGCCGCTCCTGCTCGCTCGCCGTCCCCGTCGCCATGTCCCCATCCTAACCGGATACCCCTACCCGTTTCTCTGATACAGTTGCAGTCGGAAGTGGGCAGCCCTGCCCACTTCTTGGGATGTCAGGGAGATCGTGGTGGAACTCGGTGTATTCAGCTTCGGTGACCGTGCGCGCGACCCGCACACCGGGAGTCCGGTCCCGGTCGGGGAACGGCTGCGGCAGGTGATCGAGCAGATCCGCTTCGCAGACGAGGTGGGGATCGACTTCTTCGGCCTGGGCGAGCGACACCGGCCCGAGTTCGCAATCTCCGCGCCGACGACAATGCTCGCCGCCGCCGCGTCGGTCACCTCCCGGATCAAGCTGACCAGCGCGGTGACGGTGCTGAGCGCGGAGGATCCGGTGCGCGTGTATCAGCAGTTCGCGACCATCGACCAGCTCAGCGGCGGGCGGGCAGAGATCATCGCCGGCCGCGGCTCGTTCGTCGAAGCGTTCGCCCTGTTCGGGGCGCCGCTGGGTGAGTACGACGCGTTGTTCGATGAGAAGCTCGCCATGCTACGCACCATCGACGCCGGCAACCCGGTCACCTGGTCGGGGCGCTTCCACACCCCGCTGGACAACGTTGACGTGCTGCCGCGTGCACACGGCACCCCGGAGGCGCCGGGCCGGCTGCCGATCTGGGTCGGTACCGGGGGCAACCCCCGCTCCGCCGCTGTGACCGGGGCGCTGGGCCTGCCGATCATCTACGGCATTATCGGCGGAGGCGTGGCCCGTTTCCTGCCCCTGGTGGACCTGTACCGGCAGTCGGGCGCGCAGGCCGGGCACGACCGGGCGGCGTTGAAGGTTGGGATCTCAGCGGCTGGGCTGATCCTGGACGACGGCGACACGGCACGTGAGGCGCTGTTCCCGCACTACATGGACGTCGTGTCCCAGGTGTCCCGCGAACGCGGCAGTGCAGCACCGGACCGGGCATTCTTCGACCAATCCGCCGCACCCGACGGGTCGCTGTTGGTCGGCTCCCCGGACGAGGTGGTCGCCAAGATCCGCGCCGTGCACGAGATCTTCGGCAACACCCGCATCGGCATGCAGCTCGACTTCGGCGGCATCGACCCCGCCCTCACGAAACGTTCGATCGAGCTGCTCGCGACCGAGGTTCTGCCCCGCGTCCGCGACCTCACCACCCCCACGACCACCCCAGAACCCACCACGATTGAAGGAGCACATCTATGAAGGCACTGACCCAGACCGCATTCGGCACCGACCCGGAGCCCACCGACCTTCCGCTGCCCGAGCCGGGCCCGGGCGAGGTGCGGGTGCGGGTGCAGGCCGCGTCCGTGAACGGTTTCGACCTGGCCGTAGCGGCCGGATATCTCGACGGTGTCCTGGAGCATCGGTTCCCGCTCGTTCTCGGCAAGGACTTCGCCGGGGCCGTCGATGCGGTCGGCCCGGACGTGACCGGCTACACGGTCGGCGATCCGGTGTTCGGGGTCGTGAACAAGGCACACCTGGGCGAGGGCAGCTTCGCCGAGTACGTCACCGTCCCGCTCAGCGGTCTCGCCCACATCCCCGACGGCCTGGACACTGCCACCGCGGGCGCCCTCGGCCTGGCCGGAACCGCCGCCCTCGACGCCCTCGACGCCGCCACCGTCCGCCCGGGCGAGACGGTGCTCGTCGCCGGCGCAACCGGCGGAGTCGGGTCCCTGGTCGTCCAGTACGCCGCAGCCGCCGGCGCGACGGTGATCGCGACCGCGCACACCGACGCGGAGCGCGCCTTGGTGACCGGACTCGGCGCGGCCGAGACCGTTGACTACACCCAAGACGTGGCGGCCGGTGTCCGCGCAGCCCGCCCGGACGGGGTCGATGTCGTCTTCCACCTCGCCGGCGACCCCGCCACCCTCGCACAGGCGGTCGCATCCACCGGACGGTTCCTGTCGACGCTGCTGCAGTCCCCGGACCAGGTCGACGCCGACGGCGCCACCGTCATTGCGGTCACCGCGAACCCGACCACCGCCACCCTTGAGCGCCTCGCCCAGGGCCAGCTGGACGGCACCGCCCGGGTCACCGTCGAGCACACGTACCCGCTGGAAGCCGGCGCCGAGGCGCTCGCGCACTTCCGTCGCGGAACGCTCGGCAAGATCGCCCTCACCACCACCGCCTGACCCGGCGTGGGGAGGGCCCGGGACCCGAACCCTGGCCATCCCCGCGGCGGCCTCACTGTGCCGCGCACGTCCACTTCCACGACAGGAGCACCACCTATGCCCACCATCGCGATCATCGGCGCCGGCCCCGGCCTCGGACTGTCCATCGCCCGCGTCTTCGGAAACCACGGCTTCGACGTCGCCCTCATCGCCCGCACCCAGACCACCCTCGACGCCCTCGCCGCCCAGCTCGGCCAGGACGGCATCACCGCCGAGGGCTTCGCCGCCGACATCCTCGACCGGGACGCACTCCGCCGAGCACTGCACGCGGCAACGGTGAGGTTCGGGCAGATCGACGTGCTCGAGTTCTCACCCGCCCCGCACGCCCCCGTCCCCGGCCTGGAGATGGCCAGCGCGACCGAAGTCACCGTCGAGAACATCCAACCGCAGCTGGAGTTCTACCTGCACGCCGCGATCACCGCAGTAGGTGAGGTCCTGCCCGCCATGACCGACCGCGGCGCCGGCACCCTGCTGTTCACCACCGGGGCCGGGTCGGTCACCCCGATCCCGCAGATGGGCAACGTCAACGCCGCCGCAGCCGCGCTGCGGAACTGGGCCATCAACCTGCACACCACCCTCCAGCCCGTAGGCATCTACGCAGCCCACGTCGCGATCGGCGTCTACATCAACTCCGGCCCCGAAGAGACCTCCGCCGACCGCATCGCCCAGCTCTACTGGGACGCCTACACCACCCGCGACGGCGCCGAGCACATCTACGCCCCCAAGGTCACCACGCCCTGAGCCGGACGCCATGTCGCGCTTGCCAGCACCACCACTTCGAGCGGCTCACCTGTGAAAGACTCGTGGTCGCCACCTGAGGGCCACTGCGGATGCTGGGCTTGGGCCCATCACGGCCCGACGGCCTCGGCGAACGCCGAGCGTGGTCGCCGTGTTCTCGCGCTCGGCGCCGGGCGCAGGATGCGTGACTCTCAGGCGGCAAGACGACCTGTTGCCGGGGTGTGGGTGCCCAGGATCAAGTCGGCGCCATCCAGGTTTGGCAGCGCCTCAGCCGGAATGGCCACCTCGTCCGACAAACAGTTCGCGATGATCAGCAGGCGCTCGTTGCCAAGGGTGCGTGTGAACGTCCAGATCTGTTCATGATCGCGGAGCAGCAGCTCGAACCGACCCTCGCGGACCACCTCACCGTCGTGCCGCAGCCGGATGAGCTTCTGGAAGTGCGCGAACACCGAGTCGGGGTCCCTGAGTGCTGCGTCCGCGTTGATGGTCACATGGTTGGTACTCACCGGGAACCACAGAGTTCCTGTGGTAAAGCTGGCGGGGGGACACTGTGGCCAGGTGTCCGCTAAGCCACAACAAGGCGCCCCTGTCCGTCCGAGCGGACTCACTTCGTTGTGCTCTCGTCCAGGTGGGGCACCAATGGCTCAGCGCGACCAGCTTCCCCCGGATGGCTAGACTCTCCAGCAACCCATAGGAGCATGCATGAGATCGCCGCATCAACGCAGCGCCACAGGCGCCGCTGTGTTGATGTTGATCGGCGCCAGCCATCTCGCAGCGGGCCGCGGGTACCTCGGTATCGGGGACGCTGCCTGTATGCCCCAACTGCCCCTGATCGCCCCGCTGGGCATCCACCTCGACCTGTTGGCGGAATCTGAGCTGTGCCCGGAGCACAGCTACCTGCCAGGGGTGAACTTCGGCCGAGTGACACAGTCCTTCATGGTGCTCTCGACAACCGCGTTCCTGGCCGGTCTGGTCAGTCTGCTGCTCGCCCTGGGTGCGGGCTACTACATCAGACACCTCGTGAGATCGGCTCGCGACTGGCTGCGGACGCGCATCGGCATCGCCGTTCCAGGCACTGCGCTGCCCCATCTTCCGCAGATCGTCGCTACTGGCGTTCTGGTGTCCGACTCCGGACGTCGCCCCTATCAGCCGCAGCAGCGGCGCGGCCCCCCGGCGCTGTTCAGCTGATCAAGCCCAATCACGCCACTCGCAGCTGCGGACACCCTTTCCGGTGAGCCCAGCGGTCTGCGCCCTGTGGCGTATCCGACCGACAAGCCGGGAGCGAACACTCCATCATGACTGCGCCAGGCGATCTTCTCGACCGCATTTATCGTTTCAGGCAGACCGACACGTGGATCTTCTCGACCATGCTGTTTTCGGCCTGCCTCAGTCTGTATGCCTCCTTCGTGCTCGCCACTGACGCCATTCGGCTCGCGGCCGATCCGAAGGTCGGGCTTCCGTGCAACCTCAACGAGGTCATCAACTGCAGCGCAGTCGCCAGATCCTGGCAGGCTGGACTGTTCGGCTTTCCAAATGCGTTCCTCGGCCTCATGGCTGAGCCGGTGGTCATCACGATCGCGGTTGCCAGCCTTGCTGGCGTCAGATTTCCGCGTGGGTTCATGTTCGCCTCACAGCTCGTCTATGGACTGGGGTTCGTCTTCGCCTATTGGCTGTTCTTCGAGTCGACGTTCGTCATCGGCGCGTTGTGTCCTTGGTGTCTGTTGGTCACCGTATCCACGACCTTGGTGTTCGCGTCTCTCACCCACGTCAACCTGCGCGACAACAACGTCTTCCTCCCGCGCCGAGCACACGCAGTCCTGACCACCGGATTGCGCCTGGGAGTCGACAGCCTCCTCGTTGTGCTCTGGCTCGGAGCAATCACGACCCTGGTGCTCGCCAAGTACGGCGCAGCCCTCGTTCAGTAACTATCAAGCCCACCGGCCATGCCGCATCCTGACGGGAACCTCATGCAAAACAACCGTTCGTCCAGCAAACCAGACACCAACGAGCAGTCTTCCGCTGCAGAGCGCCGAGGCAGACTGATCATCATCGCCGTATGCGCCCTATTGGTGGCAGGGGTAGGAGTCTTCGCATTCCTCCAGCTCACTCGCCCGCCAGCCGTTACCGCCGAACGTCCGCCCTCAAACGGCGCCCAGGCTCAGGGAGACCTGACCGTGCGCGAGGACTCCCGCCGCCTCAACGACGTGCCCGACGCCGCTGTCACCTTTGTGGAGTTCCTGGACTTCGAGTGCGAGGCCTGCGCCGCCGTTTTCCCGGCCATCGAGCAACTCCGGGAAACCTACGGCGACCGCGTGTCTTTCGTCATCCGCTACTTCCCACTCCCAAGCCACTTCAACAGCGAACGCGCCGCCCGCGCGGTGGAGGCTGCCGCTCAGCAAGGAGAACTCGAAGCGATGTACCGGAAGATGTACGAGACCCAGACGGAGTGGGGCGAGCAGCAGCTCCCCAAGGATGATCTGTTCCGCCAGTACGCCGAAGAACTCGGCCTCGACATGGCGAAATGGGACGCTGCTTACAACTCGGAGGACACGCTGCAGTTCATCCGCGACGACTTCAACGACGGCGTAGCGCTCGGGGTCAGCGGCACGCCGACCTTCTTCCTCAACGGCCAGCTCATCCAGCCAGAAACCCTGGATGACCTCACCACGATGATCGACGAGGCACTCGCGAGGTAGGCGCCAGTCGTCCGTTGGGTATCGCATGGCTACCCTCGCCGACTGCTCAGAAAGGAGAAAGATGTGCGACTATCGTCAACCTCATGCCTGTCGGGCACAGTGAAGCGGCTCTGGACCGCGACGCTGGCCTTGGCGTCGATCGCACTCGTTGCTGGCTGCTCGTCGACGCAGACGAACACGGAAGGGTTCGTGTCAGGAGATGGCAGCCTCACGGTCCTCTCGGTGGAGGAGCGCCCGGACGCTCCCGTCATCGATGGGGTGACCCTTGACGACGAGACATGGACGAGCGCGGACGTCACCAACAAGGTGATCGTCTACAACGTGTGGGGGTCGTGGTGCGCGCCGTGCCGGTCCGAAGCGCCGGCCCTGGCGGAGGCCAGCCGCACACTCGCTGATCAGGCGGTGTTCGTCGGGTTGAACACCCGTGACTACGAGAAGGCCGCGCCACGCGCGTTCGTGCGTACATTCGAGGTGCCGTATGTGAACCTCTACGACCCCGACGGCGCACTGCTCCTGCGCTTCTCCGGCCAGCTGCCACCCAACGCCATTCCGAGCACGATCGTGGTCGATCTGGAGGGTCGTGTGGCCGCACGGATCATCGGCGAGACCACCGAGGCGACCCTGGTGGGTGTGGTCCAGGACGTGGCGGCCGGCAGGTGACTCCGCTGGAGCTGGGCGACTGGATTCGCCAGGCCGTGGGAGGCTCGGTGACACTGGGCCTGCCGATCGCGCTGCTTGCCGGTCTGGTGTCGTTCTTCTCACCCTGCGTGCTGCCGCTGCTTCCTGGCTACTTGTCCTACGCCACCGGAATGGGGGCTACCGGGATCGCGCCCGGGCAGGTACCCAAAGCGGCCGCTGGGCGCGGTCGCGTGCTTGTCGGGACGCTGGGGTTCGTGGCCGGGTTCGCCGCGGTCTTCGTCGCCACGGGAGCGCTGATGGGCTCGGTGGGTGCTGCGCTGTTCGCCTGGCAGCGGCCCTTGATGGTGGCCGCCGGCGTGTTGAGCATCGTGTTGGGGTTGATGTTCACCGATTGGCTCCCATGGGGTCGCCGGACATGGCGGCTCCGGCTACTGCCCCGGGCCGGCCTGGCAGCGTCCCCGCTTCTGGGGGTCGTCTTCGGGCTTGGTTGGACACCATGCATTGGCCCGGCGCTGTCTGTGGTCCTTTCCCTTGCACTCAACGAAGGCACTGCGCTGCGCGGCGGTGTGCTCGCCCTTGCCTACGCGCTCGGGCTCGGGTTGCCGTTCGTGGTGGCTGGATTGGCATTCGACCGGCTGAGCGGGACACTGGGCTGGGTGCGCCGTCACCATCGCGCTGTCCAGGTAGTTGGCGGGGTGACGATGATGATCGTCGGGCTGTTGCTGGTCACCGGCTGGTGGGACCTCGTGATGGCCGGTGTCCGGCAGTGGGTTAGCACCTTTACGGTGCTGATTTAGCGCGGAGTTCTTCTCGTGGTGATGACTGTTCCGATGGCTGGCCAGCGTTCAGGAGCCGCACCTCAGTCGGCGCGCCAGGCGCTGCCTCTGGGATGGGCGATCGTGACGTCGGCGCTGGCCGGTGTGGCGCTTGACACCGCGTTTCCGGCGATCGGCTGGTGGCCGATGGCGTTCGCCAGCGTCACTGTTGCGTTGATCGTACTTCCGGGTCGCCGGACTGGCGGCGCCTTTCTCGTCGGGCTCGCGTACGGCGGCGCGTTCTATGTGATGCACCTGGTATGGGCGGGCCGGTTCTTGGGGACCCTACCGTGGCTTGCGCTGGCCGGTCTGCAGGCGTTGTTGTTCGCAGCCGGAACGATCCCCATCGCGCTGGCGTACCGGTGGTCGGAGCGGGTACTGCGCAACCGATCGGGTCAGCTGGTGGTGGTCCCGCTACTGGTAGCAGGGTTGTGGACGCTCCGAGAGATCGTCATCGGGACCTGGCCCTACGGCGGCTTTCCCTGGGCTCGGCTAGGGATGAGCCAGGCTGCCAGCCCGTTCGCCGAAGCCGCGTCCTGGGTAGGCATCACCGGCTTGTCCTTCCTGATCGCGGCCATCTGCGCGGCGCTCGCGCAGTGGCTGCGGATCGATCGCGCACAGCGTTGGCATGGCGCGGCCATCCCGGTCGTACTGACCGGCCTCCTGCTGACGGTTCCGCAGTTCCCGACCAACCCGGCCGGCGAGTTGACCGTCGGGTGGGTGCAGGGAAATGGGCCCGCGGGCTACTTCGAGGCCGCCGCTCCGGGAGCGATGCTCACCGCACAGACCACCGCGACGGCACCCCTGGTCGGGCAACCGATGGACGTACTGGTCTGGCCAGAGGGAGGGATCGGCAACGATCCGCTCAACGACGCAGCGACCGGCCGCGCCCTCGATGAGCTGTCACGACAGGTCTCCGCGCCGCTGCTGGTGAACGCTGCCACCCAGCGCGAGGGAAGAACCTACAACACCTCCCTGCTCTGGCCACCCGTGGACGACACCATTCAGCTGTACGACAAGGCCAACCCGGTGCCCTTTGGTGAATACGTGCCCGATCGGTGGTTCTACGAGCAGATCGCTCCCGATCTGATCGGCCTGATCGGGCGCGAGTACACCCCCGGCACCAACTCCCCGTATGTCAACCTGAACGGCGTCGGCGTGGGTTTGGCCATCTGCTTTGACGTCATCTTCGATGACGTCATCTGGGACGGCGCCCGGGAAGGGGCTCAGCTCTACTTGCTGCAGTCCAACAACGGTGACTTCCGTGGCACCGACGAGAACCTGCAACAGGCTGCCTTCGCCCGGATGCGTGCGATCGAGACAGGTCGCAGCGTGCTCAACGTCTCAACCACAGGCACCAGTCAGGCCTTCGCGCCCGATGGAACACTCCTGGACGAACTTGCTGCCGACATCTCGGGCGCACGCATCACTACAATCCCGCGACGCACCGGACTGACCCCGGCGGTCGCTCTCGGCCCGTGGGTCACCAGCCTCCTTGCCGTGGCCAGCCTCCTCGCACTCCTGCTGCTCCGGCTCGCCGCCACTCGCCGTACCTGTTTCGTCGCCACCAACGCATCAGCCAACAGAACCACCACCGACCAGCTCACCGACAGCCATTCGGCAACCAGGAGACCGCTATGACCAAGGGCCAGCGCCCTGCTCGATCCGTGATCGCGCGAAGAGTCAGGTGGATCGTGCTCGTCATCATCGGAATCGTCTTCCTCGCCGCATGGGCCTATACCGGATACCAACTCACCCGACCGCAGCCAACCCACAACTCCTCCCCCAGATCCACCTCGGCTCACCTCACCGTGCCGGAGACCGCCCGCCCCCTCAACGAGACTCGGAAAACGAGGGCACCCATCGTCGAACTCCAGAAGCGTGAGGGCCAAGGCCGCAACCTCCCGATCGAGCGCATCATCTAGACGGACTCCACCAGTGACAGGCACTGTCAGATGATCCCGACGGACATGGTCGACTTCGTACGGGCGGCGGCCAGTGCCTTCGACCACGGAGTGGGATCTCACGCCGCCGTCGACGAGCTAGCTCTGCGGAATCGGCCACGACGTCCAGCCGGACCAGATCGCGCGCAGCTCTACGTCTGCGGCCGAGTAGTGGTCAAGCTCCAGCCCGCCGGAACAGATCCCGTTCTTCTGCACCGCCGGCTGCAGAGCATCACGCAGCCCGCGGCTAGCCGCTTCTGGGTCCAGCCGCTACTCAACCTGCCGAGACGCACGCCCGACGGACGGCTCGCCACGATCTGGCCGCGCGTAGAGGTGCTTGCCCCCACCGACCAGCCGCCATGGACACAACTGGGAACACTGCTCGCTGGGCTACACCAGTCCCTGCCCACCCGGCCGTCTGCCCCACAGTCCAGTGCTCTAGACCGACTCAAGCGAGCCGTCGACTACCTCCAGTTGCGCCGAGACAACGACCTGAGATGGCTGGCAGCACTCGGAGAGGACCTGACCGACCGGCTACGTCGGCCACAACGCACCGCACTCATCCACGGCGACTTCCACCTCGGCCAACTTGGCCGGCCATCTGCCGATGGCATCTGGTCCCTACTCGACCCCGACGATGTGGGCATCGGAGACCCGGCCTGGGACCTGGCACGCCCAGCCGGGCTCTGGGCTGCGGGACTGCTGCACGACGCTGCCTGGATGACACTACTCGCGGCATACCGCCACGCTGGAGGTCCCGCCGTGCCACCAACGGGGAACCCCTGGCCGGACCTCGACCTCACGGCCCGCGGCGCAACCTTGATTGCCGCAGTCCAGTCGCTCCGCTCAGCTCAACACCCAGCCACGACCCGGGCACTACTGGAGGCTTGCCGGCGGATGCAGAACGCCTGAACACGCCAACAGGCCCCCGCGAGCCACAGGTACCGCCAACCTCCCGGGCTAGCTGGAGAAGAACAGCCCTGCCAGACCACCTTTGCGATACCGGCGATCACCATGCACGCCCCAAGCAGGGCCGTAGCCAGCCGCGGGCGGTGGCTGACTGACGAACCTGCCCTCCAACTGAGTGAGATGCTCCAGTTCACCGAAGTCGAGGAACAGCCCTCGACAGCTTCCACACTGCTCCAGCTGAATGCCGTTGCGCTCGTAGGTTCGCATGGCACCATGACACTTCGGGCATACGATCGCCGCCCGCGGAGGTTGCTCCCCCGGATACGGCTCGTAAGGACGGGGGCTTTCCGAGTAGCTCATGCATCAATCATGACGACCGCGCACAAGTCATCGAGGAGCGGCATAAGGCAGGACAGAAGCGAGCCAAGAGGGTTCAGGCATGGACTCCGTTGAGCTGGCATGAGCTGGCTGGCCCAGGGGGTTGTGACTGTCAGCACGGTCGTGCGTGCTCGTTGGCCACGAGCCGTCTCACCATCCGGACATTTGGCGCACCAACTCGGCTTATCGCGCACCACGGCCAGGGCGCCAGGCACAGCACAGTCCGCCATGGCGCCTCTAGCAAGCCGAGTTATAAGCCGAGTGCAAATCGAGCGGGCCTCGCGTTCGATTAGCTGACACCCCGTTCTTCGTAGTCAGCGCCCACATCTCTGATGGAGCGGATGACGGGAATCGAACCCGCATGACCAGCTTGGAAGGCTGGGGCTCTACCATTGAGCTACATCCGCGCGCAGCCCACCATAGCGGACCGACGGGCCCGCTCCCCACTCGACGAGTCCCGCTACGCCGAGCGCTCACAGCAGCATCACCAAGGTGCCGACCACGATCAGCCCCAGCCCCAATCCCTCCCGGCGGGCAAGCCGTTCGTGGTAGACCAACACCGCGAAGCCGACCGTCACCAGGATGCTCAGCCGGTCGATCGGGGCCACCACGCTGGCGGGCCCATCCTGCATGGCTCGCCAGTAGCACAACCACGAAGCACCGGTGGCCATGCCGGAGAGGACGATGAACCACAGGTCGCGTCCGGGGATCCCACGCAAGGCGCGCTGCTCCCCTGTCACGAAGACCACCACCCAGGCCAGCACCAGCACGACGGTCGTCCGGATCGCGGTGCCGAGATTCGACTCCACCCCCACGATTCCCACCTTGCCCAGGATCGCGGTCAGAGCGGCGAAGACCGCCGATCCGACGGCGTAGAGCAACCAGCGACGCCCCGGTGCGTCCGAGCCCGTCCAGGCCCGCCGGTCGACCATGAAGTAGGTGCCGACGGTGA
>Ga0102832_1000932_pt1 | contig 29334 bp, 28 predicted proteins | sample EBPBio282013_DNA_FD_88942 | JGI IMG/M metagenome (GOLD analysis project Ga0102832, IMG submission 88942) | Wastewater treatment Type I Accumulibacter community from EBPR Bioreactor in Madison, WI, USA - Reactor 2_5/28/2013_ DNA (Illumina Assembly) | ecosystem: Engineered > Bioreactor > EBPR >... | reverse complement strand
CTCGTGCCCGCATCCACCGAAGCCACGGCGCCGATTGTGCTGCCCGACGATTTCCGCGCCGCCGTCGCGTCGTATGAAAGCGATCTTCTCACGCGTGCGCTCCGCGAAGCGCGCCACAACCAGCGCGCCGCCGCGAAGCGCCTTGGTCTCGGGTATCACCAGCTCCGCAATCTGTTGCGCAAACACGGGCTCATGCCCGCGCGGGAAAAAGACTAAAGCGTGTCTCGGAAAAGTGGGACCCGGTTTTGCGAAAAGGACACGCGCCAAACAAAACCTAGAGCGCGTTCCGGCGAAGTGGAAGCCGGTTCGCCGTAGAACGCGCGACCAATTAAGAATCTAGGGCGTGTTGGCGATTCGACATGACTTCGACACGCCCTAGTGCGAACGATTTCGCCCTAGGGCGCGCGCGAAGACGCATAGGCCGCAATGTTCACCATATCCTCTATGGTGAGTGGCGCGACGGCGTCTTTCATCAGCGGACTCCAGGCGCCCGCGCGCGCGCCATGTTTCAGGTCGTAGAGGCTGCGCACGATGTAGCTCGGTGAGCGGCCCGCTAGTGCCGGGATCGGGCCTAGGCCCTTCAAGTCCGCGCCGTGGCAGATCGTGCAGGCGGCGCTCTTGCCCCCGCCCGTCTTCACATAAGCCTCGCCTTTTTTGATGCTGCCAGGCGGAACGTAAGCGACAAAGCCGGATCGCGGATCGCGCAGCTCTGTACGCGCACGGTCTTCGGGGACTTCGATGATCCGCGTGCCGATGGGCTCCCTCTCGTCACTATCGGCGACCAGCATCGACCCCGTCACGCGCGTTTTCGGGACCGTATCGCTCTCCACCACGCGGATCCAGGGCGTGAGTTTCATCGAGGCGAAGTACGTCGCGGCGACACGCACTTCCTCATCGTTGCTGATCTTTGACAGTGCGACCATGTTCGCCGGCGGCCCCATGGCCGCGACCGAACTCTTGCGTTTGCCGTCCCTGAAGTCGCGCACCTGCTGAACGATGTAGTCGACCGGCAATCCGGCGAGGCTCGCGTTCTCGGGTCGCCCCAAACCAGTGGCGAGGTGGCAATAACCGCACGCGAGCACGCCACCCGCGCGGCCTTTCGCAACGACGTCGGGCATTGGCGGATGATCGCCCGGGTGCCAGTCCGGCACCCCGCGCGACAAATCGCGGATTTCAGCCAGGGTCAGCACGACATCGCTGCCAGGAACCCGCTTCGGCATTGTGTCGGACGGCGGCGTGGCTGGTTTCGCGGCGGGAGGATTGACTGGATAGGCCCAGGGCGGAGGTTCGTCCTCGGCGGCGCTTGCCGCGACAGCGAAGGCAAAAGCCGAAAGAACCGAAAGCGCGGCGGCACGTCTCATGACCCCTCCCAAAGCCAAGTGGCGTTGGGCGGCAGAGTGCCAGGATTTCGCCGGGAGTTCTATGCTTGAGCCCCTAGTTGTCCTCTCCCGCGCTGCGCACGGGGACAGGACAACTAGGGGCTTGGATCGACGAATGCGGTGTTGTGAGCGGGGAAGACCTCGCGGCCTTTCAGCATGTAATCCCAATACAGACGCGGCAGGCCGTACTTCTTGATCAGCCAGTTCGGCGTGTTTTCGCGCGCAGGGTTCAGGGGCAGCGTCGGCGTCGGTTTGCCGCCGTAAATGAACTCCGCCATCAGCACCTTTGTGTACCCGGTCGTGAGCGGGCAGGCGGCGTAACCGTCGTAGGCTTCTTCGACCGCGCCGCCGCCGATGAGGTGGAGAAGGTTGCGCACCACGACCGGCGCTTGTTTGCGGATCGCGGCGGCGGTCTTCGAGTTCGCGGTAGAGGCCGCGTCACCGAGTCCGAACACATTCTTGAACTTCACATGTTGCAACGAGTGCGCGTGTACGTCGACGAATCCGGCGGCATTGGCAAGTGGACTTGCCTTTACGAAGTCCGGCGCACCTTGCGGCGGTGTGACGTGGATCATGTCGAAGGGTAGTTGCAGGCGCTGGCCCTGCTGGTCTCCCGTCAGGATCTCGAACGTCGCGATCTTCGCCGCGCCGTCGATCTCAACCAGGTTGTGCTGATACTTCACGTCGATGCCGTGCGCGGCGGCAATCTTCACCAGCTCGCGCGCGTAGAACGGCACGCCAAAGATCGCCGGCGTTTGCGTCAGGAATTTTACGTCCACGAACTGCCGGATACCTTTTCGCTTCAGGTAGTCGGCGGCCATGTAGGCGGCCTTCTGCGGCGCGCCTGGGCATTTGATCGGCATCGGCGGTTGAGTGAACAGGGTCCTCGCGCCGGGTTTGAGCGCCTGCAGACATTCCCAGGTATATTCCACCGTTTGCGGCGAATAATTGCTGCATACGCCGCCGTGATTCAGCGAGTCCCGTAGTCCCTTGATCGCGCCCCAATTCAATTGGAGGCCAGGGCAAACGACCAGATAATCGTAAGAGACCGTGCGGCCGGACGCGAGCGTCACCGTATTCGCTTCGGGCGCGAAAAGCGTGACCGCGTCCTTGATCCACGCCACGTCGGCAGGGATCAGATCGGCTTCGGTTTTGCGCGTCGCATCGAGGTCAAACGCGCCTGCGCCGACCAGCGTGAAGGCGGGCTGGTAGTAATGTTCTCGCGACGGCTCGACGATGGCGATATCGACATGCTCCCCGTGCCGGTGACGCTGCAGACTTGCGGCAACGGTGATGCCAGCGGCGCCGCCGCCGACGATAAGGATCTGGTGATGGATATTCGCCATGGAATGCTCCCGCTTGCGAGGAGCGCCGATATCACCACCCGCTAGATGTGGTTACAAGGCATGAAAATATTATTCGGCGCCCACGCATCATTTCCAAATGAAATGATGCGCAGACCTTAAAATCAGGCCTCGTCGATCGAGGCCGACGATGCCGGCGGGTAGGCCGGCGGGTAGGAATGAACATTTCCGTTCGGGTCCTCGATTGTGAAGGCGCCATTTTCTTCCGTCACGTAACCGCCGGTGAGCGGAACTTTCCCCGCGCCGCCGGGGATGTCGAGGATATAGGTGGGCTGCGCGAGGCCCGAAACGCGTCCGCGCAAGGATTTCACCAGGGCGCGGCCCTCATCCACCGGTACCCGGAACTGGCTCGTGCCCGGCGCGTAGTCGAGCTGGTGCAGGTAATAGGGCTTGATACGCGCCGCGACCAAGCCTCGCATGACGGCTTCGAGCGCGTCGGGCGTATCGTTCACGCCCTTGAGCAACACGGTCTGAGCAAGCAGCGGGATCCCCGCGTCGCTCAACCGTCCGCAGGCGGCGCGCATCGCCGGCGTCAGCTCATCGGCGTGATTGCAATGGATCGCGACGTAAACCGCCTTGCTGGTGGATTTCAGCGCTTTGACCAGCGCCGCATCAATACGCTCCGGGGCCGCCACCGGCACCCGCGTATGCACGCGGATGACCTGTACATGGGCGATATCGTCCAGTGCGCGGATGATCTCGCCGATGCGTCGTGCCGAAAGGACGAGCGGATCGCCGCCGGTCAGGATCACTTCCCAGACCGCCGGCGTCGCGCGGATATAATCCAGCGCCGCGTCCATTTCCGCCGGCGTCAACACACCCGCGCCGCCCACATCTTCGCGCCGGAAACAGAAGCGGCAATAGACCGCGCAGGTCAGTGTCGGCAGCAATAACGCGCGGTCGGGATAGCGGTGTACGATGCCTTTGACCGGGCTGTGTGCGTGATCGCCGATGGGATCGTCGTTTTCGCCTTCGGCGAGTGTGAGTTCGTTCACCGTCGGCACGAACTGACGCATCAGCGCCGGGGCCTTGGCCGAACTACGCAGGAGATCATGGATCGCGGGCGGAATGGCCACGGCATAACGCGCCGTCACGCGCGCGACATCGCCCGTCTCGCTTTCGGCGATGAGTCCGGCTGCGGCGAGGTCTGACGCTGAAGTGAGGGTACGCGGCGCGAGGCTGTTCATAGGTCCGTTTCGTTCGAATCAAGCGCGCGCCGTACGGCACGCGCCATGGCATCGAGCGTAAACGGTTTGTGCAGCAGCTTCACGCCCGGGTCCAGTACCCCATTATGCACGACTGCGTTGCGGGTGTAGCCGGTCGTATAAGGACTTTGAGACCCGGCTTGCGCCTGAGGGCGTCCTGGGCCAATTGGCGGCCCTTCATTTGCGGCATCACCACATCCGTGAAAAGCAGCGAAACGTCCGGGTTGCGGCTCAGCAACTCCAGGGCTTGTTCCCCGCTTTCGGCTTCCACGACCTTATAGCCAAGGTCGGCGAGACTCAGGTCCTGCGCCGGGGGCGCTTCCCGGCGCCGCGGTCGGCGCGGAAATCACAAATCCTGCGAAGAGTTTACCGCGCGAGTATCGAAGATAGAGGGGATTCATGGGCGGCGCGAGCGGACGAGGGATGCGTTGTCGTAGCAGGACGCGCCGTCATTGCATCAATAAACAGCCGGCTTCGCGTCCTGAGAGAAATGCAAACCCGCCGTTCTAGTGCGATCTCTCCGCTCTCTTTCGATGGGCGACGGCCTGTTCGACCATGGCGCGGCCGATCTCGCGTTCGCCCATGATCGTGACGTCGGCCCCTAAGCCTTGCAGATAGTCGACCTCCGCGTCCGAGTGGGCGCGTGCGACGATGAAAAGATCCGGATTCGCGGCCCGCGCCTGCTCCACGAATTGTCCCGCCTCGAAGCAATTGGGGACCGCCACGAAGACCGCTGTCGCTTCCGCAACGCGCGCGCCCATCATGAGTTCTGCCGGCGGCCGCGGACCCGTGACGACGGCGACGCCTTCTTCCTCGAGTGTGGCGACGATCTCTTGTTTCTCCTCAATCACGACAAAGGGGCGTGCATGTTCACGCAAGGCTTCGCCGATCACGCTGCCGACGCGTCCATAGCCGACAACCACCGCGTGCGCCGCAGGGCGTTGTGCTGTCGTGGGCGGGGGCGGGGCGTCGGGCGCGGCGACAGTTGGAAAGGCGGCGCGCAACCGCGGACCAAAGCGTCCGATCAGGCCGAACACAAAGGGATTGAGCAAGATCGAGATGATCGCGCCGCCGAGGATGAGATCGCGCCCCTGTGTGGGCAGTAAGCCGAGGTCGACTCCGAGCGTGGCCAGGATGAAGGAGAACTCCCCGATCTGCGCGAGACTCGCCGAGATCATCAACGCCGTATCAAGCGGGCGCTTGAACAAGAGCACGATGCCGAGCGCCGCGGCCGACTTTCCGACGACGATGATCAGCACCGTGGCGGTCAGGGGTAGGGCCTGCTCGATCAGGATCATCGGGTTGAACAGCATCCCAACCGCGACGAAGAACAACACCGCGAAGGCGTCGCGCAAGGGGAGGGTCTCGTTGGCCGCCTGATGGCTGAGTTCGGACTCGCTCATCATCATGCCCGCGAAGAAGGCGCCGAGCGCAAACGAGACGTCGAACAGCACGGCCGCGCCGTAAGCGGTCCCCAATGCAATGGCCAGAACCGATAGCCGGAACAGCTCGCGGGAGCCCGTATGGGCGATGTGATGCAGGATCCACGGAATGACGCGCCGTCCGGCGATCACCATGATCGCGACGAAAGCGCCGACCTTCATCAGCGTCACGCCGATCGCAAGGAAGATGTCGGTTGCGCCGACGGTGCCCCCCGCGGCCCCGCCCAGCAGCCCGGCGAACGGCGGCAACAGCACCAGCGCCAGCACCATCGCCAGGTCTTCGACAATGAGCCATCCCACGGCGATATGGCCCTGCGGTGTCGAGACCAGGTGCCGCTCCTGCAGCGCGCGCAGCAGCACCACGGTACTCGCGACGGACAAAGCCAGACCGAACACCACGCCCGCGCCCACGCTCCACCCCATCGCCGCGGCGAGGCCCATGCCCAACACGGTCGCGATGGTGATCTGAACCACGGCGCCGGGGATTGCGATGGCGCGCACCGACAAAAGTTCTTTTAGTGAGAAGTGAAGCCCGACGCCGAACATGAGCAGGATGACGCCGATCTCGGCTAGCTCCTGGGCCAGCGAGGCGTCCGCCACGAAGCCGGGCGTCTGCGGACCGACGGCGATTCCGGCGAGTAGGTATCCAACGAGGGGAGAGATCCGGAGGCGGTTGGCGATGGCGCCGAAGATGAACGCCAGAACGAGCCCGACGACGATGGTTGCGATCAGCGGTGTCTCGTGCGGCATTCCTTAGGGGTGTTCCTTATTTTTTGTAGTACTTCGCGAGGCGCTCCAGCGCGGCCTCGAGATAGGATTCCTTCTTGCAGAATGCAAAGCGTACAAAATGATCGGGGCCTTGGCCCTCATAAAATGCGCTGACAGGAATTGCGGTCACGCCCGCCTTCACCGTCATGTCGTGACAGAAGGCCACATCGTCGCCCTTGAAACCGAAATTCGCGACATCCGCTGTTACAAAGATGGTGCCTTGCGACGGCAGCACCTTGAATCCGATATCCGTGAGGCCTTTGGCGAGGATGTCGCGGCGACGCTGGAGAGAATCGCGGTAGCCGTAGAAGTAGGCGTCGTCCTTCTCCAGTCCGTACGCCACGGCCCACTGCAAATTCGGCGGTGTGGTGAAGGTGAGGAACTGGTGCGCCTTGGACACTGGGCCCAGCAGTGCCGGGCACGCGCTCACGTAACCCACTTTCCAGCCGGTCAGCGAGAAAGTCTTGCCCGCCGAGCCCAGGCGCAGGCAGCGCTCACGCATGCCGGGCAGAGTGATCAGCGAGATATGTTTCTGGCCGTCATAGACGAGATGGTCATAGACCTCGTCGCAGATGACATAGATGTCGTGCTTCTGCGCGAGGTCGGCGATGAAATCGAGTTCGTCGCGCCGGAACACCTTGCTGCACGGGTTCATCGGCGTGTTGAGGATCATCAGTTTGGTCTTGGCGCTGAAGGCCGCCGCCAGTTGTTCGCGCGGCAACTCCCACAGCGGCGGTATCAGCCGCACGATCTTTGGGATTCCTCCGGCGCGGCGGATCATCGGCAGGTACGAATCGTAGAACGGCTCGAACACGATCACTTCATCGCCCGGCTCGATCAGGCCGAGAAGGCACGCGGCAAGGGATTCTGTCCCGCCCGAGGTCACCATCACCTCGGTCCAGTCCACGTCCACGTTGAAGAAACGTTTTCCGTTGGCGGCCACCGCCTTGCGCAGCTCGGGCAGGCCCATCATCGGCGGGTATTGGTTGGACTTCTCCATGGCCTCGGCGGCCTTCGCGCGGACGTCGTCAGGGCCGTTGTCGTCGGAAAAGCCCTGGCCGAGGTTCAGGGCGTTATGTTCGGTGGCGAGTGCCGACATCACCGTAAAGACAGTGGTGGGCAGGCCGGACAGGACACTGTTGGTGGGCTTCATGGGCCGCACCTATAGGGCATGTTCCCCAGGGCTGTGAAGCGCAACAGAACAAATTTCCGACGCTACGCCCCTTGGACGCGGCGGCTTGCCGGCCAACTTTCAAGAACCAGCCCTAAAAAAGGCGGCCGCCGGAGGGGGACGGGAGACCCGGGCGGCGATCCAGATCGGGGCGCGGCACATGGGCGTCATGTCAACGCAACGTGGCGCCCACCAAAAAGTTCACTACCTTCTCGTGAAACACGCTATGAATGGTCATGTCGAAAGAATCCTTCCAAGTCCCGCTCCACGATGCCGCCCTCGACAATACAGTCACGGGCAAGGCGACTGTCCCCTCCGGCGAATTCGTCGATGCCCGGGTTGCGCCGCGCGGCAGCCTTGAAACCCTCAGTCACGCAGAAGTCGCCAAGCTGCTCGACCGTGGGCAGGGCGGTCTCTATCCGCTACTCAGGCGTTGTGCCCTCGCGGTCCTGAACGCCGGCAGCATCAGCGACGACGCGCGGGAACTGTTCGATAAGTTCCAGGACTTCGAACTCAAGATCATCCAGCAGTCCTTCGGCATCGAGTTGGAGGTCATCAACGCTCCGGCCATCGCCTTTGTCGACGGCGAGATGATCCGCGGCGTGAAGGAGCTTCTGTTCGCCGTTCTGCGTGACATCGTCTACATCTCGAACGAAGTGGTGGAGAGCGAGCGCTTCGATCTCTCGAAACCGGAAGGCATCACCAACGCGGTGTTCCATATCCTGCGCAACGCGCGCGTTCTTGGTGCTCAGAACAAGCCCGATCTGGTGGTCTGCTGGGGTGGCCATTCCATCAGCCGCGAGGAATACGAATACACCAAACGCGTGGGGTATGAGCTTGGTCTGCGCGGGCTCAACGTCTGCACCGGATGCGGGCCGGGCGCGATGAAGGGTCCCATGAAAGGCGCCAACATCGGGCACGCCAAGCAGCGTATCAAAACCGGCTGCTACATTGGTCTCACGGAGCCCGGGATCGTCGCCGCCGAGCCGCCGAATCCCATCGTCAACCAGCTCGTGATCATGCCGGATATCGAAAAGCGCCTGGAGGCTTTTATCCGCCTCGGCCATGGCATCGTCATTTTCCCCGGCGGCGTCGGCACCATGGAAGAGATTCTATTTCTCCTCGGCACGTTGCTCGATCCGGCCAACGCCGACGAGCCTATGCCGCTGATCTTCACCGGTCCTAAGTCCGCCGCCGCCTATTTCCAGCGCATCGACGAATTCATCGCGCTCACCCTCGGGCCCGAGGCGCGTAAACGCTACCAGATTATTGTCGACGACGAGGCCGCGGTCGGCCGCGCCATGGTGCGCGGGTTCGAGAAGGTGCTCGCTCACCGCAAGAAGGTCGGCGAGGCGTTCAATTTCAATTGGAACCTCAAGATCCCCGAAGGCTTCCAGCATCCGTTCAACGTCACCCATGAATCGGTCGCGAGCCTCGACCTCCACCTCAATCGCCCCGTGTACGAACGCGCCGTCGCTTTGCGCCGCTTGTTCTCGGCACTCGTGGCCGGCAACGTGAAGGAAACCGGGATACGCCAGATCGAGGAGAGGGGGCCGTTCCTGGTCCACGGCGACCGCGCGCTGGTCAAGCCCTTGGACGACCTGCTCGAGCAGTTCATCGCCCAGAACCGCATGAAGCTGTCCGGCGACTACAAGCCTGTGTATCGAATTGTGGCGTGAAGATTGCCCGCTGAGGGCGAATGGTGCTGCCGAGTAGGATTGAACTACCGACCTCCCCCTTACCAAGGGGGTGCTCTACCACTGAGCTACGGCAGCGACACCAGGATCGGAGGGCGCTCGGCCCTCCAAAGCGGCGCGGAACATGCCACAAGCCCTCTGGCGGTGCAAGCAACCGTCATATAGGTCTTATCCCCTGATTTTACTGCGATATCCCAGGACTGGGGAAAAGCGCCCATGACTTCCCGCGACCAAAAGCCGCCCCATAAGCCACAGGAAAAACCCTCCTCCGACGCCGCTAAGGACCGCCTCGCCGCGGCTTTGCGCGAGAACCTCAAGCGCCGCAAAGCGCAGGAACGCGCCCGCGACGCTAAAACCGAGCCAAAATCCGAAGATTGAGGGCCCCGTCCCCGTAAGCTACAAGCGGACCTCCACTCGCATTATTCGCCTTTAGGACCCCTTCGCATGTCCGTACTGCCCGATACCTGGATCCGCAAGATGGCCACGGAACACGGCATGATCACGCCGTTCGCCGACCGCCAGCACCGCGAAGGCATCATCTCCTACGGTGTGTCGTCCTATGGCTACGACGCGCGCGTCAGCCGCGAATTCAAGATCTTCACCAACGTCGATTCCGCCGTTGTGGACCCGAAGGACTTCTCCAACGCCGGTTTCGTCGACCGCGACACCGACGTCTGCGTCATCCCGCCCAATAGTTTTGCCCTCGCCCGCACCGTCGAGTATTTCAAGATCCCGCGCGACACCCTGGTGATCTGTCTTGGCAAGTCCACCTATGCGCGTTGTGGCATCATCGTGAATGTCACGCCGCTGGAACCCGAATGGGAAGGCCACGTCACCCTGGAATTCTCCAACACCACCACACTTCCGGCCAAAATCTACGCCAATGAAGGCGCCGCGCAGTTCATCTTCCTGAAGGCCGACAGCGTGTGTGAAACCTCCTACGCCGACCGCAAGGGCAAGTACCAGGGTCAGAAGGGCGTCACCCTTCCGCGCCTTTAAGCTCTCCATAGAAAGCACATCCATTGGACTCCATCCGTATCCTCGGCGGCAAACCTCTCCACGGTGAAATCGTCATCGGCGGCGCGAAGAACGCGGCGCTGCCGTTGATGGCCGCGGCGCTCCTCAGCGAGCAGCCGCTCACGCTCACCAACATGCCCGAGTTGGCCGACATCGGCACCATGGCGAACCTGCTCCGGCAGCATGGGGTTCGCATCGACCGCTCGGATTTCGGCGCCGGCAGCAACAGCGCCGAAGCCGGCCCCACCGGCCGTACGATGACTCTCACGGCCGACAAGATCACCTCCATCACCGCGCCGTATGACCTGGTGCGCCGCATGCGCGCCTCTGTTCTTGTGCTCGGCCCCCTGGTCGCGCGCATGGGCGAAGCAAAAGTCTCGTTGCCCGGCGGTTGCGCCATCGGCACGCGCCCGGTCGATCTTCACCTGAAAGCCCTCGAAGCGCTCGGCGCCAAGATCGAAGTGCAGTCGGGGTATATCCACGCCACTGCGCCCGGTGGCCTCAAGGGCGCCAACATCGTGTTCCCCAAGGTCACGGTGGGCGGTACGGAAAACCTCCTCATGGCCGCGGCGCTCGCCAAGGGCGACACGGTGCTTGAGAACGCGGCGCGCGAACCGGAAATCTCCAACCTCGCCGAATGCCTCAACGCCATGGGCGCGGACATCAGCGGCATCGGCACCGGCACGCTGCGGATCAAAGGCGTCTCGTCGCTCCACGCCGCGCGCGTGCCCGTTATCGCCGACCGTATCGAAACCGGGACCTATGCCATCGCCGGCGCCATCACGCGCGGCAAGGTGAAGCTCACCGGCACGCGGTATGAGCTTTTGGATTCCGTCTTCGCCGTCATGCGTCAGGCCGGCGTGATCGTGGAGCCGGGCGACAACAGCGTCACCATTTCCGCCGAGAAGGGCGACCTCGTCGGTGTCGATGTGATGACCGAACCCTATCCGGGTTTTCCCACCGACATGCAGGCTCAGTGGATGGCGCTCATGGCGACCGCGAACGGCGCCTCCATGATCACGGAAACCATTTTCGAGAACCGCTTCATGCATGTGCCTGAACTCACGCGCTTTGGCGCGGAAGTGAATGTGCACGGCTCTTCGGCGATCGTGCGTGGCCGCAAGAAATTGTCGGGCGCGCCCGTGATGGCCACGGACCTGCGCGCCTCCGTCTCGCTGATCCTCGCCGGCCTCGCCGCCGAAGGTGAAACGCTGGTCAACCGCGTCTATCACCTCGACCGCGGCTATGAACGTCTCGAGGAAAAGCTGGGCGCTTGCGGCGCTCACGTCGAACGCATCACCGGCGGCTAATAAATGAACGAGAGCACGGGACAGCGCCCGCGCTCCATCGTCCGCATCGAATTGGACGAGCGCTCGTTCCTGCGCCGTCGCCCCGAGGTCGAGCACGAGCGCGAAGTGGCGCTATTCGATCTGCTTGAAGAGAATTTATTCTGCTTGAAAGGCGAGGGGATCTGTCCCGGGCCTTATCACCTGCGCCTCGCCTTGCGCGAAGACCGCCTCGTCTTCGATGTCCGCGATACCGAAGACGCGTCGCAGAAGGAAGTGGCGCTTCCCATCCGGCCCTTCCGCATGGTGATCAAGGACTACTTCCTGGTCTGTGAAAGCTATTTCGACGCCATCAAGACCTCGTCCCCCTCGCAGATCGAGGCCATCGACATGGGCCGCCGCGCGCTTCACAACGAAGGCGCCTTGATGCTCGAGGAACGTCTGCGAGAACATGTCGATCTCGATCACAACACCTCGCGGCGCTTCTTCACGCTGCTCTGCATTCTCCATATGCGGGGCTAGCGGCATGCAGATCCTTCCCAGCGCCGTCCTATTCTGCTGTAACCTCAACGAAGTCCGTTCGCCCATGGCTGAAGGGATTCTCAAACGCTTCCACGGCAGCCGCATCTTCGTGGACTCCGCGGGTGTGCAGCAGGGCGGCCACGACCCATTTATGATCGAGGTCATGCGCGAGATCGGTGTCGACATGTCGCGTCACCAACCCAAAACCCTCGGCAACCTCGAGACCGACGCCTTCGAACTCGTGATTGCGCTCTCCCCGCAGGCCAAGGCCCGTGCCGAAGACCTTACCCGCTATACCCATTGCGAGGTCCGCACCTGGGACATCCCCGATCCCACCCGCGCCGAAGGCAACCGCACGGCGCGCCTTGCCGCCTACCGTCAGGTCCGCGACCAGATCCAGGCCAAGATCCTCGAGCTCTTCCCACCCGAAGACGATTAACCTTGACCAAATATGGGGGCATTCGCACATTGCGGGCGCATGACCTCACGTTTCATCCTCGCTTCAGCAAGTCCGCGCCGCCTCCAATTATTGGAGACGATCGGCCGTAAGCCCGATCTCGTCGCGCCGTGCGATATCGACGAAACGCCCAAAAAGGAAGAGACGCCGCGCGAGCTCGCCGCCCGTCTTTGCGTCGCGAAAGCCAAAGCCGCGGCCGCTGCGCATCCGGGCGCGCTGATCCTCGCCGCCGACACCGTAGTCGGTGCGGGCCGCCGTATCCTCGATAAAACGGAAGATGAGAAGCGCGCACGCCAGATCCTCGCGCTCCTGTCCGGCCGCCGCCACCGCGTCTACGGCGGCATCGCCGTCGTCGCGCCCAATGGCAAGATCACCTCACGCGTCGTCATGACCCAGGTCATGTTCAAGCGCTTGGGAGACGCCGAGATCGACGCCTACCTCCAAACCGGCGAGTGGCGCGGCAAGGCCGGCGCCTACGGCATCCAGGGCCACGCCGGCGCCTTCGTGCCGTGGATTAACGGCTCGTACACAAACATTGTCGGCCTGTGTGTCCACACCGCCGAAAAGCTCCTGTTGGGCGCATCCGCCTAGCCCCGTCCAGGGCCTGTTCATTAAGCGGAGATTAACGCGAAACCGGCACGATAGATTCGCACCACCCTCTCTCGTGCGACGGGATCACTATGGCCGGGCCAGAGCCCGATGTTTTCAACGCGGTGTCCGGTATGGCCGCGTTGCAGACGTCGATGGACAATCCTCACAACCGCTTCAATGCGGGCGCGGGCAGCGCGGCCGAGCGCCTACGCGCGCGCGCGCCGGTCGAGGTTCAATGCCGCCCCAAGTTCCCGCTCTCGCACGGCGACGGTGTGTTCACCATGGGCTCGTGTTTTGCCCGCAATGTCGAATATGCACTGATCGCCGCCGGTATGCGCGTACTGCCGGAGAAGTGGGATTTCCCATCCGAGTTTTTGCACCCCGACGCCGCCGCGCGCGCGCGCGTGGCCACGGGTGTCCATCACCACGTCATCCTGCGCTCGGTTCTCAACCGGTACACGCCCGCCTCGATGCTCAACGAGTTCCAGCGCGCACTTGAACCGGACACCTTCCGCGCGCCGCAGAAGGGCCTCGTGCATATCGACGAAGATCAGTGGTTCGACCCGCACACCAAGGACACCGCCTTCCAGGGCTTGCGCGAAAGCCTCATGGTGCGCTTCCTGGTCGACGAAGCCGCCAAATCCATGGTCCAGGCGCGCGCGATTTTTCTCACACTGGGTCATACCGAAACCTGGTTCGATTCCGAGACAGGCCTCGTGCTCAATGTCGCGCCGCCGCCGCTTTTGATCCGCAAGTCCCCCGATCGCTTCCGCTTCTTCAACGCGACCTATCCCGACGCCCTGGAAGCCCTCGAACAGATCTTCGCGCTCGTATCGCGCCATATCCAGCCCAGCATGAAGTTCATCGTCACGGTTTCGCCCGTTCCGCTCAACACGACGTTCACCGCCAGGGACATCGTGGCGGCCAACACCTATTCCAAGTCCACGCTGCGTGCCGTCGCCGAGACCTTTGCCGCGCGCCATGACACCGTCGATTACTTCCCCAGTTATGAAATGGTGATGTCCACCCATCCCGATCTCGCCTGGGAGGCCGACCGCATGCATGTGCCCCAGGCCCTCGTGCAATCGATCATCACCCGTTTCATGGCGTGTTATTTCACGGAGACCGCGCCGCGGGCTTCGGGAAAGCCCGCCAAGATGCCGGCGTGAAGGGACGGTCCCCGTGAGCCGCATTTCGCTTCTGCTTCCACTTTTCCGGCCGAACGTCAAAGCCACGTTCGAGAATTGGCAGGGCGGGCGCATCTACATCGAGAATTTGGCGCGCGTATTGTCAGACCTGCCGGACGATGAACGGCCGGCCATCTATGTCACGAGCGACGAGGGCGTCGACCTCCCGATCCTACGCGCGCTGTTCCGCGAGGCGGCGGTCGAGGGCATCTTCCGTCCCGACGGCTATCCGGTCCTGTTGAAACCGCCGTTGATGGCGTCGCTTCTTGACGAAAATAACCAGCCGCGCACCGCTGAAATCCGCGCCTTGCTCGCGAACGTCGATGTCACCTTCCCCGTCCTACAGGCGGATGTGAACGTGCCCCATGGCCTTCATTGGATCCCGGATTTTCAGCACAAATATCTGCCCGAGATGTTCAGCCACGATGAACTTACCCACCGCGACCGGAATTTCGAGGCGATCACGCAGCGCCGCCGCTTCCTGCTCCTCAGCAGCAAGACGGCCGAGGCCGATTGCAAACGCTTCTATCCGAACGCGCGCGCGCACACCTTTATCTGGTCCTTCGCCAGCAGTCTGGAACCTCTTTCCACGCCGCCGCCCGACTGGTGCGCCCGTCACGGCATCCCGGAAAAGTTCCTGTTCGCGCCCAACCAGTTCTGGAAGCACAAGGATCACGAGACGCTGTTTCGCGCTTTTGCCCGCGCGCGGGCCGCGAGCCCCGACCTTGCGTTGGTCTGCACCGGTGCGGGTATCGACTACCGCAATCCCGAGCTTTACGGCGAGCTACGGGCCTTCATTTCGGCACATGGCCTGGACGGCTGCGTTCATTTCCTCGGCGTGGTGAGCAACGACGTTCTCGTTCAGCTTTTCCAACACGCCGCGGCCGTCGTGCAGCCTTCGCGGTTCGAAGGCTGGAGCACCGTGGTCGAGGATGCGAAGGCTCTGGGTCGCCCGCTCTTTGTCTCGGATCTGCCGATCCATCGCGAGCAGGCGGGCTCGGCCGTCTCGCCTTTTCACTTCTTCCGCGCCGGCGACGTCGAGGATCTTACGGTGAAACTCAGCGCGGCGTGGCCTGATTTACGACCCGGCCCCGATCCCGTCGCCGCGCAAAAGGGACAAGAACGGCGCCGGGCCCGCGCCGCGGAAAGCGCCCGGGCCTTCATGGCGATCGCGGCCGAAATTCGCGCGCAAAAAACGGCGGCGCCCGCATTCGTGGATTCCCTCGATCTGGGTCGCCTCAACATTCTCGCACTCGAGGAAAACGCCGCCCGGCACGAAGCGGTCATCGTTGCGCAACACGACGACCCATCGCCCGCGGTTCAACGGCTTCTCGAAAGCACCTACCTGGACAAGGACCGCGCGGCGGCCTTTGAACGTTTTCAGACCGGTCACGAGTTCCAAACCATGCGGCGCCTGTTCGAGATCCTCGGCGTCCAGCCTGGCATGCGCGTGTGTGAGATCGGCGGCGGCGCGGGCTTTCTGTCCTGGGCGCTTGTTCAGGCCGGCTTCAAGGACGTCACGCTCGTGGAACCGAACGGCGAATTCAATACCGGGACCGGTTATCTGCGAACGCGCGCCGATGGCGCGGGCCTGCGTATTCATAACGACCTGCACGCCTGGCATGCGGACGACGCGCGCTATGACCTCATCCTCACCAAAAACTGTATCCATCACTTCAAGAACATGACCCAGGCGGCCGCCGCCATCCGTCAGAAGATGCGTCCTGGCGCCCGCTGGTTCGCGTTCCGCGAACAATTCGCCGACACGCCGCGGGAACTCTACGAACTGCTCGCCGCGCACCCCTATTGCCAGAAGTACGGCCTGTACGAATGGGCCTATCCGGCCTCCCACTATGTCGAAGCGTTGGAACTCGCCGGTTTCAAGCTGGGTGCGGCCTTACCTGCCGGCTACGCCAACCATGCGCTGGCCGCTTACCGCAACGATGCCGGCGATGCCGAGGCGCGCCACCTCACCGCGCAGGTCGACGAGCTTCTGCAAAAGGGTCCGCACGGCACCGTCAATGCATTCTGGAACGAAGTCGCCCGCAATCGCGCAGGCAACGGTGCAACGCTCCGTTTCTTCTCGCGGCCGCCGCTGATGGTTTTCGATCTCCAGGCGGTCTGAGCATGCAGGACACGGACGTCTCACGCGTTGCTTGGGTTACGGGCGCCGCCGGCTTCATCGGCCCGCATGTGGCCGCGCGCCTGGAACGGGACGGCTGGCGCGTTGTCGGTATAGATCGTGCTCCGATGTCCAATCCGTCCGGCATCGTTGGTGAAATCGCGCCGTCGGTCCTCGATCAGGCCGCGCGCCGTGCGGGACCGCCGGCCCTCGTCTTTCATGCCGCCGGCGCCGGCACGGTCGGCGCGTCTGCGCGCGATCCCGCCGCCTCGCACCATGATACCGTCTCGTCCGTGCAGACCATGGTCGGCTGGCTCCGGGCACATGCCCCCGGCGCGCTGTTCATCCTGCCCTCCAGCGCGGCGGTATACGGCAATGCCGGCGCCCGGCCTCTGGCCGAAGAGACACCTCTCGCGCCCATCTCGGTGTACGGCCGTCACAAGAGGGACGCCGAGGACGCGGCGCTCTCGGCTGCGGACCAGGACCTGCGTGTCGCTATTCTGCGTCTTTTTTCCGTGTACGGTCCGGGTCTGCGCAAGCAGTTGCCGTGGGATCTCAGCCGCAAACTGCGCGCAAATCCCGCGCGCCTCGAGCTGTCCGGCACGGGTGACGAGACACGCGACTTCTTCGCGGTATCCGACGTCGCCGACCTTGTCGCGTTCCTCGCGCGCGGCGTCGGGCCCGCACCCTGCGTGGTCAACGGCGGAACCGGAATCGCAACACGCATCGACGCCTTTGCCGCGGCTTTTGCCGAAGCGTCCGGTGCCGCGCCGGTGATCGCGTTCAATGGTGAAACGCGCGCCGAAGACCCCAAGCACCTTTACGCGGATACCTCACGGCTTACGGCCCTCGGCTTCATGCCGCGGGGCCGGTTGTGTCCGGGATTGCGGGCGTATGCGGAGTGGCTAAGGAAAGCTTAGGTGAACGCGAACCCGATGCCGGCGCCCGCATACCAGTGCGCTTCCGGTTCTTCACGGAAAAACAGGAAACGGCGATTTGTCTCGGCGGCGAAGCGCGTCAGTTTGTCGGTGACATGCGAATTGTCGCCGATGATGACGCTGCCGGGATGCAGCAGGTGCGCGATGGTTTTATATTCCGCGTATTCGTAGTCGGCGCTGTGATCGCTGTCGTTGATGAAGACATCGATTGGTTGCGCCAGGCTGCGCAGCGACGCGATCGAATCACCGATCAGGAGCGCGCCATGTTCGGCGTAGGAGCCATTCAAAAGATAACCGGCGTTCGGGTTGATGTCGGTGCCTAGGTATCGGCCGGAATGACCCTCGCGCGTATTGCGCTTCAACGCGGCACACAACAACAATGCGCCGAGACCCTTATCGACCCCCGTTTCCACGACAAGACGGGGCTTAAGGGCGCGCAGCACGGCGTACCAGCCAAGACGCCGGGCCCACCGGGCCACCGGATCCGCGAGCGCCGCCATCTCGGCGGGAAGCCGCGCCAGAGTCTGAGTGTAGTGCGCCTGGAGCGCCGCATCGGCGTCGGGCTCGGCGAGATATCCTTGAATTTCGGTGATCGGGCGTTCCGTCACGACGGAGATAACAGCGGCTAGATGTGCGCGATTCAGGGGCGTCAAATCGTACGTATAGTTCGTGTCTTCCTTGGATGCGACCAGCCACTCCATGAATTGCTGGACGCGCCGGCCGATCACGCGCGATGCGGTTTCCGCGCGCGCCGGCAGCCGTGAAAGGCGCGTGGCGATTCCCGCTGGCCTCGTGCTGGCCGCCATGGCGCCGGCGGCGCAAAGAATACTCACCGCGTCCCGCGCGCCGCCTTGCGCGCTGATCGTGGCGGCAAGCCGCAGTGGCTCGCCCGGCGGTGCATATTTCAGCGATACTTCGCCGTTCGCGGCGTCAAGCTGCAGGCTCACGCCGCCTGTGCGGTCGGAAAGCGTCAGGGGCGTCGTCGTCACGTTTGCCACGCGAAGACGGTCAGGATGAATTTTTCAGTCCGGCAATATTCGAAAGGCGGCGTGGTTTCAGCCGGCATCCAGGTCGCCTGGTGCAGGTCGCCCAGCACGTACCGGAAACCAAGCTCTTCAAGCCGCGCCAGCATGCGTCCGATTTGTACCGGGCCGCCGTCCATGGCGTGGACTTCCATCACGATGTTGCGCACGTTTTTCAGGGCGGCGCCGCAATCCTCGACCAGTGCGAATTCCGCGCCTTCCACGTCCAGCTTCAGAAGATCGATCGGCACGTTCAAATAGCTCTTCAACCGTACTGAAGGCACCTTCACGGCGTCCGCTTGGCCCTCGGCCACATGTCCGGCGTCGTCGCTGCTCTGCGCGAAGCTGACTCCATTTTCGTGGGTCCACACGGCGGCGGCGATCACTTCAATATCCGAGGCGCCGAACGATGCGAAATTCGCGCGGCAGATCTCCGCGAGCGCCGCGTCGGCTTCGAACGCGGTGACGCGCGCCGCCGGAAACCGTTCCTTGAAGAAAAGCGAAGCGAGCCCAATATGCGCGCCGCAGTCCAGGACGACCGGCGCGGCGCTCGTGGTCCGGAAATTATACAGCCGCTGGCCGAAAATCTGGCGCGTTTGGTGGTAGAAGCTGTGCAAGTCCGCGTAGTGGATGACCCGGGTGCCGGCCATGAACATACCCGGTTTGCGCCGCGGCCAGGTGGCGACCGCCTGCGTCAGGTTGTTCGTGATCTCGAGAAGCTGCTGGGTCAACATCCGCGCGCGTTTCAGGCAAGTTGCGTCGGATTAATCGTTTAGACACCTTTAGTTAATTATATATGAGTCGCGGGTGTCTCCCGGCTTCTGGGCGACGCTTCTCGGCATTTCCACGGCCCAACTGAGGCGTCTCGTGCCCCGTTTCCTTCAGGTCAACACCTTCTATCCGGACTACCTGATGGACTTCTATGCGGCGCGTCCGCACCTTCAGATTGCGTCCTACGCCGAGCAGATGGACACGCTGCTGGACGATGAGTTCTCCGGCACCCATATCTGGACCCGGCCCCTGAAAGCCCATGGCTTCGAGACCCTCAACGTCATCGCCAATAATCCGTTCACTCAGCGCGCTTGGATGCGCGAGAACGGCTATCAGGTCGGCGAGAAGGTGGATTCCGCCTTCGCGACGCTGCGTCAGATTCACGACTTCGCGCCCGATGTCTTTTACACCAACGACGTGGTCACCTTTCACGCCGGCTTCTTCAAGGCCGTCGAGAAGCGACCGCCGGTGATCGCGGGCTGGCGCGGCTTTCCGCTGCCGGCCAACGCCGATCTGTCGGCTTACGACCTGATCCTCACCAGTTTCGATCGCATGTTCGGTGAGGCGAGGTCCAAGGGCGCGAAGCATGTCGAGCGTTTCCATCCCGGCTTCCCGGATGAATCACCGGTCCTGCGCGAGCCGCGCGAGATCAAATACGATGTCGTGATCTCGGGCTCTGTGACCACCCAGCATCTGCGCCGGATTCAGCTCATCAACATGATCCTGGAGATGAGCCAGGAAACGCCCGGCTTCTCCGTCGGCCTCTTCACGCCGCGCCCACAGCCGCTGTCGCCCTACGCGCAGCAGATCAACAAGGGCGCCCGCTGGGGCGTCGAGATGCTGCGGACGATCCGCAGCGGCCGGATTCTCGTGAATATCGATGTGGATGCCTTCGACGGCCAACCGCCGAATATGCGGCTGATCGAGGCGACCGGATCGGGAGCGTTCTTGCTCACCACCCACCACCCCGAGCTCGTGAATTTCTTCGAGCCGGGCGATGAGATCGAAACCTTCCGCACGCCGCAGGAGCTGTTTTCCAAGATCAACTACTATCTTGCGATGCCCGACCGCGCCGACGAAATCGCCCGCCGCGGTCAGGAACGCTGCATGCGTGAGCATTCGCGCGGGGGCCGCGCCGTCTGGTTCGCGGACCTCATGCGCAAGGCGTTGGAGCGCGCGTGATGGCCGCAAAAATCTCGCTCATCACGCCCACCTTCAACCGCGCGTCCACGCTGGCCGCGACCCTCGCGTCCCTTGAAGCGCAACGCGGCCGCTTCGATCTTCAGTATGTCGTGGTCGATGGCGGTTCCACCGACGGCACGCTTGACCTTTTGAACGCCAAGAAGCGGCTGATCAGCGACTGGGTCTCGGAGCCCGACGGTGGCATGTACGACGCCATCGCCAAAGGTTTCGCGCGGACCGACGGCGATATTCTGGGTTGGCTCAACAGCGACGACACGCTGTTTCCCTGGGCCTTCGATCTCATCACCCGCATCTTCAACGATGTGCCCGAGATTCAATGGATCAGTACGCTGACCCAGGCGGCTATCGATGCCGACGGGGACATTCGTTATCTCCGCAAGGTCCCGGGCTATGCGCAGCAGGCTTTCTTCGACGGCGTCTATTTTGGCTTCGGCGGCGCCGGTGACCGGCACGCCACCGACTTCATCCAGCAGGAATCCACATTCTTTCGCCGCTCCTTATGGGAACGCGTTGGGGAACCGGCGCTGCGCAGCCAGTCGCTCGCCGGTGATTTCGCGCTCTGGACCGCCTTCATGGGCGAGGCGCCGCTTGTGGGGGTCGATGCGCCGCTTGGCGCCTTCCGCATTCACAGCGCCGGACAACTCAGCCGTGGACAGCGCGAGAGGTATGTGGACCAATGTAAGACCGCGCTCGACGCGGCGCGTGGCAAGTTGAACTACACGCCACGCGCCATCGAGGGCGCGGCGACCTATACCGGGATTTATGCCGAGAAGCGCGCGCCCGAGCAGGAACAAAGCGCCTGGCATGTGGTCGAACGGCAATTCCATGTTCTGCCGCGTGGCGATCTGAAGACGGCGCTTAACCAGCGGCTCGTGTTCTAAGAGGGAATGACGCATGGAAATTCCGAAACTGGCGGCTGAACGCATGATGTGGGCGTTGATAGAATCGGTGAAGGATTTCGCCGAAGCCAATCCCGAGCGCATTTCGCAAAAGCGGCGCTTCCCCAGCGCACTGCTGGAGCTGCTCGAAGATATTGGCTTCCGCTGCATCAATATCGGCGAGCCACTGTTCCGTGACCACCACCGCAGTTTCTGGCAGATGGGCTTCTCCTTGGTGCCCGTGGATCGCCCCGAATTCCAGTACGGTTCTTTCAAGTAACGAGCGACCTTGCGCATTCTTCAGATCAATACGCTTGATGTGCAAGGGGGTGCGGCCCGCGCGGCCTACCGCCTGCACCGCGGTCTCGTGTCTATCGGCGCGAACAGCACGTACTTTGTGCGTGAGAAACGTACGCGCGACGACACCGTGCGCAAGTTCATTCCCGACCCATCGCCGGATGCGGCCGCTCACCGCGCGCGCGCGAAAGCGGCGCTCGACGCGGCCTACGATGTTTATAAGAATACGCGTAGTCCCGACATTGAGCAGTTCAGCCAAGAACGCGTCGACGGGGACGAGAATTTCTTCATCCAGCGCCCGCGTGCCGACATCATCAATCTTCATTGGGTCGCGGGCTTCGTCGACTATCCGCTCTTTTTCACGCCGCAGCGCATCGACGTGCCGGTGGTCTGGACCCTGCACGATATGAATCCCTTCACGGGGGGCTGCCATTTCGACCAGGAATGCGGACGCTTTCAAACCCGCTGCGGCGCCTGCCCGCTGCTCGGTTCCACGGAGCAGGAAGACCTGACGACGCGCATCTTTGACGCCAAACAGCGTATCTTCGCGGGCTGGCCTGACGATCGTTTGCATATCGTCGCGCCCAGCAACTGGCTTGTGGATGTCGCGAAGTCCAGCGCCCTGTTCGGCAAATACGACGGCACCTGCATCCCGAACAGCATCGAGACCGATCTTTTCAAGCCCACCGAGAAAATGGCGGCCCGCGCCGCGCTCGGCCTGCCGCAGAACGCGCGGATCGTTCTGTTTATGTCGCATCAGGTCAGTCTCGCGCGCAAAGGTTTCCGCGAGCTCGTGCAGGCCTTGGCACTTGTCCCCGGCAATCAGGACATTCTCCTCATCGGCGTCGGCGACAAGACGAACGTCGCTATCGATGCGCCCATCAAGGTCGCCATGGTGAACTACATCGGTGACGATACAACGGTGGCCGCACTCTACAGCGCCGCCGATGTGACGGCGGTGCCCTCCAAGCAGGACAATCTGCCCAACACGATGCTCGAATCCATGAGTTGCGGTACGCCCGTTGTCGGTTTTGACGTCGGCGGCATCCCAGACATGGTGAAAGAGGGCGAGACCGGGTTCCTCGCGCCGCCGGGCAATATTCCAGGCCTCGCGGGCGCCTTCATGGCCGCCTTTTCGGATGGGGATCGTTTGCGGGACTGCGGCGTGCGTGCCCGTGCGCGCGTCGAAGCGATCCATGCGCCGCAGGTGCAGGCGAAGGCCTATCTGTCGCTGTACGAAAAATTGACCGCTGGCCGCCGCTAGCGTTTTCCGAAAACCGTCAGGCCTTGCGCGTCGCGGTGCGTCAGCAGCGTGACGGCGTTCGCCATCATCTCCGCGTGATCCTTTGACGGCGCGGTGAAGAATTTCATCGCCCGATCCGACATGCGTTTGTGAAAATCGGCCTCCGTCGCCGGCGTCCGTTCACGCTTGTTGGTGACGAACTCGATGTATTCCATCACCTCCTCGTGCACGATCGTCAGTAGCTCTTGATCGATCGCGAAGCCTTCCGAGCGCAAGAGGAAACGAATCAGCGTGGGGGAGTAGACGTTGATATGGCCGTAGCTGAGGCAGTGTTCGTAATTCTTATCGACGCCCTGCCGGTAATCGAGCGGCACTTCGATCAGATGGCGCGGCGCGACGCGGCGCAGCTCGCGCAGCAACACTCGCTCATATTCGACGTGCTCGAGCACATGACACAGGATGACGGCATCGAACGCGTCGTCGTCGTAGGGGATCTCATAGCCGTTGAACCACGATGCCTTGGTCAGGCCCGGAATGCCGCGCCCTTCGATGGCTGCAATGCCCGAGCGCGAGATTTCGAGGGCATGGAACTCCTCGCCGAAGCCCATAGACTGCAAGTGCTTAAGCACGCTGCCTTCGCCGGCGCCGACTTCCAGCACCCGCCGGGGCTTGAAGCCGGCGCGGTTGCAGACTTCGGCGAGGTTCCTGGCTTTGAATTTAGCGCCGAGATCGCGCCATGCATTCACGCCGTCGTAGAACTCGTCGTAGTCCGCCGACACAGCGCTCTTGAGGATGATCTCGGTGGTCGGATGGCTCACGGCGCGTCCCTTGGGTTGGCTTGCCCACAGCATGTCAGATAGAGGCGTTGGGTGTCTTTTTTGTTAACTTTTTGCTGGTAGCTAAAGGCATGGTGCAATCCATCCGAGTCCGCCCATGATCCTGTCTCTGACCCACAAATTCCTGTTTATCCATGTCTATAAAGTCGCGGGCACGTCGATCGTGCAGGCGTTCGGCAATAAGGATATTCGAAAGATACTCGGGAAGGAGCATCCGCGCACGATGGACTTGTTTCTGCGGTGCTCAGGCGTCAATCCGCGCTTCGTGTGGATGCACGATCATGCCCTGGCCAAGGACTTGCGCTCCATGATGCGAGCGCAGACATTCAATTCTCTCTACAAGGTCGGTTTTGTCCGCAATCCCTGGGACCTCCAGCTTTCGCTGTATAAATACAATATCAAATATCCAAAACTTCAAGTCGCGAAACAGGATTTCAGTTCGTTCGAGCGGTTCATCATGTCGGCGGCGGACGACGAATTCCCTATGGGCCAGCAGAAGCGTTTCCTGTTTGACGACGAGGGGACTCAACTGGTCGACTTCGTTGGGCGATATGAAAACCTGGAAAATGACGTGCGTACGATGTGCCGCCGGATCGGACTTGAAGATACCGAACTCGGGCATCACAACGCGACCGAACATGCGCACTGGTCCACCTACTACACGCGTGAGATGTTCGATAAGGTGCGCCGTCACGCGAAGGCTGATATCGCGGCCTTCGGCTACGCCGACGATCCGGCGGCCTACGCAATTCACTAAGTTCGGGAACCATGGCGACAATTCTGGTGACAGGCGGCGCGGGCTACGTCGGCAGCCACGCATGCAAGGCGCTGGCGCGCGCCGGGCATGTGCCGGTTACCTATGACAGTCTGATCCGCGGTCACCGCGAACTTGTGAAATGGGGGCCGCTCGAGGTGGGGGATATCCACGATCGGATGCGGCTGGCCGAGGTCATGAAAGTCCACCGACCCTCGGCGGTCATGCACTTCGCCTCATTCATCTTTGTCAATGAATCGGTCGCGCAGCCTGATCTGTACGAGCACAATATCGTCGGTGGCACGCAGACCCTCGTGGACGCCATGGCCGGCGCGGACGTGAAGGCGCTCGTCGTCTCCAGCTCCGCGGCCGTGTACGGCATTCCTTCGTCTGTGCCGATTAGGGAAGACGCGCCCTGCCGGCCCGTCAATCCTTACGGGGCCGCGAAGCTGAAGATGGAACATCTGCTTGCGCGCGCGCAGTGCGATCATGGCTTGTCCTGGGTGGCCTTGCGTTATTTCAACGCCGCCGGCGCAGATCCCGAGGGCGAAACCGGCGAATGGCACGAACCGGAAAATCACCTCATCCCGTTGGTGCTCGACGCCGCGCTCGGCAAAAGCGAGGCCATCACCATCCATGGCGACGACTATCCGACGCCGGACGGAACCTGTGTGCGGGACTACATTCACGTCATGGATCTCGCCGATGCCCACCTTTTGGCTTGGCGCTATGCGATTGGAAACCGTGGCGGCGCGGCCTTCAATCTCGGCACCGGGCACGGTGCGTCGGTTCAAGACGTCGTGACCACGGCGCGCAAGGTAACGGGGCGCAATATACCTGTGCGGCTGGGAAAGCGCCGTGAAGGCGACCCGCCGGCGCTCGTGGCGGATTCTACAAATGCGCAGCGCGTGCTCGGATGGGCGCCCCGCCGCTCGGATCTCGCATCTCAGATTTCCGATGCCTGGTCGTGGCAATTGTCTCTGTCGCGCTAGCGCGTCAAGTCTTCCAAGCGTCGACGACGATGGACATCACGCGGCGCGGGTTTGCGACGCGGGCATCGTGATCGGGCGTACGTTTCACGAACCCTAGGGAATAATCGATCGGATTCATCACCGATACGCCATCGGTTTGGATGTAGTGAAGCATCCGGACAGATCCGTTCGTCGCGAACGGCGAACGGTCGAACAGCGCTCTTACGGTTTCATAGCTCGGAAACCAAACATGGCCTCCGTCGATCACGCGCCCATTCTCGAATTTGCCGCCGCCGCCCGGATCGAAGACGATGTCTCCGCTTTCATTGAACACCGAGCGGTTGCGCAGGATGTCGCAGCGGTAGTCCGGAACGCTGAGGCGAAATAAACCGCCGGGCTTTAGGACTCGGTGAATGTCCGCGAAAATCGGACCAATCGCCTCATAGTAAATATGCTCGAATACGTCTTCGGCTTGGTAAACCGCGATGCGCCCCGCCTCAATCGGCATAGGTCGCGTTAGGTCGTGCGCGATATTGCGTGGATTGGCCTGATTCAGCGTCAGCCCGATATGCGTATGATACTGGGGCGCGTTCGAAAGCAGATCGCCCGCATAAAGCTTATCTGTCGAAAGGTTGTCCCAGGTGGCGATGGGCTGCATGCCAGGCTCCGGCCCGCTGAAAACAAAACGGCGCCCCACCGTCGGGCAGGGCGCCGAATCTTGCAAGATGAAAGTGCGGAGCTTAGATGCCGCAGGTTGCTTCGGCGCCCGTGAGGTTGTAGCCACTTTCATCGATGTTCAGCTTTTCGACGACGCCGTCGTTGACGATCATCGAGAAGCGCTTGCTGCGCGTGCCGAGGCCCGCCTTGCTGACGTCGAATTCGAGACCGAGGGCGTGGGCGAATTCGCCGTTGCCGTCTGCGAGCATCAGGACCTTTTCGCCAACATTCTGGGACTTGCCCCAAGCGTCCATGACGAACGCGTCGTTCACGGCCATGCAGGCAATGGTGTCCACGCCTTGGGCTTTGATCTTGTCGTAATTCGCAACGTAGCTCGGCAGGTGCTGCTTCGAGCACGTCGGGGTATAGGCGCCCGGTACGGCGAAGAACACGACTTTTTTGCCTTTGAAAATTTCGTCGGTCGAAATTTCCTTCTGGCCGTCTGGTCCCATCACGCGGAACTTGCCTGCCGGCAGCTTGTCGCCTTGTTTGATCGCCATGGTGTCCTCTACAATCGGGGGAGTTAAATTGATACGCCGCGAGGGCGTGCCAATCTAGGCGCCTCGCTTCTCATTTTCCAAGCCTTTCGTGGGCCTTCATGGACAATCTCGCACATCTGCCGGACTACTTCCGGCACCGCCGCACGGTTGAAGAGAAATCGCCCATATGGGCCGATGGATCGCCGGTGCCTTGGATCAGTTACCCAGCCATCAGCTTCCTCAATCAGTTGGATTTCTCGCAAAAACGCGTCTTTGAGTACGGCGCTGGGAACTCCACGCGTTATTGGTCGCGCCGGGCCAAACGCGTCGTTTCGGTCGAACACGACCGACCGTGGTTTGAGCTGGTGAAAGCGGAAAACCTTCCCAATACCGAAATCTTTTTTGCGTCGGAGCGGGAGTATGTCGAACTGATCGCGAAACATGCCCCACACGACGTCATCGTCATCGACGGGCGCTGGCGATATGACTGCGCGATGAATTGCCTCGCTTATTTGTCATCCGACGGCATGGTGATCCTCGACAATTCCGAGCGCTATCCGGTCATGACCGAACATTTCCGCGCCAACGATCTCATTCAGATCGACATGATCGGTCACGGGCCGCAACATAGCCATGTCACCAGCACATCGTTTTTCCTGAGGCGCTCGTTCGCGTTTCCGCCCGCGCAGTCCATCCAGCCTCACCATGGACCGGGCATGCTCGATAGCATCCAGGTGATGCCGAAGCAGATCGAGGCGAATAAACCGGGATCGTTCTAACGGGCGCGCGCGCTAGTTCGCGTAACTCGGCCGCATCACGTAATGGCTGCCGCGGAACTCGCCGAAGTAGGAGCCTACTTCCGGATGCTGCACGGGATCGCCCGACTCATCGGCCAGCAAATTTTGCTGGGACACATATGCGACATAGTGCGTCTGCGCGTTTTCGGCCAGCAGGTGGTAGAACGGCTGATCCTTATGCGGCCGCACGTCCTCGGGGATGGACTGCCACCATTCCTCGGTGTTGGCGAATTGCGGATCGACGTCGAAGATCACGCCGCGGAACGGAAACAGGCGGTGTTTCACCACCTGGCCGATCTTGAACTTGGCTTCCCTGGATTCCATGACGCGTGCCGGCTTCGCCGGTCTCCTCGAACCTAGGCCTCCACAATAAGAATCCGCGCGTTCGCGGTCCAGTGTGGCGACATAATACATTGATATTAAATAATAATATTGCAACCCCTCAACGCCAATGGCCGGCGCGGTTGTCCGCGCGCATTTCCATTTCCACTGCATAGAGGAACCCGGCTTATCTGGTTAGGATAGGCGCGGGGGAATGTGGGGACCTGCAGCCATGGGTTCGGCGAATATCCATAAGTCGATGCGCGCAAAACTCGGTGTCGCGGCCGCGCTGGTGGGCGCGCTCGGCGTGGCTTTTGCCGCGGACCGGTCCGGCCATCACGTCACCTCACAATTCTTGTTGGTTGCGGTCGCGGCCTTCGGCGGCGCTGTGTTCGGTGCGCTTCATCTTTTCTCGCAAGGTCAGGCCCGCGCGGCTCACGCGTTGCGTCAGGTGCTGCGCGCACCGACCCCCGCCGAGCTTCACGCTATGGCCTCGATCGGTTGCTGGGAATGGGACGTGCGGACCGATACGTTCCTCTGGAACGAAGGCATGTACGCCCTTTACGGCATCAGCCCCGGCGCCTTCCTGCCCACCAAACGCTCGTTGCTCGATTTCGTCGCGCCGCAGGATATCCAACGTGTGCTCGATACCTGGGCGAAGGAAAACGAAACTCCGCCCGCAGGGATGGTCGAATGCCGGATCGTACGGCCCGATGGCGAGCAGCGTCAGGTCCGTTTCTCCTGGCATTCTGTGGATGGCGATGGCGCGCATCCGAAAGTGTTCGGCCTTGCGCAGGATATCACCGCGCTGCGCGCCGGCCGTGCCGACGACGCACATTTGCGTGGCATGGTCGAATGTTCAGCCGATTATATCTGGGAGTATCGCGCGGGCGCGGGCGCTGCGAAAGGTGTGCGCCTGCAGAATTTCGGAGCCGACCGGCCGGGTGGAGCCAAGCCCATGCTCGACGCCGCGAACGATCACGACTTCGGCGTCTTGGAACAGGCCTTCGATGAGCGCGTGAAATTCCGCGACATCCTCGTGCCGATCATCGACGGAAAGGGTGAACCGCGCTGGATCAATCTCAGCGGACATCCGCAGTTCGACGGCGCCGGCGCGTATTACGGCTATCGCGGCGTCGGCGCCGACGTCACCGACCGGATGCGGGAGCGTGATCTTGAGGAGGGGCGCCGCCAGGCCGACGCCATGGGCCGCCTCGCCAGTGGCCTCGCGCACGAAATCAACAATCTCCTGCAGCCGATCCTCATCTATTCCGCCTTTGGCGCCGACGAAGCCAAACCGCACGAAAAATTGCGTCTTTATTTCACACGCATCACTCGGGCGGCCGAACGCGCAACCTTCATCGTCAAAAACGTACTCTGCTTCGCCCGACATACGCCGCCGAGCCGCGAGGACATCAATGTGTTGGTCGTCGTGCGCGAGACAGTCGATCTCATGAGCGGGGCCATCGGCGGCAACACGCATATCGAACTCGCGGTGTCGGACGATGCGCCCATCGCACGCGCCGAGCGGACGGGCGTGGCGCAGATCGTCACCAATCTGATCGCCAACGCCGCCGATGTCATGACGTCCGGCGGACGTATCCTGGTGCGCATTGACCGTATGATTGTCTCGGGCGAGGTCTCGAAGGGCGCCGGCATCGCGCCAGGAGCCTATTGCCGTATCAGTGTCGAGGATACCGGGCCCGGCATCGCGCCCGAACTGGTGAGCCAGGTTTTCGATCCTTTCTTCACCACGAAGCCGCAGGGCAAAGGCACCGGGCTTGGGCTCGCCGTGGTGGCGGGCATCGCCAAAAGCTGGGGCGGCGGCGCGACGGTCGATAGTGTGCCCGGCCAGGGGTGCCGTTTTATGGTCTATCTGCCGGTCCCGGAACGAGAGCT
>Ga0102832_1000928_pt1 | contig 29455 bp, 29 predicted proteins | sample EBPBio282013_DNA_FD_88942 | JGI IMG/M metagenome (GOLD analysis project Ga0102832, IMG submission 88942) | Wastewater treatment Type I Accumulibacter community from EBPR Bioreactor in Madison, WI, USA - Reactor 2_5/28/2013_ DNA (Illumina Assembly) | ecosystem: Engineered > Bioreactor > EBPR >... | reverse complement strand
TCATCTGGTTGGCGTTCAGGGCGACGCCCGCCAAAAGGTCAGCGTAGGCGCCGCCGCGCGTGAAGCTGGCGTAGGCCCCGGCCATGACGCTGTCGGAGGCACCGCGGCTGCTGACGCCGCCAGTCCATTCGCTGCCACTGGCGTAGCCGATGCCGAGGCCGACCAGCACCGATGGGTTCAGCCGAGCATCGAGGCCAGCCGCGAAGCCGGCCGCGCTGAAGACCTGGCTCGGGGCCTGCGAGGGCACTGCGCCGCCGCAGGTCGCCGCCGCCGACGTACCGGACACCGTTCCGGTGCCGCCGAAGCCGCCGCCCCAGCCGTGGCCATCCCGGTCGTCGCCGCCGCCGCGCGTCACCGCCATCGCCTCGCGCAGCTGCTTGGCGAACAGATTGCCGGCGAACAGGTTGGCGGTGCCGAACCCGGCGTAGGACACGCCGCTCAGCGCGTCGAGCGCCGCCGGGCCCTGGCTGGTGTCGAGCCCCATCAGCGCGCCGACCACCGGCACGAAGGCGCCGCTCGCGAACGGCGCGACCTGGTCGAGCGCGCAGGCGACCGCCGCCTGGTTGGCCGTGGTCGCGCCGCGTCGGAACTGGACCGTCGGCACCGCCGGCCCGGTCGGGTCCGTCGGGTCGACTGGTGGGTTGGTCGCCGAGACCTCGAGGTACACGTTGTTGGCGTCGTAGGTGATCTTCGGCTTCACGAAGGCGAGGTTGCTGGTGACGCCCGCGTAGGTGCCGGTGACGCCGCCGGTCGCCGTCACCACCGTGTACTTGTAGGTCAGCGGGTAGACGCCGTTTGCCGCCAGCACGGTGATCGTGCCGCCCTGGATCGTCGCGGTGCCGGGCGCGCCGGTGACCGAGATGCGGTCGGCCGACCCCGCCGGGTTGATCTCGACCTGGTAGAAGCTGCCGGCCGCCTGGGTATAGGAGCCGACGATGTTGAGCTGGCCGATCGAGTTGCCCGGCGCGATCGTGCCTCGGTTCACCACCGCGCCGGTGATCGTGCCGGTGCCGCCCAGCGTGCCCGCCGCCAGCACCGTGGTGTCGCTGGTGATGCTGCCGTTGACGCGCAGCGTGCCGGCCTCGACGACGGTCGGGCCGATGTAGGTGTTTGTGCCCGTCAGGTTGACGCTGCCGGTGCCACGCTGGATGACGCCGCCGGTGCCCCTGATGACACGGTCGAAGGCCACCGCGTCGGAGCGATTGAACACCAGCGTGCCGTTGTTCGCGATGTCGCCCTCGACCCAGCCCGACGAGCCGCCGTTGCCGAGCTGCAGCGTGCCGGCCGTGATGGTCGTGCCGCCGGTGTAGCGATTGTTGGCGGTCAGCACGAGCGTGCCCGGCCCGCGCTGGTCGAGCGCGCCGCTACCCTCGATGACGCGGCCGATCTCGAGCGTCCCGGCGCGCTTGACCGCCAAGACGCCGTCGTCGCGGATCGCGCCGCTGCCCAGCGTGCCGGTGGCGAGGCCGGTGCCGACCTGCAGCGTGGCGCCCGCCTCGATCGCGGTGTCGCCATAGGTGTTGTCGGCCGCCAGCACCAGCGTGCCGTGGGCACCGAGGGCACCGCGGGCCGTGAGCTTGCCGCCGCTGACCGTGCCGCCCAGTGTGAGCGTGTTGCCGCCGACGTCGAACGTGCCGCCGCCGGCGCCCAGCGTCACCGTGCGGGTCATGCCGAAGCTAGCGGTGGTGGCCAGCGTGCCATTGTCGATCGCGAGGCTGCCGCTCGTCGCGCCGAGGTTGTCGTCGCGCGACACCTCGATCGTGCCGCCCCTGGAGATCGACGTGCCGCCGCTATAGCTGCTGGAGCGGCTGAGAACCAGGCGACCCGCGCCGATCTGCTGCACCGAGCCGGTACCCGAGATCGCACTGCCAAAGGCCAGACGATCCGGCCGGTTGAAGACCACCGTGCCTGAATTGTCCACGGCGGCAGCGGCGAGCGTGCCCGTCGCCTCACCGTCACCGACCTGCAGGATCGCGTGGGTCGCCACGGACACGCTGTTGTACTTGTTGTCCCCGGTGAGAAGCAGCCGGCCCTCCTTGACCTCCACGAGACCAGTAAAGGTGTTTAGGCCAATGGAGCCGCTCAGGGTGAGGGTGCCGGCTCCCAGTTTTCGCATCGTGCCTCCGAACCCTGAGGTCCCGTTGAAATAGATACGGCCCGCGTGCGTGAAATCATCGCTGCGATTGAAGACGAGTATGCCCGCGACCGTGGTGTCCGCGGCCCCGGCCGCTCCGAGCGCTCCGAGGGTTCCGGAGGTGCCTCCATTGCCGATATTGAGCCAGCGGTTGACGGTGGTCCGGCCCGTATAGGTGTTGTTCCCGGTCAGCGTGACCTGGTTATTGATGCCGCCATTGTACGTAATGACTTCGCCGGTGCCGCTGATGACGCCGCCGTAGCTGGTCGATCCGCCCTGGAGATCGAACTGCAAGGTTCCGCTGTTGACGATGTCGCTGGTGCCAAGGCTGCCGCTACTGTTGACCGACAGGGTCCCCCCTTGATCGATGATCGTACCGCCGGTGTGGTTCAAAGGCACGGTGAGGTCCGTCACCCCGGCCATCTGGTGCACCTGGCCTGCGCCGGAAACGGTCCCCCCAGTCAGCGGCTGGGACGGCGTCGCCGCCCCGACGCGCGCCCGGTTGAAGGCGAGGGTCGCGCCCTTGGCAATGGTCACGTTCCCGGCAATGCTGCCTTTCAATCCCCCGGCCGAGTCGGTGCCGTCGCCGATCTGCAGCGTCCCGGCGTTGACGAACGTGCCGCCGGTATGCGTGTTGGTGCCCGTCAGGACGGTGGTCCCCGGTCCGTCGTTGTGGAACTCGCCCGTGCCCTCGATCCAGCCGGCCATGACCGACTTGTCCGAGCGGTTCACGATAAAGGTGCCCTGATTGTAGATGGGCCCTGAAGTGAAGCCAGTATCTAGGGGAACGTATTCCCCTTGCGTGCCGCCGTTGCCGAGCTGCACGACGGCACCCGCATCGACGGTCAATTTTTGGGTGTTGACGGTGCCCAGGACGATCAGCTTGCCGCTGCGCGCGCCGAGATCGGACCCGCCATTGGAGGCGGTGCCCGTCACGTTGCCCTTCAGGGTCAGCGTTCCCGACCCGGCCTGCTCGACCTTGGGGATCAGGCCGCCCAAGGCGATGTCGTCCGATCGGTTGAACCGAAGCCTGCCATCTCCGGGGATGTTGACCTTGCCCGGACCGATCATCCCCGTGGTGCCGCCGTCCCCCACCTGCAGGGTGCCGAGGTCGATCCTGGTCCCGCCGGTGTAGGTATTGTTGCCGGTCAGGGTCAGGGTGAACTCTCGCCCCCCGATCGCCGTCGAGTAGTGATAGACGACGAGACTGCCCGCGCCGCTCATCTCTCCAGAGTAGAGGTTGTCGACGGTGGTCGAAGACATGCGGACGGTGTCGGCCGACGTGGTGGTGGCGATGTTGCCGGTGGCTGAGCCCGAGAAGGTGAAGGACCCTCCCGTGTCGAGTTTTACGCCGCCGGCCAGTGGGCTGGTGCCGTCGTACCTCAGGTAGGAGTTGTCTCTGACGACGATGCTGCCGGTGCCGGAGATGACCGCGCTGGTGGTGATATCGGCGTTCGACAGGACCAGCTTGCCATCCAACTGGATCTTGGACGGAGACCAAGTTTGGGCGCTAAGCGCTGTATCGGCGATTAGCGTCGCTTCGGGCGCGATCGTGAGGCTCCCCGAGTGGTAGGGTTGCCCCCGCAGCGTCACCGGCCCCGTTCCCTTCACCGTCACGTCGCCTCCCGTCAGGAAGCCACCCCCGGCGCTACCGAGCAAGCTCAATCCGGCACCGTTGGAGTTGATGGTCAGCGTGCCCACGACGTTGAGTTCGGAGGCATTGAGCGAATGGACAGCCCCTCCCGTGGCAGTGATGGTCGAGTTGCCGGAGACCGCGTTTGCCCGAAGGGTCCAGAGGCCACCTGGGCTGGCCAGCGTGTAGCCGTTATCACCACTGAACGACAGCGACCCGAAGTTGGTTAGTCCGCCGGGATCGATTGTGCGCGGCGCCGTGATGACCGGGCCGAAGGTGGCGGATGCCCCGACCCCGCTGGGTACCTGCTGCGGCGACCAGTTGGCGGCGACGTTCCACCGGCCGTCGGCATCGACATTCCAAGTCTGCGCGAATGCCACGTCCGGCAAGTCGAGTGCGAGAAGACCCGCCATTGCCGTCAATGCCTTTACGCCCGTTCGACGGGCGCGCACCGATTTCGAACTCGCCATCCTGCTTCTCTCGGGGGCGGCCGCGACTGGAGCTGTCGCGCACACGCGCCCTATTCCGAATCAGGAACTAGGAGTGGCTATCGCATCGCACAAATGAACAGAACTTATCGCACTAGTTGTGCTGAGAATTCCCGCTTTCACCACCTGAAGCTCAGGCCGATGCCGAGGGCATGGCGGCTCACGGCAGCGGCCAAGGCGCCGTCGTAGCGCAGGAAGGCCGCTCCAGTCCCGAACACGGGCCGGGCGAGCCCCAGCCCGAGCGTCACCGCGTCGCGCGGTGCCTGCGCGCCATACACGGCGAACGGGTTGGCGGGAGCGCCGGCCAGGTGGCCGCGAACGGCCGTGACGTGTCAGCGTACTCATGCGCCCAGTCCAGCCACAGTTGCAGCGCCGGCGGCGACGACCAGCCGACATCGTAGCCGGATGACAACTTGTCGCCCTTCGCCGCGCCCGGTCATGTCCGACTCCCGGACTCCGCTTCCCGCTCCGCCACCGGTCCCGCTTGATGTCGATCAAGGTCGTGCGCTCGGCCGCGTGGCCTGCTGGTCCGAACACCCGGGAGGAACGAGACGATGCGCAAGCTGTCCGATGTCATCCTCGACCAGAAGCCGCTGATCCTGCGCGAGACCGCGACCGTGCAATCGGCCTGCGCGGCGATGCGCGACGCGCGCGCCGGCTCGGTCGTCGTCACCGACGCCAGCGACCGGCTGGCCGGCATCTTCACCGGCCGCGACGCGGTGGTGCGCGTACTGGCCGAGGGGCGCAATGCCGCGACCACGACGCTGGCCGAGGTCATGACCCGCAAACCCATGACGCTGCGGCCGGAGCAGTCGGCGATCGACGCGCTGCGCCTGATGTGGGACGGCGGCTTCCGCCACGTGCCGCTGGTCCGCGACGGCCGTGTCCTCGGCGTGGTCTCGCGCGGCGACTTCAAGGGGCTCGAGTTCGGCCGCCACGAGGACGAGCGCGATCTCTGGGAACACATGCGCTGACCGAAAGGGTCCAGAGCGGTACGGATTGTCGATGCCCGGGGGTTCGATTCCTTGCCACCCCGGAGGCCACATACTACGGTCAAAAGCCTCAGTTATTGCAGTGAAGGACGGCGGGAATGATCCGGTGCGTGCGGATTTGGACGGGCAGCGACGGCAATTCGCACTTCGAGGAAGGTTTCATCGACCTCGCCGGCGGCGTGCGCGGTGACCTGCTGAGCACCACGCTGCAGACCGGCCATGCCTCGTTCCAGGAAACCCGCTCCGGCGGCACCTTCGAGTGGCACACCGCGCCGACCCGGCAGCTGGTGGTGACGCTGTCGGGCACGCTCGACTTCGAGACCCGCGGCGGCCAGCACTTCATCCTGAAGCCGGGCGACATCCTGCTGGCCGAGGACACGACCGGCGGCGGCCACCGCTGGACGCTGGTCGACGACCAGCCGTGGCGGCGGCTCTACGTCGTGCTGCAGCCGGGCGCCAAGGTGCCCTTCCGCAAGGCCGCCTCCGAGGGAGCAAGCGCATGAGCAGCAAGGCCGAAGTGACCAGCGCCGACGTCGTCCTGGTCGGCGCCGGCATCATGAGCACCACGCTGGCGGTGTTCCTGAAGGAGCTGCAGCCGCACCTCCACATCGCGATCATCGAGCGCATGCCCGGCGAGGCACAGGAAAGCTCGGCGGCGTGGAACAACGCCGGCACCGGCCACGCCGCCAACTGCGAGCTGAACTACACGCCGATGCGCAAGGACGGCACGGTCGACATCGCCAAGGCGCTGGAGGTCAACACCGAGTTCGACCTGTCGCGGCAGTTCTGGTCGTACCTGATCCGCAAGGGCGCGATCGCCTCGCCCGACTCGTTCATCCATCCCGTGCCGCACATGAGCTTCGTGATCGGCGAGGACCGCGCGGCGTTCCTGAAGAAGCGCCACGCCGCGATGAGCGCGCACCACTGCTACCACGGCATGGAGTTCAGCGAGGACCACAAGCAGATCGGCGAGTGGGCGCCGCTGCTGATGGAGGGCCGCGATCCCAGCCAGGTCGTCGCGGCGACCCGCATCGTGAGCGGCGCCGACGTCAACTACGGCGCGCTGACCTCCAACCTGATGAAGTACCTGCGCACGCTGGAGCGCGTCGACGTCCACTTCGAGCACCAGGTCACCGACCTGCAGCGCCGCCCGACCGGCGACGGCTGGTGGCTCGACGTCAAGGACGAGAAGACTGGCGAGAACCGCCGCATCGGCGCGCGCTGGGTGTTCCTCGGCGCCGGCGGCGCCGCGCTGACGCTCCTGCAGAAGTCGGGGATTCCCGAGGCCAAGGGCTTCGGCGGCTTCCCGGTCAGCGGCATCTGGCTGCGCTGCGGCAAGGAAGAGGTCGCCCGCCGCCACGACGCCAAGGTCTACGGCATGGCCGCCGCCGGCTCGCCGCCGATGTCGGTGCCGCACCTCGACACCCGCATCATCGACGGCAAGCGCTGGCTGCTGTTCGGCCCCTATGCCGGCTTCTCGACCAAGTTCCTGAAGCACGGCTCGTTCATGGACCTGCCGATGTCGGTGCGGCCGGACAACATCCTGCCGCTGCTCGCCGTGGCGCGCGACAACTTCCCGCTCGAGGAATACCTGGTCGGCCAGGTGTTCCAGAGCATGAACCACCGCTACAAGGCGCTGCGCGACTTCTACCCGACCATGAACCCGGCCGACTGGGAGATCGACGTCGCCGGCCAGCGCGTGCAGATCATCCGCAAGGACAAGGTGAAGACCGGCACGCTGGAGTTCGGCACCGAGATCGTGCACTCGGCCGACTCCTCGCTGGTCGCCCTGCTCGGCGCCTCGCCGGGCGCCTCGACCGCGACCTGGATCATGGTCCACATGCTGGAGAACTGCTTCCACGAGCAGCTGGTCGGCCACTGGGTGCCCAAGATCAAGGAGATGATCCCGTCCTACGGCGGCAACCTCAAGACCGACGCCGCGCTGGTCGATCGCGTGCGCCGCGACACCGCCGAAGTGCTGGGCCTGAAAATCGCCTGATGGGCGCGCGCGCCGACCTCGACCGCGCGCTCGACATCCTGCTGCGCTTCGGCGCGGCGATGCTGCACGCCGGCGACACCGCGTTCCGGGTGCGCGACGCGATGCGCCGCCTGGCCACCGACCTCGGGGTCGAGCGGCTCGACGTGCAGCTGTGGATCGGCGGCCTGACCGTGACGGCGCGGCAAGGCGCCGAGATCGTCACCCTGGCGCGCGAGATCGGGCCGCCCGGCGTCGACGCCTCGAAGATCGCTGCCCTCGAGACGCTGTCGCGCCAGGCGCCGCCCGGCCTGACCGTGGCGCAGCTGGCCGAGCGGCTGGACGCGATCGAGACGGCGCCGCCGCTGCACGGCCTGCTGGCGGTCGCGCTGTCGATGGCGGTCGCCTCGACGGCGTTCTCCTTCCTGAACGGCGGCGACCTGCTGGCGACGGCGGCGGCGGCGGTGTCCGGCGGCGTCGGCCAGGCGGCGCGCACGCTCCTGTCGCGCAAGGGCTTCAACCAGTTCGCCATGACCGCGCTGTGCGCCGTGCTGGCGTCCGGCCTGTACTGCGGGATCGTGCTGGGCTTCGGCGTGCGCAGCTTCGCCTTCGTCCATGCCATCGGCTTCATCTCGTCGGTGCTGTTCCTGGTGCCGGGCTTCCCGCTGGTCGCGGGCCTGCTCGACCTGACACAGCACCAGTCGACGGCCGGCATCACGCGGCTGTTCTACGGCATCCTGCTGACGCTGAGCGCCGCCTGCGGCATGTCGGTGGTGGCGATGCTGGCCGGTCTCGCGCCGGCGCCGGCCGCGCCGCCGCCCGGCGCGATCGACCCCGCCGCCGTGGCGTGGCGGGCGCTCGCCTGCTTCGCCGGCGGCTGGGGCTACGGCATCCTGTTCAACAACCCGCGCCGCACCGTGCTGTTCGTGGCGCTGCTGTCGATGGTCGGCAACGAGGTGCGGCTCGGCCTGCACGATCTCGGCCTGGCGCTGCCGCAGGCGACCTTCTTCGGCGCGCTGGCGGTCGGGCTGGGCGCCTCGCTGGTGCGCGGCCGCCTGCATGCGCCGCGCATCGCGCTGACCGTGCCCAGCATCATCATGATGACGCCCGGCCTGTTCGCCTTCCAGACGATCGTGTTCCTCAACCAGGGCAAGGCGCTGTCCGCCATCGAGGCCGCCGCGACCTGCGGCTTCGCGGTCGGCGGCATGGCGATGGGCCTGGTCGCCGCGCGGTTCCTGACCGAGCGGCAGTGGCGTTACGAGAGATGAGTCCTCCCTGCGCGTGAGCGCGGGGAGGTGTCCGCGAAGCGGACGGAGGGGTCATGAGCCATGAGGCCCGACCCCTCCGTCGCCGGTGACGGCGACACCTCCCCCTGCTGACGCAGGGGGAGGAGAAACTCAGAACGTGGCCTTGACTTGCAGGCCGAGCACCAGCGCGTTGCCGATGCTGGCGAGGCCGTTGGGCTGGATGACGTACTGCACGTTGGGCATCAGCGACAGGTACGGCGTCGGCTGGAACCGGTAGTTCAGCTCGATGGTCGTCTCCGACGACTGCACGGGCGTCGAGAACGGGACCAGCGCGTTGGCCTGGTTCTGGGCGGCGATCAGGGCGCTGCTGATCCAGCTGCTGTTCACCGCGAGCCCGATCGAATCGTGGTCGCGGCCCTCGAAGGTGCCCTTCTTCACCAGCCCGACCTGCCAGTAGGTCTGCAAGAGCGCGGTGGCCGGCCCCGCCGTGCCGAACACGGCGAAGGCCCACAGCGAGCGCGGCGACTCCGGCGACGGCCGGTACAGCATCTGGTCGCCCTGCAGCCACAGGCCCCAGCGGCCGAGCGCGGTGGCGGCCGGCCCGCCGATGGGGGCGCCGAGGTACGGCGCCTCGGACGTGTCGTAGTAGCCGCCCACCCGGTAGCGGCCGGGCAGCTTGGCGGGGCCGACGGTCGGCTGCCAGCCGAGCTCGACGGGCAGCACGACGCCGGTGGCGCCCGAGGTGCCGAGCTTGAAGCCGTTGGGCGGCAGCGACAGCGTCGGGTTCACCTCGTAGACGCCGGACTGCAGGTAGACGTCCTCGACCGGGCGAACCTTCACCCGGCCGCCCCAGCTGCCGGTCGGGAAGATCGTGAAGCCGCTGTTGATCACCGTCGCGACCTGGCCGCACAGCCCGTTGTTCTGGAAGTAGCAATAGAGCGGCGAGGTCGAGAAATCGTCGGAGGCGTGGATCCAGCCGACGCGGCTCTCGAACCGGCCGCCGGCCAGCGACTGGGTCCAGGCCAGCTCGGCGAGGCGCACGTTCTGGCCCGAGCCGAAGATCTCCTGCACCGAGATGATGTTGCCGATGAAGCTCTGGCTGAGGCTGTAGCCGGCGCGCTCGGTGAAGGTCACGTGCAGGCCGCCGCCGGCCAGCCCGACCAGCTTCCCGAGGTCGAGGTCGGCGCCGACGTCGACCTGGTGGGAGTAGGTCGCGCCCTGCGCCAGTCCGCCCGACGGGTTGGCGGCGAACTCGGCGATGTAGTGGCTGCGCAGCGTCACGCCCTGCGCCGCCCACGCGCTGCGCGCGCCGCCCCAGTCACCGGTCAGGGTCTTGCGCCGCGGATCGTCGAGCCACGCCTCGGGCTCGTCCACCGGGCCGCGCTGCGCCGCGGCCGGCCCGGCCACCACCAGGCCGAGCAGCAAGGCCGCGACGACGGAGGCGCGCCGCGCCAAGCCGGCGACCCTAGTCCTTCGCGACGTAGGGATGGACCATCTTCTTCGGGTCGACGACGCGGTCGAACTCGGCCTCGGTCACGAAGCCCAGCTTGAGCGCCGCCTGCTTCAGCGTCAGGTCGTTGTCCATCGCGTAGTGGGCGATCTTGCTCGCCTTGTCGTAGCCGATCACCGGCGCCAGCGCCGTCACCAGCATCAGCGAGCGCTCGACGTACTCGCCGATCTTCTTGAGGTTGGGCCTGGTGCCCTCGACCAGGAACTTGCGGAAGTTGGTGCAGCCGTCGGCCATGATCGCCAGCGAGTGGGTGATGTTGTAGATGATCAGCGGCTTGTAGACGTTCATCTCGAGGTAGCCGCCGGCGCCGCCCATGCCGACCGCGACGTCGTTGGCCATCACCTGCACCGCGATCATGGTCAGCGCCTCGCACTGGGTCGGGTTGACCTTGCCCGGCATGATCGACGAGCCGGGCTCGTTCTCGGGGATGTCGAGCTCGGCGAAGCCGGCGCGCGGGCCGCACGACATCAGGCGGATGTCGTTGGCGATCTTGTAGAGCGACACCGCCAGCGTGCGGAACGAGCCCGACAGCTGGACCAGCGCATCGTGTGCGCCCTGCACCGTGAACTTGTTGGGCGCGCTGACGAACGGCAGCTTGGTCAACTTCGCGATCTCGGCCGCGGCGGCCTCGGCGAAGCCCGGCGCGGCGTTGATGCCGGTGCCGACCGCGGTGCCGCCCAGCGCCAGGCGGTAGACGCCCTTCAGCGCGTCCTCGATGCGCTCGACGTTGTCGGCCAGCATGCCGGCATAGCCCGACCATTCCTGGCCGAGCGTGATCGGCGTCGCGTCCTGCATGTGGGTGCGGCCGATCTTGACGATGTCGGCCCATGCCTTCGCCTTGGCGTCGATCGCGTCGTGCAGCGCGCGCACCGCCGGCAGCAGCCGCTCGACCGTGTTCACCGCGGCGGCGATGTACATCACCGACGGGAAGCTGTCGTTCGACGACTGGGACATGTTGACGTGGTCGTTGGGATGGACCGGCGTCTTCGAGCCGAGCGGCGTGCCGGCGATCTGGCAGCAGCGGTTCGACACGACCTCGTTGACGTTCATGTTGAACTGGGTGCCCGAGCCGGTCATCCAGACGTGCAGCGGGAACATGTCGTGGTGCTGGCCGGCGAGGATCTCGTCGCAGACCTGCACGATCAGCCCGTGCACCTTGTCGTCGAGCCGCTTGCCGTCATGGTTGGCGTTGGCCGCCGCCTTCTTGAGGATGGCGTAGCCGGTGATCATCTCGCGCGGGATCAGGTCCTTGCCGATGCTGAAGTGCTCGAGCGAGCGCTGGGTCTGCGCGCCCCACAGCTTGTCGGCTGGCACCAGCACCTCGCCGAGGCTGTCGGTTTCCTTGCGAACGTCGGCCATGGCACACCTGATCCCGTGGGTTGACGAAAGTGGCATCCTAGTTACGGCTTCTGGCCGCGGCTCGCCAGTGGCGGAAGGGTCCCTCGCGACGCTCGGGATGACAGAAGGAACCAGAACGGCGCCATCAGCCTGTCATCCCGAGCGCAGCGAGGGACCTTTCGGGTTCAGTCGAACGAGCCCTTGCCGCGCAGCGCCTTGATCGCGCCCTTCTTCTTCTTGTCGTCCAGCCGGCGGCGCTTGCTGCCGAGCGTCGGCCGGGTCTTCTTGCGCGGCACCGGCGGCCGGGCGGCCTCGCGGACGAGCTCGACCAGCCGTTCCAGCGCCTCCTCTCGGTTACGCTTCTGGCTGCGCTCGCCCTGGGCAATCAGCACCAGCACGCCGTCGTTGGTCAGCCGGCGCCCGGCCAGCCGTTCCAGCCGGTGGCGCACGTCGTCGGGCAGCGACGGCGAGTTGCGGACGTCGAAGCGCAGCTGGACGGCGCTGGAGGTCGTGTTGACGTGCTGGCCGCCCGGGCCGGCGGCGCGCACGAAGCTTTCCTCGATCTCGTCGGGGTCGAGCGAAATCCGGCCGGTGATCCAGATCGGCGCGGCCTTGCCGGTCATGCCGGCCCCGTCATCCCCGGGTCGCCTGCCAGCGCGCCTCGATGGCGTCCCAGATCTGCGCCTCGAGGCAGACGCCGTCGAAGCGGTTGATCTGCTGCAGGCCGGTCGGCGAGGTCACGTTGATCTCGGTGAGCCAGTCGCCGATCACGTCGATGCCGACGAACAGCAGGCCGCGCCGCTCGAGCTCGGGCCCGATGATCTCGCACAGCTCGCGGTCGCGCTTCGTCAGCTGGTCCTTCACCGCGACGCCGCCGACATGCATGTTCGAGCGCGCCTCGCCCTCGGCCGGCACGCGGTTGATGACGCCGACCGGCTTGCCCTCGATCAGGATGATGCGCTTGTCGCCCTTGCGGACCTCCGGCAGGTAGCGCTGGGCGATCAGCGGCTCGCGGCTCTTCTGCGAGAACATCTCGAGCAGCGAGGCGAAGTTCTCGTCGTCGGGCCGCAGGCGGAACACGCCGGCGCCGCCGTTGCCGAACAGCGGCTTCAGGATGATGTCCTTGTGCTCGTCGCGGAAGGCGCGGATGGCGCGCGCGTCGGCACTGATCAGCGTCGGCGGCATGACGCCGTCGAAGTGGGTGACGAACAGCTTCTCCGGCGCGTTGCGCACGCTGGCCGGATCGTTGACCACCAGTGTCTTCGGGTGGACGTGCTCGAGCAGGTGGGTCGTCGTGATGTACGACATGTCGAACGGCGGGTCCTGGCGCAGCAGGATGACGTCGAGCGTCGCGAGGTCGACCATCTCGGCCGCGCCCAGCGTGAAGTGGTTGCCCTTCTCGCGGCGCAGCGTCATCGGCTGGGCGCGCGCCATCACCTTGCGGTCGCGGAACACCAGGTCGGCCGGCGTGTAGTGCCACACCGCGTAGCCGCGCTTCTGCGCCTCGAGCCCCAGCACGAAGGTCGAATCGCCGTCGATGTCGATGGTCGAGACGTGGTCCATCTGGATGGCGACGGTGAGCTTCATGGGCCGGGATTCCTGCGCAAACGGATCGAACGGGAAGTCAGTTAAGCCCCCGGCGCAGTTCCTGCAACAGGGCCTCGGCGCGGCGCCGCAGCGCCGGGTCGGTCCGTTGCGCGGGCTGCGCCAGGAAACTCTCGAAGGCGGCGATGGCGGCGCGGCGCTTGTCGAGCCGGGCATTGAGCTGGCCGGCCTCGAACAGCAGCTCGGCGCGGGCCGGGGCGATCGCCAGCATGCGGTCGACCGACTGCGCGGCGCTGGCCCAGTCCTCGCGCTGCGACAGGCGCAGCCGCACGTTGTTCTCCAGCCGCAGCAGCACGTCGCGGTCGGAGACGGGATCGAAGTGCTGCGGGTCGAGCTCGGCGTCCGACCCCAGCACCTGGCGCAAGAGGCCGCGCAGCTCGGCGGCGTCGCGCACCGCGCCGTCGTGGAACGGGTCGACGACGTGGCGGGCGCCGTCGATGCCGACGCGGATCAGGAAGTGCGCCGGGAAGGCCAGCCCCTCGGCGCTCCAGCCCTGCTGGCGGGCGAGCGCGAGGTAGAGGATCGACAGCGCCACCGGCAGGCCCTTGCGCCGCTCGATCACGCGCACGAGGTCGGCGTTCTGCAGGTCGTCGTAGGACTCGCTGTCGCCGCGATAGCCGTAGGAGCGCGCCACGATCTCGGCCAGCTGCTCGGGCGACGCGCCGCGGCGGCGCACCAGGTCGGACAGTTCGGCCGCCATGGTGGCGACATGCTGGCGAAACGGCGCGAGGTCGATCGGCTCGGCGCGGCGCAGCCGGCTCAGCGTCAGGGCGGCCTCTACGAGGTCGAGCCGCTGGCCGTCGCCGGCGCAGACGTCGCGCAGGCGCTCCAGCGCCGCGGGGTCGTTGACGGTCATCGTGGCCTCATTCCGGCGCCCGCCAGACGTCGGGCAGGTGGCGCGGCCACAGCCCGCCGACCAGCACCGCGTCGAAGCGCAGCGTGTGCGCGGCGTAGCGCGGGTGGTGCGCCACGAACAGGCTGGCGGCGCGGGCGACGCGGCCGAACTGGCGGCTGCCCAGCGCGTCGGCCGCGCGGGCGAAATCACGCCGCGCCTTGACCTCGACGAAGGCCAGCACGTCGCCGCGCCGCGCCACGATGTCGATCTCGCCCAGCTTCGTCTTGTAGCGACGCGCCAGCACCGAGTAGCCGGCGAGCCTGAGCCGCCACACGGCGCGCCACTCGGCGGCATGGCCGAGGCGGTAGGCGGCCTGGCGGGCGTCGGTCTTCATGGCGTGCCCGGCCCGCGCTTCAGCTCGAGCGCGCGGGCATAGACCTGGCGGCGGTTCAGCCCGTAGCGCGCCGCCACCTCGGACGCGGCGTCCTTGACCGACGCGCCGGCCAGCGCCGCGCGCAGCGCCTCGTCCAGCGTCTCGGCGGCCGGCGCCTCGTTCTCGCCCGGCGGGCCGATCACCAGCGCGATCTCGCCGCGCACCTCGGCCTGCCCGGCATAGTGCGCCGCCAGCTCGGACAGCGGGCCACGGCGGACCTCCTCGAACAGCTTGGTGAGCTCGCGCGCCACCGCCGCGGGGCGGCTGCCGCCCAGCAGCTCGGCGACGTCGGCCAGCGACTCGGCCAGCCGGTGCGGCGCCTCGAAGAACACCAGGGTCGCCGGCACCGCGGCGGCAGTGGCGATGGCGCGGCGGCGCTCGGTCGCCTTCGCCGGCAGGAAGCCGCCGAAGTAGAAGCGGTCGGTCGGCAGGCCCGACAGGGCCAGCGCCATCGGCACCGCCGACGGGCCGGGCGCCGAGGTCACGGCAAGGCCCCTCGCCAGCGCGGCGCGGACCAGGCGATATCCCGGGTCGGAGATCAGCGGCATGCCGGCATCGGACACCAGCGCCACCCGCGCGCCCTTCTCGAGCGCCCGCAGCAGCCGCGGCTCGGCGGCGTCCTGCGTGGCGTCGCTGTATGCCACGGTCTGCGCCTTGATGCCGTAATGCGACGCCAGCTTGGCGAACACGCGGGTATCCTCGCAGGCCACCAGGTCGGCGGCCTGCAGCACGTCGAGCGCGCGCAGCGTGATGTCCCGCAGGTTGCCGATCGGCGTGGCGACAATATGCAGGCCCGGCGCCAGCGGCGGCGGTTTACGCGGCGCCCCGCCCTCGTTAGCTTGTGGCCCTTCGTCCAAGTTACCCGTCCCGAATCCAACGCCGCCGGAGTTTCGCGCCGATGCGTCAGTCTCTTCTAGCGCTTGCCACCGCGGCCTTCCTGTTGGCGGCCTGCGGCGAGCAGCCCCAGACTAGCACGCCGGCCAAGGCTCCCACGACCCGCACGTCTGCGGCCGGTTCGCCTGTCACGGCGTCGGGCAAGACACGCATCGCGCTGCTGCTGCCGCTCAGCGGACGGGCCGCGCCGATCGGCCAGTCGATGCAGCAGGCGGCCGAGATGGCGCTGTTCGACACCGGCGCCAAGGAACTGGCGCTGGCCGCCTACGACAGCGGCGAGACCGCCGACAGCGCGGTCGAGGCCTACCGCAAGGCGCGCACCGAGGGCGCCGCGCTGGTGCTCGGGCCGCTGTTCGGCACCTCGGCCACCGCGCTGGCGCCGCTGGTCGCGCAGGGCGGCGCCAACGTCGTGTCGTTCTCCAACGACGAGCAGGCGGCGAGCCGCGGCGTCTGGATCATGGGCATCGCCGCACCGCCGCAGGTCCGCCGCGTCGTCGACTACGCCGTCGACCAGGGCATCAAGCGCTTCGCGGTGTTCGCGCCGCAGACCACCTACGGCCAGCAGATGGCCCAGACGCTGGAGAGCCAGGCCACGATCCGCGGCGCCCAGGTCGTCGGCGTCGAGCTGTTCGACGCCAACAGCGCCGACCTCTCGACCCCGGCGCGCCGGCTGGCCGAGCAGGTGAAGACGCCCGACAAGCTGGCCGTGCTGGTGCCGGTGGCGCCGCCGCGCGTCTCGGCGGCGCTGGCCGCGCTGGCAGCCGCCGGCCTAGACAGCAAGAGCGTGCAGCTGATCGGCACCGGCGTGTGGGACATCCCCAACATCGGCCAGGAGCCGATGCTGCGCGGCGCGTGGTACGCCGCGCCCGACCCGGCGAAGCGCGCCGACTTCGAGCGCCGCTTTCTCGCGACCTACGGCAAGCCGGCGCCGCGTCTCGCCACGCTGGCCTACGACGGCGTGTCGCTGGCCGGCGCGCTGGCGCGGCTGAAGCCGGGCGGCGACTTCTCGGCCGAGGCGATCACCAACCCGGCCGGCTGGACCGGCGTCGACGGCGCCTTCCGCTTCCTGCCCAACGGCCGCTCCGAGCGCGCGCTGGCGGTGATCGCCGTGTCGGGCACGCAGGGCAGCGTGGTCAGCGCGGCACCCGGCGGCTTCTCGAGCCCCTCCAACTAGAGGCGGCCGCGACCCCGATGCCCCTGCCCCGCGCCATCCTGTTCGATCTCGACGACACGCTGATCCGCGCCTACGCGCAGCCCGAGGAAGCGTGGCGGCGCCTGCTCGCGACCTTCGCCGAGCCGCTGGCGGCGCACGACGAACCGGCGATCGAGCGGGTGCGGGTCGCGCTGATGGACGCGGCGCGCGGCATGTGGTCGGACCCGGTGTCCGCGGCGCGCTGGCGGCTCGACATCCCGGGCGCGCGGCGGCTGGCGACGCGGCAGGGCCTCGCCACGCTGGGCCTCGACGACCCGGCGCTGGCCGACCGCATCGCCGACGCCTTCACCGAGATGCGGCGCGCCGAGTACCGGCTCTATCCCGACGCCCACGACACGGTCGACGCGCTGCGCGCCGCCGGCGTGAAGCTGGCGCTGGTGACCAACGGCGCGGCCGAGACGCAGCGCGCCAAGATCGAGCGCTTCGACCTCGCGCACCGCTTCGAGCACATCCAGATCGAGGGCGAGTTCGGCCAGGGCAAGCCCGAGCTGGCGGTCTACCGCCATGCCCTGGACAAGCTCGGCTGCGACGCCTGCGATGCCTGGATGGTCGGCGACAACTACGAGTGGGAAGTGGTCGCGCCGCAGAAGCTCGGCATGTGCGGCATCTGGTACGACCCGTTCGAGGCCGGCGTGCCGGCCGGGGCGACGCACACCCCGACCCGCATCATCCGCCGCCTGGGCGAGTTGCTGGAAGGTTGAATCGAAAGGTCCCTCGCTGCGCTCGGGATGACAGCCTTTTCTTGTCATCCCGAGCGCAGCGAGGGACCTTTCCTTGTCTCCGGCCCTACTTGCGATCCGACGGCAGCTTGTCGGTCGTCTTCAGCATCAGGCGCTCGACGCGGCCGCCCTTCACCAGGTGCGTCTCCAGCACCTCGTCGATGTCTTCCTTGGTGGCGCAGCTGTACCAGACGCCTTCCGGGTAGATCACCAGCGTCGGTCCGAGCTCGCAGCGGTCGAGGCAGCCGGCGTTGTTGATCCGCACGTTCTTGAGACCGAGGTCCTTGGCGCGGCTCTTCATGTGGTCGCGCAACGCCTCGCCGTTCCTCTCCGCGCAGCAGCCGCGCGGGTGGCCGGCCGGGCGCCGGTTGGTGCAGCAGAAGACGTGGGCCTCGTAGTACGGCTTCGGATCGTCCGGCCGGGCGCGATCACTCATCGCTACTCCTTCTTGCCGGTCGCGATGTTGGCCAGCTGCGACCAGAAGGCCTGCTGGATCTGCTGCATCTGCTCGACGCCCTGCATCGAGGCCGGCAGCCAGGTCTTGAACACCGTCTGCGGGTCCATCGCGCCGAGGCTGGAGCGCAGGCGCTCCTCGATCTCGGCCATGATGCGGTCCTGCATCGGCTTGATGTCCGGCAGGCCGAAGAAGGCGCGGGCCTCCTCGGGCGTGCAGCTGACTTCGACGTTCACTTTCATGGGTCCACTCCGTTGGCCCCACCTTAGGCCATCCCGCGACGCCGGGCCATGCTATGACGGCGCATGGTCCCGTCCTGGCTGGCGCCCAATCCGCGCCTTTCTCCCGCCGCGAAGTTCGGCCCCGCGCAGCGCCGCGTCATCAATCCCAACGGGATTCCCGAGCTGTGCGAGGACCTCGCCCAGTGTCCCCGCCACGTGCCGACGCCGCTGGTCGCCCTGCCGGCCCTCGCGGCGCGGCTGGGGGTCGGCGAGATCCGGGTCAAGGACGAGAGCCAGCGCTTCGGCTTCGGCGCCTTCAAGGCGCTGGGCGGCGTGATCGCCGTCTACAACGTGCTGTCGGGCGCGGTCGGCGACGCCCACCACGCCAGCGCGTCGTTCGCCGACATCATGAACGGCGTCTACCGCGACATCACTGGCCGCTTCGTCTTCGCCACCGCCAGCTCGGGCAACCATGGCCGCGCGGTCGCGGCCGGGGCCCGGCTGTTCGGCAACCGCTGCATCATCTTCCTGCCGAAGTTCACCTCGGCCGAGAAGGAAGCGGCGATCCGCGCCCGCGGCGCCGAGGTCATCCGCATCGACGGCGACTACGACACCGCCGTCGCCGCGTGCAAGGCGCAGTCGGCGGCCAACGGCTGGACGATCATCTCGGACACTTCGTGGGACGGCTACGAGGACGTGCCGAAGAGCGTGATGCGCGGCTACTGCGTGCTGGCGCACGAGGCGATCGTGCAGTGGCAGGCGGAACCGACCCACGTCTTCGTGCAGGCCGGCGTCGGCGGCCTGGCCGCCGCGGTGATCGGCTACCTGTGGGCGGGCCTGCGCAAGCGGCCGGTCTTCGTCGTGGTCGAGCCGGAAAGCGCCGACTGCTGGTTCCAGAGCAACCGCACCGGCCGGCCGACGCTGGCCAGCGGCAACGCCGACACGGTGATGGGCGGGCTGGCCTGCCGCGAGATCTCGCCGGTGACCTGGCCGGTGATCGGCGACGGCGCCGACTGGTTCATGACGATCGGCGAGGACACGGTGATGCCCGCCCGCAAGCTGTACGCCCACCCGCTCGACGGCGACCCGGCGATCGCCTCGGGCCCGTCGGGCTGCGCCGGCCTCGCCGCCCTGTCGCGCGTCTGCGCCGACCGCGCCGCTTTCGAGGCGCTGAAGCTCGGCAAGGACAGCCGCGTGCTGCTGATCAACAGCGAGGGCACGCTGGGCGAGACGCCGGCCTGATTTCCGTTTCCCGTTCGAAGGAGTCCGTATCGTGCAGCTTCAGCTCAAGACCTGGCAGTTCGTCGAGGACTATCTCAAGACCAAGACCGGCATCATCATCCCGATCGGCTCGACCGAGCAGCACGGGCCGACCGGCCTGATCGGCACCGACGCGCTGACCGCCGAGTTGATCGCGCGCGGCGCCGGCGAGAAGGCGGGCGCCCTGGTCGCCCCCACCATCTCGGTCGGCATGGCACAGCATCACCTCGCCTTCGCCGGCTCGGTGACGCTCAGGCCGACCACCCTGATCGCCGTGGTGCGCGACACCGTGGTGTCGCTGGCCCGGCACGGCTTCACCCGCTTCTTCTTCGTCAACGGCCATGGCGGCAACATCGCCACGGTGACGGCGGCGTTCTCCGAGATCTACGCCGAGCGCTCGATGGAGAAGCTGTCGAACCAGCCGCCGATCAAGTGCGCGCTGCGCAATTGGTGGGAAGGGTCGGGCGTCAAGCGGCTCAGCCAGGAACTGTACCCGACCGGCGAGGGCAGCCATGCCACCGCCTCGGAAGTCGCGGTGACCTGGTACGGCTGGCCCGAGACCATGCAGCGCAAGGAGATGGAGCCGCGCATCGCCCCGACCGGCAGCTTCGCCGACGCCGAGGACTATCGCCGCAACTTCCCCGACGGTCGCATCGGCTCCGACCCCAACCAGGCGACGCCCGAGCACGGCAAGCGGATCTACGAGATGGCGGTCGAGGAAGTGGCGCGCGACTACGAGGCGTGGCTGAAGCGCTAGCTCAGCGCCGCACCCGCTCGCGGTGCAGGATGTAGAGGCCGGACGCGGCGATGACGGCGATGCCGGCCATCGCCAGCGCGTTCGGCACCTCGCCCCAGACCACGAAGCCGATCGCCAGCGCCCACAGGATCGAGCTGTAGCGGAACGAGCCGATCACCGAGAACTCGCCGCCCGAGCGCAGCGCCACCACCAGCAGCTGGTAGCCGGTGGCGAGCAGCAGGGACGAGGCGGCGACCAGGCCGACCTCGCGCGCGGTCATCGCCTGCCAGCCCTCGGCCAGCGCCAGCAGGCCGGCCACCAGCCCGACCATCAGCGCGGTCGAGAACGACACGACCAGGGTCGGCACGCCGGCCGGCAGGAAGCGCACGAAGATGTCGCGGAAGCAGCCGAGCAGCGTGCCGGCCAGCGCGACCCACGCCCAGGCGTTGAGCTGGCCGGGGTGGGGCTGGATCACCAGCAGCACGCCCGCGAAGCCGACCGACACCGCCGTCCAGCGCCGCCAGCGCACGTCCTCCTTGAGGATCAGCACCGCCAGCACCGTCAGGATCAGCGGCGTCGCGAGCGTCACGGCGTTGGCGATGGCGAAGGGAATGCGGAACAGCGCCACCAGGAAGATGATCGCCGCCGCCGCCTCGAGGACGCTGCGGAACAGCACGCGCGGATGCGCCGCCCAGTGCAGCTGCCGCCAGGTGCCGGTCGCGGCGAGGGCCAGCGTCACCCACAGGGTCGCGAACAGGCCGCGCACGCCGATCGCCTGCGCCGCCGGCACGGTCTCGGCCGCCAGCTTGATCAGCATGTCGTTGAAGATGAAGACGACGACCGCCCCCGACATCGCGAGGATGCCGCGGGTATTGTCGACCACGTCAGCGACCGCCGGCCATCTTCGACAGGCGCTTCCATTGCTCGGCCGTCACCGGCGACACCGACAGCCGCGACTGGCGCACCAGCCCGAGATCCTTCAGGGCCGGCTCGGCCTTGATCGCGGCCAGCGTCACCGTCGCCTTCACCGGCTCGACCGCCTTGACGTCGACGGTCACCGCCTTGCCGGCCTTGTCGGTCGGGTCGGGATAGGCGGTGCGCACCACCTCGGCGACGCCGACGATCTCCTTGCCGTCGTTCGAATGGTAGAAGAAGCAGCGATCCCCGACCTTCATCGCCTTGAGGTTCAAGGCCGCCTGCGCATTGCGCACGCCGGTCCACGAGGTCTTCCCGTCCTTGACGAACTGGTCCCACGAGTAGGCCGAGGGTTCCGACTTGATGATCCAGTACGCCATGTCTGTCCTCTGCTTGTCTTCGGTCACTGGCCTTCGCGCCGGAGCGGCCGGGCCAGCAGGGCGCGGATCGCGTCGTCGACGTTGGCGCCCCGGTGCAGGATAGCATCGACCGCGGCGCAGATCGGCATCTCGACGCCGTGCCGCGCGGCGCGCGCCAGCACCGCGGGGGCCGTCGCCTCGCCCTCGACCACCTGGCGGCGGCCGGCGAGGTGATGGGCCAGCGTCTCGCCGCGGCCGAGCGCCACGCCCAGCGAGCGGTTGCGCGACAGCGGCCCGTGGCAGGTCAGCACGAGGTCGCCCAGCCCGCTCAAGCCCGTCAGCGTCTCGAGCTCCGCCCCCATCGCCTGGCCGAGCCGCGCCATCTCGGCGAAGCCGCGCGTCACCAGGGCGGCGGCGGCGTTGTGGCCCAGCCCGCGGCCCTCGACCACGCCGGCGGCGATCGCCAGCACGTTCTTGATCGCGCCGCCCAGCGCCACCCCCAGCACGTCGTGCGTCCAGTAGGGCCGGAAGGCGCCGCCGGCCAGCGCCGCGGCGAGCGGGCCGCCGAGCGCCGGATCGTCGGTGGCGATGCTGACCGCGGTCGGCAGGCCGCGCACGGTCTCCTCGGCGAAGCTCGGGCCCGACAGCATGGCGACCGGCCGGCCGGGCAGCACCGCGGCCAGAACCTCGGGCATCAGCAGGCCGGTCGACGCCTCGATGCCCTTGGCGCAGATCACGATCGGCGCGCGGCCGGCCAGCCGCGCCGCGACGGCGCGCACCGCCTGCGCCGGGCAGACCAGCAGGACGGCATCGCAGGCCTCGAGCGCCGACAGGTCGGCAGCCGCCTCGATCCCGGCGTCGAGCGCCAGGCCCGGCAGGTAGACCGGGTTGGCGCGCCCGGCCGCGATCGCCGCCGACACCGCCGGGTCGCGCGACCACAGCGTGGTACGTCGGCCGGCGCGGCGCGCCAGGCAGGCGAGCGCGGTGCCCCACGCCCCGCCGCCGACCACGCCGATATGCGCGATGTCGCTCACGGTCCGCCGGTCACAGGCTGAGGTTGAGGGCGATCGAGATGCGCTGGGCGGTGCCGCGGTACGGCCGCACCTGGTGCAGGATCCACGACGGGAACAGCACCAGCCGGCCGGCCCGCGGCGGCACCACCTCGTTGGCGCCGACCGATTGGCCGCCCGGCATGTTGAAGGCGAGCTGCGGCGCGTACATCGCCGGGCCCGGGCCACGCGGATCCATGAACTCGAGTTCGCCGCCCAGCGACGGATCGCCGGAAATGCCGCCGTCGTCGACGTAGTAGACGCCCGACCAGAAGCTGCCGGGGTGCGAGTGGAACTCGTTGCCGTGGCCGCTGCGGTTGATGTTGGCCCACATGTTGGCGCGCCACGTCAGCGCCACCGGCTGGCCCTCGCGATCGGTCGTCCACTTGTTGGCGATGTTGCGCGCCAGGGCCAGCAGCTTCAGCGCCGGCGCGCCGCCCCAGCGCTCCATGTCCCATTCCGACTGCCAGCCGCCGAGGTTGGAATGCTGCGTGCCGGGATGGGTCTTCTCGTGCGCGAAGATCACCGCCGCCAGCGCGGCGCTGAGCGCCGGCGCGTCGGGAATCTCGGTCAGCACGATCGGCGTGGAGAAGATCGGCACGATCTCGGAGTGCATCGTCGGTCCTTTCAGCGAAGCGGCGCCGCCGCATCGAGCGGCCAGCGCGGCCGCGGCCGGAAATCGAGGTCGTCGACCAGGCCCAGCCGCAGGCGCTCGACGCCCGCCCAGGCGATCATCGCGCCGTTGTCGGTGCACAACTTGACCGGCGGTGCGACAAGGCGCGCGCCGTGCCGCGCCGCGACCTCTTCCAGGCGGCCGCGCAGGTAGAGGTTGGCGGCGACGCCGCCCGCGACCACCAGGGTGGGTGACGGCGCCAGCGCCAGCGCATTGGCGCAGCGGTCGGCCAGCACGTCGCCGACGGTGCGCTGGAACGAGGCGCAGAGGTCGGCGCGACCCTGGGCATCGTCGGCGGCCAGCGCCTCGACCTTCTGGCGGACCGCGGTCTTGAGACCGGAGAAGGAGAAGTCGCAGCCCGGCTTGCGCCACATCGGCCGCGGCAGGGCGACCCGTTGGGGGTCGCCGCCGGCCGCCAGCCGCTCGACCGCCGGGCCGCCCGGGAAGCCCAGCCCCAGCAACTTGGCGGTCTTGTCGAAGCATTCGCCGACCGCGTCGTCGATCGTGGTGCCGAGCCGCGTGAAGTCGCCCGGGCCGCGCACCGTCAGCAACTGGCAATGGCCGCCCGACACCAGCAGCAGGAGGTAGGGAAATGCGACCGGCTCGGTCAGCCGCACGGTCAGCGCGTGGCCCTCGAGGTGGTTGATGGCGAGGAACGGCTTTTCGCGGGCGAAGGCCAGCCCCTTGGCCGCCATGACGCCCACCATGACGCCGCCGATCAGGCCCGGCCCGGCGGTGGCGGCGATGGCGTCGAGGTCGTCGAGGCCGAGGCCGGCCTCGGCCAGCGCCTGCTCGACCAGCCCGTCGATCCGCTCGAGGTGGGCGCGGGCGGCGATCTCGGGCACCACGCCGCCGAACCGGCGGTGCTCGGTCTGCTGGCTGTAGACGACGTTGGCGAGGATCGTGCCGACCGGCCCGGGGGCCGCCGAGCCGACGATGGCGACCGCCGTCTCGTCGCAGCTGGTTTCAATGCCCAGGACGCGCATGCTTGTCCTTCTAGCCCTGCCGCCCGGCCTAAGCTAGACCAGTGGCATGGCCCTGCTGAAGATCGGTACGCGCGGCAGCAAGCTCGCGCTCACCCAGACCGGTATCGTGCGCGACACGCTGGCGCGCACCGTCCCGGCCCTCGCCGCCCCCGATGCCATCGAGATCGTGGTGATCAAGACCACCGGCGACGCGATCCAGGACCGGCCGCTGTCGGAAGCCGGCGGCAAGGGCCTGTTCGTCAAGGAGATCGAGGAGGCGATGCTGGACGGCCGGATCGACGCCGCCGTGCACAGCATGAAGGACATGCCGACGGCGCAGCCCGACGGCCTGGTCATCACCGCCTTCCTGCCGCGCGAGGACGTGCGCGACGTGCTGATCGCGGGCGACATCCGGCGGATCGCCGACCTCGCGCCCGGTGCGACGGTCGGCACCTCGGCGCTGCGCCGTCGCGCCCAGCTGCTGCACCTCCGGCCCGACCTCAAGGTCGTGACCTTCCGCGGCAACGTCGACACCCGGCTGGCCAAGCGTGACCGCGGCGAGGTCGACGCGACGTTCCTCGCACTGGCCGGGCTGAAGCGCCTCGGCATGGGCAATGTCGGCACGCCGGTGCCGGAGGACGAGATGCTGCCCGCCGTCGGCCAGGGCGCGGTGTGCATCGAGACCAGGGCCGACGACGCGCGCACCCGCGGCTGGCTGGCCGCGATCGACCACGCGACCACCGGCACCTGCGTCGCCGCCGAGCACGCCATGCTGGCGGTGCTCGACGGCTCGTGCCGCACGCCGATCGCCGGTCACGCGATTCTCACCGGCGACGCGATCCACCTGCGCGGCCTGATCGCCAAGCCCGACGGCTCGCAGGTGATCACCGTCGAGCGCCACGGCGCGGCCACCGACGCGGCGGCGCTTGGCCGCGACGCCGGGCAGGAACTGCTGAAGCGTGGCGGTCCCGGCTTCCTCTCGACCTGACGGTCGACGCTCCCTACCTTAACGGCATGCGGATCCTCCCGGTCCTCGGCGTGCTGGCCGCGCTGCTGGTGGCGTGCGAGAGCGCGCCGGTCACCGGCCGCTCGCAGATGATGCTGGTCGGCGAGAACGAGGAGCGGCAGATGGGCCTGCAGGCCTATCGCGAGGTGCTGGCGCGCGAGAAGATGTCGACCGACGAGCGCGTCAACGCGCTGGTCCAGAAGGTCGGCAAGCGCATCGCCGACGCCGCCGAGCACCCGCCGCACGAGCTGTGGCACGCGCCGCGCTTCCGCTGGGAATTCCGCACGGTCGACAAGAACGAGCCCAACGCCTTCTGCCTGCCCGGCGGCAAGGTCGTGGTCTACACCGGCATCCTGCCGATCACCCGCACCGAGGCCGGGCTGGCGGTGGTGATCGGCCACGAGGTGGCGCACGCGCTGGCCCGCCACGGCGCCGAGCGCATGAGCGACCAGATGGTGGCCCAGGCCGGCGCCGCGGCGGCCGGCGTCGCGCTGTCGGCGACGCTGAGCGGCCGCAACCGCACCTACCTGCCGGCGATGATGGCGGCGGTCGGGGCCGGCGCCACGGTCGGCTACATCCTGCCGATGTCGCGGGCCCAGGAGTCCGAGGCCGACCGCATCGGCCTCGTGCTGATGGCGATGGCGGGCTACGACCCGCGCGAGGCGGTCGGCGTGTGGGAGCGCATGAAGGCGGCCAACGCCGGCGGCGGCAAGGCCGAGTGGCTGAGCACTCACCCCGCCGATTCGACGCGGATCGCCGATATCAGGCGCTGGCTTCCCGAGGCGCTGAAGTATTATCGGCCGCGATGACCGACACCCTCGAGTACGACGCCACCGGCCTCGTCTGCCCCCTGCCCGTGCTGCGCGCCAACCGCAAGCTGCGCGAGTTGCCGGCCGGCGGGCTGCTCACCGTGCGGGCGACCGACCCGGCCGCCGAACAGGATTTTCCCTCGTTCTGCAAGCAGACCGGCCACGAGCTGGTCTCGGCGTCGCGCGAGGGCGACGTCTTGATCTTTGTGATCCGGAAACGCTAGAGCGGGGCGCCGCAAGGCCCCCTGCATGGAGACGAGATGCCCCAGTCGACCTTCAAGACCATCGATTCGCTGGACCTGTCCGGCAAGCGCGTGCTGGTGCGTGTCGATCTCAACGTGCCGATGAAGAACGGCAAGGTGACCGACGCCACGCGCATCGAGCGCGCCGCGCCGACGCTGGCCGAGCTGGCCTCGAAGGGCGCCAAGGTGATCGTGCTCAGCCACTTCGGCCGCCCCGACGGCAAGCGCGTTCCCGAGATGTCGTTGAAGCCGCTGGTCGAGCCGCTGTCGCAGGCGCTGGGCAAGCCGGTCGCCTTCGCCGACGACTGCGTCGGCCCGCTGGCCGAGGAAGCCGTGCGCGCGCTGAAGCCCGGCGAGGTGCTGCTGCTCGAGAACCTGCGCTTCCACAAGGAAGAGGAGAAGAACGTCGCCGCGTTCATCGACGCGCTGTCGGTGCTGGGCGACGCCTACGTCAACGACGCCTTCTCGGCGGCGCACCGCGCGCACGCCTCGACCGAGGGCCTCGCCAACCGCCTGCCGGCGGCGGCCGGCCGGCTGATGCAGGCCGAGCTCGAGGCGCTCGACAAGGCGCTGGGCAACCCGAAGCGTCCGGTCTGCGCCGTGGTCGGCGGCGCCAAGGTGTCGACCAAGCTCGACCTGCTGGGCAACCTCGTCGGCAAGGTCGGCAAGCTGATCATCGGCGGCGGCATGGCCAACACCTTCCTGGCCGCGCAGGGCGTCGCGGTCGGCAAGTCGCTGTGCGAGCACGACCTCGCCGACACGGCGCGCGACATCATCGCCAAGGCGAAGGCGGCGGGCTGCGAGATCCTGCTGCCGGTCGACGTCGTGGTCGCGGGCGAGTTCAAGGCCGGCGCGCCGTCGACGGTGGTCGCGGCCGATGCCTGCCCGGCCGACCAGATGATCCTCGATGTCGGGCCGAAGTCGATCGAGCTCTACAAGAAGGAAGTGGCCGAGTGCGCCACGCTGGTCTGGAACGGCCCGCTCGGCGCCTTCGAGATCAAGCCGTTCGACACCGGCACGGTGGCGCTGGCCCAGGCCGTGGCGGCGCAGACCGCGGCCGGCAAGCTGCTGTCGGTGGCGGGCGGCGGCGACACGGTGGCGGCGCTGGCCGCGGCCGGCGTCGAGGACAAGTTCTCGTACGTGTCGACCGCCGGCGGCGCCTTCCTCGAGTGGATGGAAGGCAAGGCGCTGCCGGGCGTCGCCGCGCTGATCCGCGCGGCCTGAGGCGGCGGGGATGAGCACGCCGCCAACCAACGACCGGCCCCGCCCGCGCCTGCCGTGGGATCCGCCCGAGCACTTCGAGAAGCGGATCCCCGAGGGCGACAACCGCGAGCGGCTGGTCTGCGGGCGCTGCGAGTTCATCCACTACCAGAACCCCAAGATCGTGGCCGGCGCGGTCTGCACCTGGGAAGACAGGATCCTGCTGGCGAAGCGGGCGATCGAGCCGCGCAAGGGCGCGTGGACGCTGCCTGCCGGCTACATGGAACTGGGCGAGACGACCGAGCAGGCGGCGCAACGCGAGGCGCGCGAGGAAGCCTGTGCCTCGATCGAGATCGACCGCCTGCTGGCGATGTACAGCGTGGCGCGCATCGGCCAGGTCCAGATCATGTACCGCGCCCGGCTGCTCAGCCCCGACGTCGCCGCCGGCCCCGAGAGCGAGGACGTGGCGCTGGTCACCTGGGACCAGATCCCGTGGGAGGAGCTCGCCTTCCCGACGGTCGTGTGGGCGCTCGCCCACTTCCACGAGTCGCGCGACAAGAAAGACTTCGCGACCTATTCCAACCCCACCGCCGACTGGGCCCGCACCTGGCCCCCGAAGAAGCCGCCGGGGGTGTAACGAGTCGTGGAGGAAAGGTCCCTCCACTCCGCCCTCCTTCGCCCTTCGGGCTGCGGAGGGCTCCGGTCGGGATGACAGGCCTGTTTGTCATCCCGAGCGCAGCGAGGGACCTTTCAATTGGGCGAGCGTACCTGATAACCTGTGCATCCATGGGTTGTGCTCAGTTTCGAGCTACCGCAGGAGGCACCATGCACAAGAAGCCGAAGCCTCTCGACCTCCATGCCAAGTCAGACAGGAAAGAGCCGACCAAAGGGGCGCTCTTGGTCGCCCGCCTGCGAGGTCGAGGCACGGTGAAGCTGACGACGCGGCAGATCATGAATTTGACCAGGCCACGCTAGCTGCATCGAACCAGTTGGCGACAATTGGCGGAGAGAAGGTCCCTCCGCTACGCCCTCCTTCGCCCTTCGGGCTGCGGAGGGCTCTGGTCGGGATGACGGTTATTTGGCCGCGAAGGGATTGTCGTCGCCGTCCCAGTACTGGCGCAGCAGCGGCACCTGCAGGAAGGCGAAGACCAGGGTCAGCGGGAAGCTGAGCAGCATCTTGCTGGCGATCCAGGTGTCGGTGGTGAAGAAGCGCCACATCACCTCGTTCACGCCGGCCAGCAGGAAGAAGAAGAACGTCCAGCGCAGGGTGAGCTTGCGCCAGCCCTCGTCGGTCAGGCGGAACGCCGCGCCGAAGATCGGCTTGAGCAGCGGCCGGCCGAACAGCAGGCCGCCGCCCAGGATCACGCCGAACAGGCAGTTCACGATGGTCGGCTTCAGCTTGATGAAGGTCTCGTCCTGCAGCCACAGCGTCAGGCCGCCGAACACCAGCACGAAGAAGCCGCCGACCAGCGGCATCACCGGCCAGCGCTTCTCCAGCCAGCGGTAGCAGGGCAGCGCCACCGCGGTGGCGGCGATGAACACCGCCGTGCCGACGAACACGCCCCAGCGCGTGTTGGCGATGAAGAACAGCACCAGCGGGCCGAGCTCGAGCGCCGTCGCGTAGAAGCGGCGGGCGCCGTTCTCGCTCTTCGGTTCGGCGCTCATGACAGGCCCATCAGGCCGCGCGCGAAGGCCCGCGCCTCGAACGGTCGCAGGTCGTCGATGCCCTCGCCCACCCCGATCGCCACCACCGGCAACGAGAACTTCTCGGCCAGCGCGACCAGCACGCCGCCCTTGGCGCTGCCGTCGAGCTTGGTCAGCACCAGCGCGTCGACCGGCGACATCGTCTTGAAGGTCTCGACCTGGGCGTGCGCGTTCTGGCCCGTGGTGGCGTCGAGCACCAGCAGGGTGGAATGCGGCGCGCTGGCGTCGATCTTGCGGATCACGCGCACGATCTTGGCCAGCTCGTCCATCAGGTTCGCCTTGTTGTGCAGCCGGCCCGCGGTGTCGATCAGCAGCACGTCGCAGTTCTCGGCGCGGGCGCGCTCGAGCGCCTCGTAGGCGAGCCCGGCGGCGTCGGCGCCGGTGTCCTTGGACACCACCGGCACGCCGGCGCGGTCGCCCCACACCTTGAGCTGCTCGACGGCGGCGGCGCGGAAGGTGTCGCCGGCCGCCAGCATCACCTTGTGGCCGTCGCGCACGTAGAGGTTGGCGAGCTTGGCGATGGTCGTCGTCTTGCCGCTGCCGTTGACGCCGACCACCAGCACGACGTGCGGCTTGCGCGCCGGGTCGATGGCCAGCGGCACGGCGACCGGCTGGAGGATTTCGGCGATGTCGTCGGCGAAGGCGGCGCGCACCTCCTCGTCGGTGACTTCCTTGCCGAAGCGCTCCTTGCCCAGCTTCTGCACGAGGCGGGCGGCGACGCTGACGCCGAGATCGGCCTGGATCAGCGCGTCCTCCAGCTCGTCGAGCGTCTGCTGGTCGAGCTTCTTCTTGGTGAAGAGGCCGGTGATGCTCTCGGTGACGCGCTTGGTCGACTTGGCGAGGCCG
>Ga0102832_1000927_pt1 | contig 29499 bp, 22 predicted proteins | sample EBPBio282013_DNA_FD_88942 | JGI IMG/M metagenome (GOLD analysis project Ga0102832, IMG submission 88942) | Wastewater treatment Type I Accumulibacter community from EBPR Bioreactor in Madison, WI, USA - Reactor 2_5/28/2013_ DNA (Illumina Assembly) | ecosystem: Engineered > Bioreactor > EBPR >... | reverse complement strand
CGAGACCACCGAGCGATCCCAAAGCCTCACTCACCCATCCGAGGCCGGGTAGCGCCAATGATCAGCGTTTCCCTAGCGACCTGCTGGCGTACCTGGACCGCGCCGACGGATAATCCTGAAAGAGCATCGACGAAGCGCGCCGTAGCGCTCTCGGTCGCGTACCACCAGGAGGAGAGATGGCCCCAGCCGCCGACCGTCGCCTGCAGCTGGGCATTCTCACCAGCGGCGGCGACGCCCAGGGGATGAATGCCGCCGTCCGCGCCGTCGCCCGCACCACGATCAGCCGTGGCGCCCGGGTGTTCGCGATCTACGAGGGCTTCCAGGGCATGGTGGACGGCGGGGAGGGCATCCGCGAACTGGAGTGGGAGGACGTCAGCAGCATCCTGCACAAGGGCGGAACCGTCATCGGCACCTTCCGCAGCAAGGACTTCCGGGAGTGGGAGGGACGGCGCCGGGCCGCCCGCAACCTGCTCGAGCACGGCATCGACCGGCTGGTGGTGATCGGGGGCGACGGCTCGCTCTCCGGCCTGGACCAGTTCCGCGCCGATTGGCCGGGGCTGCTCGCCGAACTGGTGGAGGCCGGGGAGATCAGCCCGCGGACCGCCGCCGAGCATCCCGCGCTTATGTTCGCGGGACTGGTGGGCTCGATCGACAACGACCTGGTCGGAACCGACTCCACGATCGGCGCCGACAGCGCCCTGCACCGCATCATCGAGGCGATCGACGCACTGGCCAGCACCGCCGCCAGCCACCAGCGCTGTTTCGTGGTCGAGGTGATGGGGCGCCACTGCGGGTACCTCGCGCTGATGGCCGCGGTGGCCGGGGGCTGCGACTACGTGCTGATCCCGGAATCCCCGCCCGCACCGGGCTGGGAGGACATGATGTGCGCCTCGCTGCGGCGGGCCAGGGGCAACGGCCGGCGCGACACCATGGTGGTGGTCGCCGAGGGAGCCCGGGAACGCACCGGCGAGCCGATCACCTCGGCCTATGTCCGCGACGTGCTGCAGGAGCGGCTGGGCGAGGACACCCGGGTGACCATCCTCGGGCACGTCCAGCGCGGCGGCGCCCCCAGCGCCTACGACCGCTGGGCTTCGACCTGGCTGGGCCACGAGGCAGCCCTGGAGGTGCTGTCGGCCAGCCCGGGCAGCGTCGGCCCGGTGATCGGCTTCCACGGCAACGAGGTCGTGCGGGTTCCGCTGGTCGACGCGGTGGCCCGGACCCGCGAGGTGCCCGAGTTGATCCGCACCGGGGAGTACGGCCAGGCGATGGAGCATCGTGGCGGCGCCTTCACCGAGATGGCCCAGATCCTGCGCGAACTGGTCGATCCCACCCCGACGCCGGCGGAGCGGCCCAGCTTCAGCGCGGAGTCCCAGGCCCGGCTCGCGGGCCTGGGCATTCCCGCGCCCGGCCCCGCCAAGCGGATCGCGATCCTGCACGTGGGCGGTCTGGCGCCGGGCATGAACTCCGCCGCGCGTGACGCCGTCCGGCTCGGCATCCGGCGCGGCCACACCATGCTGGGGGTCCGGGACGGCTTCGTCGGCCTGCGCGAACAGGCGATCTCCGAACTGGGCTGGGCAGAGGTCGAGGAGTGGCTGGCCAACGGCGGCGCCGAACTCGGCGTGCGCCGCACCCTGCCGACGGCGAGCGAGCTGTACCCGATCAGTCGCGCCCTGGAGGAGCACCGGGTGGACGCGCTGCTGATGATCGGCGGCTGGAACGGCTACCAGGGGGTGCATCTGCTCGACCGGGAACGGGATCGCTACCCGGCGCTGCGCATCCCGATGGTGTGCCTACCGGCGTCCATCGACAACAACCTGCCCGGCTCGGAGTTCTCGATCGGAGCCGACACCGCGCTGAACGTGGTGACCGAGGCGATCGACCGGCTGAAGGTCTCCGGAGCGGCTGCCAAGCGCGCCTTCGTGGTGGAGACGATGGGACGCTACTGCGGCTTCCTCGCGCTGGCCAGCGGCCTGGCGGGCGGAGCCGAACGGGTCTACCTGCACGAGGAGGGCCTGAGCCTGGACGCGCTGCAGGCCGACGTCAGCTGGCTGCGGGAGAGCTTCGCGGCCGGCCGCAAGCTCTTCCTCGCGGTCCGCAACGAGGAGGCCAACCCGCTCTACACCACCGACTTCATCGCCCGGGTGCTGGAGGAGGAGGGCAGCGGCCGCTACGACGTCCGCCAGGCGGTGCTCGGCCACGTGCAGCAGGGCGCCTCCCCCACCCCGGCCGACCGGCTGCTGGCCGCCCGGCTGGTCTCGCACGCGCTGCACGTGGTGGGAGAGCAGTTCGCCGCCGGCACCGCGGAGAGCTTCTACCTTGGCCTGGCCGACGGCGCTATCCAGCGATTCCCGATCGCCCGGCTGAACGACGACGTCGACATGGAGTTCCGGCGTCCCCGCCACCAGTGGTGGCTGGCGCTGCGTCCCGTGCTGCAGGCCGTTGCCGACGGACCGGTCTAGCCGAACGAAGGTCCCGGCCGAGGCCGGGACCGCGGCCGGGCCTCAGTCGGTGAAGGTGCTGGTGTCGATCACGTAGCGGTAGCGGACCTGCGAGGCGACCACCTTGTCGTAGGCGTCGTTGATGTCCTCGCCGCCGATGATCTCGACCTGGGCCGCCAGGCCGTGCTCGGCGCAGAAGTCGAGCATCTCCTGGGTCTCGGCGACGCCGCCGATCTGGGAGCCGGCCAGGACACGGTTCGCACCGACCAGGGCGTTCAGCCTCAGCTGGACGGGATGCTCGGGCAGACCGACGTCGACCAGCGCACCGCCGACCTTCACGCAGCCGAGCAGAGCCGTGATGTCGACCCCGGACGAGACGGTGCTGATCACCAGGTCGAAGCTGCGGCTCAGCGACCGCAGCGTCCCGGGTTCGCTGGTGGCGTAGTACTCGGTGGCGCCGAACCGGCGCCCGTCGGCCTCCTTGGAGCGGGTCTGGCTGATCACCGCGACCTCGGCGCCCATGGCGGCGGCGATCTGGACGCCCATATGCCCCAGGCCGCCCATGCCGACGACAGCGACCCGCTTGCCCGGACCGGCGCCCCAGCGCCGCAGCGGCGAGTAGGTGGTGATGCCGGCGCACAGCAGCGGTGCCGCCTGGGCCAGGTCGATGCTGTCCGGGATCCGCAGCACGTAGTCCTGCTCGACGGTGATGCAGGTCGAGTAGCCGCCGGCCGTGGGCAGGCCGTCGCGTCCGGTGGAGTTGTAGGTCCAGACGGTGCCGCCCGGCACGTCGCAGAACTGCTCGCGCCCGCTGCGGCACTGCTCGCACTCGCCACAGGAGTCGACGAAGCAGCCGACGCCCACGTGGTCGCCGACGGCGAACTTCGTCACCTCGGAACCGACCTGGCGGACGATCCCGGCCAGTTCGTGCCCGGGGACGAGCGGATAGGTGACCGGCCCCCACTCGCCGCGGGCGGTGTGGATGTCGGAATGGCAGATGCCCGCGTACACCACGTCGAACAACACCTCGGTCGGGCCGGGCTCGCGCCGCTCGATGGTGGTGCGGGCGAACCGTCCGGTGGGCGAATCGATGGCGTAGGCAATGGCTTGCGGCATGGAGGCTCCTTCTCTCGCTCCCATTCTGCCCCTGCTCAGCGGTCGCGCGTGCCCGTCGGGAGATTTGGCCACCCCGGCTCAGTCGCACGCCCGGCGCCGGGCATCATCCCCGGGCTGGACGGGTCGGCACGTCTCCGATCGGGGAACGTAACGATCTCATCACGACTGGGAGAGGGATTGCCTGAGCATTGTTCGTAAGGTTTACTAACAAACATGCAGCAGGGTCGCACCACGAGTTCACACCGGCATCCCGGTGGTGGGCCGCGTTCAACCCGCCCCGAGGACGGCCGCCGCCACAACCTGGCGCTCGTCCTGCAGTCGCTCTACGACGAACCCCAGATCTCCCGAGCCGATCTGTCGCGTCGGACCGGGCTGACCCGGGTCACCATCTCCGACCTGGTCGCCCAGCTCATCGCCGACGAACTGATCGCCGAGACCGGGACCACCACCGGCGCCCGGCCGGGCAAGCCCGCCACCATGCTGTCGGTCCGCGACGACAGCCGCGACATCATCGCGCTGGATCTCTCCGCCCCCCAGACCATCACCGGCGGCGTCTACAGCCCGCGCGGCCAGGCCCGGCACCGGGCGCAGCGCGATCTGGGCACCGCCACCGGCGAGGCCGCCTACGCCGCCGTGCTCGATCTCGCCCAGGAGCTCATCGCCACCGCTACCCGGCCGATCCTGGGGATCGGCGTGGGCAGCCCGGGTACCGTCGACCGGCGCGGCACGGTGATCGCCGCCCCCAATCTGGCCTGGCACGGGCTGCCCTTGCAGCAGCGCCTGATCGAGGCGCTCGACCTCCCCGTCCATGTCGAGAACGACGCCAACGCGGCCGTGCTGGCCGAGCAGGCCTACGCGGAAGGCCCAGCCAACCTGATTCGCATCCAGATCTCCCGCGGTGTGGGCGCCGGCCTGCTGATCGCCGGCTCCGTGGTGATCGGCACCTCGGCCGCCGCCGGTGAGATCGGCCACGTCGTGATCGACCACGGCGGAGCGCCCTGCCCGTGCGGCAAGAACGGCTGCCTGGAGACCTGGCTGTCGGTGCCCTCGCTGCGCCACCGGATGCTCACCGACGAGCCCACCGAGGTGCTGGCCGAAGCCGGACGACGGCTCGGCATGGCGCTCTCCCCCGTCGTCGGGATGCTCGACCTCAACGACATCGTCGTGGGCGGCCCCGCCGAATTGATCGACGGCCACCTGCTGGCGAACGCCCAGCAGGTCGTCACCGAACGCACCCACTCCGATTTCCGCGGTGAGGTCAGGCTGCGCCTGAGCTCGCTGGGGGACGACGCCGTCCTGCTCGGCGCCGTCGCTCTCGTCCGTCGTATCCATCTGGGCGTGTCATGAGGCACGTCTTCGACCCACAGTCCGGCCACCAGGTCCGAACCGAAAGGAAAACCATGAAGAAGAAGCTGGCCGCGGTGGCCTTGTTCGCCGCGTCTGCCCTGGCATTGGGTGCCTGCGCCGGTACCCCTTCCACCACCACCCCGGCGCCGCAGCCGACCGATACTGCGCCAACCACCGAAGCTCCGGCGAAGACCCCCCAGGACATCACCTTCTGGCTGATCGGTGGCGACACGCCGCAGGCCCTGCGCGACTACCTGGTCGAGCAGTACAAGACGGTCAACGGCGGCACCCTGACCATCGAGGAGCAGACCTGGGGCGACATCATCGCCAAGCTGACCACCTCGCTGCCGGACGCCGCGAACACCCCCGACGTCACCGAGATCGGCAACACCCAGGCACCGACCTTCACCAACGTGGGCGCCTTCGCCGACATCTCCGACATGTACGAGGAACTGGGCGGCGCCAAGCTGCTGCAGTCCTTCGTCGACGTCGGCGCTGTGGACGGCAAGAACTACACGCTGCCGTACTACTTCGGCTCCCGCTACGCCTTCTACCGCAAGGACGTCTGGAAGGAAGCCGGCGTCGAGGTTCCCAAGACTCTGGACGAGTTCAACGCCGCGGTGAAGACCATCACCGAAAAGAACCCCCGCGACATCAAGGACTTCTCCGGCTTCTTCATCGGCGGCCAGGACTGGCGCAACGGCATCTCGTGGATCTTCGCCAACGGCGGCGATCTGGCCAAGTACGAGAACGGCCAGTGGACCTCCACCCTGTCCGACCCGAACACCATCAAGGGCCTGACCCAGCTGCAGGAGATCCAGAAGTCCGCTTCGATGGCTCCCTCCACCGCTCGGGACGCCAGCCCGTGGCTGTACATCAACGACTCCGACGTCGCGGCCGCGACCGACGATCAGGCCGAGGAGAAGACCACCCTCTCCGCCGCCACCATCATGGCTCCGGGTTGGGCTCACTGGTCGATCGGCGACCTGGTGAAGAACGACGAGGGCAAGGAAGTCCGTCAGTGGAACGACGACACCTTCGGTGTCTTCGCCCTGCCGGGCAACGACGGCAAGCCGGCTCCGGTCTTCGCCGGCGGCTCCAACATCGGCATCTCGGCCGCTAGCCAGAACCAGGAAGGCTCGCGCGACCTGCTGCGGATCATCTTCTCCTCGGAGTACCAGACCATGCTCGGTGAGAACGGCCTCGGGCCGGCCAACTCCGACTACGTCTCGGCGCTGGGCGACGACCAGTTCGCGCAGGCCCTGATCGAGTCGGCCAGCAACTCCAAGCTGACCCCGGCTGCTCCCGGTTGGGCCGCTGTCGAGGGCTCGCTGAAGCTCGAGGAGTTCTTCGCGAAGGTGGCCGAGGGTGGCGACATCGCCGCGCTGGCCGCGCAGTACGACGCGGAGATCACCCCGATGCTCAACATGAAGTGACCTGACGACCCCGGGCACCCCCGCCCGGGGTCACCGAAACACACCCATCGAGGGCCAGCCTTAGGGGCGAGGGCCAGCGCTCAAGGCTGGCCCTCAGCAACCAGGGCTGGCCCTCGATCCGGGAACATCCGCCCACCCTGCGAACCGCTGTGCTGGAATAGCGCCAGAAAGGCACTCCATGACGGTCACCCAGACCCTGTCGGCCGAGAACCAGGCCGCTCGCGCCGCCGCCGCCCGCGCCCGCAAACTCGGCCGGCTCGCGCCCTACGCGCTGATCATCCCCAGCATCGCCATCCTGCTGTTCTCCCTCGGCTACCCGCTGGTATGGCAGTTCATCACCTCAACCCAGAAGTTCGGTCTGGCCCAGCAGTTCGGCCGGCCACCCGAGTTCATCGGCCTGGGCAACTACGCGACCGTCTTCACCAACCCGGAGACCTGGGCGATCGTGCTGCGCTCGATCGCGTTCATGCTGGTCAACGCGGCGCTGACCGTCGTCATCGGCGTGCTGCTCGCGCTGCTGATGACCGCCATCGGCAAAGCCGCCCGCCTCATCCTGCAGGTCGCCCTGCTGATCGCCTGGGCGATGCCGGTGGTCGCGACCATGACCATCTGGACCTGGCTGTTCGACTGGCGCCGCGGCATCATCAACTGGCTGCTCACCGCCGTCGGCCTCGACTTCACCAACCACAACTGGCTGGCCGAGCCGCTCAGCTTCTACTTCGTCGCCACCGTGATCGTGGTGTGGATGTCGGTGCCCTTCGTCACCTTCTCGGTCTACGCCGGGCTCACCCAGGTCTCCGACGAGGTGCTGGAGGCCGCCCAACTCGACGGCGCGGACGGCTACCGCCGCTTCCACTACATCATCCTGCCGCTCATCCGGCCGGTGCTGATGATCGTGCTGCTGCTGCAGTTGATCTGGGATCTGCGGGTCTTCACCCAGATCCGGATGCTGCAGGACGCCGGCGCACCGCCCTCCAGCACCGATCTGCTCGGCACCTACATCTACCGGCTGGGCGTGGCCTCCTCCGACTTCGGGATGGCCTCGGCGCTGTCGATCTTCGTCCTGCTGCTCACCGTCGCCATGAGCGCCTTCTACGTCGTCCAGTTGCTGAAGGAGGACTCCTGATGACCACCACCACCCTCACCACCCCTCTCGTCGCAGCCACCGCCACCACCAAGGCACCCAGGCAGCGGATCCGTCCGCTCAAGGTCGTGCTGAGCGTGATCGCCATCGCGCTGGCGCTGGCCTGGGTCTTCCCGGTCTACTGGATGGTCAACTCCTCGCTGCTGCCCAACGCCGTCCTGCAGTCGGTCACCCCCCGCTTCCTCCCGTTCGGCGGCTCGCTGGACAACTTCCTCACCGTGATGACCGACGGCAAGTTCTTCGGCGCCCTGCAGATGAGCCTGGCCATCACCCTGCTGACCGTCGCCGTCGCGCTGCTGTTCGCCTTCCTCGGCGCGCTGGCCATCAGCCGGTTCAAGTTCCGCGGACGCACCTCGTTCGTGCTGGCACTGCTGTTCATCCAGATGCTGCCGGCCGAGGGCCTGTTCATCGCCCAGTACAAGCTGATGGCCTCGGTGGGGCTGCTCAACAACATCCTCGGCGTCTCGCTGATCTACATCGCCGCGGTGGTGCCGTTCACGGTCTGGATGCTGCGCGGCTTCGTCGCCGGCATCCCGGCCGACCTCGAAGAGGCCGCGATGGTGGACGGCTGCACCCGCACCCAGGCCTTCTTCCGGGTGACCTTCCCGCTGCTGGCACCGGGGCTGATCGCCTCCGGCGTCTACGCCTTCCTGCAGGCCTGGAACGAGTTCACCGTCGCCCTGGTCATCCTGCAGAAGGAGGACGCCATGACGTTGCCGCTGTGGCTGCGGACGTTCATCCTGCAGAGCGCGAACCGGGCTACCGACTGGGGTCAGGTCATGGCATCCTCGACCCTGGTCGCCATTCCGGTGATCGTCTTCTTCCTGCTGGTGCAGGGCCGGCTCACCTCGGGCCTGGTCGCCGGAGCCGTGAAGGGCTGACACACGTGAGTGAGACACTGAGCCTGGGCGTCGACATCGGTGGCACCAAGGCACACGGGCTGGTGCTGGACGCCACCGACCGGGTGCTCGCCGACCGGATCGTGCCCACCCGGCTGACCGCCGACGGGGTACGGCGCACGGTCGTCGAGGTGGCCGCGGCCCTGGCCGCCGATCTCGGCGCCTCACCGGCCGGGTTCACCTCGGTCGGGCTGGGCATCCCGGGATTGGTGGATCACAACCGCGGCGTCGTGGAGACCGCGGTGAACCTCGGCATCGCCCGCTCCGAACTGGCCGGCCTGCTCGCCGGCGACTTCACCGCCGGCGTCCGGGTGGAGAACGACCTGAAGGCGGCGGCACTGGGGGCCGGGCTGGTGCTGGGCCAGACGGTGCGCGACCTGGTCTACGTCAACATCGGCACCGGGCTGGCAGCGGCCGCGGTGAGCGGCGGACGCCTGGTCCGCGGCGTCCGGAACGCGGCGGGCGAGATCGGCCACCTGGCCATCGACCCGGCCGGCGAGCCCTGTGCCTGCGGCCAGCGAGGCTGCCTGGAGACCGTGCTGGGCGGCCTCTACCTGGCCCCCCGGCTGGCCGCCCACGGGCTGGAACTGGAGCGACTCGACTCCGATCCCCACCCGGTGGCGATCGCCGAGCGGGAACGTCTCGTCGCCACCCTGGCGACCGTCCTGACCACGGTCGCCATCGCCTACGACTCGGCTGTCATCACCCTCGGCGGCGGCGTCGTCCGCGCCGCGCGCTGGCTCCGCCCGGCGGTCTGCGACGAACTGCGACGCCGCGCGGCCGACTCGCCCTTCCTGACCGGCCTGGCGGTCGCCGACCGGCTGGCGGAGCTTCCCGAAGGCTCGCCGGTCGCCGCGATCGGCGCCGCCCTGGTCGGGCGCGACCCGGCCGCCGTCCCGTCCAAGGAGCACTGATGTCCGTCCCCGCAACGTACCGCCCGCTCAAGGCGGTGGTGCTGGCCGCCGGCCACGACCAGGCGACCCGCGACCTGCTGCTGCGTCCGCTGGCCGGATCGACGGTCATCGAGCAGACCCTGGCCAATGTCACGGCGGTGGTGCCGCAGCACGACGTCATCATCGTCGTTGCCGAACACGACCACGCCGTCCGCGAGCACCTGGGCGAGGGCTGGACCTACGTCGTCCAGACCGTCCAGGCCGGCACCGGGGACGCCGTCCGCTGCGCCCGGTTCCAGCTGGCCGGCTTCGACGGCGACGTGCTGATCGCCTACGGCGACACCCCGCTGCTGCGCGCCTCGTCGCTGCGCGGGCTGCTGTGGCGGCACCGGCTGAAGACCGCCCAGTTCTCCCTGCTCACCGCCGTGCTGCCGGACGGGAGCGGCTACGGCCGCATCCAGCGCGAGGGCCGCCGGATCGTCGGCATCGTCGAGGACGCCGACCTCTCGGAATCCAACGAGCACATCACCGAGGTGAATGTCGGCGCCTACGTGGTCGACAACGCGATCCTGATCCCCGGCCTGGACGCGATGGCCAGCAGCGGCGAGCACCGCCTCACCGAACTCGCGCGGCGGCTGATCGGCCAGGGCGGCACCGTGGTCTCCTACGCCATCGTGGACGCCGGCGAGGTGCAGGACATCAACACCGACGCGGAACTCCAGACGGCCGCCGACATCGTGCTGCGCCGGCTGTTCGCGCCCCAGCACGCCATCGAGACCGGGGAGATCAGCTTCGGCACCGGGGGCTGGCGGGCCCTGATCGGTGAGGCGTTCACCATCCACAACGTCCGGCGGCTGTGCCAGGCGCTGGCCAACGAGATCACCCGCAGCGGCCGCGAGCCGATGGGCGTGGTGGTCGGCGGCGACCGCCGCTTCCTCTCCCGGGAGTCGGTCGTGGCCGCGGCCGAGGTGTTCGCGGGCAACCGCATCGGCGTCCACCTGCTCGTGGAGGACGTGCCGACTCCGCTGGTCACCTTCGCCGCGCCCTACCTGGGCACCGCCTACAGCCTGATCTTCACCGCCTCCCACAACGCGCCGCAGTGGAACGGGCTGAAGGTGTTCCGCTCCGACGGCTCGCTGCCGCTGGAGGACGAGACCAATGCCCTGACCGCCGAGGCGAACTCGCTCAGCCAGGCCGATGTGGTGTCGATCGATCTCGGGCTGGCCACCTCGGCGGGGCTGGTGCGCGAGGTCGACCTGACCAATCCCTATATCGACGCGATCGAGCGGATCGTCGACGTCTCGCTGATCCGGGAGGCCGGCCTGCGGGTGGTCGTGGACGCCATGTACGGCACCTCCCAGCTCACCCTGGGGACGATCCTGTCGGACGCCCGGGTGCGCACCGAGTTCATCCACGAGCGGCACAACCCGCTGTTCGGCGGCCGTTCGCCGGCCCCCGATCCGGAGCGGCTGTCGACCCTGATCGACATCGTGCGGAACTCCGGCCGGCACTACGACCTGGGGATGGCCACCGACGGCGATGCCGACCGGATCGCCATCATCGACGAGAACGGCCGCTACATCTCGACCAACGATCTGCTGCTGCTGGTCTACTGGTACCTCCACGAGGTGCGCGGGGAGCGCGGCGGCGTCGTCCGCAACCTGGCCACCACCCACCTGCTGGACCGGCTGGCCGAGGCCTTCGGCGAGGAGCACCGCGAGGTGGCGGTGGGCTTCAAGCACATCACCGCCGGGATGGACGAGATCGACGCCGTGCTGGGTGGCGAGAGCTCCGGCGGCCTGACCATCCGCGGTCACATCAAGGGCAAGGACGGGGTCTTCGCCTGCGCCCTGGTGGTCGAGATGCTGGCCCGTACCGGCAAGCCGCTGACCGAGTTGCTGGAGACGGTGTACGCGATCACCGGACGGCTCCACACCGTCGAGCACGGCGTACCGGCCACGCCGGACATGCGGGTCGAACTGCCGCGCCGGATGGCCTCGGCCGCGCCGACCGAGATCGCCGGCTACCCGGTCACCCGGATCGACAGCTACGACGGCATCAAGATCCACCTCGAAGGCGGAGCCTGGGCGCTGCTGCGGTTCTCGGGCACCGAGCCCGTGCTGCGCATGTTCGTCGAGGCCCAGACCCCCGAACAGGCCGACCAGCTGATCGCCTGGCTGGAGGCCTTCGCCTCCGGCACCTAGGAGGCGGCGGGGCACCCCCCAACCGTCCTCCGCCCACCACGTCATCCCGTCCCCCACCGTCATCCCCCGCGAAGGCGGGGATCAGGACCGACCAGCAGGAGCCACTGATGCGCTACGGCCACTTCGACGACGACCGCCTGGAGTACGTGATCGACCGGGTGGACGTCCCGGCCTCCTGGATCAACTACCTGGGTGTCGAGGACTGGTGCACCGTCATCAACCAGAACGCCGGCGGGTACAGCTTCTACCTCTCCAGCCAGCAGGGCCGGGTGACCCGGTTCCGTCCCAATGGGGTGCCGCTGGATCGGCCGGGCCACTACCTGTACCTGCGCGACGACGCGGACGGCGACTACTGGTCGGCCTCCTGGCAGCCGGTGGGGCGCTCGCTCGAGGAGGCGAGCTATCGCACCCGGCACGGGCTGAGCTACTCGGTCTTCGAGTCGAGCTACCGGGGCATCGAGGCGAGCCAGCGGATCTTCGTCCCGATCGGTGAGGACGCCGAGGTCTGGGACGTCACGCTCACCAACACCGGCGACGCCCCACGCACCCTGTCGCTGTTCGGCTATGTCGAGTTCAGCTTCCACTCGGTGCAGATCGACAACGAGAACTTCCAGATGTCGCTCTACGCCTCCGGGGCGGACTACGCCGACGGCGTGGTGGAGTACGACTTCTACTACGAGCCCTGGACGTACCACTACTTCACCGCCACCGCCGAGCCGGCCGGGTTCGACACCCTGCGGGATTCCTTCCTGGGCGCCTACCGCACCGAGACCAACCCGCTGGCGGTCGAACGCGGCGAGTGCTCGGGTTCGCAGGCCACCACGGGCAACCACTGCGGCGCGCTGCACCACAAGGTGACGCTGGCGCCGGGTGAGACCGTCCGGTTGGCCTACGTGCTGGGCTACGGACGCCGTGAGGTGGGCACCCGGCTGCGCGCGAAGTACGCCGACCCGGCCGCGGTGGACGCCGCGATCGCCGACTTGGCCGCCTACTGGGAGCGCAAGCGCTCGGTGCTCTCGCTGCGGACCCCGTCGGCGGCCATGAACACCCTGCTGAACACCTGGACGCTGCTGCAGGCCGAGACCTGCGTGGTGTGGTCGCGGTTCGCCTCCTTCGTCGAGGTCGGCGGCCGGGTCGGGCTGGGTTACCGGGACACCGCGCAGGATGTCATGAGCGTCGTCCACACCAACCCCGGCAAGGTCCGGCAGCGGATGGAGGAACTGCTGCACGGCCAGATGTCCTGGGGCTACGGCCTGCACCTGTTCGACCCGCTGCTGTTCGCCGAGAACCAGCGCTCCGATATCCCGGTCGGCGTGAAGCTGCCGACGGTGGTGCCGGGCAGGGCCGGCGACCTCGTCCACGGCCTGGCGGACGCCTGCTCCGACGACCACCTGTGGCTGGTGCCCTCGGTGCTGGAGTACGTCAAGGAGATCGGCGATCTCGCCTTCCTCGACCAGGTGATCCCGTTCGCCGACTCGGACATGACGCTGGCCGAGCGCTCGGAGGTGATGGGCGCCAACGCCGCGTCCCGCTTCGATGCCGCACCGGCGACCGTCTACGAGCACCTGCGGCGGGCGATCGAGTTCACCGCCGAGCAGGTCGGCGACAACGGCATCGCCAAGGGTCTGCGGGCGGACTGGAACGACTGCCTCAACCTGGGCGGCGGGCAGACCGCGCTGGTCAGCTTCCTGCACCTCTGGGCGGCGAACGCCCTCGCCGAGGTCGTCGAGCACCTGGCCGCATCCGATCCGCGTTGGGACGCCGAACTCGTCCGGCTGCGGGAGATCGCCGCCAAAGTCACTGCGGACGTCAACCGCGAGCTGTGGGACGGCGACTGGTACATCCGCGGCTACACCCGCGACGGGGTGAAGATCGGCTCGGCCGAGAGCCCGGAGGGGAAGATCTTCCTGGAGCACATGGGCTGGGCGGTGATCTCCGGCGCCGCCTCGCGGGAGCGCGGAGAGAGTTCGATGGACGCCGTCCGCACCCATCTGGCCAGCGAGTACGGCACCCACCTGTGCTGGCCGAGCTACACCCAGGTGGACGACACCATCGGCTACGTCACCCGGGTCTACCCCGGGGTGAAGGAGAACGGCGCGATCTTCAGCCACCCCAACGCCTGGCCGGTGATCGCCGAGACCATGCTGGGCCGCGGCGAGCAGGCGATGGCCTACTACGACGCGCTGGCTCCCTACCACGGCAACGACGCCATCGAGACCCGTGGTGCCGAGCCGTACGTCTACGCCCAGTTCCTCTACGGCCGCGACCACGAGTGGTTCGGCAAGGCCCAGAATCCCTGGCTCACCGGCACCGCCGGCTGGATGTACACCGCCGCCACCAAGTACATCCTGGGCATTCGCCCCGAGTTCGACGCCCTGGTGATCGACCCGTGCATCCCCGCCGACTGGGAGGGCTTCACCGCCACCCGCCAGTGGCGGGGCGCGACCTACGAGATCGAGGTGCGCAACCCGTCACGGGTGTCCGCCGGTGTCGCTTCGGTCGAGGTGGACGGAGTTCCGCTGCCACCCGTACCGGAGCCACAGCGCGACCGCCCGGTGGCGCGCATCCCGCGCGCCGACTCCGGCGTCCACCGCGTGGTGATCACCCTGGGTGCACTTTCTGCCAAATAGCCCGCCTCCGCGACGGATTACGTCGGCAGGCGCCACTATTTGGCAGAAAGTGCACACCCCCAGCCGGTCAGCGAGAGGAGCCGGTCATGGACGACACGTCGGCCGCACCCCGTGCCGGCGCGATCGGACGGGCGGCAGTGGCATACGCCGTGCTCGGCCTGGCCTTCTGGCGGGCCGTCGCCGACTACTTCGCCCGCGACATCGGGGTCGGCGGCGCCACCTACCGGGTGGGCGACTGGCTGATCAACTACGCCGGCGGGTTCGTCCGGCGCGGGCTGTTCGGGGAGTTGCTGTTCGCCGCCAGCCCGCCGGGCCAGCCGACGCTCTGGGCGCTCGCCGGCTTCCAGCTCGCGTGCTACGCGATCGTGGCGGCGTATGTGGTCGGCTTCCTGCACCGCACCCGCTACGCCTGGCCGGCGGTCGCCCTGGCCTGCAGCCCGGCGGCGTTACCCTTCATCGGCTGGGACGTCGAGGGCGGCTGGCGCAAGGAGATCATCGGCTTCGCCGCGATCGCCCTGCTGGGCTGGGCGCGGCGCCGTAGCGGCGAGCGGCTGAGCCGGGTTCTGGTCGCGGTCGCGGTCGTCGTGTTCGGGCTGGCGATCTTCTCCTGGGAGGCCAGCGTCTTCGCCATCCCGATGCTGCTCTTCCTCCTGCGCCACTACGACGGCCGGCCGGATCTGCGCAGCTGGGCGACCTGGTCGATCCTCGGGCTCGGCCTGGTCGGCGGAGTGGCGAGCCTGCTGTTCCGGGGCGATACTGCCGTCGCCGCACAGATCTGCCGGACGGTGGTCGCCCAGGGCCTCAACCCGGACCTGTGCGGGGGCGCCATCGCCAAGATCGGCCAGCCGCTGGCCGAGGCGATGGCCGCGGTGGCGATCCGGTTCCCGCTGTACCAGTGGTTCCTGGTGCTGCTTCCGCTGGCGCTGCTCCCCGTCCTCACCTCGCCCTGGCTCCGGCGCAACTGGCCCTGGTTCCTGGCCACCATCGTGACCGTCGTCCCGCTCTATGTGATCGCCGAGGATTACGGCCGCTGGGCGCACCTGCTGCTGATGGCACCCGCGTTGGCCATCATGGCCGGCGATCTCCGCGACGTGGCGACGCGGTGGTGGAACGGCTGGACGACCGTCGCCTACGTGACGCTCTGGGGGCTGCCGCACTGGCTGTTCCCGGACGGCGCCTGGCCCCTGCACAGCTTCTGGGGTGCGCTGCTGGAGACCGTCTTCAATCCGCGGTAGCCGGCTCCGGTGCGACCAGCGCGTATTCGGTGCCGGTCGGCGTGCGCTCCAGGAGCTCGGCCTCCACCATCAGGCGGCGCAGGCTGGCCACATCGTCGTCGAAGACGGCCAGCCGGAGGTTCAGCTCCTTCTCGGTGACGACCTCGTCCGGGCGCAGCACCCGGGAGGCGAGCAGCCGCAGCAGTTCCAGTCGCTCGGCGGGTCTGGCGGGCAGGCCCATCAGCCGGCCCTGCGGGGTGAGGAAGCGTTCGACCCCGCGCTCCACCGGGCGGACGGACTCCCGCAGCAGCGCGCGCAGGGCGGCCTCGTCCACCTGCCCGGTGGCCGCGAGGATGCCAGCCTGCGTCAGCCGCTCGATCGCCCGCGGCGATCCGCCGGGCGGCTCGGTCTCGACGATCACCCGGGCCAGCGCCCGCCGGGTCTCGGGGTTCGCCAGCAGGGCGACGATGCCGCGTGCATCCATCAGGCGTTGTCCGGGTCGTGGGCGGCCATGATCGCCTCCTGCTCCTCCGGGCCGAGCTGGGCGAGCATGGCGAGTTGCTCGTCGGTGACCGGGATCTCGAAGGCGGTCGGGTGGTCGCCGAGCGGGACGATCGAGTGCACGATCTGCCCGGGGTAGACATGGATCAGGTTGAACGCCTGGGCCCCGTCCTGGCCGCGCATGCTGGGCGCGGGCATCAACAGGTCGACGGTGTAGCAGGTGGCGGCGGCGGCCGAGACCGGGATGCCAGCGAAGGTGCTCCAGGTGCTGTAGTGGAGGTGGCCGGCGATGATCCCCCGGACGTCGGAGCCGGCCAGGACGGCCTCCAGCGCGTCCTGCTCGCGCAGTTCGATCAGCTGGGAGAGGACGACCGGGATCGGCAGCGGCGGGTGGTGCATGGCCAGGATGCTGCCGCGCGGGGCCGGGGTGGCGAGCACGCCGGCCAGCCACTCCAGCTGCGCCGGGGTGAGCAGACCCCAGTGGTGGCCGGGAACCGTGGAGTCGAGCACGATCAAGCGCAGCCCGTCCAGGTCGTAGACCGCGTCCACCTCCGCGTCGGACGGCTCGCCGTCCAGCAGGCCGGCGCGGAAGGCGGCGCGATCGTCGTGATTCCCCATCACCCAGACCAGCCGCGCGCCAAGCTCGGCCGCGACCGGTTCCAGCATCCCCCGCACCCGCCCGTAGGCGTCGGCGGCGCCGGTGTCGGCGATGTCGCCGGTCACCACGATCGCAGCCGGACGCAGCCCGCTGGCGACCAGCCCGCGTAGCGCCTCGGCGAGATGGCCGTCGGAGTCGACGGTCCCCATCAGAGGCGCCGCGCCGGCGACGAAGTGGGTGTCGCTGAGGTGCACGATCACCTGATCGGGAGGCGGGTACTGGCCGAGGCTCAGGACGGATTGGCGGGGCACGCTCAGCATTCAACCCCACCCCGGCGAGCCCCGCACAACCCCGGCTTGTCGATCGACCAGATTCCCCTCTCCTTGCCCTACCGCCTGCGTTCAGGCGCCCTTCCGAGCCCGCGCCGCAGCCCGCCCCTGTCTCGTCCGGCAGCGTCGCGACGCCCGCCCAGGCGACCGAAGCAACGACCGGGCAGGCCATGTATCACCGGGAGGGTTGCCGTCCTCCTGCCTGGTGTGAACACAATGGTCGCCATGTCCCAGGCGCACCCCCGCTCCGACGAGCCTGACCTGCCCACGAAGGGCCGGTGGCAGCTGTCGGCGGATCTCTTCGAGCGCTGGCGGGCCGGCGACGCGCTGGCGCTGGACGATCTGGTCCGGTTGATGACCCCCGCGCTGTGGCAGGTGGTGCGCGCCTGCGGGCTCGACCATGCCCTCGCCGAGGATGTCGTCCAGCACACCTGGCTGACCCTGGTGCGCCAGCACGAGGCGATCACCGAGCCCAAGGCGGTGGCCGGGTGGCTGCTCACCACCGCGCGCCGCGAGGCCTGGCGGGTGGGACGCCGGCAGAACCGTGCCGACCCGACCGACACCACCGAGTTCGACTGGCGGCTGCCCGCCCAGGAGTCGACCGAGGATCTCGCCGCCCGCCGGCAGGCCGCCACCCAGCTGTGGCAGGCCGTCTCCCGGCTCAACGAGCGCTGTCAGCAGCTGCTGCGGATCATCGCCTTCGACGAGCGCCCGGACTACGCCGGAATCGCGCGCGACCTGGGGACGGCGGTCGGAAGCATCGGCCCGACCCGCCTGCGGTGCCTGGGGAAGCTGCGCGCCCTGCTGAACGGAGAACCGGCATGACCGAGCTCTCAGACCAGGCCCTGCTGGCGAGTCTGCGGACGCTGTGGCAGGACATCGATCCGGTGCCCGCCGACCTGGCCGACCGCGTGGTCGCGGCGATCGCGGTCGACACCCTCGACCGGGAGTGGGAGCTGCTGTCCCTGGTGGCCGGGCTCGAGACCGGCGCGGTGCGCAGCGATGCCGACCGGCTCACCCTGCAGTTCAGCGACGGCACCACCAACGTGCTGCTGCACGTGGCGAACGCCGCCGGCGGGAAGCGCGTCGACGGCTGGGTGGACGCCCAGGCCACCAGCATTCAGTTACTGCAGGGCACCCGGCAGTGGTCGACCCAGCCAGGTGAGGACGGACGGTTCGCCTTCGACCAGATCCCACCGGGCCTGTGCCACCTGCGGCTGACCATTCAGCCGTCCAGCGGCGGCCACCGCGAGTTCCGCACCCCAGCGTTCGAAGTGTGACCCCGATCCAAGGAGCATAGATGTCGGTCGATGACACCACGCCAGGCCCTCCCCAGCCCCCGCGATGGTCGTGGCAGGACCGGGCGAGAGGCTCCCTCCTGGTAGGGGCGGCGCTGAACCCCTACCTGGATCAGGAGACCGGAATCCAGGTGTTCCCGACCGCGTACATCCCCGACCACCTGCTGCTCTCGCAGAACGACCAGTTCGACAAGAACCTCGAGGCCCTGCGGCAGGCCGCCGGCGAATCCGGCCTGAGCCTGGCGCATCAGCGGCTGGATGGCACCCCGCTGGGCTCGAACGAGCGGGTGGAACCCAGGTTCCCGGGAGCACCTGCCGCGATGCTGCTGCAGCTGACCGCCGACGGCCCGCTGACCTCGCCGGATGCCTGGCAGGTGCTGCAGCACGCCCGCCGGCTCACCCGCTCCAAGCTGACCGGGGTGGGCCTGGACCACATCGTCTCGATCGATCCGATCAACCTGAACGCGTTCACGCACACCAACCCGTTCACCAAATCCAATCCGTTCACCAAGTCGAACCCCTTCACCAAGTCCAACCCGTTCACGAAGTCCAATCCCGCCGGGGAATACGCGGAGCCCGGTTACGGCGGACGCCAGCCCGTGGCCTGGGTGGGGCCGGCACCGGTGCGCACCCCGGACAAGCGGTTCCCCGGACGCCGCCCGGTGGTGGCGATCCTCGACACCGGCTGCGGCCGGCACGACTGGCTGCCGGACGGCATCGTCACCCGCCAGGTGCTGCTGGACGGGGTACCGCTGGGGCTGACCGACGCCGCCGACCCCGAGATCTATCCCGATCTCTACGGCCCGCTGGACGGGGAGATCGACCCGGTCGCCGGGCACGGCACCTTCATCGCCGGTCTGGTGCGCCAGGCCGCCCCCGACGCCGATCTGCTGTCCATCCGGGTGGCGGACGCCCTGGGCGTGGTGGCCGAGAGCGCGCTGCTGACGGTGCTGGAGCAACTCGGCGTGCTGCTGTGGCGCTACCGCAACCGCAAGCGGGGCGGGCACCCGGTCGACGTGCTCAACCTCTCGCTCAGCTACTACCACGAGACCCCGGAGGACGGCCTCTTCGGACTGGCCTTGTTCGACATCCTCAAGGCGCTGCGGCTCCTGGGATGCGTGGTGGTCACCTCGGCCGGCAATGACTCGATCGATCGGCCGGCGTTCCCGGCCGCGCTGTGGCCCTGGCCCGGCGCGGACAACGGCCTCCAGCCCGACGACGGCACTCGGCAGCTCGCGGTCGGGGCGCTCAACCCGAACCGGCACAGCACCGCGCTGTTCTCCAACGTCGGCCCGTGGGTGAACGCCTACGCACCCGGCGCCGCCGTGGTGAGCACCATTCCCGCCTTCCAGGGCGGATTGCAGGCCACCGCCCGCGACGACTATGACGGCCGACGGCGCGAGACCATCGACCCGGACGACTACCGCGGCGGCTTCGCGACCTGGAGCGGCACCTCCTTCGCCGCTCCCCTGGTCGCGGGATGGGTGGCCGCCGAGCTGACCGGAGAACTGCTCACGGGCTCACCCGAGCCGCTGCCGGCCGAGCAGGCCACCGCCCTCGCCGAGCAGGCCATCCAGCGCGCACTCGACCGCTGACCGGTTGAGCGGCCAAGATGGGTTAGGTGACCCTCTCGGCCGAGGAACTGTACCGACGCGGCGTCGTCCATGTGAACGCCGGACGCTTCGCCACCGCCAGCCGGGCCCTGGAGACCGCCCGGGAACGCACCACCGATGTGGATCTGCTGGCCCGGATCGCCGGCACGCTGGCCTACGCCGCGGCGCGCACCGGAGACCCGGCCGGCGCCGAGCGGCTCTGCCTCGACGCCCTCGCCACCGATGTCAACGCTGCGACGGCGGCCGTGCTGCAGGGGCAGGTGGGGCTGCTGGCGCTCGGCCGGGGAGACTTCGACATCGCCGTCAACTGGCTGAACCGCAGCATCGCGGGCATCGGGGAGGATCCCGAGCGCCGCAACGCGATGTACATCAACCGCAGCGTGGCCCACATGCAATCCGGACGGCTGCGCGAGGCGCAGGACGATCTGGCACGCGCGGCGGTCGACCTGCAGGCCCTCGACGACGTCTCGGGCCTGGCCATGGTGCAGCACAACGCCGGATATGTCAGCCTGCTGGCCGGCGACCTCGTCCCGGCGCTGCGGCATATGGCGGCCGCGCGCGCGGTGTTCCAGGCCGAGTCGGTGGTCTCCGCGGCAACCAGCGACGTGGATCGGGCCGAGGTGCTGCGCGACGCCGGGCTGGTCACCGAGGCCGAGCGCACCCTCGCCGAGGTGGCCCGGGTCTTCGGCGCCCATCGGATGCGGCAGGCCCAGGGCGAGGCCGAGTACAACCTGGCCCGCTCCCTGCTGCTGCACGATCCGGGAGGGGCGGCGAAGGTGGCTCGCGCCGCCGTCCGGCGATTCCGGTCGCTGGGCAGCGACTCCTGGGCAGCCCGCGCCGAGGGCATCCGGCTGCGCGCCGAACTCGACAACGACCGTCACCCCGCGACCCCACGCCGGACTTCGGCGCCGCCTCGCGACGCCATCGAGGCCGCCGCCGCGGAACTCTCCCGGCTGGGTTTCGCCGGCGAGGCGGCAGCCCTGCTGCTGACCCGTCAACTGTGGGAGGCGGAGCGAGCCGAGACGTGCTCGGCCGCGGCGATCCGGGTGCCCCGTAATGCCTCCCTGCAGGTGCAATTGCTGGCCCACCACGTGCGGGCCGCCCGGGCAGCCCGGGCCGGTCGCCACGGCGAGGCCCGGCGGCAGGCAGCCCTCGGGCTGGACACCCTGGCGACCCGGCAGGTCGCGTTCGGCAGCCTCGACCTGCAGACCTCGCTGGTCGCGCATGCCTCCGGGCTGGTGACCCAGGGGGTGGCGGCGGCGGTAGCCTCCGGGCGCCCGGAGGCGGTCTTCGAGTGGTCCGAACGTGCCAGGCACCTCAGCCAGCAGGTGGTGCCACTGCGCCCGCCGCCGGATCCGGAACTGGCCGAAGACCTGGCAGCGTTGCGCACGCTGCGCGCCGAGGATCCCCATTGGCTGGCCAGCCCCCAGGCCAGGGCACTGGCCGAGCGTGCCCGGGATCGGCAGTGGACCTCCACCGGCACAGCCGGCCTGACCGAGCGGGTTCGGCTCGCCGAACTGCAGGAATCGCTGGACGCGGACACCGCCTTCGTCAGCTATGTCTTCGACGGGCACCGGCTCGGTTGCCTGGTGGTGACGGCCGGCCGTGCCCAGGTGGTCGCGGCACCGGCCTGGAGCGACCTGGAACCCGTGCTCGCCGGGCTGCGCGCCGATCTCGACGTCTCGGCCAGCATCCGGGTCGGCCCGATGGCGCCGATCGTCGCGCGCGGGCTGGAGCGACGGCTGGCTGCGCTCGCCGGGCTGCTGATCGACCGTCCGCTGGCCGTGGTCGGAGACCGGCGGGTGGTGCTGACCGCCCCCGGGGCACTGGCCGGGTTGCCCTGGCCGATGCTGCCCGGTCTGCGGGGCCGCCCGTTCACCCTGGCGACGTCGGCGACCAACTGGGTCCGCGACCGGGGGCGGAAGCCCGTCGGCAGCGCCGGCTTCGCCGCCGGACCGGACGTGGCCCGCGGCCCGGAAGAGGTCACCCGGGCGGCGGCGTCCTGGCCCGTCGCGACCACCCTGCTGGGGCCGTCGGCCACGGTCGACGCCGTGGCCGCCCTGGCCAGTGAGGTGGACGTCCTGCACCTGGCGACCCACGGCCGCCACGCCGTCGACAATCCTCTGTTCTCCGGGCTGGATCTGGCCGACGGCACGCTCTTCGGCTACGACATCGACCGGATGCCGCGGGTGCCGGAGGTCGTGGTGCTGTCGGCCTGCGAGGTCGGCCGTTCCACCGTCCGCTGGGGCGAGGAGGCGATCGGGATGACCCGCGCCTGGCTGCATGCGGGAGCCGCCTGCGTGGTGGCCGCACCGGTGGTGGTGGCCGACGACCTCGCCTGCGAGCTGCTGGGTGCCATGCACGCGGGTCTCGCCGCGGGCCGGTCCCCGGCCGAGGCACTGGCCCAGGCCGGCCTCGTCACCGGCGCCACCGCGCCCTTCCAGTGCCACGGCTCGGGCTTCTAGGATCGCCGTTCCATGGCGCCGGCTGCCGCGTGGTGACCAGGTTTGGCGAAGTTCCGCCGCCGATGTATCAAACCCCAGCCCTAGGTGCTCCTCCTTGTCGGAACGATGCTGTGCACAGCAAGTCTGGGGGGAATTGCGAGCATGGCGAACGGAGCGGCCACAGGTCGCTAAGGGGGCCGGTCGCTGTAGTTCCGGAGGGGGTGCCGCAGACTCGGGCGGCATCCCCTCTCTTATGCGTTCCGGCTACCCGCCGGTGACGACGGACAGCCCGGTTCGATCGGCCGCCGCCTGCACGCCGCCGGCGTCGACCACCTGCTCGAACCCCGCCTCCCGCATGAGCTGGGTGGCCTGGGCCGAGCGATTCCCCGAACGGCAGTAGACGACGTAGCTGCCCTCCACCTGCAATTCGGCGATCTGCGAGGCGAACGACTCCGACTGCAGATCGATGTTCACCGCGCCCTCCAGGTGGCCCTCGGCGAACTCGGACGGAGTCCGCACGTCGATCACCACGGCCTGGGAATCGATCGGCTCGGCCGGCGCCGAGCCGCATCCCGCCGTCGCGAACAGCATCATCAAGCCCAGCATCGCCACTGCCAACCGCCGCATCTCAATCCTCTCGACCACCCCAGCCTATACCTATGGGGGTATCTGAACGGACCGTTTCCTGGGCGAGCTCCTGGTTCGTCAACCGGCCGTCCGGGCTCAGCACGAGCTCGGCGTCCATTCGCAGGCGCCGCAGGAAGGCGTGGTCGTGGGATACCACCAGCAGGCCGCCCCGCCAGGCGTCCAGGGCGGCCACCAGCTGCTCGACGCTGGCCAGGTCGAGGTTGTTGGTGGGCTCGTCCAGCACCAGGAGTTGCGCCGGCGGGTCGGCCAGCAGGATGCGCGCCAGCGCGACCCGGAACCGTTCGCCGCCGGAGAGGGTCGCCACCGGACGCTCGACGGCGGCACCGCGCAGCAGGAATCGCGCCAGCCGATTCCGCAGCAGCCCGAGCGGCTGATTCGGTGCTGCCGCGGCGACGTTGGCCAGCACGCTGCCTTCGTCGTCCAGCCCGTCGAGCCGCTGCGGCAGATAGCCCAGCCGCTCGGTCCGGGCGACCGCCGTCGCGCGCAGGCCCGCCGCGGCGTCGCCGGGGAGCTCCGCAGCCGGCCGTGGCACCGGCTGCGCCGATCCGGACGAGCGCACCAGCTGCTCGATCAGGGTCGTCTTGCCGACACCGTTGGGACCGGTGAGAGCCACCCGCTCGGGGCCCTGGATCACCATCGTCCGGCCATCGGAGCCGGTGAGCTCGGCGAGCCGCCGCCCGGCAGGAACCTGCGGATCGGGCAGATCCACCCGGATCCGGGCGTCCTCGCGGACCCGGGCCTCGGCCCGTTCCACAGCGGTGGCAGCCGCTTCGATCCTGGCGTCGAGCATCCCGCGCCGGGCTCCGGCCGACTTCTCCGCCGAGTTGCGACGGTCGTTGATGGCTGCCGGGACGTAGCGGCGATTGGCCTTGTCCTTGCGGCCCTGCCGTTCGGCGTGGGCGATCTTCTGCTCCGCGTCGATCCGCTGCCGGCGCTCGACCCGCAGGGTCTGCTCGGCGGTCCGCAGCGCCTGCCGGGCGGCCTCCTGCTCCCGCTCGAGCGCGTCGCGGTACTCGCTGTACGGGCCGCCGAAGACGGTCAGTGAGCCGTCGCGCAGTTCGGCCGTGGCGTCCATCAGTTCGAGCAGTTCCCGGTCATGGCTGACCGCGATCAGCGTCCCTCGCCAGCCCCGGATCAGCTCATAGAGCCGAGCCCGGGAGGCGGCGTCGAGGTTGTTGGTGGGCTCGTCCAGCAGGGCGACCCCAGCACCACGCAGCCGGATTCCCACCAGCGCCGCGAGCACGGTCTCGCCGCCGGACAGGGTCGCGACCGGCCGGTCAAGGCCGGTGGGCAGCCCGGTTTCGGCCAGGGCGGCGACCGCGCGCGGCTCGATGTCCCAGCCGTCCCCGACCACGTCGAAGCGGGCCGGGTCGGCGTCGCCCGCCTCGATCGCCCGCACCGCGTCCATGACCTCGCGGATGCCGAGCAGCTCGGCGACGGTCGCGTCGACGTCCAGGGTGAGAGTCTGTGGCAGGTAGTCGACGGTGCCGGCGACGAGCAGGCTGCCGGCGCTCGGCCGCAACTGGCCGGCGACCAATCGCAACAGGGTGGATTTGCCGGCGCCGTTGGCGCCGATCAGTCCGGTGCGCCCGCGGCTGAAGGCACCGGTGAGGCCCGAGAGCGCGGTGGCGCCGTCCGGCCAGTCGAAACAGAGGCCGTCGAGCACGACGGCGGGTTGAGCAGGCATGAGAGGCTCCGGGTCGGTGGGATACGCCGACCTCCGGGCCCATGGGCGGGCAGGGTCAGCGCGTGATGGTCGGGATACTTCCCACGTCGCGCATGTTCACCCTCATCCGGCGTCCCCTGGCATCGCGGAACCTCCGCGGGAACCCGTCCAGGGTGCCACAGGCCGGCGTCGGCCGCAAAGCCCGTCCGCCGAAGACCGGGTGTTCGACACGACGGGCCCGGGTCGCGTCCCAACCTCGATCAGGCAGTGCGCAGCGTGTCGAGCCAGGGACGCAGGTTGGCCACCGTGTCCGGCATGAAGACCAGCTCATCGAGCATCTCCAGCAGGCGGGCGGGCGCCACCCACTCACCCCAGGCCACCTCCTCGGGCTGCCAGCGGATCGGCCCGTCCCAGGTGCACTCGTAGCAGTAGGCGTGGTAGCGGGTGTGGTCGTCGGCGTAGTCGCCCTCGAACAGCGGACGAAGGTCGGCCCCGGTCACTCCGAGCTCCTCGGCGACCTCGCGGACCGCCGACTCGTACGGGTCCTCACCGGCCTGCAGCACACCGCCGGCAGCGAAGTCGTAGCGACCGGGATAGACATCCTTGGTGTCGGTGCGCCGATGGACGTACACCCGCCCGGCCGAATCGCGCACCACGATGGCGGTCGCGGCGTGGCACAGGTTCTCCGCGCGCATCCGGGCGCGGGTCACCACCTCGCCGGTCGGCCGGCCGTCAGCCCCGTACAGCGCCACGAGTTCGGTCACCCTCCCATCCTGCCGCAACCCTCCTGCCGCGGTAGTGGTTGACGCCGGCCGGTGGGGCGAGGACGCTGGCAGCACCACACCCCGGGAGGTTCCCATGTCGGAATCGGTCGCTGATCAACCCCAGGCCGCGATGGCCGAGTGTTCACTGGTGATGAAGGGCGGTATCACCTCGGGGGTGGTGTACCCCCAGGCGGTCACCGAACTGGCGGCGCGCTACCGCTTCCGGCGCATCGGCGGCTCCTCGGCCGGGGCGATCGCGGCGGTGCTCGCGGCCGCGGCCGAGTACCACCGCGGCCGGACCAGCACCCGGCCCGACCCGGGACGGACGGAGCCAACCGGGCTGTCGGCTCCGTCCGTCCCCGCCCCCAGTGACTCCTGGGATCCGGATGCGATCGGCTTCGAGCGACTGCGCCGGCTCCCCTACCACCTGCAGACCCAGCTGCCGCTGCTCTTCACGCCATCCGCGGTCACCCGGGGGGCGTTCGGCTTCCTGACCGCCTGGATCGAACCGGAGTGGTCGAAGGCCAAGCGGATCGGCGTCTCGCTGGGACGGCTGGTGCGCTGGGGATGGCTGCCGTTCGGGGTCGTGACCCTGCTGGCGCTCGTCCCGGCCTTCCTGTCGTCGACCGCGCTGGTGCGCGGGCTCCGTCCCGAGACCTGGTGGCCGGTGATCGGTGCCACCCTGCTCTGGCTGCCGCTCGCGCTCCTCGGAGGTCTACTGGCGGCGGCGCTCGTCCTGGGACGACGAGCCTGGCGGACGATCAACCGCAACGGCATGGGCATGGTCAACGGTCACCTCGCCGACGATTCCGACGCGCTCACCGACTGGCTCGCCCGGGAGATCAACCTCACCGCCGGGCGCGGAACGTCCGACCCCCCGCTCACCTTCGGCGACCTCTGGGGGTCGACCGCCACCGCCGAGTTCCTGAAGGCCTTCACGCGGGGCGACGGCGCTCAGGCCCGGTTCAACCACCGGGCGTCCTCCATCGCCTGGGCCAAGCTGGATCCCGACCTCGACCTGCGCGTGATGACCACCTGCCTCACCCACCGGCTGCCCTACAGCTTCCCCTTCTTCGACGACACCTACCTGTTCTGCCCGAGCTGCCTGGCCGACTACTTCCCGTCCGGAGTGGTGCGGACGATGACCGAGCGCTCCCGGGACGCCGTCGACTCCGGCGAGGCATGGGAGCCGCCGGGCTGCCCGCAGCACGGCACGGCCCTGCGACGCCTCCCGTTCGCCCCGCACATCCCGGTGGTGGTGGCGGCCCGGCTGAGCCTCAGCTTCCCCGTGTTGATCAGCGCCGTCCCGCTGTACTTCCAGGACTTCTTCAAGCGACGCGACCACGCTGCTTCGGTGCCGGTCGTCACCGCCTGGTTCTCCGACGGCGGCATCACCAGCAACTTCCCGATGCAGTTCTTCGACGCCTGGCTGCCGAACCGTCCCACCTTCGGGATCAACCTGGCCGACTTCGAGGCCGACTACGACGACCAGGCGGTCACCCTGCCGGTCGCGACCAAGCGGGCGCGGCTCGTGGAGACCCCGATTCACGGCGCGCTCAGCCTGCTCAAGACCATCTTCCACACCATGCAGGACTGGCCCGACCGGCTTCAGATGGATTCGCCCGGTTTCAAGGACCGGATCGCCACGGTTCGCACCGCCGACGGCGAAGGCGGCCTGCATCTGGCGATGAAGCCGGAGACCATCGCGGCGCTGAGCGCGAAGGGAGCCCTGGCCGGCCAGAAGTTGCGCGACGACTTCGACTTCGAACTGCATCGCTGGCTCCGGTTCCGGATCGCCATGAACGGGCTCAGCCTCGCGCTCGCCCGGTTCGGCACGAATCTGCCCGACTTCGAGGCCAACGTGCCAGAGCCGTGGGCGCGTCCCACCTACCAGTTCCGCGCGAGCCGGGAGGCCCGGGTGCGGCAGGACGGGCGCGACCTCGCTGCCCTCGCCGCGGCCTGGGAGGCGGATGGCTGGCCGGCGAACCGCGATCAGCCCCCACGCCCGGAGCCGGTGCTGCGCTTCGGCCCCGGTAGCCACTAGCCAAGCGCCGATCGGGCGGGGTTACCAGGCCCGGCTTTCCTCTCCGGCGCTGGATTCGCCGATCTCGCGGGGTTACGACCACCCCGGGCGGCGCCGGTAACCCCGCCCCATCGGCGCTTGGCTCACGTCGGCGCGGGCCGGCGGCGCGTAACCCCGTCAGATCGGCTAACCCCGTCAGATCGGCGAACATCCACAGCAACTCCATAGCCGATCGGTAGCCGTCGCATGGCTCACGGCGGGGCTGGTCACAGAGTGGGCGCCAAGGGTGGGTCCATCACCTACTTCAGGAGTTCCGATGGCCCATCCAATCGCCCGTACCGCGGCCGCGCTGTTGGCCGCGCCTGTCCTCGCCCTCGCGTTCGCCATGCCGGCGAGCGCGACCGTCACGGCCGTGCGGTATCGCCCGCCGGTCAACGGCTGGCACCTCGTCCCGCCCAGCGCCTCCCAAGCCGCCACTCAGACCGCCACCCTCGCCTCGGACAAGGAGTCGACCGGCGTCGTGCTGATCGACACCACCGTCGACTACGGCGTGGGCGCGGCCGCCGGCACCGGCCTCGTCCTCACCGCGGACGGGGTCGTGGTGACCAACCATCACGTGGTCGAGGGCAGCACCCAGGTCGAGGTGACCGACCCGTCCACCGGGGCGAGCTACACCGCCGACGTGATCGGCTACGACCCGGATACCGATGTCGCGGTATTGCAGCTGGAGGATGCCAGCGGGCTGACCACCGTGGCCACCGACACCTCGGCCGTCGCCGAGGGCGACGACGTGACGGCGGTCGGCAACTCCAACGGCGGCGGCGTGTTGACCGCGGCATCGGGGGAGATCACCGACACCAGCACCGCCATCGACGTCTCCGGCGACAACGGCAGCGTGGAGCACCTCACCGACCTGATCGAGATCGATGCCACGGTCGTGCCCGGCGACTCCGGCGGGGCGCTACTGGACGACGACGGCGAGGTGATCGGTATGAACGTCGCAGCCGCGTCGAACGGCACCACCGGCTACGCGATCCCGATCAGTTCCGTGCTCGACCTGGCCGACCAGATCCTCTCCGGAGACGACTCCGGCGCGGTCACGCTCGGCTACGGACCGGCGCTGGGTCTGCAGTTGAGCGCCCGCACCACCGACCTGCTCGTCGTGGGCGTGGTCTCCGGGAGCGCGGCGGACGAGGCCGGCATCACCGCCGGTTCGGTGCTGACAGAGTTCAACGGCACCTCACTCACCGAGTACTCCGACCTGACCAGGGCATTGGCCAAGCTCTCCCCCGGCGACACCGCGTCCATCAACTGGATCGACTCCACCGGCACCCACACCGCCACCGTGACCCTGGGCCGCGCTCCGCTCGCCTGAGTCACCCCGCCCGGAGCCGAGCCCGATCACCACAGCCTGTCCGGCCACCACCGGACAGGCTCTCGACCGGTTGGGATCCAGAACACCGATGGATCGGCTGGGATCCAGAACATCGATGGATCGACAGGGATCCAGAACATCGACCCAACCGAATCCAGGCCAGACCTCCCCGCAGAAACCGGGTGATACCGGGCCACCGCATGGATAATCCAGCCACGCGAGCCCAATCACGCGGTTTGTGCTGAGGAGGGGCGGAGCGCGATCCCTGAAGCGGTGGGGCGGGCGAGCGAGCCGGGGCGCCATACAGAAAGCCATACAGAAACCGGGTGATTCCGAGCCACCGCGTGGATAAATCCAGGCACGCGGGCCAGATCACCCGGTTTCTGCGCGTTTGAATCGCCCCGGGTCTGATGGAGGCTCTCAATCCTGGGAAGGGATGATGGCAGTCATGGGTGCACCGAGGAAGTACAGCGTTGAGTTGCAGCAGCGGGCGACGCGGATGGCGTTGGACGCGAGGCGGGATCCGGAGTTGTCGCGGGGTGCGATCAAGCGGGTCTCGGATCAGTTGGGGGTGCATCCGGAGGCGTTGCGGAACTGGGTGCGCCAGGCAGAGATCGATGACGGGGTCCGACCTGGGGTGACGAGTGAGGACACGGCCCGGATCGTGGAGTTGGAGCGGGAGAACCGTGAGTTGCGGCGGGCGAACGAGATCTTGAAGACGTCGGCAGCGTTTTTCGCGGCCGCGGAGCTCGACCGCAGGATCAAGTAGGCCGCCCGGTTCCGGTCGCGGTGGTGGTCGACTACATCGACGCCCACCGTGACCGGGTCGTGGCGGGCCGCCCGCTCGGGGTCGAGCCGATCTGTGAGGTCCTGACCGAGTCAGGAGTCCGGATCGCCCCGAGCACCTACTACGCCGCCA
>Ga0102832_1000926_pt1 | contig 29515 bp, 27 predicted proteins | sample EBPBio282013_DNA_FD_88942 | JGI IMG/M metagenome (GOLD analysis project Ga0102832, IMG submission 88942) | Wastewater treatment Type I Accumulibacter community from EBPR Bioreactor in Madison, WI, USA - Reactor 2_5/28/2013_ DNA (Illumina Assembly) | ecosystem: Engineered > Bioreactor > EBPR >... | reverse complement strand
CGACGACAATGTAGTCGAAGGTTTCAGAGGAAGATGACGCGCTCATCCCCTGAGCTTCGTCACTCTGGATCCTGGGGACAAGCCCCAGGATGACCAGAAAACAAGAAACTAACCTTCGATCTTCGAGAAGTCGGCGACCTGGTCGACAACGGCGACAATCTGGGCCAGCAGCTTCAGGCGTTCCACGCGATGGCCGGCGTTATCGGCGTTGACCGTCACTTTGTCGAAGAAGACGTCGACCGGCGCGCGCAATTTCGCCAGCTTCTGCATCGCGGCTTCGAAGTTCTCGCCCGACAGATCGCCCGCGACCGGAGCGTTGATCGCCCCGAGCGCCGTCAGAAGCGCGTGAGCTTCTTCCGCGCCAAGATCGCCGACGTCGCCGGTATAGGTCTTATTGTCCTTCTTCTCTTCGATCCGAAGAATGTTCGCGGCGCGTTTGTAGGCCACGAGCAGATTGGCGCCATCGTCGCTGGACAGGAACGCGGCGAGCGCATCGACACGCGCGATCAGGCGCACGAGATCGTCTTCCGTGCCGAGCGCGAAGACCGCCGACACGTAGTCATGACGCACGCCCTTCTCACGCAGATACACCTTGAGGCGATCGGCGAAGAAATCGAGCACTTCGTCGGAGACCTTCTTGGTATCGGCTTTGAGACCATCATAACCGGCGAGCGCATGGCCGAAGGCCGCGCGCAGCGGCAGCCTCAGCTTGTTCTCGAGAATGATGCGGATCACGCCGAGGGCGGCGCGGCGCAAGGCATAGGGGTCCTTGGACCCCGTCGGCTTCTCGTTGATGGCGAAGAAGCCGACGAGGCTGTCGAGCTTGTCAGCCAGCGAGACCACGATGCTGAGCGCCTTGGACGGGCACGCATCCGTGGGGCCGAGCGGTGAATAATGTTCGGCGATGGCGTCGGCAACCGCGGACGGCTCCTTGTCATGCAGCGCGTAATAACGCCCCATGACGCCCTGAAGGTCGGGGAACTCGCCAACCATGCCGGTCGACAGGTCCGCCTTGCACAGCAGAGCGGCGCGTTCGGCGGCTTGCGTGTCGGCGTTCAAAATCCCGGCGAGATGGCCCGCGAGTCTCACGAGACGCTTGGTCTTGTCGAGCACCGTGCCGAGAGACGCCTGGAATACACGCTCCTGAAGCTTCTCGACGCGGGACGCGAGCGGCTGTTCACGGTCCTGATCCCAGAAGAACTTGGCGTCCGACAGGCGCGCGCTGAGCACACGCTCGTTCCCGGCGATGATCGCCTTGCCTTTGTCCTTCGTGACCATATTGGCGATGACGCCGAAACGGTTAGCGAACGCGCCGCTCTTGGTCGAGAGGGCGAAATACTTCTGATGCTTGCGCATGGCCGAGGTCATGACTTCGGCGGGCACATCCATGAAAGCGTCGGGGATGGTGCCGAGGAGCGGCACCGGCCATTCGACGAGGCCGATGACTTCCGACAACAGACCGGCGTCGGCACGCACCGACAGACCCTCGGCGGCGGCAAGTTTGGCGAGATCGCGGCTGATGATCTGCTCGCGCTCGCCAGGCTCGACCACGACGTAGCTCTTCTTGAGCTTCGCCGTATAGTCGGCGGCGTTTTTCACAGTGATCTGGGCCGGCGCGAGGAAGCGGTGGCCGACCGTGGTGTTGCCGGCCTTCACGCGCGCGAATTCAACGGGCACAACCGCGCCGTCGAACAGACAGACGATGCTGTGCAGCGGACGTACCCAGCGCGTCGGGTTCGTGCCCCAACGCATGGACTTCGGCCACGGCAGCTGCGCGAGCGCGGCTTCGACGATTTCCTTGAGCACCACGACCGTCGGGCGTCCCTTCTTGGTCGCGACGGAGAAATAGAATTTGCCTTTGGGCATCTCGCGCACTTCCGCCTGATCGATCGACGTCAGACCGGCGGCTTTCATGAAGCCTTGTAGCGCCTGTTCCGGCGCGCCGACCTGCGGACCCTTGCGTTCCTCGGTCGTATCCGGTTGCGCTTTCGGCAGTCCATCGGCCACGAGCGTGAGACGGCGCGGGCCGCCGACGGCGCGCAGCGACTTCGCCTCCAGGCCCTGGGCCTTCAGGCTTTCGCCGACCAGACGCGCGAGGTCCTCGGCGCCGCGCGCCTGCATGCGCGCGGGGATTTCCTCGGAGAAGATTTCAAGAAGAAGCTCAGCCATGACGGTTACCGGGCATTCGTGGGTTGGAGCCACATCTCGCAGCACGCTTTGGCCAGCGCGCGGACGCGAGCGATGTAGGCGGCGCGTTCAGTGACGCTGATGACGCCGCGGGCATCCAGAAGGTTGAAGGTATGAGAGGCCTTGATGCATTGATCGTAGGCCGGCAGCGCGAGGCGATGTTCGAGCAGCGCGCGGCATTCGTTCTCGCAATCCGTGAAGCGCTTGAACAAGATATCCGTATTCGCGAACTCGAAATTGTGAGCCGAATATTCGATCTCGGCGCGCTTGAAGATATCGCCGTACGTCACGCCCCGGTCATTGAAGGCGAGGTCATACACATTCTCGACGCCGTAGACGTACATGGCGAGGCGTTCGAGACCGTAGGTGAGCTCCACGGCGACGGGATCACACTCGAGCCCGCCAACCTGCTGGAAATAGGTGAACTGGGTGACTTCCATCCCATCGCACCACACTTCCCAGCCGAGGCCCCAGGCGCCCAAGGTCGGGCTTTCCCAGTCGTCTTCGACGAAGCGGATGTCGTGCGCCATCACGTCGATGCCGATGGCTTCGAGGCTCTTGAGATAGAGCGCCTGCGGATCGGCCGGCGATGGCTTCAGAATGACTTGGTACTGATAGTAGTGCTGAAGGCGGTTGGGATTCTCGCCGTAGCGGCCGTCGGTGGGACGGCGCGAGGGCTGCACATAGGCCGCGTTCCATGTATCCGGCCCCAGCGCGCGCAGCGTCGTGGCCGGATGGAACGTGCCGGCGCCCATTTCCATGTCGTACGGCTGCAGGATCACACAGCCCTGCGCGGCCCAGAAATTCTGGAGCGCGAGGATCAGCCCTTGAAAGCTGGTCGGCTTGGTGGACGTCTTGGCCGGGACCTTCGGCGCGGCCGGGGCCGGCGCGGCGCGGCGCGCGGGCGCCGGCTTCGCGGCGGCCTTCTTCACCGGCGGCTTCTTGGCAACCGCTTTCTTGAGCGGCGCCTTCTTCGCGACCGGCTTCGCTTTTGGCTTCGCCTTCGCTTTCGGCTTGGCCTTTGCCTTGGCTTTGATTTTAGAGCGTTTCTTGGCGGCGCGAGCCATCGGTCTCATCCAAATATATAGGGAGGCGGGAAGCTACCGACCGACCGGCCTCAAAGCAACAGAAAGGCTTACGGAATCAGGACTTTTCGCAGGAGCAGGTCATGCCGGACGCGACATATGCCCCGCATTTGCGGCAAGGCACGAGGTCTTGAACCACCGGCGGCCCTGAACGGGACTGGCCCGGCGGCCTCACATCGGCCCCGGCCATGCGGGCGGCGGCCCGGCTCATGTCGGTGAGCCGCCAGCGGTACTTGAAGCCCAGGTACACGACGATGATGACGCCGATCGTGAACAGGATTTTGAGGATCGAGATCAAAGTCCGAACCTCGCCCAGTGGGCGCGTTCCTCGACCGCCGAAATGAGATCGGAGGCCCAGCTCATGCGCGCGTCGACACCGTCGGGACCGGCGTAGCCGACCCGGCCGAGACGGCGCTCCAGCCAGCTCATCGGACGTTCGATGGTGAGGAAGCGGACGTCCGGACCGTACTTGCGGCGCATGATCGTCCTGAGATCGCCGAGGCCGTCGACAAGGCCGAACTCAAGCGCGCGTTCGCCCGTCCAGATATCGCCGTTGAAAACGGTTTCGTCGCTCGCCGTCAGGCGTTCGCCGCGCCGGTTGCGCACAAAGCTCGTGAACTGGCGGTGGATGTCCTGCTGGATGGCGTCGAGGCGCGCGACGTCTTCCGGGTTCTCGGGCTTGAAGGGATCGAGAAAACTTTTGTGCGCGCCTTGCGCATGCACGCGCCGCTCGACGCCCATTTTCGAAATGAGATCCTGGAACCCGAAGCTGGCCGAGATCACACCGATCGACCCGACCACCGACATCGCGTCGGCGTAGATCTCGTCGGCGGCGAGCGCGAGCCAATAGCCGCCGGACGCGGCGATATCCTCGGCGAAGGCGAACACCGGGATTTTGTTGTCCTTGGACAACTGACGGATGCGCCCCGCGATCTGCGCCGATTGCACGGGCGAGCCGCCCGGCGAATTGATCTGAAGACAGACGGCGCGGACGTGCTTGGAAAAAGCCTTCTTCAAGGTCGGCTCAAGCGCGGCCAAGTTGAGGCCCCGGCGCCCCATGCCGACCGCGCCGATAACGCCCTGCAAGCGCACGACCGACACCGACGGCGTCGGCAATTTCGCACGCACGATGCCGTGGTCGGCAAGAAAATCGTTGAGGCGGTCGATCACTTCCATGCGCGGAGCTTACCATATCGGACGAGGACACAAGCCCTTCCAATTTCGGTACGTTTTGGCGGTTTGCAAGAGCCGGCGCGCGGTGGTCTCAGGGCGCCCGTCTCGCCGTTCCGTCACTTAACTTGGGGATGAGGAGCGCGGCCACCGCGGAGGCGACCGCACTGGCCGCGATCGGCCCAAGGTAGGTGCCCGTGCGGTCAAAAGCGAAGCCGGCCCAGGCCGGGCCCAGGAGCGCGGCGATTCCGACGCCGGTATAGAGATAGCCGAGCATGGCGCCGATATTCGATGTGCCAAAGAGATCGGCGGCCACCGCCGGATAAAGGCCGACGCATCCACCGTAGGCGGCGCCGAAAATGACGGCGAAAATCGCGAGCGTCATGAAGCCGTCCGCGACGACCCAGAGGACAAAGGACGCCGCCGTCGCCCCCGTAAGAATAGCGAGCAAACGCGCGGCGCCGAGACGATCGCCAAATCCCGCGAGAACAAAGCGTCCAAATACATTTCCGATTCCGATCAGAGCGATCAGCGCGGCGCCGGCATCAAGCGAGAGCCCGAGATCCTGGGCGGCGGGCACAATGTGAACGTAGGGGATGAAAATGCAGAAGGAGCTCAGAACGATCGCGACATAGAACAACGCAAATTTGGGCGTGCGCCATGCCGCCGCCGGGCCAAGAACGACGGACCGCGATGGATGCGGGCCACCCGCGGGCGGACGCCGGCGCACCATCATCGTGGCGGGCGGCCCAATCACGGCAATCACCGCCGCAAGCATCAAGAACGCGCCGCGCCATCCAATCTCCGGAATGAGTTTGCCGACCGCGAACGGCAGGATCAGCGTGCCCAGCCCGAGGCCGGCCATCGCCACGCCCGACGCTTTCGCGCGTTTGGCTTGAAACCAGGTTTGGACGGCGCCGATCGCCGGTATGTAAGAGAGCCCGATGCCGATCCCCACGCCCGCGCCAAACGCCCCATAAAGCTGCGCGAGCGAGTTCGCGCGGCTGGCGGCGACATAACCGGCCGCCATCGCGAGCAGACCGGCCCCGACCAGCCAGCGCGCCGACCAACGATCCGCGAGCGGTCCGGCGACGGCCCCCAAGGAATAATAGACGAAAGCGGCGATCGAGAAGACAAAGGCCACCTCACCCCGCGATGCGCCGAACTCGGCCGACAATCCCGGAAACAAGGCCGAGAACGCATAGGCGGAGCCGAAGGTGATGGCTGTCGTCGCGTGAGCGCCGCCGACCACCCTCCATCCGTATCGAGAGTCGAGTGCGTTTTCGCCGGATTGCATGGCGCCGCCCCTAGAGCAGCGCTTGCGCGCCGCGCAGCACCACCTCGGCCGCGGGCGTGAAAGAGCCGTCGTCGTTGTGCAGGATGAAACCGGGCATGAGCGCGTCCGGCGTGCGCCGGTCCTTACCCGCGTTCACGATGACACGCCGCGCCGGCTGACCGGCCTTGGAATGGATGGGAAGAATGCGGATGTCCCCGGCGCGCGTATGCAAGATCCCAAGGATGTCCGACAAACGATCCGCGCGGTGAACGATCACGAGACGGCCTTTCGGCTTGAGCGCCGCGAGGCAGTGCCGCAGCCAGGCGGCGAGATCGAGTTCGCCTTCCATGTGCGCCAGGGCAAGGGAGGCATTCGGCGGCGGCGTGCCACTGTCAGCGAATGGTGGGTTTGTCATCACGATGTCGTAGGCGCCATGCGTGACGCCCGCGATATCGCCGGTCACCACCCGCGCCGACCCCTCGAGACCGTTGAGCGCAAGACCAGCGCGCGCGTACTCGGCGAGACGCGGTTGCAGCTCGAGACCGGTGAGATGCAATCCCGACACGCGCGCCGCGAGACAGAACATGGCCGCGCCGGTCCCGCACCCGGCATCGAGCACATGCTGGCCGGACTTCCCAGGGACGGCGGCGGCGAGCAGCACGGGATCGACAGCGACGCGATAGCCGTCGGCGGGCTGGCGTACGTACACGCGCCCGTCGAGAAGACGATCATCGGTGAAGGCCATATCCTGCGGCGCCATAGGCGGCGAGGATAGCGACAAGCGCGAGGTTAGCGCGACGGCTTTCTTTTAGGCGCGGCCTTGGCGCGGCGTTTGACCGGGGCCGGGCTGCCCGATTTGGCCGGCTTGCGCCCCCACGCATCGAGCAAGACCGCGGCCGCCTGTTTGGCTTTCAGGGCCGCGTCCTTGCGTCCCGCGCGCGCGCTCATGATCGCGCCGTCCATCAGCATCATCCAAACGCTGGCAAGGCCGTTCGGGTCGGGCAGATTGTCGCTGCGCGCGAGCTGACCGAGGAAATTCTCGATCTGGCCGAGTTTCAGAGCCGTCGCCTTGTGCACAGGCGAGCCGACGTCGGATTCACAGATGATGCGCAAGAAAGGGCAGCCTTCGAACCCTTCGTCTTCGAACCACTCATGGAGGAGATCGAAAATGGCCAGGAGACGGGCACGGGGCGTCGCCCCTCTCGTTTTCACTCCGGCTTTCAGCCAGCCCACGGTCCAGCGCTTGGCCCGCAAATCAAGGTAGGCCAAGACCAGATTCTCTTTCGCGTGGAAATGATGATAGAGCGTCATCTTGGCGACGCCGGAACGCGCACTGATCGTGTCCACGCCGACCAAGTTCACGCCCTGGGCGGTAAAGAGAGTGTAGGCCGCCTCGAGAATCTTCTGACGCGTAACCGCGCGCCGTCCGGTGGGAATAACGTCGTCTAAGTCGCTCAAGCGTCTTTCCTGACACCATGAAGCCGCCATTCTGGGCGACGCTCATTAGCAAGTGATTACCGTCTCTAAGACCCACGTTATAGCTCCTCTCCCCGGTTTTATTTGACGCGAATCAACAATCGGTCCGTGCGGCTCCCATTTTCCTCCCGACCCGAACACGATTGACATAACCCGCGGTCGAAATGGCGGCGCGCGACGAATATTATACAGATCGGTATAATCATGCCAGGCGCGAGTGCGTGAACGCCGTTTTCACGCGCGCGCCCGAACGCGCGCAGCCGCCAGCTTGGCGCGCGGCGCCGGATTCGCTTTTCGCGGCGAAAGCCGGGTGGAAACTTCGCTTCACGGCCAGCGTTAGACTCCAAACAATATCGGAGGAACGAATGGCTGCATTCACCCGGCTCGTCATGTCCCTGCCGCTCGCCGCCGGCGTCGCGATCGCAACTTCAGCCTGCACGCGTACGAAAAACGACGTGAGCGTCCCCGACACCTTCACGTTTGATTGCAAGCGCGGCCTTGATGCCGATTGCGATGCGCAAGCCTATGCGGCATGTCCGAATGGCTATGAAAACGCCGCGCAGATCACCGCCGACTCCCGGATGCAAACGCGTGTGATCCGCTGCCGATAAGCGGCGCGCGGGGTCTCCGGCCGGTTCGCGCGCTCCGGTTTCGCCTTATACCTGAGGATCCGGGGCCCCGCCGCCGGCGGCGACACCGTCCTGCACGACAATCTGGGCGACCGACGCACCGCGCCGGAACATCGCCGCGTCGTCGTATTCGGGATCCTTGAACAGCGCCTCGGCATGCGCCGCCGATGGGAATTCGACGATCACCATGCGGTCGTTGAACGGCATGCCTTCCAGCGTGGTCACTGGCGTACCGCGCGTCAGGAACCTTCCGCCGTGACGGGCGATGAGCGCCGGTGTACGCGCGGCATATTTCAAATACGTTTCCGGATCGTGGACGGCGACCTTCGCCACAAGATATGCGGGCATGAATCTTCCCCTTTTTTTTTGGGCAAACAAACGCTAGCACCGTCGCGGCGAACCGTACTGTGCAAAATTAGACGCCCCGTGGACGAGGGCCGGATACGGCGCCCGCGATCACGCACCGGCCAGGATCGCGCGCGGACTACGCCCGATCCGCCTCCAAGAATTCCGGACAGATGTCCAAGGCCACGCGCCGGGCGCGTGTGAGATCTTCTTCCAAGACCATCAAGCGCCGCGGGAAAGCAGCGCCGTAAATGTCGGCGATGCCATCGAACACCACCGCATCGATCCCTACATCCGCCAGCGCGGCAAGCATCGCGGAAATCAAGACCGGGTTATCGCTGCGGAGAAGCTCGACCATCGCATTCAAGGGTAATGTTTCATCGCCTGCTCCAGCAGACGCGCGAGGCGGACGCCGGCCTTGGCGATCTGATCGAGCACGATAGGCCGGTTCTGATTGACGTAGATTTCGCCGAACTCAAGCCCGCCAGGATTGCCGACATAACCCGTCGCAGGACTGCGCAGGATGGCGAGGCTCTCGTTCGCCCAGGTCAGTGGCGGCGCATCCACCCACTCGAACGTGTGAGGGGACGACATCACGGGACGAAAGCGTACAGGGGCTTTTTCATCGCCCTTATACTCATACTCGACGAGCGCATAATCCCAGATGCCGTGCATCGTCCAATCTTCGCCAAAGAAAGTGGCCTTCAACATCGTGCCCCGGCGATCCTCGGCGAAACCGGTGTGCAACGGTTGATGGAGATCGCCGACAAAATGCGCCAGGAACATGAGCGCCTGGGCGCGCTCCACTTTCGGGACGGGGCTTTTCAGGATCGCGAACTGACGTTCAATCTCGCGCACGGCGCAGCTGGTCTCCACCGGACAGTCGCGCTCCATGATCACTTCGGTCGCGCCCTTCGGCACACTGATGTAGTGCCACGGCCCGGTTTCGCGGTGCCCTTCCCGGTACGCATCGGCCCAATTGCAAGAGTCGGCGAACTCCCCTTGCGTCTTGGCGTCGAGGATATCGAGCACCTTGGCGCGCGCTTCTTCGGTCAGATCATCCCAGGCCTTATTGCAGACCATGCGATGGCCAAGATCGCCCCAAGCAAATACAGGCGACGGAGCAGCCGCGCAGAGCGCGAGGATGCACACGGGGACGGCGAAACGCCGCGCCATCGGCGTATGCGCGCCCTTCAAGAAGATGCCTTGCTGCGGAGAATGCACCGTGCGCCCCCAATCTCGAGCGAAGTCTAATGAAACCTTTCCGCTCGCAAAACACCTAAAGGGCGCCAATCCCCCTCCGTCAGGGCATCCGACAGGGTTCTAGGAAGTTCGGTTACATCCCATTAGAATACGTCCCGGGGACTTTTAGGATCGCGGCCTTCCTAACGTGGGCTGCCTTTGGCATGGGATGAACGCGTGGCTACTGTCGTCAATCTAGAAACAAGCCGCCGGGCGAAAGCCAAGGCACTCGATTCTCTGGTCGCTCTGGTCGAGGAAGACCTGCGCGCGGTGAACCGGACCATCGTGGCGCGGATGCACAGCCCGGTCGCCCTGATCCCGCAGCTCGCCGGTCATATCGTCGCCGCCGGCGGCAAGCGCCTGCGCCCCCTGCTCACCCTCGCCGCCACCAAGCTGTGCGGCTATGAGGGCGAACGTCACATCAAGCTCGCGACCTGCGTCGAATTCATCCACACCGCGACCCTGCTCCATGACGACGTCGTGGACGACAGCGAGTTGCGACGGGGCCAGAGCAGCGCCAATGCGATCTGGGGCAACCAGTCGAGCGTGCTGGTCGGCGACTTCCTGTTCAGCCGCGCGTTCGAGCTGATGGTGGAAGACGGTTCGCTGAAGGTTCTGCACATCCTCAGCCGCGCCTCTTCGGTCATCGCCGAAGGTGAAGTACACCAACTTCTGACGTCCAACGATACCGAGACCAGCGAAGCGCAATATCTGGAAGTGATCCAGGCCAAGACGGCGGAATTGTTCGCCGCCGCCGCGCGCATCGGCGCGGTCGTGGCCGAGCGTCCGGACGTCGAAGAAGAAGCTTTACGCGTCTATGGCCTCAACCTCGGCATCGCGTTCCAGCTGATCGACGACGTGCTGGACTACTCCGCCCGCCAGGCGGAACTGGGCAAGACCGTCGGCGACGACTTCCGTGAAGGCAAGATCACGCTGCCCGTGATCCTCGCCTTCCGCCGCGGCGACGACGGCGAACGCGCTTTCTGGAAACGTACCCTCGAGACGTTGGACCAGAAGGACGGCGACCTTGCCCGCGCCATGGAATTGATGAAGACGCATTCGAGCCTCGCGGATACGGTGAACCGCGCACGCCACTACGGCGCCGTGGCCCGCGATGCGCTCGGCATCTTCCCGGAAAGCCCAGTGAAGACCGCCCTGCTCGAAATCATCGATTTCTGCATCGAGCGCGCCTACTAGCCACCTGCGGCGATGGATATACCCATCCGCCCTTACGCCCCGGCCGATCTCGAAACCATCGCGACCATTTGGCACGACGGCTGGGACGCGACGAGGATTCACGCTCACGACACCGACCGCCAGCTCCGCCGTACGCTTTTACGAACGCGAAGGACTGGTGGCCGAAGGCCGCAGCATTCATCCGCGTCACGGCTTGGAACGCATTCACTTCCGCTGGGCGCCGCAGCTACTTCTTCTTCGGTCCAACCATCGCGAAGAAGGCTTTCTGGGGATCGATAGCCTGAACGATCCATTGGCCGCCGGGCACCTCCATCGGTCCCATCACCACGGTGGCACCGTTGCTTGTGGCGCGGGCATGGGCGGCGTCGATGTCCTCGACGGCGACGTAGTAGACCCAGCACGCTCCCGGCATTTGCGGCGGCGCTTTCATCATGCCGCCGGACCATACACCGTTGATGTCGAAGGTCTGATAGACGCCCATCTCCCCCATATCCATGGACTGGTTCTTGGTCCAGCCGAACAGGCCGGAATAGAACGTGAAGGAGGCTTCGGCCTCGCCGCCGTAAAGCTCATTCCAATCGATATAGCCGGGCGTGCCCATGGGCGGACGCGGCGGTGGGGTGTGATTACCGGCGGGCGTGAAGATCAGGAACACGGCGCCCGCAGGATCCGCTACGACCGCAAAGCGGCCGACATTGGGAATATCCTCGGCTTGGCGCTGGACCCTGCCGCCCGCGGCAACGATCTTTTTGGCCATCGCATCGACGTCATCAACGCCGATGTAACCGGACCAGTTGGGCGGGACGCCGTGCGCCTTCAATTCCGCCGGCAGTTCCATGATCCCGCCGATCGACACCTCGCCCACATTGATGTGGGTGTAGGGCATGCCGGTGGCGGCTCCGGCCTCCATGCGCCAGCCAAAAACCTTGCTGTAGAAAGCCTCGGCCGCCTTGGGATCGGGGGTCAACAGTTCGTACCAAACGAATTTGCCCTGTCCGCCGGCCATGACAGCCTCCCTCGTGCTTCGGGTGAATTGTAACGATGGCACGGCGGCGCATTCGCCGTCATCACCGATCGATGACCTTCGCGTGAACTCCCTGGCAGAACACATTTTTTTGTCGCAAGGCCCCTGCCCAGGACCGGCACGATTAGTATAATGCGCTCCCCACCACACCCCCAGGGAGGAGCAATTCCTATGAAGCTTCGTACACTGAGCGTTATCGCCCTCGCCGCCGGCCTCGCGTTCGGCGCCGCGCACGCGCAAACCGTTTCCGACGCCGTGAAGTCCGCCGTCGCCGACGCCGGCCGTCCGGCCGCCGACAAGGAACGCGATGCGAACCGCAAGCCGGCCGAGATCACCGCCTTCGCCGGTGTGAAGGCCGGGGACGTGGTGGCCGACATCAACCCGGGCGGCGGCTACTTCACCCGCATCTTCTCCAAGACCGTTGGCGCGAAGGGCAAAGTCTATGCGCTCGTTTCCGACGCGGCTGTCGCCAAGCGCCCCGAAGCGGCCGACGGCGTGAAGGCCATCGCGGCCGATAAGGCCTACGGCGGCAACATCGAAGTCGTGATCGCCGATTTCGCGAACATGAAGAGCGCGATGCCGCTCGATGTGGCTTGGACCTCGTGGAACTATCACGACTTCAAGAACCGCGGCGGCTCGTTCACGGCGAACATGAACAAGGCGATCTTCGCGGCCCTGAAGCCGGGCGGCACCTACATCGTGATCGACCACGCCGCCGCCAAGGACGCGGCCGGCGACGTCACCGAAAAGCTGCACCGGGTCAGCCCGGACGTCGTGAAGCAGGAAGTGATGGCCGCCGGCTTCAAGCTGGAAGCCGAAAGCAACCTCCTCGCCCACGCCGATGACAACCACACGAGCCCGGTGTTCGACGGCGCCGTGCGCGGCAAGACGGACTCCTTCCTCCTGAAATTCCGTAAGCCGTAAGAGCTAAAACCGTGCCCTCGCCGGGGAGGCCTTTCCCGGCAAGGGGTTAGGGCTAAAAAAAGGGGCCGGACAGCGCTTGCGCTGCCCGGCCCCTCTGTTTATAAGCACGCCTCGATGATCGGAGCGTAGCTCAGCCTGGTAGAGCGCTGCTTTCGGGAGGCAGAGGTCGCAGGTTCGACTCCTGTCGCTCCGACCATTTAAAATCCCGGCATTTCAAGTACATACGGCCCTCCCGGCAACGGGCGGGCCGTTGTCGTTTTGGGCGCGGTTTCAGGCGCCTGACATCCCGGCGCGCCGCTATCGGCACACCCCGTCCTTACGCGCGCCGGATCAGCGGGAGCTTGGACCGTCTCTCTTCCCGCGATCCTGGAGCCGCGCGCGAATCGGGGACCGCCGACCGCGCGGTGTTACCCGGCACAAACTTTCCCCCGCAGGCTCCGCCATGCCATGCTGCCGCGTCTTTTTATCCCGCCACCGCTAGCAAGAAGAGGACGCAGCCGCATGGGACATATCTCTGAACGCAAAAAGGCTTCCGATTTTCCGCAGGAACTTCTGAACCTCCTGGACGGTTATGTGCACGGCCGCCTGAGCCGGCGCGACTTCATCGACCACGCGCAGAAGTTCACGGTTGCCGGCGCCACGGGCGCGGCCCTCGTGGAGATGCTGCGGCCGAACTTTGCCTGGGCGGTCCAGGTTCAACCCGACGACAAACGCATCAAGAGCGAGCGCGTGGAAATCGCCTCGCCGCAGGGCAATGGTTCGATCAAGGGTTACCTGGTGAAGCCCGCCGCCATGAAGGGCAAGCTGCCGGTGGTGATCGTCGTTCACGAAAACCGCGGCCTCAATCCCTATATCGAGGACGTCACCCGCCGTTTGGCCGCCGCCAACTTCATCGCCCTGGCCCCGGATGGCCTGTCGTCGATGGGCGGCTACCCCGGCGATGAAGAAACCGGCGTCGCGATGTTCCAGAAAATCGACCGCGCGAAGTTGACGGAAGACTTCGTCGCCTCGGCGGCGTGGCTCAAGAAGCACCCCGACAGCAACGGCAAGCTGGGCGGCGTGGGTTTCTGTTTCGGCGGCGGTGTGGTGAATACGCTCGCCGTCCGCCTCGGCGCGGATTTCAACGCAGGCGTTCCATTCTATGGCGCGCAGCCCAAGCCGGAAGACGTGCCGAAGATCAAGGCGCCCATCAATGCGCAATACGGGGCCCTTGACGAGCGCATCAATGCGGGATGGCCTGCGTATGAGGCCGCGCTGAAGGCCGCGAATATCCCGTATGAAGGGCATATCTACGCCAACGCCAACCACGGCTTCCACAACGATACAACACCGCGTTACGACGAGAAGGCGGCGAAGGAAGCGTGGGATCGCACGCTCGGTTGGTTCGAAAAGTACTTACGCGCTTAGGTAAGACGGGGCCGCGGCATGCCGCGGCCCCTGCTGCGCGAGACGGGCGGGAGGCGGCCCTATGTTCAAGACCCTTTTTATCGCGGGATTTGTCTGCGGCGTGTGCAACCCGGCCCACGCGCAAACTTCTTTTCCCGTGAAGGTCATCCCCGGCGCGGTTCCCGCCGATCGCTCACCCGACGGCAATACCGTGATCTTCGAAGATCCCGACGGCCTGATCGTCGTGGATACGGGCCGGCATTTCGCACACCAGGCGGCGATCATCGCCTACAGCGACGCACGCAAGAAGCCGATCACGGCGATCGTCAATACGCACTGGCATCTCGATCACAGCGGCGGCAATCAGGAACTGCGCGTCCTGTTTCCGAACGCGAAGCTCTATACAAGTCACGCGGTGAACGGCGCGCTCGACGGCTTTCTGGCCAAGGAACTGGAACGGAGCCGCGCCATGGCGGCCGATCCCAAGGTGAACGAATACGAAAAGTCCGAGATCCGTCTGGGTATTTCGGCGTTGGAGGATCGCAAGGACTTGATTCCGGACGTGCCGGTGACGGGCGACATGGCACTCGGCCGCCTGGCGTTGCATCTTGCGCCATTCGCGGCCACCGAAGGCGATACCTGGCTTTACGATCCGCAAAGCCGCACCGTGGTGGCGGGCGACCTGATCGTCGCGCCGGTCCCCTTCTTCGATACCGCTTGCGGCGCGGGCTGGCGCGCCGCCCTGGATAAAGTGGCCGCCCAAAGTTTCGATCGGATCATCCCCGGCCATGGACCGAGCCTCACGCGCGGCGCATTCGAAGATTACCGGAAAGCGTTCGGCCGACTCCTCGATTGCGCGGCGAGCCCCGCGGCCGCGGCATCCTGCGCGGAAGGATGGCGGAAAGACGCCGCACAATTCATGACGAGCGATGCCGAACGCGCCTACGCCGATAGAGCCATCGTCTATTATCTCGATAATATTCTGCGCGTGCCGGCAAAACAGGCGGAGCTTTGTGGAGCCCAAAAAGAATGATGCGCCGGACCCTCATAGCAACCACATTCTTATGCGCGATCCTGAACGCACCCGCTTATGCCTGGGACGCCGCGGGGCATCGCATGGCCTGCGTGAAGGCTTGGCGCGAAATGACCGATCCCGCGCGCGCCGCCGTTTCCGACCTCCTTTCCGTCAAGACGCCCGAAGAATTCGCGAATACCTGCACATGGGCGGACGATGTCGCCACCAAGCGGCCGGAAACCGCAGGCTGGCATTTCATCAACGTACCAAAGACAGCACGCACGATCGATCTCGCGCGGGACTGCAAACCGCCCACGAGCTGCGTCGTCACACAAATAGAACGGCAGGCGGAGATCGTCGGCAGCGAAGCGCCAAAGGCCGCGCGCGCCGAGGCGCTGCGATTCCTCACGCACCTCATGGCCGATCTCCATCAACCCCTTGATGTTGCCTTCGCTGAAGACCACGGCGGCCGGGACATCAAAGTCACCTTTCTAGGCAAACCGGCCGATATGCATGCCGTGTGGGATTCGTTGATCCTCACGGCGCCCAATCCACCCAGTCGCGGGTACACGCCTTTCCTGCAAGATATGGCCGACCGTCACAATCGCGAGCGTTGGAACGTCGGCACAGCAAAAGATTGGGCGGAAGAAACATTATGGATTATGCGCGCGCCGCCGACCGGGTATGTCGGCAACCCCGGCGGGCTCGTCTTCGACGATATCTATGTCGAACAGAATTATCTCGTGGCCACCGATCAGATCGACAAATCCGGCGTGCGCTTGGCGTTCGTGCTGAACGGCATTTTCAAGTAGGCGTCACTTCGTCGCGATGGCGGCGGCGGCGGCCTTCGCCAGGTCCAGCTTTTCCCAGGGGCCGGAGAAAACCTGGCCACCCGCGACAAACGCCGGCGGGCTTGCGATCTGATGCGCTTCGGCGAACGCCGCGTTGGCGCGCACTTCGTCGGCAATGGCCGGGTCCTGGAAGTCCTTTTGAAAGCGCGCCCAATCGAGACCGATGAGCGGCGCGCTGTCGCGCAGCCCGTAATAGGTGTTCGCTTGCGGCGCCGAGATGGCCGCTTCGTGGAACGCCGCGAACTTGCCCTGGCGCGCGGCGGCGTAGGCGGCCTTGGCCAGGAATTCGGAAAGCGGCCCCACACCGGCGACGGGTTTCACAACGATTTTGTTGTTTGGATTCGCGCGCCCCAAAGCGACCAGCCGGTCGTGCACCGGTTTACCCGCGATATTTTCGTAGTTGATGACGGCAACCAACGTCGAGGCGCCCATTGGATTGGCGGCGACAAGCTCCGTCGTTTGCGCCGCGGCCGGCAGGACAAACGCGGCGAAAATGAAAACGATGCTGGAAACAAGCGCCGCACGCGGCATAGGTGCGCCCTCCCATATCAGGATCGATCACAGGTGGAAATTTTAGGACAGAAATTCTAAGGCGCAACGGGGGGCGCTGACAGCCGGGAGTCACGGATGCGTGAATAGGACCATCACGTCCGCGCAAAACCTTGATCGCCGTAACGAAAACCGCGCCACGGGCGTTGTCGCGGCAGGTTATTCGTCACGGCGTTCATCATGCGCCACGGCGCGAAACGCGTCCTTTTCATTGCCGCCGCCGCATGCGCACAGTTTGCATTTCCACAGAGCGCCTTCACGGCGAGGCCAGAAAGCGCCGGTGGAATTGGAATCTCTCTTCTGAATTCTCAAACACTTAGCTGGCGGCTTCCGGGCGGATATACCGGCGTCCGCGCCGCATCGGAACATTACAGGGATGAACGAAAAACGGGTGGCCGCGCGGCCACCCGTTTTCATTATACGCGCGGCGCAACTCTTAAGGCCGACGCGGGTTATTCGGACGCGAGTCAAAGCGGTTCGGGATACCATCTCCATCACGATCACGATCGAACCGGTTCGGAATGCCATCCCAATCACGGTCGCGCGCGCCATAACCATAACCACGCGGCCCATAGTAACCATCGTCATACGACGATACGCCGACACCGAACGACGTATAGGAACCGCCGTCCGCACACGCGCCGAGGCCAAGCGTGGAAACCGCGAGGGTCGCACCGATGAGCGCTTTCACGAATGTCTTCATCTGAACCTCCTATCCGAAGATAGGGATTCAACGCGCTTACAACGGCTCCAATGAGGCCGAACTATGGCGCTTATTTGGCCTGCGGTGCGTTTCCGATGCGTCTGAACGCGCGGGGCACGTAGATCACTTGAGATCCACGAGGCGTTTTATTGCGCTCAACAATTGCTCCGCGGCGACCGGTTTGCGAAACACGTCCAACGCTCCGAGTTCACGCGCCTTGTCGAGATAGCTGTACTGGCTTGTACTGCTCCCACCGGTCATGGCGATGACGGGAACCCGCGGCGCTTTCGCTTGGATCGCACTAATCACCGCAAGCCCGTTCATCTTGGGAAGAATAATATCGGTGATGACAACGTCGGGGCGATCGGCCTCGAAGGCCTCGAGTCCCTTCTCGCCGTCCATGACGACGGTCACCGTGTGACCGGCGCTCGTCATGACGGTTTCCAAAATCTTCGCCGTGAAAGCCTGATCTTCGATCAGCAGGATTTTAGCCATGCGTCCCTCTTTCGGCGCCATATTAGGCTTCGAGCCCTACCCGTTTAAAGTGCGAACTAATGTATTTTCGCGCTTATCCCGAGGGTCTTTGATTGCACATCGGTGAGGTGATTGTCGCCAAAACGCCGGCATACGATTCTGACGGCGCGCCGCGCGGCCGTCGCGTCAAGGTGGCGCTTCGCTGACTTCTTGTTCATCTGGCGCGTCCGCCACGAACAAGTTTCCTTCGCCGCCGTTCGACCTTCAGACCTATCGAAAAAGGATGAGATGTTTCAAGTGTGACAGCTTGGTCATTCTGCGACCATGGAACCGCAAGGTTCCGGTGCCTAAGTTTCAGATGTGAGCCGCAGCGCCCGTCAGCGCCGCTCGCATCTCGCGAAGCCCGTCCCCTTCGGGATTCGCATAAGAGCGGCTCCGCCCGGATTTGGGTCGGAGCCGCTGCTTCTTGGACGCCATGTCAGCGACGGGCGTTATCTCAGCGCATGCGCAGAATGACGACTTCGTCGCTGGCCGGGTTGGTGCTATCGCGCAGCTTCTGCACCTGCGCTGGCGTGACCCCACCCGCGGAATGCCCCCAGCCTTTGCGCATGAAGCTGATGATCTCGGCGATTTCCTGATCGTTCAGGAGCACACGGAACTGCGGCATCCGATAGGCGTCCGGCATACCCTGCACCACGATTCGCGCGGAGCCGTTCAATGTCACGTTGATGAGGGAGATCGGGTTGGCGTCGAGAATGGTGGGATTGCCCGCGATCGGCGGCAGGTAAGGCGCGTGACCGCGACCGTCGTGGCCATGGCACGCCGCACAGTGCTGCACGTAAAGACGTTCGCCCGAGGTCTCGAAGTTGCCGCTCCGCAGAGCGTCGGTCGTCTTCTGGTCGTATGTATACGAGACATTCGCGCTGCCGACCGGCGTGAGGGACTTCAAGTAGACGGCCATCGCCGCAACGTCGTCGTCCGTCATGTGCTGAGTCGAATTGTTGATCACCTCGATCATCGTCCCGAAAGCGGATGAGAACGCGTTGTGACCGGTCTTGAGGAATTCAGCGGTATCGCTTTCCGACCAGCGTCCGAGACCCGCAAGCGGATCGCCGCGTAGGTTCGAGGCATGCCAATTGTCCAACTCGGCACCCGAGAGAAATCCGCCATCGCCGGCCGCATAACCCTTTTCCTGGAAGAATAGACCGCGCGGACTATGGCACGCGCCGCAATGCCCCAGCCCTTCGACCAGGTAGGCGCCCCGATTCCACTTCGCGTCCTTGCTTGAATCCGGTGTGTAGCCCGCGTCCGGCAGGAATAAGGCGTTCCAGATCTTCAACGGCCAGCGGATGTTGAGCGGCGATTTGATTTCACTCGGCTTATTGGCCACGTTCGCCGCCGGCACCGCTTCCATGAAGAAGGCATAGAGCGCGCGCAAATCCTCATCGCTCGTCTTCGCGTAGGACGGATAGGGCATGGCCGGATAGAGCATGTGGCCGTCCTTGGCCACGCCACGGCGCATCGCGCCTTCGAAATCCTCGAAGGTGTAATCGCCGATGCCATGCTCTTTATCCGGCGTGATGTTGGTCGTGTAGATGGCGCCGAGGAACGGCACGGCCATCTTAAGTCCGCCGGCAAAGGGCTCCCCGTCCGGCGTCGAATGGCAGCTCACGCAATTTCCCGCGCGAGCAAGATATTCGCCTTTGGCGATGAGTTCGGGAGGAGAAGCGGCATGAGCCGCGCTCACCGCAAACAATGCAAGCCCCGCTGCAAACGTGAAGCGAACCAAACGCATCGCGTTCCCCCTGTCTCTTAAATCACCAAAAATATGTACCGCGTTCGGCAGGGGTTCGTAAATAACGGTAACTCTTAAGAAAATCGTCCGTCCCCATGGACCGGCCCGTTGACCGGGCGGTCCGAAGCTCTAGTCTAGGTCTTGTAACAGAGGCGCGGGGGCCCAGCAGGGCTTTAGGGGACGATTTATGACAACCTATGATTACGATCTGTTGGTGATCGGCTCGGGTCCGGCAGGACAGCGGGCGGCCATCCAGGCCTCGAAAATCGGCCGCCGGGTGATGCTGGTGGAAAAGAAGGCCGTGGTGGGCGGGATCTGCATCAACACCGGCACCATCCCCTCCAAGACCTTGCGCGAAGCCGTCATGCACCTGTCGGGATACCGGGAGCGCGGCATTTACGGGTCGTCCTATACGGTCAAACAGCACATCACGATGCAGGACCTGCATTTCCGCACCGACCATGTCATCCGGCACGAAGTCGACGTAACGCGCCACCAGCTCCAGCGCAACCGCATCACCATGGCGACCGCCAACGCAAAATTCGTCGATGCGCATACAATCGCGCTTGAAGACGTCGATGGCCGCGGTCAGCGAAACGTGACCGCGGAGAAGATCGTGATCGCCACCGGCACGCACGCCACGCGCGACAAAAACATCCCATTCGACGGCCGGCGGATCTTCATCAGCGACGACGTACTGACCCTTGATAAGCTACCGCACTCGCTAGCGGTCATCGGCGCGGGCGTCATCGGCATCGAATACGCCACGATTTTCTCCGCCCTCGGCGTCCGTGTGACGTTGGTGGACAAACGCGACCGCCTGTTGCCATTCATCGACCGGGAGATCACCGACAGCCTCGCGTACCACATGCATCAGAACCGCGTGACACTCCGCCTCGGCGAAGAAGTAAAGATGCTGGAGCCGACGTCGGACGACAAAGGCGAGCGCGTAAAAATCACGCTGGCCAGCGGCAAGCAGATCGTCGCGGAGAAGGCGCTGTATTCCATCGGCCGCACCGGCGCGACGGAGACATTGAACCTCGCCGCGGCGGGCGTTCCGACCGACGATCGCGGGCGCCTCAAGGTCAACGACAAGTATCAGACGGCGGTTCCTCACATCTATGCGGTCGGCGACGTGATCGGCTTTCCGAGCCTGGCCTCGACGTCGATGGAACAGGGCCGTCTCGCGGCGTGCCACGCCTTCGGCGAAAAGCAGGAAAGCACGCCGTCGCTTTTCCCGTACGGCATCTACACAATTCCGGAAATCTCGACGGTCGGGAAAAACGAAGAAGAACTGACTCAGGAAGGCATCCCCTACGAGATCGGCAAGGCGCGTTACAAGGAAATCGCACGCGGCCAGATCATCGGCGACAACACCGGTCTCTTGAAGTTGATCTTCAACCTGGAGACCCGCGAACTGCTCGGGGTTCACATCATCGGCGAAGGCGCGAGCGAGCTGATCCACATCGGCCAAGCCGTGCTGGCCCACAAGGGCACGATCGACTACTTCGTCGATACCGTTTTCAATTATCCGACATTGGCGGAGTGTTATAAGACCGCCGCCTTCGACGGAATCAACCGGCTGGGATAGGCCTACTTCGCGGCCGGCGTCGCCATCGGTTTTCCTTTCTCGACCACCCAGGTCACCGCCGCCTTTGCCGCACCGGCGCTGGCGGCTTTCGCGTCATGGATCTTCCCGGCCGGTATGACGAGAGAATCGCCCGCCTTCAAATGTCGCGGCGCTTCACCGTCGATCAGGACGTCCATCTCACCTTCGATCATGACGATCATCTCCACGCCGAAATGAGAGTGCCGTCCGGTCGCACCGCCCCGCGGCACTTCGACCGTTCCGATCACCGTCTCGTGCGCCGCATCCGTCGGCACGTCGACCCGCTGCAGAATGGTCCGTTTGAGGTCTTGAGCCATCGCGGACGACGCCGCCATCGCGAATGCGAGCACGAGAATAGAAAAACGCATGAAGAGCCCTCCCCCGGCACGACCGCATTCTAACCTTTTACAGATAAGGCGCGAAGAGTCGGGCGAAATTGTTGCGCAGGCGCCTTGGCACCGGAAGCGCTACGACATCGGCAACCGTGACCGCCTTGGCGATCTTTTTGATGCTGTCGAAGTGCGTCTCGAGATCCTGACCAAGGTTCCCGTCATAACACTCGAGATTGGCTTCGAAATTGAGGCGCAAACTGCGCTGATCCCAGTTGGACGACCCGACGAGCGTCCACACGCCGTCTACGATCATCAGCTTGGTGTGATCGAAGGGCGGCGGAGACCGGTAGATCTGCACACCGTGTTCCAACAGGTACTGGAACTTCGCTTCCATCGCCCAATCGACAAGCGCGATATCGGTCCGTGAAGGCACAACAACCTGGACGCTAACCCCACGCATGGCGCAAACACCCAGCGCGTTCGTAAGAACCTCGTTCGGCAGGAAGTAAGGGGTCAGCACATGCACGCTCTTCTGCGCGACCGCCAGGGCGCCCAGAATGACCCACTGCGTACGCTGCGCGGAATTATCCGGCCCATCGGGAATCGCGCGGGCGTAAACGGGATCTTCCATTTTTTCCTGCGGACATTCGATCAGGGGCAGCTCGACCGCTTCATCGGTCGCGAACTTCCAATCTTCCTCGAACATCGCATTGAGCTGAGCGATCACCGGGCCGCTCACACGGAAATGCAGGTCGTGTATCTCCTCGTTTTTCTGCGCCGCATAACTGAGGCAGATATTCATGCCGCCAATGTAACCAAGGCGGCCATCGACAACCATGATCTTGCGGTGATTCCGCAAATTGATGAAAGGCAGGAATTTAAGGTTCTGCGGGATGAACCGCGCGGTCGCGATCCCCACCGCCGAAAGCAGTTTGTCGACCGGCTTGGTCCACTTGCCGCTGCCGATCTCATCGAGCAGCACGCGGACTTTCACACCGCGATGGTGCGCCGCGGTTAGCGCTTCGATGAATTTGAGCCCCACCTCATCGCAATCGAAAATATAAACGGACAGCGCGATACTGTGTTTGGCCTCGGCGATCGCCGCCAGCATATTCGGGTAGGCGCCCTCGGCGTTCACGAGAGGCACGACATGGTTCCCGCCGAGGAACGGCATGTTGTGTACGGACCGGGCGAATTGAAACAGTTGGCGCTGCTGAGGCGTTGGCAGCCCTTTGAAGGGCATATCGTGCGTGGCGAGGTTCGGCGGCGTGTCGACGCGGCGGCGTCCGCGATAACGGCGGGCACGCCGCGACACACGGTTGATCCCGAAAATCCAATAAATGAAGGTCCCGAAGAACGGCGACACCAGCACAAGGCCGATCCAGCCGATCGCGGGCGTTTCAGCCTTGGTCAAAATGATATGCACACACGCCGCCACCGCGATGGCGAAGTGCAAGGCCACCAATAAAGGTAAAAAATCTGCCATCAGCTATCGAGGATATCGCGGACCGTGCTACCGAGCTGCTGGAGGGTATACGGTTTTCCGATCAAACGCACGCCGGGGGCGAGCGTTCCGTTATGGACCATGGCATTGCGCGTATATCCGGTGGTGAACAGCACCTTGAGACTGGGCCACCGGCGTTGCGCTTCATCGGCGAGCTCACGCCCGTTCACGTTCGGCATGACAACGTCGGTGAAAAGCAACACGACCGCCGGATGTTCCTCGAGCAGTTTCAAGGCCTGCACGGCATTGTCGGCCTGGAGCACAGCATAGCCGAGCTCGCTCAAGCCTTCGACCGCCAGCTTCCGCACCGCTTCGTCATCTTCAACCACCAGAACGGTTTCACCCGGGACGGCGCGCACGGGCGCCGTGTCGACCTTCTTAACGGTATCGATGTCGTCCGCCCCTTCATAACGGGACAGGTAAATCTTGAAGGTCGTGCCCTGCCCGACCTCCGAATAAATCTTGATGTGACCGCCCGACTGTTTGACGAACCCATAAACCTGGCTGAGCCCGAGACCGGTCCCCTTCCCCGGTTCTTTGGTCGTGAAGAACGGGTCGAAAGCGCGACTGATGACCTCGGGCGGCATACCGGCGCCCGTATCCGTGACCGAAATCATGACGTACTGACCTGCCGCCGCGCCATCGCCGTGTTCCGCGACATAGGCGTCGTCCAAGTGCGCGTTCGCGGTTTCAAGCGTCAACTTTCCGCCTTGCGGCATAGCGTCGCGGGCATTTACGACAAGATTAAGAATGGCGGTCTCAAGCTGATGCGCGTCCGCATGGGTGCGCCACAGCCCGCCCGCGAGCACAACCTCGGTCTGGATGACCTCGCCCAACGTGCGGCGCAGAAGGTCAGACATCCCCGAGACCAGCTTGTTGGCATCGAGAGGACGCGGCTCCAGCACCTGCTTGCGCGCGAATGCGAGCATGCGTTGAGTCAGGGCGCCGCCGCGCTGTGCGCCTTCGATCGCCGCCTGCATGAACGGCTGGATGTTGAAATCGCCGCGATCGATCCGCCGCTGCATGATATTGAGCGCCCCCATGATCACGGCGAGCATATTGTTGAAGTCGTGCGCGATACCGCCGGTGAGCTGGCCGATCGCCTCCATCTTCTGGACCTGGCGGAGTTGCTCTTCGGCCTTCTCGCGCCGGAGCATCTCGGCGCTGAGCTTGTTGTTGGCCGCGCGTAGGTCGGCCTCAACTTCCTCGAGATATTCGCGCCGGCGCGCAACCGCGGCCAGGCTCAAGACGGCCACGGTCATCACCAGGAAGAGCGTGCCGTAGGCAAGAAGCTGGAGTACACCCGCCGTGAGGTTGGCCTTGGCCCGGCGCGCGACCAGCAGCCGATCCTCCTCGGCCGTCATCGCATCGACGATCGTGCGGGCGCCTTGAATAAGGTCCACACCCGTGCGCCGGCGCATCTCCTCGACGATACCGGCCTGGTCGCCGGCGCGGGCGGCGCGGACGAGAGCCTCCATCTGGACGAGGTGCGTATCGACATTCACCCGGAGCGACGTCAGCGATTCCGACTGGACGGCGTTGTCCGAGAGGAGATCCGTGAGCGCATCGAGTTCAGGTTTCAGGCGCCGCTCGGCCTCGGTGAGGGACGAGAGGTAGAATTCATCCTGGGTCAGGATGAACCCCCGGACCCCCGCTTCGGCCTCCTGCAAGAGGGAGTAGACCAACGTCAGGCGACCCTTTACGTCGGTCGTGTGGCGGACACGGTCCTGGAGCCCCTGGAACTGTTGCGCAACCAGAGCGAGGATGACAACAACCGCAACCAGGACAACGGCGGGAACAAGGATCGGCTGCGCCCACTTTTTCAGAAAACGGCTCTCTGGCACCCTGTCTCCTCGTATATTCGGGCGCGAACTGTAACGGGGAAAGCAAGGCAAACCAACCCCGGACACGCCCCGCACGGAGCGCGGGAAAAGCATCCTAACCCTCGGATGAAACGTTAGAATTTGGTAGCAGAAAAAGCCTCTGGATCACTTTACAAACGTGCCGCCGCACCGCAACTAAGAGTAGGCTCGAAAAAATACGACGGGAGACATGGCTAAAAACCCCTATGAGGTGCTCGGCGTCGCATCCAGCGCTGGCGACGACGAAATTCAGAAGGCTTTCCGCCGGCTGGCCAAGAAGTCGCACCCGGATCTGCATCCGGGAGACAAGAAGGCCGAGGACCGGTTTAAGGAGCTGAACGCCGCCTACGACATCCTGGGCGACGCCGCCAAGCGCGCGCGTTTCGACCGCGGCGAAATCGATGCGAGTGGCAACGAGATCCGCCAAAACCCCTTCGCGCGCGGTGCGCGGCATGGCGCGGCCGGCGGGGCCGGCGGCGGGCAGCATTTCTCCTTCGAAGATCTGGATCTGGGCGACCTGTTCGGCGGCATGTTCCGCGGTGGTCAGGGCGGCCCGCGCGGCGGCGACCCTTTCGGCGGCGGAGGCGGCCGGCCGGGACGCGGCGAAGATCAGCGCTTCATGCTTGAGGTCGACTTCGAGGAAGCCGCGGTCGGCGCCACAAAACGCCTCACGCTGCCGAACGGCAAATCCCTGGACGTCAATATTCCGCCCGGCATCAACGAAGGCCAAACCATACGCCTGAAGGGCCAAGGCGCGCCGGGTCACGGCGGCCCGGCCGGCGACGCCCTGATCGAGGTGAAGGTACGCCCGCATCCGGCCTTCAGGCGCGAAGGACGCGACATCTACGCCGAAGTTCCGATCTCATTGGGTGAGGCGGTCGCGGGCGGCAAGGTGGAGGTCCCGACGGTCCACGGGCCCGTGGCCATGACGGTTCCCAAGTGGACCAATGGAGGGGCACGCATGCGCCTTAAGGGTAAAGGCGTTCCCGCCACCAAGAGCGAACCGGCCGGCGACCAATATGTGGTGTTCGAGATCGTGCTTCCCAAAACACCGGATAAAGACCTGGAAGAATTTGTGAAGAACTGGGCAGAACGAAAACCTTATAATCCACGCAAGTAAAACGATCTTCGGGGGCGAGCATGCAAAGGTTGTGGGGGGCGATCGGCATTGCCGCCGGAGCGCTCGCATGCGGTTCCGCCGCCGCGCAAGATCCTACCCGCGCGGGCGGGGTGACGGCCATTCACGGCGGCGCCACCGCCGTACGCGATACGACGCAAGACGAACTGGCCCTTAACGATCCCATTTTTCGAAACGATATCCTTGAAACGGGGCCCGACGGCAAGCTGCGGGTCACGTTCGCCGACAACACACAACTCACGCTGGGCCCGGATGCCGACGTGGTCATCGACGACTTCGTTTACGCGCCCGAAAAAAAGACCGGCAAAGCCGCGCTGCGCATCGCCACCGGCACCGCACGCGTGATCGCCGGCGCGATTGAAGATAACAGCGGCAGCGAAGCCTTTTCGATACAGACACCCGTGGCGACCATCGGCATTCGCGGGACCGATTTTTTCGTCGAACTCGACGGCGATCATCTACAGGTCGCGTTGTTCTCCGGCTATGAGGTGAGTGTCACCAATACCGCCGGCACCACCGTATTGCGCCCCGGGGAAGGCACCGACGTGTGGGGCGCCGCAGCGCCGACCCCTGGAATCCCGTGGGGACCGGACCGTGTGAATCGCGCCCTCGCCATGGTCTCGCCGATCCCCGACAGCGCGCGTTCCCTGACCTATGCGCGCCCACCGGCAGAGGAAGACTCGTTGATGGCGGCCCTTACGCGCGGCGACGTCATCATCGACGCGCGGCTACGCTATGAGCACGTCACGCAGGACAATGCCCCCTTGGCCGCTTCCGCCGCCACGGCGCGCCTTCGGGTCGGTTACGAGACGGCCGCGTTCCGGGGCGTCTTCGCGGGGATCGAAGGCGAAATCACACGCGAGCTGTCGGGCAAGCGCAGCGACGGCGCCACCGTATTAAGCGGGCGCCCCGTCATTCCCGATCCCGACAGCGAAACGCTGAACCAGCTTTACGCCGGATGGTCCATGGCCGGTGACGACGGCATGACGGCCGCACGCGCCGTGCTCGGCCGCCAGCGTCTGATTTACGACAACGAGCGGTGGATCGGCGCGGGCGCCTTCCGCCAGAACGATCAGACGTTCGATGCGGTGACCGTCGAAGGCCGGCCGATGCCGCATATGGCCGTACGGTATGCGTATATCGACGGCGTCAACCGTGTACTCGGCAATAGCACCCCCAATGGCCATTGGCGTAGCGACAGCCATGCGCTCGCCGTCACCACCGATCTTGTGCCTTATGGCTTGCTGACCGGTTATGCCTACTTGATCGACTTGCAATCGGCGCCGCAATTCTCATCGGCGACTTACGGCGTGCGGTACGACACCATGGCCACCGGCGGCGAAGCGATGTTCGGGTTGGAAGCGGAACTCGCGCGTCAAACCGATTACCGTCATAACACCGCGAACTTCGCACTGACTTACGCGCTGTTGCGGCCCTCGATCCACTATCAAGACACCACTTTATTCGCCGGCGTCGAATTCCTGGAAGGCAACGGTGTGAACAGCCTGCAGACGCCGCTCGCCACCCTGCACCGGCACAACGGCTGGGCGGACGTCGTGAACATCACCCCCGCCGACGGACTGCGCGATGTCCACCTGCGCTATTTGCAGGAACTGCCGGATTTCGGTCCGATCAAAACGCCGCGCATCGACTTGCGCCTGCATCACTTCACCAGCGATAGCGGGCGCGTCACCTATGGGACCGAGTTCGATGCCGACATCAACGTCAGTCTGAGGGGCTACGCCACGGTGGGCGTGCGCTGGGCCCGCTACGAAGCACGCAGCTTCGCCAGCGATACCGAGAAGCTGTGGCTCTACGTCGAGACGCGCTTCTAACTACCTACCAGAACAAGACGACGAGACCGTCCTGTCCGTTTATGAACAGGCCGCCGCCATCGGCATCGCCGCCGTATCCAAAATGCGGATTGAGTGTTGGACCGCCGCTCACCGAAAAATAAGGATCGGTACAGGCGCTCCCCACGACGCTGATCGCTGGAATACACCCTGGGATACGCCCACGCGTTGTGCTGGCATCCAATTCGCTATTCAGCATACTGGCGGCCGTGGCACCACCGCTGGCGCCGTCCGCGGTATTGCTGGCACGCGTACCACGCGTGCCCTGGAGACGCGGCGTACCCTGGTCTGCGAACGATGTCACACCATTCCCGGACGTTGTACCGCCCGTGCCGCCCGTGCCCGCGGTTATAGCGAGATTGCCGCCGTTGTTGAGGAAAAGGCCGCCCGCGAAGCCGCCCCCGCCGCCATCCCAGATCGTGGATCCTGAGCCATCGGTGTCGCTACCGCCGCCCGGCCCCCAGACCTTGCCGTAGAAGGTGACTAAGCCTCCCAAATTCTCGCCTGTGATCGTGCCGGTCTCCGCATCCCGGAAATCGCAGCGATAGGGGCCGACGCGATTACCGTTCACGGAAACATCGCCGGGGCCACATATGTCGGTCGAAATCGTACGGAAATCCAGCAAGCGAGTTACCACATACCTTGCGCCGCCCGCCAACGTACCGTCCGCGTCCGTACTTCCGGACATATTCGGGGCTCTGTCGACCGCGGTGCTTGTGAAGCCACCGGACTCTAGGTCGAATCGCCAGTTCACAATGAGATTGGTAAGCGCGCTCGCGGTGTTAACAAGCGGCAGACGATGATTATACCACTGGAGAACTTGGAAAGAGGACCTCGCGATGTCCCAAACACGCACGTCAGACGCCGCGCCGTCATAGATATTCTGGTAACTACCGCCGCTGGCTGAAGTCCATGTCGCGCCGACGGCAAATCGCGCATTCGGCGCGCGGATCGTCGCGCCCGCAAGCACATTCGAAAGGCGCGCGGCGGCTTTACTATTTTTATAGAGAACGACATTGCCCGCATCATACGTCACCGCCAGGTGCGTCCATTGGCCGGCGGTGAGCGACACGCCTAGCGCCTCCGTATCGATTGTGGTGGTGCCGCTACCAACAGACAGCGAAAGAGCGCCCCCCTCAGTCATGAACAAACGGAAAGAGCTATTCGCAAGATTGTTGGCGTTCCACTGCGAGATCAGGGTCGCTTCTTGGCTGGTCCCGGGCAGTGCGCGCGGCTTAAACCAACCCTCGATCGTGAATGCCCCCGACGACGTACCATTGTCACCGTTGTTGTTTGTATGGGCATAGCCAGCCCCATAAGTGTCCATCGCCAACATCGGTATCCCAACCATCACGTTGTCGATGTAGCTCACCGTGTTCGCACCGTTCACGAGATAGACGCGCTGAGTCCCGGCATTGTCGACGTCGCCGGTATCCACGTACGCGTAGGCGCGATTGGTTGCATCATCGGACTGCTCGATCTTCATCCAGACGCTATTGCCATTGTCGTAGACTTCGATGAGGTACTTACGCGCACTACGAAGCTGGAAAGCGGGAGTGCCCAGAGCCTTGGTCGGCGTCAGGCTCACGCCGTTATTCAAAATATCGAGGTCGCCCGGCTCACCGCCGGCATCAATATTGCCGCTGACGCGAAAGGTGATGCCTTGAGCCAGAATATCCCCAGTCGGCGTGCCGCTGGCACGCGTGATGATCGAGAATCCGGCGGTTGTCGCACCAGCACTGTTCGGGTCCGGCGTCCATTCCGTGGCTATGTACAGTGGCTTTTCGCTTGCATCGAATCGGAAACTCGCCGCCGAGACGAAATAGGACGATGTTGTGGTCAAGCTTGCAACCGCATTGCCGGCAGAGTCCGTTGTCGCCGTTGGGGCG
>Ga0102832_1000925_pt1 | contig 29516 bp, 31 predicted proteins | sample EBPBio282013_DNA_FD_88942 | JGI IMG/M metagenome (GOLD analysis project Ga0102832, IMG submission 88942) | Wastewater treatment Type I Accumulibacter community from EBPR Bioreactor in Madison, WI, USA - Reactor 2_5/28/2013_ DNA (Illumina Assembly) | ecosystem: Engineered > Bioreactor > EBPR >... | reverse complement strand
CCTCGGCCTGCAGGTGTATGAATACCACCACGCCGCGTTCAAGCTGACGGACGGCATCTATCCGTCGGCCTTCTATCTCGCCACGGGCTTCCACGGCTTCCACGTCTTCGTCGGCACCGTGTTCCTGCTCGTCTGCGGCGTCCGCGCCGCGAAGAACCAGTTCTCGCCGCACAAGCACATCGGGTTCCAGGCCGCGGCCTGGTACTGGCACTTCGTCGACGTGGTGTGGCTGTTCCTGTTCGTGTGGGTCTACTGGCTCCTCGGCGCCCCGGTCCGCACGTTTGGCGGTTAAGGGAGCGGGCGGTTAACCGCTCCGAAAGCCTCGAAAAAGAAAACGCCGCTCCCCAGGGAGCGGCGTTTTTGTTTCGCGCGCGCCTTCCCGGCTACGGCGCGCCATCTTCCAGGGTGTCCCAGGCCGCGCCCCCGGCGCCCAAGGACCTGCCCTTCTCGAACAAAGCCGTCATGCGCTGCTGATTGAAGTCCAGCGGCGACGGATTCATGCCCGGCGGGACATAACTGACGCTCAGATCCAGGCCATTGCGTTTCGCGAAAGCGGCAACGGCCGTCAGTTCGGTCCGGGTGTTGGTTTTGCTGGCGACGTCGAAGCTGCGGCGCAGGATCGAGAGGGTCTCGTTCGGCGTCACGACAAAAGCCACGTCGAGGGCGCCGTTCACGAGGACATACAGACGGGCTTTCATCTCCCCCGTTTCCTGGTCCGTCCACAGAAGAAGAGAGTCGGGCACCGCGAAGAACGATGTGACGGCGCTGCCGTCCACATGCATTTCGGTGAAATGCCGCCCCTTTGCCTGCACGTCGATCATCACCGGGGGGAATATCCCAGGCACGCTGGCGGATGCGATCAGCACCCTGCGGAAGAGCTGCGTGGCCTGCGGCCCGCCGACGAGCGCGATCGCGCCCATGTCCCATAAGGTCAGAGTCTGCGTGTCGAGGTTAGTCGTGCCGACGAGAAGCCGCCGTCCGGCCCGATGCTCCTTGGCGACCGCGGCCACCACCCGGTCGTCGACGAGGTCCGTGACCAGCCGTTCAAGCGGGCCGCCGCTGAACAGACTCGGGCGGAAGAACGCGAGAAAACCCCGGAAATCGAGCAGATCCGCCGACTGGCCGCCGGTGTAGCCGGCCTTCAGCGCCTCATCATACGCGGGACCGAGAAACGCGAAGGGCGCGGCCAGCGCGCCCGTGCTGATACCCGTCACGACGTCGAACGTCGGCCGATCCCCATGCTGGCTCCAGCCATACAGGACGCCCGCGCCATACGCGCCGTTCGCCCCGCCCCCGGAGAGCGACAGGATCTCGAGCGGGCGTCCACGCTGGGCGCGTTCAGCGCGGAAGTAGTCGACCAGCTTCTCGGCCTCGGCCGGCTCGGCGATCGCAAGGCGCACATCCGCAAATCCCGGCGGTATCGCGGCGCGCTGCTCGGCGGCCGTGTAGGCAATCCGCGCCGGCGCGGCGCAGGCGCTTGTGAGTCCGAGCGTGAAAAGGACGGCGGCGAAGTGGCGTGAGCGTGGAGCGATGCGGCGCGGCATGTGACGAGAGTACCTGGAGGGCTGACGTGCGCGCGAGAATTTTGCGCGTGATCGCGGGGCCTTGCGCTCCTATAGTAACGCATGTCGTCCTCCAGCAAACCTCGCGCGCCGCTGTTCGTGGCCGGTTTTTTCTGCCGCTGTCCGCGCTGCGGCCGGGGCCGCCTGTTCGAGGGCTATCTCCACGTCCGCCCGAGCTGCGAGGTCTGCGGCCTCAGTTTCGCGGGCCATGACACAGCCGATGGGCCCGCCTTTTTCATCATGATGCCGCTCTGCATCATCACCGCCGTGGCGGCCCTGCTGTTCGACCGTTTCGCCGAACCGCCTATTTGGGCTCATTTCGTGATCTGGCCCGCCTTCATCAGCCTGGCGGCGGGACTGGCCCTGCGGCCCGTCAAAGCCACGATGATCGCCCTCCAATACCGGTTCCGGGACGTGGAGCACGAAATCACGGGCGTGGAATAATCCGGAGATCCGGTGTTAGGCTTGCCTCCTGTTCGTGGCTGGACACGGGGGTGAAGCGCCATGACTGGTACGTTGAGCCGTCGCAATGCGCTCATGGGCGGGGTTGCGCTCGCCGCCCTCGCGCGCGCCGGCGGGGCCCGCGCCGCAACCTCCCCTTATCGCCTGACCCTCTATCGCGATCCGCACTGCGCCTGTTGTCTTGACTGGGTCGCCGTGGTCGAAAAGATTTTCGTGGTCGAGATCATCACGTCGCGTCCGCTGGCCGAAGTGAACAAGCAGCTCGACATCCCTTACGACCTCTGGGCCTGCCATACGGGCGTCGTCGACAAATACATCATCGAAGGGCACGTTCCGCCCGCGGACATCGAGCGCCTCCTGCGCGAGCGTCCCGATAACGTGCGCGGCCTTTCGGTACCTGGCATGCCCATCGGCGCGCCGGGGATGGAATCGCCGGACGGCCGGGCCGATCCGTTCACGGTCCTCGCGTTTAGAACCGACGGCGAGCTGAGGACATGGTCCCGGCATAACGGGGCCTGACAAACAAAAAGGGCGGTCTTTCGACCGCCCTCCTTCGTTTCAAAACATCGCTCCCTAGCGGACGATATCCTCGTCCGGCGTCGAGGTGATCTTGTGGATCGACAGATCCGCGCCGTTGAACTCCTGTTCTTCCGACAAACGAATCCCGACGGTGGCCTTCAGCGTGCCGTACACGGCGAAGCCCGCCACGAGACCGATGAGCACGCCGGTCGCGGTCCCGACCAGCTGGCCCATGAAATTCACGCCGCCCATGCCGCCCAGGGCTTCCATGCCGAACACGCCACACAAAAGGCCGCCAAGCGTGCCGCACAAGCCATGCAGCGGCCACACGCCAAGGACGTCGTCGATCTTCAGCTTGTCCTGCATGAAGTTGAACGCGTACACGAACAGGGCGCCGGCGAGGCCGCCCGTCACAAGCGCGCCCACCGGATGCATCACGTCCGAGCCGGCGCACACCGCCACGAGGCCCGCCAACGCGCCGTTGTGAACGAAGCCCGGATCGTTGCGGCCGACGAGAAGCGCCGTGAGCGTGCCGCCGACCATGGCCATCAGCGAGTTCACCGCGACGAGCCCCGTCACGGCTTCAAGCCTCTGCGCGCTCATCACGTTGAAACCGAACCAGCCCACCGACAGGATCCATGCGCCGAGCGCGAGCCACACGATATTGGACGGCGGCATACCGATCGCGCGGCCGTCGGCGGTGAAGCGGCCCTTGCGGTTGCCGAGCATGATGACGGCGCCAAGCGCGATCCATCCGCCCATGGCGTGCACGACCACAGAGCCCGCGAAGTCGTGGAATTTCGCGCCGGTGAGGCTTTCCACCATGTCCTGGAAACCGTGGTTGTTATTCCACGCCATACCTTCGAAGAAAGGATAGATCAAACCGACGATCAGGAACGTCGCGATGAGCTGCGGATAGAATTTCGCGCGCTCGGCGATTCCGCCCGAGATGATCGCGGGCACGGCCGCGGCGAAGGTCAGCAGGAAGAAGTATTTGACGAGATCGTAGCCCTGGCCCTGATAGCCAGCGCCCGCGGCGCCCGAGATGACCGGCGCGCTGTCGAGGAAGCTCATTCCATAAGCGATCGAGAAGCCAACGAAGAAGTAGGCGATCGTCGAACCGGAGAAATCCACCAGGATCTTCACCAGCGCGTTCACCTGCGAACGCTTGCGCACCGTGCCGACTTCCAAGAACGCGAATCCGGCGTGCATCGCCAGAACCATGATCGCGCCCATCAAAATGAAAAAGACGTCTCCGCCCATTAAGTCCCCCTACACCTAAATCCAAAACCTGCTGCTTTTTAAGGCTGGCTAAGGTCTTTAGATGCCCTATGGCTAAGGTTTAGGCAATCTTACGAATGCGGAATTTGAAAAATTCCCCTTGGGGGCTCTGAGCCAGACTGTGGATAACTTCATGACCATGGGCGCCGCAGAAGGCGGGAACGTCCCGCAACGCCGCCGGATCGGTCGCCAGGAGAACGACCTCGGCGGGGCCGGAGATGCCCTTCAGCGTCTTGTTGAGGCGCAGCACCGGCAGCGGGCAACTGAGGCCACGGGCGTCGATGGTGATGGGCTGCAATGCGTGAGGGCCGGGTTGCGTCATGAGGCCCGCACTGTAGTGTGCGGGGCCATGACGGCGGAAGCGAAGAAGCATGTTTGAGACGTGGGGGGTGATCGGCGCGGGCCTCGTCCTTGGCGGCGTGATCGGCGCGGCCGTGCTGCTGACCAATTTCTGCGCCCTCGGCGGCATCGCCGACATCCTGTTCGCCAAGGACTGGCGCCGGTTCCGCGCCTGGGTGTTGGCGGCGGGCATCGCCATCGTGGGGGCGCACGTCCTGGATAGCGCGGGCCTCATACCGCTCGACCGGGCAACCTCCCTCGCGCCCGTCATCCTCTGGCTCCCCGCGCTTCTGGGCGGCCTCCTGTTCGGCTTTGGCATGGCCCTCGGCGGCGGCTGCATCAGCCGGGGCCTCGCCCGCATCGGCGCGGGCTCCCTCAAGTCCCTCGCCATCATCGCCGTCATAGCGCTCAGCGCCGCGGCGACGATGACCTGGCTCGCCCCGCTTCAAGACCTGCTCGGGCGCACCGCCGTACTCGGCACCTTCGGCCCCGGCGGTTTGCACCGGATCTTCGGCAACCTGCCGTTCATCGGCGCGGAAACCGTGCGCTGGGTCTTGGTCGCGCTATTGGGCGGCGGCGCCCTGTGGTTCGCGCTGAAGGATTCATGGTTCCGTGCTTCCCGCGATCACCTTATCGGCGGTCTCATCATCGGCCTGACGATCGTCGCGGCTTGGTTCGTCGCGGGCCGCCTCTTTGAAACCGGCGGCGCCAGCGCGTTCACCGCCATCAACTTCGTCCCGCCGCTGGGCGAATCCGTACTTTCGCTCGGCGGCCGCTCCCCTGCCCTATTTCCGCTGATGCTGACCTTGGGTGTCCCGCTGGGCGCCTTCATCGCGGGCCTGCTGACCCGCAACCTCGCCCTCGATACCTTCGTGGTCCGGGAGGACCTCGTCCGCAGCCTCATCGGCGCCGTGCTGATGGGCATCGGCGGCACCATTGCGGGGGGCTGCACCTTCGGCCAGGGGCTTTCGGGCGTTTCCACCCTTTCCGTGACGTCCTTCATCGCCACCTTCGGCCTGATCGCCGGCAGTATCTGGGGCATCCGCTATCACGAGGCCGGCGGCATCTGGAGCGGCCTGAAGCTCGCCCTTAAGCGGAGCTAAAGGATATCGTTCCCCTGATATGGGAACGGGCCACCTTCCTTCTTCTGCTGATGAGCGCGGGACTCACGCTGGCGTGAAACCAGATCGCCGCTCCGGCGCGCGCGACGGCAAGGCTGCGGACGGCTTCATCGCGCAGATCGACAAGACGGGGTTCAGGCTGAGCGGAATTTCGAATGAGGCGCTGAAGTCACGCGTCAACGCGCGGTCACGACCTTACGCAACGCCGCGAGGTCGCCCGCGATGGCCTTCGCGGTTTTCTGTTCCATGCTCCGGAAGCGCGTGAGCACTTCGCGGCCCAGCGCCGTGAGTTCCGCGCCACCGCCGCCGCCCTTCCCGCCCTTGGACTTGGTGACGAGCGGCGATTTGAACATCTTGTTCATCGCATCGACCAACAGCCAGGCACGGCGGTAGCTCATATCCATGCGCTTGCCCGCGGCCACGATGGAGCCCGTTTCGTCGATCCCGGTCAGAAGATCGGCTTTCCCAGGACCCAAGTGATCCTCGATCCCGAGATACACGCGCAAGCGCGGCCCAATACGTCGTTCCGCGGGCCGGCGTTCCGTTTTGGCTTTCATCGCTTTTATCCTCGCTCGCCGGACTATACAGTCTTTGTCTCCCGTTTTGGAGTTCCAGGAATGTCAGAAAGCCAAGTCTCTTTCGCCAGCCCCGCCGACGTCGCCGCATGGCGCGCGGCCGACAATGCCGTCATCGTCGACGTGCGCGAGCAGAACGAATGGGACCAAGTCCATATCCCCGGCGCCATCCTGATGCCGCTGTCCACGTTCGATCCCACCAAAATCCCCGACGCGGGCGGCAAACATCTCGTGTTCCATTGCAAGAGCGGCGTCCGCTGCGGCATGGCGGCGCAGAAAGCCCTCGCGGGCGGCTTCCAGGGCCAGATCACACGCCTGCAAGGCGGCATCCTCGGCTGGCTCCAATCCGGTTACGAGGTCGAGGAAGGCTAAGGGTGGACACACCGCCAAATACCTTGGCCGCACGCAAGCCCGAAGATCACCGCCTTTTCCTGGTGGTGGTCGATGATTCACCGGAGCTGCCCGCGGCCATCGACTATGCCTGCGAGCGCGCGCGGCAGACCGGCGGACGCGTGGCGCTCCTATACGTCTATCAAGTCGATCACGATTTTCATCACTTCAAATTCGTTTCCGAACTTGCCGATCAGGAAGCGCACAAAGAAGCCGAAGATGTCGTGCGCCTTCATGCGCTCCGCATCGTTCAGGAAACCGGCCGCACGCCCGACACCTACGTGCGCCACGGTGCGCGGCGAACAGAGCTGTTCAAGCTCGTGAAGGAGCATCCCGAACTCTCGATCCTCATCCTGTCCGCCGCGCCGGGAAAAAAACCGGGGCCGCTTGTCGAAGCGGTCACGGGAAAATACGCGGGCAAGATCGGGATCCCGGTCACCGTCGTGCCCGGCTTGCCGAGAGCGGCGACCGCCTAAGCTGCGGCGGCTCCACGTTTTGCCTGTACAATTCGCGCGAAAATAAATTCGGCTCGAATATTTTCGCGCGGAACCACGGATAGAACGAGAGAGCTTCTATCCGACGATGGGTAGAAGAACCCGACGATTCTGTATCGAATTGTTGCAGATCAAAGAAACCGCGTGGCGTTTTTGCTTTTCTAGCCCTAGAGCTAGTCAGAACGCGGGCAGAGACCACGCGGAACCTGGGGTACTACGAAGCGATGCAGGACAAAGTCGTTCCGATTCCGCGCGTGACCGTTCACCCGCCGCAGGATTTGCGCGCACTCGTCGAAGACATGGCAGAGTGGCGTCATAAGCCGGTCGCCGGCACCCAGCTTTTCATCGTCGACGCCAACGGCGCGGTCCCGGTCGGAAAGCAAACGCCGGAGATGACCAGCATGCTCGTCACCGGCTTATGTTACACCGCCGCCCGCTATAGCGCGAAGATCTACAAGGTCGCCCCGACCGAATACGCGCTGCTGGCTCATTCGCCGGGCGCGCGCAGCCTCGAACTTCTGCGCGACATCAAGATCGCCATGCTGCGCGCGGTCGAGAAGCATTGCCCGGAGAATTTCGGCAACATCAATCAGGCGCGCTTCGCGCTGATCTACGACCTTGAACAAAACTTCCGCGCGGCCGCCGAGCGTATCTCGCGCTATACCGCCGACGCCCAGCGGGCCGCCGATCCGGAAGCAAAAAAGCAGGAGCTGCGTCCGCTTTCGCCCGACGACCTCGAGAACATCCTTCACGCCTTCAAGCGCTTCGGCGCCGACAAGTTCCTGAAAGCCTTCATGCGCGACCAGATGGTGGCCCGCGCGAAGCCGGGTTACATGCCGGTCCCCACCATGCATGAGTATTTCGTCAGCATGGACGCGCTGCGTAAGCCGTTGTTCATCGATGTCGAAATGCGCGCGTCGGGTCCACTGTTCAACGAGTTCACCCGCGTGCTCGATCAAATCGTGCTGCGCTCGTTCTCGCACATGAGCGACGTCACGCCGATGCCCTTCTCGCTCAACGTGAACGTGGTGACCACCTTCACGTCCGCCTTCGCCGATTTCATGGATCAGACCTCGAAGGACGTGCTGTCGCGCATGGTGTTCGAATTCCGCCAAGCCGACATCGTCGAGCACTTCGACGAATTCGAAGTCGCGCGCGGCATGATCAAGGCCATGGGCGCCAATATCGGTGTCGACAAGATCTTCCCGCAGACGCTTGGCTTGGTCGATCTCGACTACATCGGCGCCAAATACGCCAAGGTACACTGGCGCAACGGCGCGGAAGAACTTCTGCGCGAGCGCGGCAAGACCTTCAATTACATGAAGAGCTGCGGCATCCAGCCGATCCTGATCCGCGTCGACAGCGCTCAGGCGATCGCGGTGGGGGCCGAACTCGGCGTCGAAACCTTCCAGGGTTTCGCCATCGACCACATGCTGCGGCAGAAAGTGGCTTAAGTCTTAGGGCCCAAGCCCCACTCTTTCGCCCACGACAATCCACGCAGCGTTTCACCGCGCGGGTTGTATTCCATGCCGACCCAGCCGTCGTAGCCTTGCCCGTCGAGGAAATCGAAGATGAACCGCCAGTTCACTTCGTTGAACTTATCGGGTTCGTGACGGCCCGGCACACCCGCCACCTGCACATGACCGATGATATCGAGGTTGTGCTCGAGGAAGTCCGTGAGATTTCCCTGCGCGCGCTGCGCGTGATAGGCGTCGAACAGGATTTTCAAATTCTTCTGTTCGAGGCGGCGCACGATGTCCGCGACCTGATCCGGGAACACCAGAAAGTAGTCCGGGATCACGACATTCTCGAGCACGATCTCCACGTCCTCCTTGCGCGCCCGCTCGCACGCGTAGACGATATTCTTCTCGTAGGTCTCCATCGCGCCGTCTTCATCCTGGGAAATGCAGCCCGCCATCACATGGATGCGGGGACATTCGGCGGTCTCGGCGAACGCGAGCGCGATATCGATGGTATCGCGGAATTCATCCTCGCGCCCCGGGAGCGCGGCAAGCCCGCGTTCCCCCGCTTCCCAATTGCCCGGCGGCGCGTTCATCATCACGAACGACACGCCCGCCATGCCGCAAGCATCCGCGATATCGATCGCATCGACATGGTACGGGAGCTGGCACTCCACCGCCTTGAAGCCGGCGTCCGCCGCGGCCTTGATCCGCTCCACGAACGGCAATTCGGTAAACAACATCGAGATATTGGCGGCAAAACGCGGCATGGGTTCTTATCCAAAACGGCGGCGAATGAGAGCGTCGATCTTTTGCGCCACTTCCCCGGCGGCATTCAAGGGCGGATGCGTCCAGCGTTCGAACGCACCGCCCTGAATAGAGCCAAAGGGTCGCGCGTAACCACCTTCGTAGAGATGCCGGTGCAGCCGCGCGTGCTTGGGCGTCACCATGCCCTCAGGCGAATAAATATAAACCGGAGCTGAGGTGGCGCAGGCTTCCGAGCACATGGACACGGAATCGCCGGTGACCACGATCGCGTCGGCCAACGCGAGATAACCGAAGTAGGGATTGTCGCCGCCGACGCTCCACAAGAACGCATGGTGAGGAGCGGTCATGGCGGCTTTCATGGCCTGCTCGCCCGCCGCGCCCGTGCGCCGCGAACTCGCCAGCAACACAGCGCCGCCTTGTCTCTCGGCGAAACGTGAAACCTCGGCGGCAAGCGCGCGCGCAAGCACGGGCGGAAACGGTTTGCGATGGGTGGCCCCACCGACGATGAGGGCGATGAACGGCTTTGGAATGGATTGGATCCGTCCCCGCCATGCATCGGCGGCGCTGGCCAAGCGCTGTGGGGTCAGGCGATGCGGCGCGCCGGTGATGCGCATCACGTTGGATGCATCGTCCGGGGCCCGTTCGCCGTCGTGGCGCGGCACGGCGATCAGATCGAAGTCCTCGGCGCCGCGCGGGCCCGGGTCCATGATCTGCGCCAGGATCACCGGCTTTCCGGCGTTATGTTTGATCCAGCGCGCGATCGGCGCCGTACGGCGTCCGGCGGCGATCACGACGTCCGGCCATGGCGGTCCAAAGGTCATGCGTGTTTCCGGCGCGAGACCGATCAGGCTGGCGCCCGTCAGCGCGTTGGGGAGGCGGGCCAGCGGGTTGTAGCGGATAGGAACGGCTTTGAAGTCCCTGCCAGCCGCGCGTTCCAGAGCTTCGGCCACGCCGAAAGCCTGGGCCACATTGCCCGCGCGGTCGTCGGTCAGAACCCAGATCAGTGGTTGGCCGTGCATCAAAAATCCCGGAATCCGTTGGATTTTCTATAGCAGATTGCCGGGCGTTGTACCGTCCCCGCATTGCCGCTAAATAAAACCGGAAATTCGGGGAACAAGGACAGTTCATGACCACAGAGCGCAACGCCCGTCAGACCGCCGCCGGCAAGATCGTCGCCAAATTCCTGCTCGACATCAAAGCCGTGAATTTCCGCCCCGAAGAGCCCTATAAGCTCACCGCCGGCTGGGCCAGCCCGGTCTATATCGATTGCCGCAAGGTCATCTCCTTCGTCGAAGCGCGCCAGACCATCACCCGCCTGGCCAAAGAGGAAATCAACGAAGTCATCGGCGCCGGCAAGATCGATACGGTCGCGGGCGGTGAAACCGCCGGCATCCCCTACGCCGCCTGGATCTCGGACGCACTCGGCTTGCCCATGCAATACGTGCGCAAGAAGCCGAAGGGCTTCGGCCGCATGGCGCAGATCGAAGGCGAGTTGCACGAAGGCCAGAACGTCATCCTGGTCGAGGATCTGGCCAGCAGCGGCGATTCGAAGATCGGTTTCGTGAAGGCCCTGCGCGATGCAGGCGCGAAGTGCGACCATTGCTTGGTCGTGTTCTTCTACGGCGCCTTCCCGGGTGCGATTGAAATGCTCGCGAACGAAGGTATCGCGCTTCACTACCTCGCCACCTGGCGCGACGTCATCGCCGTGGCGGAGGAAGGCAAATACTTCTCGCCGCAGGCCATCGCCGGCGTGAAGGAATTCCTGAAGGACCCGATCGGCTGGTCCGTGGCGCATGGCGGCAAGGGCGCTTAATGAGTTGCCCCGCCATCCTTGCGGCCGTCAGGCGACGAGGATCCAGGGTTTGACTGATTCTTGGGTTTAAAACGCCCCCCAGGGTCGTTGGCGTTACGCGCCAAGGACGACAGCCGTTTTCAAAACAACGATCCCTGTACCGGGGGCTCAGGCGTCAGCAGCGAAGCGTCGTCCTCGGCGCTCGTCTTGTTGAGGCGCGGGCTCACGGGACGCATCGTCATCGTGTCGGCGGGATAGGACGTCAGCAGCGGCAGCACACTCGCCACGCTATTGCGGTCCGTGTCGAGCCACGCGTCCCAGTGGTCTTTCGCCAGGATCACCGGCATGCGGTCGTGGATCGTCCCGACCAATGTGTTCGCGTTGGTGCAGATGATCGCGAAACTCTCGAGGCCTTCCCAGCGCTCCCAGAGACCGGCGAAAGCCATGAGCCCGCCATCGGCCTTCTCGAACAGCATCGGGCGCTTCTCGCGGCCATCCTGCCGCCACTCGTAAAACCCGTCGGCGACCACGAGACACCGGCGCTGTTTCATCGCGTCGCGGAACGTCGGTTTCTCGGCCACCGTCTCCGCACGCGCGTTGATCTGCCCCGTGCCCACCGGGACACCGGGCCGTTGCGGCGCCGACCAACCCGGGATGAGTCCCCAGCGGATCAGGGAGATTTGCCGCCCCGACGGCATGCGCCGCACGACGGGCGCTTCCTGCGTGGGCGCCATGTTGTAGCGCGGCTGGAGGTTGAGCCGCGTGCCCACCAGTTCGAATTCATCGAAGACGCGGCCCGTCGGGGCCACTAATTTGTACCGCCCGCACATCGCCGGTTATCTCAGTGCCTCGTTGAGCACATGCCCAAGGCGCATCCCCGCCTTGGCGATGCGGTCGAGAGCAACGGGCATGTTCTGTTTGACATAAACCTCATCGAACACAAGACCGCCGGGATTGCCGACATAGCCCGTCGCCGGGGTACGCATGATCCACAGGCTCTCCGCCGCCCAGGCCGCCGGCGGCGTTTCGATCCATTCCACGAACAACCGGTCGAGCGGCGTATAGGCCTGATAGGCGGCGCGCAGGGACTCAAGCGCCTGAGGGTCCGTCGCAAGGATGTCTTCGTCCCACATCGCGCGCATGGTGGTCGCTTTGCCCAGGAAGGTCGCCGGGATGGCCTCACCGCCCCGATCCTCGGCGAAGCCGACGCGCAACGGCTCATGGATGTCGCCGACAAAATGCGCGAGGAACTTCAGTGCCGTCGCCCGCTGCTCGCGCGGCGCGCCGCTTTTGACGGTCTGGAGATTACGCTCGATTTCACGGATGAGGCAGCTCGTCCTTTCGGGGCAGTCCCGCGACACATCCACGTTGCGCGCATCCTGCGGCACGTAGACCACATGCCAATCTTTCGTCTCAGGATGTTCGTCGCGGTCATGATTGGCCCAAGCGCAGGCGTCGGCAAAGCCTGCCTCGCCCTCGACATCGAGCAGAGCCTTCACCTCGCCGCGCTGCTTGTCCTGAAGATTGTCCCACGCCACATGGCACACCATACGATGGCCCGCGTCGCCCCATCCAAAAGCCGGCGCGCTCATGGCGCAGGCCGTAAGAACACCAATGATGAAACGGCTAATCATCGCTCTTCCCTCACGAACGCCGCCATCATAGGGCCGGCGCGCGGGAAGAGGTAGTTATGCCGTGCCGTGCTGTTCGCCGCCCGCCACCGGCAGACTGACCGTCACGCGAAGGCCGCCCTCGGCGCGGTTTGTCAGCTCGACATCGCCGCCCATGCTGCGGATGGCGTTGCGCGCGATCGTGAGGCCGAGGCCCGCCCCACCGGTTTCGCGCGAGCGCGAGCTTTCAAGGCGCACGAACGGCTGGAACACGCGGTCCATCTCATGGGGCGGCACGCCGGGCCCAGTATCGTCCACATAGATGCGCAACTCGCCCGCCGCCGGCGCCATCGTCACCTGCGCCGTCTTGCCGTACTTCAGCGCATTGTCGACCAAGTTGGTGATCGCACGCTTGAAGGCCAGCGGACGGGTCAGGAATTCGAAACTGTCGGGTCCGGCATAGGCCACTTCACGGCCCGAGAAGCTGAGATCGCTGCACAAGGACGCCACCACGGCGGCCACGTCGATATGCGAGGCCGGCTCGTTCGCCGCATCGTCACGCGCGAACACCAGCGTCTCGGCGATCATCGCTTCCATTTCGTTGAGGTCGTGCATCATCTTGCCGCGCTGTTCGTCGTCGTCCACGAACTCGGCGCGCAGGCGCAAGCGTGTAATTGGCGTGCGCAGGTCGTGGCTGATGGCCGCCAGCATCTGGGTGCGGTCCTGGATATAGCGCTTCACGCGCGTCTGCATGGTGTTGAAAGCGCGCGTCGCGCGGCGCACTTCCGGCGGCCCCTTCTCGCTCAGAGGCTCGGCGTTCACATCGACGCCCAATCGTTCGGCCGCGGCGGCGAACACCGGCAGGGGCGCTGTGGCGCGCGAAACGCCCCACAGCGCGACCCCCATCAAAAGGACCGAGACCGCCGCGAGCCAATAGGGGAACGCCGTCAGCCCCGGCGGATCGGCGATATTGAGCACCACGCGGGCGTTGAACCAGCGCGTCGAATTCACCGGGCGGACCGAAACACGGAACATGGCCGAATCCGCGACCGGAAGCGTGCCGCCGAGGGAGCGCAGACTGTGAATGGCCCGGCGCGAGAAGCCGTCGTCCCGCCCGCGCTCCTCGCCTTGCGCCGTCGCCGGTGGCCGCGGGAAATCCTCGGGGATCGTATGGGTGTCCGCCGCGACTTCGCCCTGGGCGGGATCGCCCAGCGGAAAATGCGGGTCCATGTCCGTCACCTGGTCCATGGCTTCCATGAAGGGAAGATTCTCGAACGCGCGGTCGTCGAACAGACTGTCGGCGCGAATCTCGGCGTCCCGCGGAAACTCACGGCGAAGCGCACGCAAGAAGATGCGCGAGGTCAATTGGCTGTCGGAATTGCGCACCAAGGGCTGTGAATTGAAGGTCATGCGCATGACCGGCGAATTCAGGCGCTGCAGAAGCTCGATCTGGTCCTGGCGCGTGGGCGCACGCTCCAACATGCGCCGGATGACGATGATCTGCTCGGCGGCCTGGGTCGCGGCGCCACCGGCCGCCACCTCGTCACGGAAGCCATAGTAAAAGAAAAGCGCTGCCAGGTTGGTCCCGGCGACCACCAGCAAAAGAACCGCGAACACTCGAGCCCGAAGGCTGAGTGGCGTTAATCTCATGAAGCCTGGACTTCAGCCGTGAACATATAGCCGCCGCCACGAACCGTTTTGATCAAGTGTGGATTCTTAGGATCCATCTCGATCTTACGACGAAGCCGGCCGACTTGCACGTCGATGGAACGGTCGAAGGGAATAGCCGCGCGTCCACGGGCCATGTCCAGGAGCTGATCGCGGTTCAGGACGCGGCGGGGATGATCCACAAAAGCGACCAGAAGGTCGTATTCACCCGCGGTCAGGGCGATGTCCGAGCCCGACCGGTGCAGGGTACGGGTCGCGGAATCAAGCACGAAATCGGCGAACGCCACCTTGGCCGGGCGGTCGTCATCCGTTTCCACCGCGGCGCCGTTGGACGAGCGGCGCAGCACCGCCTTGATACGGGCGGCGAGTTCACGCGGGTTGAAGGGCTTGGCCATGTAATCGTCGGCGCCGACCTCGAGGCCGATGATGCGATCCACTTCCTCGCCCATCGCCGTCAGCATGATGATGGGGATCGAGGACTCGCTGCGCACCTGGCGGCAGAGCGTCAGTCCGTCTTCACCCGGCATCATCAGATCGAGCACCACGAGGTCGAAGGACCAGTCCTGCAGGGCCTGACGCATCTCGCGGCCGTCCTTGGCCGTGGTGACGCGGAAGTCGTGCTTGGAGAGGAAGCGCGAGAGCAAATCGCGGATTTCGGCATCGTCATCAACGATGAGGATGTGGGGCTTCGGCGTTTCGCTGGCAGTGGACATTCTATCTTCCCGGATGGTCAGAAAACCTGTCCCAAGTGTAGGGGCGCTACCCCGCATGTCCAAGAAACCATTGGGAAAAATAGTGCAACGCGCTGTAAGCGGAGCGGCTTCTGTTACACGACGTTACACCAAAAACGGGGTGCCGTTACACCCTTCACAGTCCCGCGACATCCAAAGGTTACACGCTCCAGCTCACAATCCCACCGTATTATTGACGACATCATCGCACGCATCCTCACGACCCTGAAGGCGACCATGACCCGCACCGCTACCTTCTCCGGCACCATCCTGATCGTCGCCGGTTTTGTCGCGACCTCGATCGCCGTAGAACCCGACAGCACCGAGCGCCGCGACCGCCTCGACACGCGCCTCGCGGCGGATGATCTCGCGAACCTCATGATCGGCGGCGCCGCAGACACGAATGCCGCGCGCGTCGCGATCGTCGCGAATGACGACCACACTTTTTCTGTCGAGCTTTCGCCCGTCCGCTGAATGCGCGGTGCGCTGAAATTCGGGTGCGCCAGCGCGCTCCCAGGCGAAAAGACATAGAGGAGCGCTGAAGCGCTCCTAGGTGAAAAGATATAGAGGAGCGCTGAAGCGCTCCTCTTGGAAACCCGGTCCGCACGGAAGCCCCTCCCCTCTTTGGCTTCCCTCCTCCCCAAGGATGGACCGGTAAAACCCCGGCGGTGACCCCCCTCACCGCCGGGGTATATTTTTTCCAAGGGCACGAGGGCGCAGCTACCGTCCCTCCGGGAGATCAACCTGAACATCATCGTGCGACTTTCGGGCCGATAGTTCTTGTTTTGTTCTTTTTTCGGACCTATGATTCCGGCATGTCGCCCAGTTCAGCCAAGAAGCCCCCCATCCCCAATCCTCGCGGCGAAGCCCTTTATATGGGCGGCGCCCTCGAAGGGACCGTTGGCGTGCATCCGGACGCCCGCCGGGGCCGTGGGGCCGTCAGCAACGCAGCCGGGCGCTACGAGAGCCGGGGCAAAGTCGCCCTGGACGACGGCTGGGACAATCTCGACGCCCCCGCCCCGCCCCTGCGTACCGAGATCCTGAAGGATTCCACCCGCACCATCATCGCCCGCAACACCTCGCCCGACATCGGGTTCGACAGATCGATCAATCCATACCGGGGCTGCGAGCACGGCTGTACCTACTGCTTCGCCCGGCCCACCCACGCCTATCTCGGCATGTCCCCGGGCCTCGATTTTGAGAGCAAGATTTTCGCCAAGCCCGACGCCGCGCACTTGCTCGACAAAGAGCTGCGCGCGCCCAGCTATCGCTGCCGCAGCATGGCGATGGGCACCAATACCGATCCCTATCAACCCGCCGAGCGCACCTACAAGATCACGCGCTCCATCCTCGAGGTACTCGCGCGCTTCAATCATCCGGTGGGGATCGTCACCAAGTCGGCGCTCATCGCCCGCGATGCCGATATCCTGCACGCGATGGCCAAGAAGAACCTCGCGCGCGCCTCGCTTTCAATCACCTCACTCGATCACGGCCTGTCGCGCAAAATGGAGCCGCGCGCGTCAACACCGCAGCGCCGCCTCGCCGCGATCAAGGATCTCAGCAGCGTCGGCGTCCCCACCGGCGTGATGTTCGCGCCCGCCATCCCGGGCCTCAACGATCATGAACTCGAAGGCGTGCTGGAAGCCGCGCGTGATGCGGGCGCGACATCGGCCGGCTACGTCATGCTGCGCTTGCCGCTCGAAGTGAAGGATCTCTTCCAGGAATGGCTCACCGCAAGCGTACCCGAACGCGCCTCACGCGTGATGAGCCTGGTGCGCGCCATGCGCGGAGGGCTCGATTACGATCCGAAATGGGGCGAGCGCATGACCGGCAACGGACCGATCGCGGACGCTTTGGCCGATCGTTTCCGGCTCGCGTGCAAGCGCCTCGGCCTCAACAAGCCTCAGCCACCGCTCGACACCACGCAGTTCAAGCCTCCGCCACGCGCAGGCGATCAGCTCGCATTGTTCTAAGCGGGTGATAGGCCGGCACGCCCCAGCCGAGATCGATCCAGCTCGCGCCCGAATAGGCGAGCAGGTGCGTGACCGTATCGTTGGTGTTGATCGCTTCCATCAGGACCACGCTGCCAATGACGCACGGCGGCCCGCCGGAGAACGCTTCCACAGGCAGCGAGACCTCCTCGAAGGTCACGTCGCGCCCGGACGAGGTCACGGTGTTCTTCAGCACCGTCAGGCCCACGCGATGATCGACGATGCTGCGCTGAAAAGACCATAAGTCTTCGGCCATCTCCCGCGTGTCCGAATAGTCGAGCAGATCCTGCCCGGTCAGGTCTTCGCCGGCCAGTTCAACGAGCCGCGTGCCATGCAGCCGCACCCGGATGCTCTTCGTCGGCAGAATATCCTTGATCACGACATGCGGCTGCAGGTGCGGCTGAGGCCGGCTCAAAAAATCCTTGAGCGTCGGAAGGGTGTCGCCCACGCGCAACGCCTGCCAATGCGCATGAAATGCTCTGTTGAGCTCCGTTCTAAACGGGTGCATCTGACTACCCATCCCAATCCGCAGCGTCTCGAGACCGCCTTGTCTAATTCTCCAGCAAACATCGAAAAGGGCGCGAAATCGAGCGAAAACATCTTACCGCTCCATTTTGCGCGAAAAATTCCACGCGAGGTCAGATGTTTGGGACGCGGCGGAGGTACGTCGGCCCTCGTGCGCGGCGCACGCGCCCCCCTCTTATAAACCCGGACTTACGAGCCGATGCGGGGATGATATTCGGGAATGCCGTCAGGGTCCTCGTGGATGATGATGTCGACACCCGGGAATTCGCCCTCGATCGCGCGCTCGACATCGTCACAGATCCGGTGCGCCTCCAGTAGTTTGAGGTCCGGATCCAAGACAATATGCATTTGTATATGCTTTTGCACACCGGAGCTGCGCGTGCGCAGTTCGTGGACACGCTTCACTTTTGGATGCTTAAGCGCGACGGCGATGATGCGTTCGCGTTCTTCCGCGGGCAACTCGCGGTCCATCAACGCGTCGACCGATCGCACCGCGATGCGAATGGCGTTCACCAGAATGAAAACGCTAATGGCGATCCCAAACACCGGATCGGCCCATCCGAAACCAGGCATCGATGCCAGCACCAACGCCGCGATCACGCTTGCGTTCAGGAGAAGGTCGCCGGTGTAGTGCAGCGAGTCCGCGCTGATGGCCATGGACGATGTGCGTGCGATCACGTAGCGCTGCAACGTCACCAGACCGAGGGTCACGGCGATGGAGAATAGCGTGACGCCGATCCCGATACCGGCCTCGGCCACGGGCGACGGGTCATGCAGGCGCGAGATGGCCTGCACGATGATGAGTACGGCGGATCCCGCCACGAAGGCGGCCTGCCCCAGACCGGACAAAGGCTCCGCTTTCCCATGACCGAACCGATGCGAATCGTCGGCGGGGGTCAAAGCAAGCCGCACGGCGATCAGATTGAGACCCGAGGCGAGAAGATCGAGCGCGGAATCGGCGAGGCTGGAGAGCAGCGCAACGGAACCCGTGCGCAGATAAGCCCAGGTCTTCACCGCGATCAAAAGCACCGCGCACGCCACGGCGGCGCGCGTGGCGAGGCGCATAAGAGCTGCGGGACTTTGGATATCTGTTTTTTCGGTCATCCTGGGGCTCGCGGGCGTCGGCCCGCCTCCTTCAATTTACGCGCCTTCGCGCGACCCAGGATCCAGGATCGCCGGGCCGGCTCATGCATCACCAACGGTGTTTGTAGCAGCGCACCTCATTCCGCACCCCTGGCCCTTGAGCGCGCGAAGGCGCGCATTCAAAAAAAGGCGGGCTTGCGCCCGCATTCGCCCAGGGTGACGCGTTGAGCGTGGGGGATGCGAGGCGCACTCTTACGGATTCAGGCGGATCGTGCGCCATCCCGTGCCGTCACGTTCGAAGACGAGGCGGTCATGCAGACGGTTGGCGACATTGAACCAAAACTCGATGGTATCGGGTTTGAGGCGATAGCCCGTCCAATAGGGCGGACGCGGCACCGGTCCGCCGGCGAACCGCTTTTCCACTTCGGCGACCTTGGCTTCCAGCGCCGCGCGATCTTCAATCTCGCGGGACTGCGCCGACGCCCATGCGGCGATCTGGCTCTGGCGCGGGCGCGTGGCGTGATAGGCGTCGGCTTCGGCCGCCGTCACCTCGGTCAGCTTCCCCTCGGCGCGCACCTGACGCAGCAAGGACTTCCAGTGAAAGCAAATCGCCGCCGCCGGATTGCGTGCAATCTCGCGCCCTTTCCGGCTTTCGGCGTTGGTATAGAAAACGAAGCCGCCGTCGCTCACGTCCTTGAGCAGCACCATGCGAACCGAGGGTTTGCCGTCCGGCGTCGCGGTCGCGAGGCTCATGGCGTTCGGGACATCGGGCTCCTGGGCGATGGCTTCATCGAGCCAGCGCCGGAAGAGTTCCAAGGGATCGGCGACGTTCGGGATAAGGACGGACAAGCGGGTGACTCGCGCGAGTGTGGCAAGGCCGTTAACCTCGGCCCCCGTCAGGCCCTTGTCAATCTTCGGATTTTTTCATTTTCGGGGTCACTTCCACCCCTTGCGGGCGCCACGGGGCATACTTATTTTTGCCATCATTCTCGGGCCTTATGAGGCTTCGGGGCGGTGAGCACGCGAACCAAATCACGGACTCAATCGTTTTAATGAACACATCCGGCCGCACCCTTCGCGCCGGGCTATATTGCACAACCAAGGTGAAGGTCATGATTAGATCTAAGTCTTCCAAACTTGCTGTCGTCATGGCGGTCGCCGCCAGTTTGTCATTGAGCGCCTGCGCCGAGGGCAACAACCAGACCGGCGCCGCCCTCGTCGGCGCGGGACTGGGCGGTTTGCTCGGTTCCCAGTTCGGCAGCGGCGATGGCCGCCTCGCCATGACCGCGCTCGGCACGCTTGCCGGCGCCGCCATCGGCAGCTCGGTCGGCAAGCGCATGGATGAAGTCGACCGCATGAAGATGCGCGAAGCCGAAACCCGGGCCTACGACGCCCCGATCGGCGAAGCCATTATCTGGAACAACCCGGACACCGGTCACCGCGGCACCGTCACGCCGGTGCGTGATGGCCGCAGCCAGCGCGGCGAATACTGCCGTGAGTTCCAGTCCGAGATCATGGTCGGCGGCGAACGCGAGCGCGGCTTCGGCCGCGCCTGCCAACAGCCGGACGGCTCGTGGAAGATCGTTTCGTAATTGAAGCGCGCAATATCGAAATGAAAACGGCCCTGGGAACGGGGCCGTTTTTATTTCTCCCGGCCGCCCTTGCCCCGAAAGGCCGAAAACCCGGGATACCTTTTTAGATTTGAACCGGAAGCGAAACACGCACGGGGCCACGCGGCCCGTGGCCGCAAGGATGCCGAAAAGACCTAAACGTCCACTGGCGCCTGCATCAACCGGCCCAGGGTCACGCTCAGCGCCTGCTGCTCGGACTCCGCGGCCTGGCGCAGCGCGGCGGCGATCCGGCGTCCGGTCTCGCTATCGTCGAGTTCAGGTACCTCGACCATGCCAAGCCCAAAGCTCAACCCAAACCCGAAGCCGTGCACGAGGTCCGCAAGCGGCGTGCGATCCAGGTCGCGCGCCAGCATCCATTCACCCGCATCGGTCATCACCACGAAGCGTGTGTTGCGCAGTTCCGTCAAGACCGAGGCGAAGATAATGTCCGGCGCGCCGATCATACGCGCGAGCCCGGCCGTCGAAAGACCGCTTCCGTTCCGCGCCGCCCGCTCCAGGCGCTCGAGGATCGACAACGCAGTCATGAGGCGACCGGCGGGCCCGACAACCGCGCCACTGCGCTCATGACGCCAGTCCGGCAGCGTCGCGGTGACGACGGCGCCCGCCAGCACGATGGTCCACACCACGAAGATCCAGATAAGGAAAATCGGGATCGCGGCCAGGGCACCGTAGATCGCCTGATACGCCGTCATGGTGAGGACGTAGAACGCGAAGGTATAGCGCACGAAGGTGAGCAAGCCCGCCGCCAACAGCGCTCCGATCATCGCGTCCTTCAGAAAAACCCGCCGATTGGGCACGATCGCATAGAGCACCGTCAGCACGACCCAGCCCAAAACCGCGGGCGCAACGCTGCCGAGGACGAGGTCGAAGTGGCTGGCCTCTTCCGGCCCTCCAAATAGCGGTAAAGCGGTGAAAATTCCGAAGAGCGAAAAGCCAAGCCCCAGAAGCAGGGGGCCGATGGTCATCAGAGTCCAGAACACCAAAAGCCGGATTGCAAGGCGCCGGTGCCGCGCCACCCGGAAGATTTTGTTGAAGGCACTTTCAATGGACACCAAAAGAACCAAGGCTGCGGCGATCAGCCCGACAATTCCGACCGCCGTGAGTTCTCCGGCCGCCCGCACGAATCCGGCGATGGCCACCCCCACATGCAAGCCGGTTTCCGGCATGAGATTGGACAAGAGAAAGTCTTCCATTCGCGCCTTGAGGGTCCTCAGCCCCGGATAGGCGGCGACGGCGGCCAGCAGCAGGGCCAACGCCGGGATCAGCGCGAAGACGGTCGAGAAACTTAAGGAGGAGGCTATTTCAAGGATGGCGTGCTGGCGCATGCGCCTCAAAAAGAAGCGCAGGGTCACCCGCAGCGGCGGACGCCGCCGGACGCGTTTTTCGACTAACGGATCAGTCGACTTTTCCTGGGATTTTTCAGCGCTTTCGTTCATGGCTCTTGCGCGCCCCATGCCTTGCCCTGTAACCCCTTTAGTGTAGGATGCACTAAGTTATTGGTTCCCGAAAGGTTTTCGGAAGAATACGCATGAGTGGCGGCGGTTTGCTTGAAGGAAAATTTGGCCTCATCATGGGTGTGGCCAACGATCGGTCGATTGCCTGGGGCATTGCCCAGCAGGCGGCCATGCATGGCGCCACCCTGGCGTTCACCTATCAGGGGGACGCGCTGGAAAAGCGTGTGCGCCCCCTCGCCGAAAGCGTGCAGAGTCCCCTTGTCCTGTCCTGCGACGTGACGGATGAAGCCTCGGTCGCCTCGGCGTTCGAAGCCATTGAGAAGACCTGGGGACGGCTCGACTTCGTCGTGCACGCCATCGCCTTCTCCGACAAGGATGAGTTGAAGGGCCGCTACGTCGAGACATCCCGCGCGAACTTCCTGCGCACGATGGATATCTCCTGCTTCTCCTTCACCGATGTTTGCCGCCGCGCAGAACCCTTGATGACGAACGGCGGCAGCCTCGTCACGCTGTCCTACTACGGCGCCGAGCGCGTGATGCCGCACTACAATGTGATGGGCGTCGCCAAGGCCGCGCTTGAAGCCAGCACGCGTTACCTGGCGGCCGATCTCGGCTCCAAGAATATCCGCGTGAACGCCATCTCCGCCGGCCCGATCAAGACCCTCGCGGCCTCGGGTATCGGCGATTTCCGCTACATCCTGAAGTGGAACGAGCTCAACGCGCCGATGGACCGCAACGTCACCATCGAGGACGTGGGCAAGTCGGGCCTCTACTTCATCAGCGATCTGTCGAGCGGCGTGACCGGCGAAGTTCACCATGTGGACTGCGGCTATCATGTCGTGGGCATGCTCGCGCCTGAATCCTCACAAGGCATTGCTGATCTGCTCAACGGCGCGAACCTCGCCAAGTAGACCAAAGAGATGTCCTCAAATACCTTCGGCACGCTCTTTCGCTTCACGACCTTCGGCGAGAGCCATGGCCCGGCTATCGGCTGCGTCGTCGACGGCGTGCCGCCGCGCATTCCACTGACCGAAGCCGACATCCAGGCGTGGCTCGACAAGCGCCGCCCCGGCCAATCCAAGTACACGACGCAACGTCAGGAACCGGACACCGTTAAAATCCTCTCCGGCGTTTTTCAAGGCGTCACCACCGGAACGCCCATCGGCCTTCTGATCGAGAATGTCGACGCGCGCTCGAAGGATTACGGCGACATCGCCGAGAAATTCCGCCCCGGCCACGCCGACTATACCTATTGGCAGAAGTACGGTATCCGCGATTATCGCGGCGGCGGCCGCTCCTCCGCGCGCGAGACCGCGATGCGCGTCGCCGCCGGCGCCATTGCGCGCAAAATCCTAAACGCGCGCCTCGGTGACGACGTCTCCATTCGCGGCGCGCTGATCCAGATGGGTCCGCACACGATCGACCGCGCCAACTGGGATTGGGCCGAAGTGGACCGCAATCCGTTCTTCGCGCCGGACGCCAAAGCCGCCGAAGCTTGGGCGCCGTACCTTGAAGGCGTGCGCAAGCAAGGCTCGTCCTGCGGCGCGGTGATCGAAGTCGTCGCCGATGGCATTCCTGTCGGCCTCGGCGCGCCCATTTATGCCACGCTCGATGCCGATCTCGCCGGCGCGCTCATGGGCATCAACGCCGCCAAGGGTGTCGAGATCGGCGCGGGCTTCGCGGCGGCCGCACTGTCGGGCGAAGAGAACGCCGATGAGATGCGCGCCGGAAAAGACGGCGCCGTGGAATTCCTATCCAATAAAGCGGGCGGGATCCTCGGCGGGATTTCCACCGGCCAGCCCATCGTCGCGCGCGTGGCGATCAAGCCGACGAGTTCGATCCTCGCTCCGCGCAAGACCATCGATAGTCACGGCAATGACACCGAGATCATGACCAAAGGGCGTCATGACCCCTGCGTCGGCATTCGCGGCGTCCCCGTGGCCGAAGCGATGGTCGCCGCCGTGCTCGCCGACCATCTCATGCGCCATCAGGCGCAGAATTCGTAACGATCGCGTCCGGGGGGACGTTCGGGGGCGCTGTTTCAACGAGGAGCCACGATGCGTACATTCGGAAAAGTTCTGCTCGGCCTTCTGGCGAGTCTCGGCGTTCTCGTCATCGTGGTCCTTGTCGGTCTCGTCTACGCCGTCTCCAGCTTCAAGGGCGATGACCACAAAGCCCGCGCGCCGGACAAAATCGTCCTCACCCTCGACCTCGACAAGGAGATCTCCGAGGGCCGCGCGCACAACGGTTTCGCCGGTCTCGGAAAATCGAAGCCGCGCATGCAGGACGTGGTGATCGCGCTGCGCCGGGCCAAGGACGATCCCCGCGTCGTTGCTTTGCGCGCCACTTTGAGCGTCTCGCCGCTCGGCCTCGCCCAGGTGCAGGACCTGCGCGACATGATCGCCGAGTTCGAGACGTCGGGAAAGCCGACCTATCTTTTCTCCGAAACCATGGGAGAGACCGTCGGCGCGATGCCGTCTTACTATCTGGCGTCCGCGTTCGACAACATCTGGGTGCAACCGTCCGGCACAGTTGGCGTGGCGGGCATCGGCACCGAACAGATGTTCTTCAAGAATTTCCTGGACCGTTTCGGCATCAAGGCCTCGTTCCTCCAGCGCAAGGAATATAAAAGCGCCGGCGAGCCCCTGACAAATTCCAGCATGTCGGCCGCCAACCGCGAGGCGCTCACGGCGTTGCTCGGCTCGTGGTTCGATCAGATGATCACCGGCATTGCCGAAAGCCGTAAACTTGCGCCGGACGCGGTGAAGGCCCTCGTGGACCGCGGCCCTCTCCTCGCAAGCGAAGCGCGCGAAAGCGGGCTCGTGGACGCCGTTGGCTACCGCGATGAGTTCGACGCCGCGGTGAAAGAGAAAGCCGCCGGCGCCAGCGACCTCAACGTCGGCGAGTATCTCAATCTCGGCTACACCGGCAAAGGCGCGTCCAAGAAGATCGCCATCATCAACGCCGTGGGCGAAATCGTGCGCGGCGACGCGGACGGGGAGCAAAACCTCTTCGGCGGCGCCACCGGCGTGCGCTCGGGCGTCATGGCCAAGGCCGTGCGCGATGCGCTGGCGGACAAGGACATCGCCGCCGTGCTCATCCGCGTCGACAGCCCCGGGGGCTCCTATGTCGCCTCGGACACCATCTGGCGGGAAGTCGTGAAGGCCAAGGACAAGAAGAAGCCCGTCATCGTCAGCATGGGCAATCTCGCGGCCTCGGGCGGCTACTTCATCTCCATGCCGGCGGACCGCATCTTCGCCCAGCCCGCCACGATCACCGGTTCCATCGGCGTGGTGATGGGAAAGGTCGTCATCGGCGGCGCGCTCGACAAACTTGACATCAACTTCGACCGCATCACCTTTGGCGAGTCCGCGGGCATCTTCAACGCGACCACGGATTTCTCGCCGCAGCAGCTCGCGCGTCTCAACCAGATGCTCGACGCCACCTATGCCGACTTCACCGGCAAGGCGGCACAGGGACGCGGCAAGACGCAGGAGGAGATTGAAAAGGTCGCGCGCGGCCGTGTGTGGAGCGGTAAGGACGCTCTCGCGGCCGGCTTGGTCGACGAGCTCGGCGGCCTGTCCAAGGCCATCGACTACACCAAGACGAAGATCGGTCTTCAGCCGACTGACACGCTTGAACTTGTCACCTTCCCGAAGCCGAAGGGCCGCCTCGCCGAGTTCCTCAGCGGGCTCGAAAACCCGGACCTTCCGTTCGGCATCATGAGCGCGCTGCAGACGCTCGTCAGGATCAGCGAAGTCGTTACGCCGGTGATGAACGAGCTTGAGTCGGCGAACCGGCCGGGGACGCAGCTCTACATGGCGCCGGTGGCGGTGAAGTAAGCACTCTGCGAGGAGAACGGCGATGACAGAGATGGATTTCCAAGCGGTCCAGGCGCAGGCCCAACTGACCAAAAGCGCCGAGCCTCTGACCTGGCCCATCGTCGTCTATGTCCTCTATCTCGTCAGCTACCTTGTCGGCATCACCGCCATCGCCGGCATCATCATCGCGCACGTCAAACAAGAAGACGCTGATCCGGTCGCGCTCACGCACTTTCGCTACCAAACGCGGACGTTCTGGTATTGCCTGCTCGGCGGCTTGATCGGCGCGGTCCTGCTGCTGGTGCTGATCGGCTGGCTCGTGCTGATCGCTGTCGGGATCTGGATGCTGATCCGGGTCATCAAGGGATTGCTCTACGCGCTCGACAGAAAGCCGATCCCGAACCCGACGACGCTGCTTTGGTAGTTAGGCGCGCCGCGCGCCGATCAGGAATTCGACATTCCCCTCAGGACCGGTGATCGGGCTTTTTTCGATCCCGGCCACGCTCCAACCCGCCTGTTCGGCAAGCCAACCCGAAATCGTGCCGCAGACCTCGTCATGAAGCGCGGGATCGCGCACCACGCCCTTCTTGCCGACGCGGTCCTTGCCGACCTCGAATTGGGGCTTGATGAGCGCGATCATCCACGCGCCCGGAGATGTCAAAGCCATCGCCGCCGGCAGGACCGTGCGCAAGCCGATGAAGCTCGCGTCGCAGACCACGGCGCCGATGGGATCGGGGATCTGCGCCGGCTCTAGCGTGCGCGCATTGGTCCGCTCCATCACCACCACGCGCGGATCGGTGCGCAGTTTGTGCGCGAGCTGGCCGTAGCCGACATCGACGGCGTAAACCTTCGCGGCGCCATTGGTCAGCAGCACGTCGGTAAATCCACCTGTCGAGGAGCCTACATCGATGCAGATGCGGTCCTTCGCCTCGAAGCCGAAATGTTTAAGACCGTGTTCGAGCTTGAGCCCGCCGCGCGAGACCCACGGATGCGGCTGGCCGCGCAGCGTGATCGCGGTTTCCGCGTCGAACTTCGCGCCGGACGACGTGAGCTTCTGTTCGCCGGAATAGACCAGACCCGCCATGACGACGGCCTGCGCCTTGGTGCGGCTCTCGACGAGGCCGCGGTCGACAAGCAATTGGTCGAGACGGACCTTTTGCGGCACAGATTGGCTCAGGCCCGCGCGGGTTTGTCGCCGGCGACAACACCGAGCGCGGAGAGAGCGGTTTGCGCGATGGACGGCGCCATCAGACCCGCCGCCTGCAACTGATCTTCGGGCTTCGCGTGCTCGAAGAATTCGTCCGGGATGCACAACGTGCGGATCTTGAGGCCGTGGTCGAGCAGACCGCGCTTCGCCAGATGCTGCAGCACGCTGGCGCCGAATCCACCCGAGGAGCCTTCTTCCACCGTCACCAGCACTTCATGCGTGCGCGCGAGGCGTTCAATGAGCGTCGCGTCGAGCGGCTTGGCGAAGCGGGCATCCACGACCGTGGTCGAGAGGCCCCGCGCCGCGAGATCGTCCGCCGCCTTGAGACACTCAACCAAGCGCGTGCCAAGGCTGAGCAGCGCGACCTTGGACCCTTCACGGACCACGCGGCCCTTGCCGATCTCGAGCGGCGTGCCGCGCTCAGGCAGTTCCACGCCCGTACCCTCGCCGCGCGGATATCGCACCGCGATGGGGCCGGAATCGTGCGCGGCGGCGGTCGCCACCATGTGCATCAGCTCGGCTTCGTCCGACGCCGCCATGATCACCATGTTCGGCAGGCAGGAGAGATAGGCGAGATCGAATGTTCCCTGGTGCGTCGCGCCGTCGGCGCCGACGAAGCCGGCGCGGTCCATGGCGAAACGCACCGGCAGGTTCTGCACCGCCACGTCATGCACCAGTTGATCGTATGCGCGCTGCAGGAAAGTCGAGTAGATGGCGCAGAACGGCTTATAGCCTTCGGTCGCGAGACCGGCCGCAAACGTCACCGCATGCTGTTCGGCGATGCCGACATCGAAGCAACGGTTCGGGAATTTATCGGCGAATTTGTCGAGGCCGGTGCCGCTCGGCATCGCGGCATTGATGGCGATGATCTTATCGTCCACCGCCGCTTCGGCGATGAGCGCCTTGGCGAATACGTTCTGATACTGCGGCGCCTTGGCGACGGCTTTGGATTGCGTGCCGGAGACGACATCGAATTTCGTCACGCCGTGATACTTGTCGGCCGAGGCTTCCGCCGGCGGATAGCCTTTGCCCTTCTTGGTCACGGCATGGATCAGGAACGGACCGGTCGCTTCGCTGTCGCGTACGTTGCGCAAGACCGGCACCAGTTGGTCGATCTTATGGCCATCGATGGGGCCGACGTAATAGAAGCCGAGTTCCTCGAACAAGGTGCCGCCGGTGACCATGCCGCGGCCGTATTCCTCGACACGCCGCGCCGCGTTCTCGATCGGTTTCGGAAAGCGCGTGGCGATCTGCTTCAGGGCTTCGCGGATGGTGAGATAGGAGTTCGACGAGAATAGGCGCGAGAGATACGCGCTCATGGCGCCGACCGGCGGCGCGATGGACATATCGTTGTCGTTGAGGATGACGATCAGGCGGCTCTTCAGGCTGCCCGCGTTGTTCATGGCTTCGTAGGCCATGCCCGCGCTCATGGCGCCGTCGCCGATCACCGCGACGACGTGATTGTCGCCGCCGGACAGATCGCGCGCCACGGCCATGCCGAGGCCGGCCGAGATCGAGGTCGAGCTATGGCCGGCGCCAAAAGGGTCGTATTCGCTTTCGGTGCGCAGCGTGAAGCCCGACAGACCATCCTTCTGGCGGATGGTCGACATGCGCTCGCGGCGGCCCGTCAGGATCTTATGCGGATAACATTGGTGGCCCACGTCCCAGATCAACCGGTCTTTAGGCGTCTCGAACACATGGTGGAGCGCGACGGTGAGTTCCACCACGCCAAGCCCCGCGCCGAGGTGGCCGCCGGTGCGCGACACCTGATGGATGGTTTCCGCACGCAGTTCATTCGAGAGCTGCGTGAGCTGCTCGATCGAAAGGTTGCGGAGATCGCGGGACGAAGCGACACGGTCAAGAAGCGGTGTCTGGGGGGCGCCGGAAGACGACATGCAAGAACTCACGCGAAAAAAAGCTAAGACCGCCGCTCCACGGCGAAGAACGCCGCCTGTCGAAGGACGCTCGCACGTTCGCCGAAAGGCGTCAGGTGCCGCGCCGCCGTTTCGGCCAATTCACGGGCATAAGTCTTAGCACCTTCAAGCCCGAGGCGGGACACAAAAGTCGCCTTTCCAGCGGCCGCGTCCTTGCCGGTGGCCTTGCCGGTCTCAGCGGCCGAAGATTCCACGTCCAGGACGTCGTCGGCGATCTGAAACGCGAGGCCCATCGCGATTCCATAGGCGCCCAAGGCATCGCGGTCGGCGGCGCTCGCATTGCCCAAAATCGCACCTAAACGGCAGGAACCGGCTATCAGGCACCCGGTCTTCATGTTCTGAAGGCGGGTGAGGCCCGCTTGATCCAGATTAAGCCCGGCGGCCATCAGATCGATCATCTGACCGCCCACCATCCCCTTGGCGCCCGAGGCATGGGCGAGTTCCGCGACAAGATTCGCGCGTACCGCGCCGTCCGGATGGGTCGCGGCGTCAGCCAGGACCGTGAACGCCTCCGTAAGCAGCGCGTCACCCGCGAGGATCGCGGTGGCTTCGTCGAACTTCTTGTGTACCGTCGGACGTCCGCGGCGCAGGTCGTCGTCGTCCATCGCGGGAAGGTCGTCATGCACCAGCGAATAACAATGCACCATCTCGATGGCGGCGGCGGCGCGCAACGCACGGGCGCGCGGTACGTCGAACAGACCGGCGCTCGCACAGACTAGGAAGGGACGCAGCCTCTTGCCGCCGTCGAGCGCGGCATAACGCATCGCGTCGACAACCTGATTCTCCGGGCCTGGCACAACGGGGAGCAAGCGGTCGAGTTCGGCGTTCATCGCCGAACCAATTTCCGAAAGGACCGTTTTGAAATCGGCGGACATTTCCACCGCCGCTACATTAGTCACTCGCCGGCTCCAGGCCCAGGGTCTTGCCAATGCCCGTGATCTTCTCGACCTTGGTGCGTGCTTCGGCCAGCTTGCTTTCACAATGCGTCTTCAGCGCGGTGCCGCGCTCATAGGCCTTCACCGCGTCGTCCAGCTTCACCTGGCCGCTTTCCAATTCGCGCACGATGCGCTCCAGTTCCTTCATGGCCTCTTCGAAGCC
>Ga0102832_1000922_pt1 | contig 29608 bp, 26 predicted proteins | sample EBPBio282013_DNA_FD_88942 | JGI IMG/M metagenome (GOLD analysis project Ga0102832, IMG submission 88942) | Wastewater treatment Type I Accumulibacter community from EBPR Bioreactor in Madison, WI, USA - Reactor 2_5/28/2013_ DNA (Illumina Assembly) | ecosystem: Engineered > Bioreactor > EBPR >... | reverse complement strand
GAGGCGGCCAGCTGCTGCAGCGTCCGCACCACGATCGACGGCCCGTCGATGTGGAAGAACCGCCGCGCCGCCGCGCGGGTGTCGGAGAAGCCGAAGCCGTCCGCGCCCAGGGAGACGAAGTCGCCCGGCACCCAGTTGACGATCTGGTCCTGCACCTGGCGCATGTAGTCGGAGACCGCGACCACCGGGCCGGGACGGCCCTGCAGCTTCTGGGTCACCCACGGCACCCGGGCCGGCTCCTCCGGATGCAGGAAGGCCTGCTCGTCGGCCTCCAGCCCGTCCCGGCGCAGCTCCGTCCACGAGGTCACGCTCCAGACGTCGGCGACCACCCCGTAGTCGTTCTTCAGCATCTCCTGGGCCTCCAGCGCCCAGGCCACGCCCACGCCAGAGGCGAGCAGCTGGGCTCGGCGCGCGTCCTCGCCCACGCCCTCGAACGAGCCCTCCTTGATCAGGTGCATGCCACGCAGGATGCCTTCGACGTCCACGTTCTCCGGCTCAGCCGGCTGCGGCATCGGCTCGTTGTAGACCGTCAGGTAGTAGATGATGTCCTCGGGCGTCTCCCCGTACATGCGCTGTAGGCCATCGGCCACGATGTGGGCGATCTCGTAGCCGTAGGCCGGGTCGTAGATCACCACTGCCGGGTTGGTCGCCGCCAGGATCGGGCTGTGGCCGTCCATGTGCTGGGTGCCTTCGCCGGTCAGCGTGGTGCGGCCGGCGGTGGCTCCGATGAAGAAGCCGCGCGCCAGCTGGTCGGCGGCCGCCCACATCGCGTCACCGGTCCGCTGGAAGCCGAACATCGAGTAGAAGATGTAGATCGGCACCATCGGGACGCCATGGGTCGCGTACGACGACCCGACCGCCTGGAAGGACGCCACCGAGCCGGCCTCGTTGATACCGGTGTGGATGATCTGGCCCTGCTTGGATTCGCGGTAGGCCAGCATCAGGTCATGGTCGACCGGGGTGTAGTCCTGGCCGTGCGGGGAGTAGATCTTGATCGTCGGGAAGAACGAGTCCATGCCGAAGGTACGGGCCTCGTCGGGGATGATCGGCACGACGTGCGGGGCGAAGCCCTTGTCGCGCATCAGATCCTTGAGCAGCCGCACGAACGCCATGGTGGTCGCGACCGGCTGGTTGCCGGAGCCACGCTTGACGCCGGAGTAGGCGTCCGGCCCGGGCAGCGCGAGCTTCTGACCGGTGGTGCGGCGCTCGGGCACCGAGCCGCCGAGCCCCCGGCGGCGGTCCAGGACGTACTGGATCCGCTCGTCGGCAGGGCCGGGATTGACGTAGGGCGGCTGGTAGGGGTTCTCCTCCAGCACCGCGTCGGTGATCGGCATGTCGAGCCGGTCGCGGAACTGCTTGAGGTCGTCCAGGGCCAGCTTCTTCATCTGGTGGGTCGCGTTGCGGCCGGCGAAGTGGCTGCCCAGGAAGTAGCCCTTGATTGTGTGCGCGAGGATCACCGTCGGTGCGCCGGTGAACTCCGAGGCGGCCTTGTAGGCCGAGAACACCTTGTGGTAATCGTGCCCGCCACGGGTCAGCTTCCAGATGCGGTCGTCCGACCAGTCCTCGACCATCTTCGCGGTCCGCGGGTCGCGGCCGAAGAAGTTCTTGCGGACGTACGCGCCGTCGTTGGCCTTGAACGTCTGGTAATCGCCGTCCGGCGTCGAGTTCATGACGTTCAGCAGGGCACCGTCGCGATCGGCGGCCAACAGCGGGTCCCAGCCGCGTCCCCAGACGACCTTGATCACGTTCCAGCCGGCGCCGCGGAAGAAGCTCTCCAGCTCCTGCATGATCTTGCCGTTGCCGCGCACCGGGCCGTCCAGCCGCTGGAGGTTGCAGTTCACGACGAAGGTCAGGTTGTCGAGGCCCTCGTACGCGGCGAGCTGGAGGGCGCCGCGGCTCTCCACCTCGTCCATCTCGCCGTCCCCGAGGAAGGCCCACACGCGCTGCTGGCTGGTGTCCTTCAGCCCGCGGTTGTGGAGGTACTTGTTGAACTGCGCCTGGTAGATCGCCGCGATCGGGCCCAGGCCCATCGACACGGTCGGGAACTCCCAGAAGTCGGGCATCTGGCGCGGGTGCGGGTAGGACGGGAGCGCGCGGATCCGCCCGTCGACGATGTGGCTCTTCTCCTGGCGGAAGCCGTTCAGGTCGTTCTCGTCCAGGCGTCCCTCGAGGAAGGCGCGCGCGTACATGCCGGGGCTCGCGTGGCCCTGGAAGAACACCTGGTCGCCGCCTCCGGGGTGGTCCTTGCCGCGGAAGAAGTGGTTGAAGCCCACCTCGTACAACGTCGCCGACGACGCGAAGGACGAGATGTGGCCACCGACGCCGACGCCGGGACGCTGGGCGCAGTGCACCATGATCGCCGCGTTCCAGCGCAGCAGCCGGCGGAACTTGCGCTCCAGGTCGACGTCACCGGGGTACCAGGGCTCCTGCTCGGCCGGGATCGTGTTCACGTAGTCGGTCGCCGTCAGCGACGGCAGCCCCAGGTGCTGGTCGCGGGCCCGCTCGAGAAGGCGCAACATGATGTACCGCGCGCGGTTGCGTCCCGCGTTGTCGATCATCATGTCGAGCGATTCCAGCCACTCGGCAGTCTCGTCCGAATCGATGTCGGGGAGGTTGGTCGGCAACCCGTTCAGGATCGGGCCGACGGATTCGCGAGGTGCCACGGTGATGCCTTTCTCAGGAATTGCGACGCAAGGTCGTTGCGCAATGGCGACCTTACCCGGCCCTCCGGGTGCCGACGCCAGTGGCCTGCTCACTTTCCGCGACGCGCACGGCTCCAGGCCAGCAGGTCCTCGACCGGCCAGGTGTTGACGATGCGCTCGGGCGGGACGCCGGCGGCCGCCGCCCTGGCAGCACCGTGGGCGGGGAACTCCAGCTGGCCGGGGGCGTGGGCGTCGGAGTCGATGGCGAACAGGCAGCCGGTCTCGACGGCAAGGGCGAGCAGTTCGTCGGGCGGGTCGGCCCGCTCGGGACGGGAGTTGATCTCGACGGCGACGTCGAAGGTGCGGCACGCCTCGAACACCACCTCCGCGTCGAAGGTGCTGGGCGGCCGACGGCCGCGCCCGCCGGTGATCAGGCGCCCGGTGCAGTGGCCAAGGACGTTCGTGAACGGGTTGGCGACCGCGGCCACCATACGCCGGGTCATGGCCTCGGACTCCATCCGGAGCTCGGAGTGCACGCTCGAGACCACGATGTCGAGCCGGGACAGCATGTCCGGAACCTGGTCGAGACCCCCGTCGGCGAGGATGTCCACCTCGATGCCGCTGAGCAGCCGGCAGCCGTCGCCGTCGCTGTTGAGTGCCGCGAGGTGCTCCAGCTGGCGCCGAAGGCGCTCCACGCTCAGCCCGTTCGCGACGGTCAGCCGCGGCGAGTGGTCGGTGATCGCCAGGTAGTCCCGCCCCAGCGCGGTGGCCGCCTCCCGCGATCGCTCGACGGGGGCGGTCCCGTCCGACGCGTCGGTGTGGGTGTGGAGGTCTCCCCGCAGCAGGCCGAGGACCTCCTCGCCGCCCTGCGCCAGGGGTCCCGCCTCGGCACGCAGCGCCGCCAGGCGGTCGGGGACGCGTCCGGCGACGGCCTGGGCAACGACCGTCGCCGTGGTCTGGCCGAGCCCGGGCAGCTCGCGCCAGCTGCCCGCCCGCGCGTGGCGCGCGAACTCCTCCTCCGAGAGCGCCTCCACCACGTCGGCGGCGGCCCGGAAGGCGCGCACCCGGTACGGCTCGGCGAGGACGCGCTCCATCAGGTAGGCGATCTCGCGCAGGGCCGCGACCGGCTCCCGGGCTGCGCTCACGCGGCCAGCCTAGGCACCTCCACCGACGGCGGGGAGACCCGCCACGGCGCCGTCCTCATCGCGAGCAGGCGCGCCACCGGCCCCGGTGGATGAGGGTGAGCGTGGCGGTGTCGGTCGTCGTGCCCGCGGCGACTGCTCTGTGGCCCGCTCCAGAACGGCGCGGAACGCTCGGGTTCGGTGGAGCCGACCTCCCGCGCACCCGCGCGACGCGCCCTAGGATCTCCTCCATGGGCGTCTTCAGCGATCTGGTGGCCGGCACGGACGGGGACACGCGGGCCGCGCTGCAGCAGGTGCTCGACCGTGCGCTCGCCATCGTCCCCGACGCCGTCGAGGACCTGAGCTACGGGACGCCGGCCCTGCGCCATCGCGGACGGCCGCTGGTCGGCGTCCGGGTGGGGGCCACCCACCTGTCGCTGTTCCCGTTCAGCCCGGAGGTGGTGACCGCGGTGGCCCCGGAGCTGGCCGGCTTCTCGCTGTCCAAGGGCACGATCCGGTTCACCGGCGAGCACCCGCTCCCGGTCGACGTCCTCGACCGGATCATCCGGCTGCGTGCCGCCGAGATCGAGCAGAAGGGGTGACCACCCCCGACGCCGCCGGCTGGCCCCCGCCGGCCGTCCGTGAGGCGAGCGCCCGGCGGCTGGGCGCCTCCGCCGCCGAGATGACCACCGCGGCGCTCGCCCGGATCGCCGACGAGCACCCCTGGTTCGCCGAGCTCGACGCCGAGCACCGGTCGTGGATCACCTTGGTCGCCCGCTCGGGCATCGACGGCTTCCTGGAGTGGTTCGCCTCGGCCGGACGGACGCAGGCCCCGGCGTCGGTCTTCGCCGCCGCGCCCCGCGCCCTGGCCCGGCGGATCACGCTCAACCAGACCGTCGATCTCGTGCGGACGACGATCGACACGGTCGAGGACCGCATCGCCAGCCTTCCGGAGGAGGAGCAGTCCACGCTGCGGATCGGCATCCTGCGCTACTCCCGCGAGATCGCGTTCGCCGCGGCGCAGGTCTACGCCCGCGCGGCCGAGGTGCGCGGCGCCTGGGACGCCCGCCTGGAGGCCCTGGTCGTCGACGCGGTGATCCGCGGCGAGGCGGACGAGTCGGTGGTGTCCCGCGCATCGACGCTCGGCTGGGCGTCACCACCCGGGATCTCCGTAGTGATCGGCACCGCGCCGTCCGACCCCGGCCGGGCCGTGGAGGCCATCCGCCAGATCGCCGCGCGCCACTCCCTCGACCTGCTGGCCGCGCCGCAGGGCGATCGGCTGGTGCTCGTGCTCGGGGGCACGCTCGAGTCCGACGCCCAGGTGCTGGCACGGGTGGGCGATGTCGTCGGCCAGTTCGGCGACGGCCAGGTCGTGGTGGGCCCCATCGTGTCGGACCTGTCGGAGGCCGCCCGCAGCGCGCGGGCCGCGCTGTCGGGGATGCGCGCTGCGAAGGCCTGGCCCGAGGCCCCCCGTCCGGTCGCCGCGGAGGACCTGCTCCCCGAGCGCGCCCTCGCCGGCGACGGGCATGCCCGCCGGCGGCTGGCCAACGACCTCTACCGCCCGGTGGTGCAGGCCGGACGCGACCTCGTCGACACCCTGGCCGCGTTCTTCGACTCCGGCGGGTCGATCGAGGCGACCGCCCGCGCGCAGTTCGTCCACCCCAACACCGTGCGTTACCGCCTGCGCCGCATCCACGAGCTCACCGGCTACTCCCCCGTCGATCCCCGCGGTGGCTACGCCCTTCGCCTCGCCCTCACCCTGGGCAGGCTCCTGGACTGACGCCGCGGGCGGGCAGCGCCCGCACGGCCGCCGCCAGCCGGATCCCACAACGCGCAGTCGGTTTACCACGGCCCGCGGGGGGTCCAACCTTGTAGGAAACCTACAAAAGTGCCCGTTACAAATTCGTTGTGTAACGCGCCAACGGCCGGCCCGCGATTCGACACAGTAGAGACGTGCTCGCAATCGTCGCGCCCGGACAGGGCGCCCAGACACCCGGTTTCCTCTCCCCCTGGCTCGAAGACCCGACGTTCGCCGACCGGCTGAACTGGCTGGGTACCGTGGCCGGCCTCGACCTCGCCCACTACGGCACGGTCGCCGACGCCGAGACCATCCGCGACACCGCCATCGCGCAGCCGCTGCTGGTGGCCAGCGGGCTCGTGACCGCCCTCGCGCTGTTCCCCAGCCCCGCCGACGGCTTCCGCCGCACCGCTGTGGCCGCGGGCCACAGCGTCGGCGAGATCACCGCTGCCGCCGCGGTCGGCGTGCTGTCGGCCGAGCAGGCGATGGTGTTCGTCCGGGAGCGCGGCCAGCAGATGGCCGCGGCCAGCGCCGCGCGTCCCACCTCGATGATGGCCGTCGTCGGTGGCGATCCCGACGAGGTGCTCGCCGCGATCGAGGCCGCCGGGCTCACCCCGGCCAACAACAACGGCTCGGGCCAGATCGTCGCCGCCGGCACGGTGGAGCAACTCGCCGACCTTCAGGCCAACCCGCCGGCCAGGGCGCGGCTGATCCAGCTGAGCGTCGCCGGCGCGTTCCACACCGTCCACATGAAGCCGGCCGTGGCGCACCTCGCCCGGCTGGCCCGCTCGATCTCCACCCACGACCCGCGCACGCGGCTGCTGTCCAACGCGGACGGCCAGGTCGTGCAGTCGGGCAAGGAGTACCTCGCCCGCCTCGTGAAGCAGGTCGCCAACCCCGTCCGCTGGGACCTGTGCCTCCAGGCGATGGCCGACCTCGGCATCACCGGCCTGCTCGAACTGCCGCCCGCCGGCACGCTGGCAGGCATCGCCAAGCGCAACCTGAAGGGCGTCGAGCTCTTCACGCTGAACACCCCCGACCAGATCCCGGCCGCGCAGGAGTTCGTGCACAAGCACGGCGACACCAGCTTCGCGTCGCCGATGGCCACCACGCCGTCCTGGATGCTCGTCGTCTCGCCCGGCAAGGGCGAGTTCCGCAAGGCCGCGGGCGTCACGCAGGACGGGGCGATCGCCGCCGGCAGCACGATCGGGACCGTCGCGAACCTCCGCGACACCACCGAGGTGCACACCACCCACGCCGGCACCGTCACCGAATGGCTGGTCGAGGACGGCGACCCCGTCTCCCCCGGCCAGCCCCTGCTGCGTCTCTACCCGGCCCAGGACTGAAAGCGAACATGACCGAGATCAAGGCCAGCACCGGCCCGCGCTACGCCCGCATCCTCTCCGTGGGGTCGGCGACCCCGTCGCGGGTGATCGACAACGAGTACCTGCTCCAGTTCATCGACTCCTCCGACGAGTGGATCACCCAGCGCACCGGCATCCGTGAGCGCCGCTGGATCGACGAGGGCGAGAGCATCGAGACCCTGTCGCTGGAGGCAGCGCGGACGGCGATCGAGCGGTCCGGCGTCCCTGTCGACCAGATCGACGCGGTGATCCTGTCGACCATCTCGCACTACCACCAGACCCCGGCGCTCGCGCCGAAGCTGGCGGACGCCCTCGGCATCCCGGACGCGGCCGCCTACGACATCTCCGCGGCGTGCGCCGGCTTCAGCTACGGCCTGGCCCAGGCCGAGGGCATGGTGCGCAGCGGGCAGGCCCGCCACGTCCTCGTGATCGCCGGCGAGACCATCAGCGAGATCACCGACCTGACCGACCGCGGCACGGCGTTCCTGTTCGGCGACGGCGCGGGCGCCGTGGTGGTCGGCCCCAGCGAGACCAACGGCATCGGCCCGGTCGTCTGGGGGTCCGACGGCAGCCAGTCCGGCGCCATCTGGCAGACCAAGGGCTGGCAGGAGGCCGTCGCGGAGGGCACGTGGCCGCGGCTCGGCATGGACGGCCGCGCGGTCTTCAAGTGGGCCACGAGCTTCATCGCCCAGGCGGCGAAGAAGGCCATGGACGAGGCCGGGATCACCCCCGACCAGCTGGACGTCTTCATCCCGCACCAGGCCAACGACCGCATCACCGACACCCTGCTGCGCTACCTGAAGCTGCCCGAGAGCGTCGTCGTCGCGCGGACCATCCGCCAGCTCGGCAACAACTCCGCCGCCACCATCCCGATGGCCATGGACGCCCTGCTGTCCAGCGGCGAGGCGAAGAGCGGCCAGACCGCCCTGATCATCGGCTTCGGCGCGGGCCTGGTCTACGCCGGCCAGGTCATCACCCTTCCCTGAGTCCCCCGGACCCGTCCGGACAAGTAAGCCCACGCTAGTTAAGGAGAACCCCATGGCCACTACCGAAGAGATCCGCGCCCAGCTCGCCGAGCTCGTCAACGACGTCGCCGGCGTGCCGGTCGAGGACGTGCAGCTCGACAAGTCGTTCGTCGACGACCTCGACGTCGACAGCCTCGCGATGGTCGAGATCCTCGTCGGCTGCGAGGAGAAGTTCGGCGTCACCATCCCCGACGAGGAGTCCAAGAACCTCAAGACCGTGGGCGACGCCGTCGCCTACATCGAGGCGCACAGCTGACCAGGCCCCACCCGGGCACGGCCGGTCGAGCGCGCCGGGACCGCACCACGCGGGACCCGGGACGCTCGACCGGACACCGGGGCCACCGCGGCCGGCACCTGCCGGCCGGACCACCTCACCCGTAGTAGCGGAGAACAATGACTGAGATCGTCATCACCGGCCTCGGCGCCACCACCCCCCTCGGCGGCGACCTGGCGTCCACCTGGGCCAACATGCTCGCCGGCACCTCCGGCGTCCGCGCCATCACCGAGGAATGGGCGGAGGAGCTCCCGGTGAAGATCGCGGCGTACGTCGCGGTCGACCCCTCCGAGATCATCGACCGGGTGAAGGCGCGGCGTCTCGACCGCTCCACCCAGCTCGCCCTGATCGCCGCGCAGCAGGCGTGGACGGACGCGGGCTTCGAGTGGGAGGGCGAGGACCAGGTCGACCCCCACCGGCTGAGCGTCTCTCTCGCCAGCGGCATCGGCGGCCTGCACTCCCTGCTGAACAACTGGGACGCGCACCGCGACAAGGGCTACCGCCGCGTCAGCCCGTTCACGATCCCCATGCTCATGGCCAACGCGCCCGCGGCGAACGTCGGCCTGGCCGTGCACGCGAAGGCCGGGGTGCACACCCCCGTCTCCGCCTGCGCCTCCTCCAACGAGGCGATCTCGCTGGGCCTCGACCTGCTGCGGCTCGGCCGGGCGGACATCGCCGTCGTCGGCGGCACGGAGGCCACCATCCACCCGCTCCCGCTGGCCGCCTTCGGCCAGATGCAGGCGCTGAGCCGCCGCAACGACGACCCCGAGGGCGCATCGCGTCCGTGGGACCGCGGCCGTGACGGCTTCGTGATGGGCGAGGGGTCGGCGATCCTCGTGATCGAGACCCTCGAGCACGCGAAGGCCCGCGGGGCCAAGATCTACGGCACCATCGCCGGCGCCGGCATCACCGCCGACAGCCACGACATGGTGCAGCCCGACCCCACGGGCGAGGGCCAGTCCGGCGCCATGATCAAGGCGCTGCAGGACTCCGGCATGACGCCGGCCGACATCGTCCACGTGAACGCGCACGGCACGTCCACGCCCCAGGGCGACCTCACCGAGGCCGGTTCCATCCGGACAGCCCTCGGCGACGACACCGACCACGTGGTGGTGACCTCCACCAAGTCGATGACCGGCCACCTGCTCGGCGGGGCCGGCGCACTGGAGACCGTCGCGTCCCTGATGGCACTGCGCGACCGCCTGGTGCCGCCGACCATCAACCTCGTCGATCCCGAGCCGGACCTCGCGATCGACATCGCGGCGAACGTCGCCCGTCCGCTGCCGGCGGAGGGCTCGCTGGCCGCCGTCAACAACTCCTTCGGCTTCGGCGGCCACAACGTGGCCATCGTCGTCACCAACGAGAACGCCACCGTCTGACCTACCCGGCCCCGGTGCGTCCGCTGCGGCGGACGCACCGCCAGCCGCTCACCGCACGGCCCCGAGGCGTCACGACGGCCTCACCCGCCACAGGAGGTTCGAGATGACCCAGACCGCACCCGCCGCAAGGCCCGCCCGCGTGCCGCGCGAGGAGGACCCGCGCAACCCCAACTTCCGGCTGGCCGCCCTGCTCGACCCGGGCACGATGGCGCTGATCAGCCCCGACGACGACTCCGGCATGCTCGCGGCCACCGGGAGCATCAACGGCTCCCCCGTCGTCGCGTTCTGCTCCGATGCCACCGTGATGGGCGGGGCGATGGGCGTGGACGGCTGCGAGGTCGTCGTCCAGGCGTACCGGCGCGCGATGGTCGACCGGGTGCCGATCATCGGCATCTGGCACTCCGGCGGAGCCCGTCTCGCGGAGGGGGTGCTGAGCCTGCACGCCGTGGGTCGCATCTTCCACGCGATGACGCAGGCCTCCGGCAAGGTGCCCCAGATCTCCGTGGTGCTCGGCGCCGCGGCCGGCGGAGCGGCCTACGGGCCGGCCCTGACCGACATCGTCATCCTCGCCCCGCAGGGACGCATCTTCGTCACCGGCCCGGACGTCGTCCGCTCGGTCACCGGCGAGGACGTGGACATGCTCCGCCTCGGCGGGCCGGACACCCACGAGCGCAAGTCGGGCGTGGTGCACGTCGTCGCGGACGACGAGGCGGACGCGCTGGGCCGCGCACGGACCGTGACCACCCTCCTCGCCGCGCAGGGCGGCGTCGCCGCGACCGTCGAGGACGTCGACCTGGCCGCGCTGCTGCCCGAGTCCGCCAAGCGCGCCTACGACGTCCACCCGCTGATCGGCGGGCTCCTCGATGAGGGCTCCGTGTTCGAGCTGCACGCCCGCTGGGCCCCGAACGTGACGATCGCCTTCGGCCGGCTGGCCGGGCGCACGGTCGGCGTGGTCGCCAACAACCCGCTGCGGCTCGGCGGCTGCCTCGACTCCCTGAGCGCGGAGAAGGCGGCCCGCTTCGTCCGGCTGTGCGACGCGTTCGGCGTCCCGCTTGTCGTGCTCGTCGATGTGCCCGGCTACCTCCCCGGCGTCGGCCAGGAGTGGGACGGGGTGGTGCGCCGCGGCGCCAAGCTGCTGCACGCCTTCGGCGAGGCGTCCGTGCCCCGGGTGACCCTTGTGACCCGCAAGGCCTACGGCGGCGCCTACATCGCGATGAACTCCCGCTCGCTCGGGGCGACGCGGGTGTTCGCCTGGCCGAGCGCGGAGATCGCCGTGATGGGGCCGGTGGCCGCCATCCGGATCCTGCACCGCCGCAAGCTCGCCGAGGTGCCCCGCGACATGCTGGCCCAGGTGGAGGCCGACCTCGCCGCGGAGCACGAGCGCATCGCCGGCGGGGTCGAGAAGGCCGTCGAGATCGGCGTCGTCGACGAGATCATCACCCCGCAGGACACCCGCTCGGCGCTCGCCGCCGCCGTCCGCGCCGCCGACACCGGCGTCCGCGGCCTCCACGGCAACATCCCGCTGTAGCCGTCACGCCGGGCGCCGTCCCCACTCTCCCCGCCGAGGGCCAGTCCTCCGCGTTGACGGCCAGCCTTCCGCGCTGAGGGCCAGCCTTGACGCCGAGGGCCAGCACGCCGGTGCTGGCCCTCGGCGCTAAGGCTGGCCCTCGGCGTGGTGGGTGGGCGCCCTGATGGCGGCGGCCGGGCGCGCGGCCGGCGGCTGAGGTCAGCCGACCTGGTGGAGCCAGCGGACGGGGGCGCCGTCCCCGGCCTGGCGGAACGCCTCGAGCTCGTCGTCCCAGCGGGCGCCGAGGAGGTCGGCGATCCCCTCGGCGAGGGGCTGGCGGCCGAGGGCGTCGGCGAGGATGGCCTGCTTGAGCCGGTCCTCGTGCACCATGATGTCGCCGTGCACGCCGGTGGCGGCGGCGAAGACCCCCAGGCGGGGCGTGTACGCCCAGCGCATGCCCTCGTGACCGGCGGACGGGTCCTCGGTGACCTCGAAGCGCGCGCGCTGGCACCCCCGGAGGGCGCTGGCGAGTTCGGCGCCGAGACCGGTGCGGCCGTGCCAGGCGTACTCCGCGCGCAGGCTGCGCTGCTCGGCGGGCTGGCTGGTCCACGCGAATTCGACCGGTGCGCCGAGAACCGCGCCCACGGCCCACTCCAGGTGCGGGCGCAGCGCGATCGGCGCGGAGTGGATCTGAATGATCCCGCGCGTGCTGGACATCGGTCCCCTCTCGCTGAGATGTGCCTTCCCCAGCCACCTCAGTCCCACGGGGACGGGACCATTCTGCACCAGGCGTCCCTCGCGTACCAGCCCGTTCGTTCGTGGTTAGCTAGGTCCGTGCACCAGATCGCGGCGAACATCGCGGCGGTGCGGGCGCGCATCGAGGCCGCCTGCTCCGCCGCGGGACGCCCGCGGGACGCGGTGCGGCTGCTCCCGGTGAGCAAGACCCGCCCCGCGTCGGACGTGCTCGTCGCCTACGAGGCCGGCTGCCGGCGCTTCGGGGAGAACAAGGCCCAGGACGCCCGCGCCAAGGCCGCGGAGCTGGCCGGCACCCCGGGCCTGGAGTGGGTGATGATCGGGCACCTCCAGTCGAACAAGGCGAGGCTCGTGGCGGAGTTCGCCAGCGAGTTCCAGGCGCTGGACTCCGTCCCACTGGCCGCCGAGCTCGACCGCCGGCTGCACGCAGCGGGCCGGACGCTCGACGTGCTGATCCAGGTGAACTCCTCCGGCGAGGCGTCGAAGTCGGGCCTGCCGCCGCAGGATGTGGTCGCCTTCGCCGCCCGGCTGCGTCCCTTCGACGCCCTGCGGGTGCGTGGCCTGATGACGCTCGCCCTCCCCTCGCCCGACCCCGCGCCGGTGGCCGCCTGCTTCGCCCGCATGCTCGACGCCCAACGCGCGCTGAGGGACGCGGCCGTGCCCGGGCAGACCTACGACGAGCTGTCGATGGGGATGTCGGGGGACTTCGAACTGGCCATCGCGCACGGCGCCACGGTGGTGCGCATCGGCACGGCCATCTTCGGACGGCGTCCGGCGGCTACGGCCAGCGCGCCCCGAGCGAGATGACGGCGATCGCCGCGAGGATCGCGAAGCCGAGGGCGTAGCCGGCGTACTGCTCGGTGACCTCCTGGTCGACCTTCATGTAGCCGACCTGGCGGGCGATCGAGGAGTAGACCTCCTTGAGCTCCCCCGAGGTCCCCGCGGTGAAGGCCTTGCCGCCGGAGATGCGGGAGATCTGGGCGAGCTCTGCCGGGTTGACCGGCACCGGCTCGCGGCGTCCCTCGTTCTCGACGTAGCCGTTGGGCGTGCCGTAGGCGATCGTGTAGATGGGGATCTTCTGCCGCTTGGCCTCCTGCGCCGCCTGGTCGGACGGCCGTCCCACGTTCGTGTAGCCGTCGCTGAGCAGCACGATCGCGCCGGGCGCGACGCTCTCGGGGTCGTTCGGGTCGGGCGGGGCCTGCGCCATCGCGTCCAGCGAGGAGTAGATGCCCTCGCCGATGGCCGTGGACGGGGCGACCTGGAGGTTCTCGATGGCGGCCGCCACCACGCCGCGGTCGGTCGTCGGCGGGACGACCACGGCGGACGTGCCGGCGAAGCTCACCAGGGCCACGTTGAAGCCGGTCGGCAGCATCTGCAGGAAGTCCTGCGCTGCCTGCTTGGCCGCGACCAGCCGGTTCGGGGGGACGTCCTCGGCGATCATCGAGCGTGACACGTCGATGGTGACGACGATCGTCGCGCGCTCGCGCGGCACCTCCACCTCACCCTTGGGTTGGGCGAAGGCGACGTTGAGCGCTGCCAGGGCGAGCACCGCGGCGCCGACGGCGACGTGGCGCTTCCAGGCCTGCTGCCGCGGCAGCACCCGCTGCAGGTTCGTGATCTGGTGGGGACGGGCCTTGCGGCGGCGGCGCCACAGCAGGAACAGGTACAGCCCCACCAGAAGCGGGATCATCACCAGCCACCACAGCCGCTCGGGCCGCATGAACTCCAGGGGCATCACGGCCACCTCGCTCCCAGCGAGACCGCGGCGAGGGCTGCGACGACGGCGAAGGCGAGCCCGTAGCCCGCCCACAGGGCCGTCGTCTCCTTCTTCACCGGGGTCTGGCCCACCTCGCTGCGGATGTTGTTGTAGACCTTGTTGAGCTGGTCGAGGCTCTCCGCGGAGAACGCCTGGCCGCCCGAGGACTGCGCGATCCCGGTGAGCAGCTCGCGGTCGGGCGCGACGCGCTCCCGCTTGCCGTCGAGGTCGACGTAGCCGTTGTCGGTGCCGTAGGCGATCGTGTAGACGGGCACCTGCTGCTTCTTCGCCTCGGCCGCGGCCTGCGCGGGCGAGCGGCCCGCCGTGTTCTGGCCGTCCGAGAGCAGGACGATCGCGCCCGGCGCCGGCGAGGAGTCCGTCCCGCGCGGCGCGAGCTGCAGGGCGTTGAGCGCGGTGTAGATCGACTCGCCCACGGCCGTCGAGTCCTGCACCTTCAGGCTGTTGATCGCCTGCTGGGCCTGCACGCGGTCGGTGGTCGGTGGCAGTCGGACGGACGGGTTGCCGGACAGCCCCACGACCGACACGTTGTACTGGGCGGGCAGCGCCCGCACGAAGCTCAGCGCTGCCTGCTTGGCCGCCTCGAGCCGGGTGGGCTTGACGTCCGTGGCCTCCATCGAGCGCGAGATGTCGATCACCACGACCACGGTGGCCCGCTCCCGCGGCACCATCTCGATGCCGTTGGGACGCGCCCAGGCGAAGCTGAGCGCCACCAGGGCGGCCAGCGACAGGGCCACGGCGAGGTGCCGGCGCCACTGGGACTGCTTGGGCACCACGCGCGAGAGCACCGCGGTGTTGGTGAACCGCATGCCGGTCTTCTTCTTGCGCAGCACCAGGTAGATGTAGCCGGCCACGAGCAGCGGCACGACGACCAGCACCCACAACCGCTCGGGTGCCAGGAAGCTCGGGAGCCAGCCGAAGATCATCGCGTCACCCCGGCCGGCGGCTGGTGCAGCATGCTGGCCGTGCGCCGGTAGGCCATGACGAAGCGGGCGATGTCATGCACCCAGTCTCTGTCGGTACGCAACTGGATGTGCGCGGCCCCCGCCCGGCGCAGCGCGATCCGGATGCGCTCGCGCTGGGCGGCAGTGGCGGCGTCCATGCGCTCGCGCGCCGCGTCGTCGGAGGTGTTCACGTAGCGCTCGAAGTCGGTCTCCGGGTCGCGGATCAGCAGGTCGCCGACGTCGGCGAACTCCACCTCGTGGCGGTCGACGACCTCGATGGCGAGCACCTGGTTGCGCACGGCGAGCTGTCGCATCGGCCGCTCCCACTCCGGCTCGACGTTCGGGTCGAGCTCGAAGTCGCCGGGGGTGAGGAAGTCGGAGACGACCAGGCGCATGCCGCGGCGGCGCTCCGTCCGGGCCATCCGCTGGATGCCCGCGGCGAGCGAGAAGGGTCCGGTGGTGTGGTCGGAGACGATGGGCTCGGCGAGCATCCGGCGCAGCAGGCCGTACAGGGCGGTGCGTCCCGACTGGGCGGGGAACCGCTTGATCTGGTCGGGGCGCATGATCAGCCCGCCGAACCGGTCGCCCATCTTCTGGCTGAGGAAGCCGATGGTCGCGACCGCCGCGATGCCGAGGTCGCGCTTGGTCACGCCCTCCGTCCCCCAGTTCATCGACGGGGTCACGTCAAGCAAGGCCCAGATCTCCAGCTCCCGGTCGGCGATCGTGTCGCGGACGTGCGGGACGGTGGTCCGGGCGGTCACCGCCCAGTCGATCTTGCGGACGTCATCCTGGCCCGGCACATAGAGCCGGGCGTCGTTGGCCTCCGAGCCGGGGCCGGGCAGCAGTCCCTGGTGGTCCCCGTGGAGGAAGCCCTCGAGCCGGCGGACCACGGTGAGCTCGAGCCGCCGCAGCGCCGCCTCCGGCGCCAGCTTGTGCAGCGGGATCGTGGCCGAGCGGGGCTCGTGCAGCACCGACGCCACCGCCGACAGGTCATCGGGCGGTGGCGCGAAGCCGGGCTGCAGGGCCACGATCAGCTACGGGCTTCCGGGACGTAGCTGTGCGGGACGTGGGACGCCTGGCGCTGCTGGCTGTTCCAGACCGGCGTGGGCGGGGGGACCATGGCCAGGATCCGCTCGATCACCTGGGCCGGGGTGATGTTGTCGGCGACGGCGTCGAAGCCGAGCACGAGCCGGTGGCTCATCACGTCCCTCGCGACGGCCTGTACGTCGGTGGGCAGCACGTAGTCGCGTCCGTGGATCAGCGCGAGCGCCCGCGCCGCTGCCACCAGGCCCAGCGTGGCGCGCGGGCTGCAGCCGACCTGGATCACCGGGGTGAGGTCCGGCATGCCGAACTCCTCCGGCGTCCGCGTGGCGAGCACGAGGCGCACGATGTACTCGGCCACCAGGTTGTGCACGAACACGTTGGAGGCCTGCTCCTGGAGCTCGAGCACGATCTCGGGGTTGAGCACCGGGTTGGCCTTCGGGGGACGGACGCTCATCCGGCGAAGGATCTCGAACTCCTCGTTGCCGCGCGGGTAGGGCACGTCGACCTTCAGCAGGAAGCGGTCGCGCTGGGCCTCCGGCAGCGGGTACACGCCCTCGGACTCGATCGGGTTCTCGGTCGCGATCACGATGAACGGCTGCGGCACGGGGTAGGTCTGGCCGCCGATGGAGACCTGCTGCTCGGCCATCAGTTCCAGCATCGCCGACTGCACCTTGGCGGGCGCGCGGTTGATCTCGTCCGCGAGCACGAAGTTCACGAAGACCGGTCCGAGGGCGATGTCGAACTTCTCCTGGCGCGCGGAGTAGATGCGCGTGCCGACGATGTCGGAGGGCACGAGGTCCGGCGTGAACTGGATGCGGGCGAACTGCCCGCCGACGACGGTGGCGAAGCTGCGTACCGCCAGCGTCTTCGCGACGCCGGGCACGCCTTCGAGCAGGCAGTGGCCCTTCGCGAGCAGCGCCACCATCAGCTGCTCGACCATGTGCTCCTGCCCCACGATCACCCGCTGGACCTGGGCGATGGCCTCGCCCAGCACCTTGGCCGCCTTCTGCGGGTCGGACGTGGGTGCGGGCGGCTGGGCCGCTGCGGGCGCAGCGCTGGGCTGGGACGGATCGGTCACGCGAGTTCTCCTGCAGGACACGGACGGCGAGTGCCGCCCACGATACCGGCTGCCACTGTGCGGCCCCGGGTACGCGCGCTGCCGCCACGGCGCACGGTGTCGCGCACAGTGTCGGCGGCGGGCCCCCGGGGTGCTCCGCCCGCGTGCGGCACAATGGGGGGACCGCGGCGCCCGCCCGCGCACACGATGGGACGAGATGAGCACGCCAGCACCGCCGGAGGGGGCCGCCGAGCCGCCGCGGCTGTCTCCGCTGCTCCCGTCCGACCCGCCCAAGGTGGGCGCGTTCTGGCTGGACGCACGGCTGGTCGCGGCTCCGTCGGGAGTGGCCTACGTCGGCCACGACGACCACAACACGCCGACCATGCTCGTCCTGCTGTCGGAGGGCGCCGCCGCCGACGCGGGGGCGCGGGACCGGTTCGCCGGCACCGTCAACAGGATGCACATCGACACCGTGCTGGCCCGCGGCGGCCACGGGCAGGGCGAGGGACGTCTGGGCCTGCGGTACACCGACGACCTGGCCGACGATCCCGAGATCGGCGAGGAGACCCCGGCGACGCCGTGGGTGGCGCTGGCCTACGACGCCTCGCCCGGATCGGTCGCTGAGGCGTCCCGGATCCTGGCGGAGGTCGACCTCTCCCGGCTGCCGCTGAAGGGCGCACCCGCGGGGCCCGACTACCAGCTGCACTGGGTCGACCGGACACGTCCCGGCATCGCGAAGCTGTGGCCGCTGCCGTGGCCGGGACGCCACGACCGGGCCGGCTGGGTGTCGATCCTGGTCTCGTGGCTGCTGATGATGCTCCTGGCGGCACTCGCCGTCCTGATCGCGATCCTCATCTTCCAGCAGGCCCCGCAGGTGTCCCCGCCGCCGCCGGTGCCCACCAACGGGTCCGGCTCGCCGTCCCCGCAGTCGGGGTCGCCGTCGCCGCAGTCGGGTTCGCCGTCCCCGTCCTCGGCGTCGCCGTCGCCGCAGTCGGGTTCCCCGTCGCCGTCCTCGGCGTCGCCGTCCCCGCAGTCGGGCTCCCCGTCCGGCCCCGGCTCGCCCACGCCGAACTCCCGCCTGTGAGCCCCGCCGGCGGGACGCAGCGTCCGCGGCTGATCGTCACCGACCTCGACGGCACCTTCCTCGCGCCGGACCGCCGGGTGTCGGACACCAACCTCGCCGCCGCGCGCCGCGCCGCCGAGCTCGGCATCCCGTTCGTGGTGGCCACCGGCCGGCCCGTGCGCTGGCTCGATGTGCTCGACGACCTGGCGGAGGCGCACTCGCAGGTGATCGTGAGCAACGGCGGCGCGGTGTTCGACCTCGCCCGCCGCAGCGTGGTGCAGGCGTTCCCCGTCGACCCGCGCGTGGCCCTGGCCGTGACCGCCGACCTCCGGGCGGCCGTGCCCGGCATCACCTTCGGCTTCGAGACCCCCGTCGGCTTCGGCTGCGAGCCCGACTGCCCCACCCGGCAGCGTGGGGAGCCGGGGGTCGTGCAGGGCTCGGTGGAGGACCTCCTCCGCGGCCTCGGCCCGGTGATCAAGGTGCTCGGCTTCCACCCCGACCTCGGCTCGGACGACCTGTGCGACCTCGCGGGGTCGGTGATCGCGTCGCGGCTGACCCTCACCTACGCGATGGTGTCGGCGAGCGGCTCAAACGCGGGCGTTTCAGCTTCGGCGACGGGTTCGTACACCGGCACGTCGGGCAAGGCCAGCACCCTCGCGCTGCTGTGCGCCGAGCTGGGCGTCGACGCCGCCGACGTGGTCGCCTTCGGCGACATGCCGAACGACCGCGCGATGCTGTCCTGGGCCGGCCGCGGCTTCGTCGTGGCGAACGGCCACCACAGCCTGCTGCGCGGCGGCTTCGTCGTCGTCCCTGGCAACGACGAGGACGGCGTGGGGCGCACCGTCCTCGACCTGCTCGGCTGACCCGCACCGCGCTTTCCCGAACCGCACCCCCGGGCCGGGCGGAGAAGTTATCGTCTGCTCAGGAGCGGACGCCCCGCGGTCCGCCGGACCAGGAGGTAGCCATGGCCGTCATCACCATCTCGCGACAGCTGGGGAGCCACGGCGCCCGCATCGCCCGGGCCCTGGCGAAGGACCTCGGTTACGCGCTCGTCGACAAGGGAACGATCAACCGGGTCATCCGCCAGTACGGCATCACCCGGCTCGACCGGATCTACGACCACAAGCCCAAGATCTGGGAACTGTTCAACGAGGACAGCGCACTGACGATCCAGATGATGAACGAGACGATCGCCGCCTTCGCCGCCCAGGGCGACGTGGTCATCCTCGGGCGCGGCGGCTTCCGGGTGCTGCGCGGGCTCTCCGACGTGCTGAACGTGTTCGTCACGGCCCCGGACGCGGTGCGCGCCAAGCGGATCGGCAAGCGGGACGAGATCGGAGTGGGCGAGGCGGCGGAGATCATCCGCAGCGACGACGAGCTCCGCTCGCGCTTCGTGTCGCTGTTCTACGGGGCCGACTGGGCGGACGAGTCCGCGTTCGACCTGGTCGTCGACACCGGCGAGCTGTCCGACGCGGACGCTGTCGCGAGGATCGCCGCAGAAGCCGCGGCGCTGCCGGCGTACGCCGAGGGGCCGAGCGCGGCCGGCCTCGAGGTCGACGTGGTGCTGCGGGAGACCGTCGAGCAGGAGCTCGACCGCCTGGCCGGGAAGAAGGCCTGACCTGCCGGGCCGCCGGTCACAGCGCCGGCGGCCCACCCTGGTCGCTGAAGGCCGCCCGCGGGACGAACAGCAGCGCGACGGCCGCCACCAGCGCCGTGACGCCGCACACCACCCACACCGTCACGTAGCCGCTGAACGAGCCGGCCGTGCCCTGCACCGCGTCCGCTGCGTGGGTGGCCAGCGCGATGCCGAAGACCGCGGAGGCGATCGAGCCGCCGACGGTCTTCACCGAGTTGGTCAGTCCGGTGGCCACGCCGGTCTGCCCCATCGGCGCGGCGGCCGCCGCGGCGGCGGGGAGGGCGGCGACCAGGGCGCCGGAGCCGATACCGGCGATCACCATGTTGGTCACCGTCTGCACGTAGGTGGTGTGGAGCGGCAGGAACAGCAGGTAGCCGGTGGCCACCAGCAGGCTCGCGCCGACCAGCGCCCACCGGGGGCTGACCCACTTCGTGACGACGGGCAGCAGCAGCGCGCCGACGACCAGCGCGAGCACGTACGCGCCGATCAGGTAGGAGGTGAGCTCTGTGCTCGCCCCCAGCCCGTAGCCGTAGACGGCGGGGTCGGTGCGGGCGAAGGTGGACAGCGGTGCCTGCGCCCCCAGGACGCTCACCCCGAACAGGCCGGCGGTGAGGAAGACCGGCCACAGGGACGGCGAGGTGAACATCCGCACGTCGACCAGCGGGTCGTCGTGGCGCAGCTCCCAGCGGACGAACGGGACGAACAGCGCCAGGCCGGCGAGGATGGCCAGCCACGCCACCGGGCTGCCGGGGCCGTTCACCCGCAGCAGGAACAGCCCGCCGGTCAGGCCGAGCAGCGCAACGGCGACCAGCACCATGCCGCCGGTGTCGAAGCGCCCGCCGGTCAGTTCCGGCGACTCCTTCACCCCGAACAGGATCACGAAGAAGCAGGCGGTGACCGCGACGGCGGGCACCCACAGCACCACGGACAGGGGCAGGACGCCGACCAGCCGTCCGGCCGACAGGGCACCGGCGATGACGCCGACCTCCAGCGCGGCGACCAGGGCGCCGGCCGCGCGGCGGGTGATCACCGCCGGGTGCCCGGTCGGGCGGGACCGGGCGAAGATGAGCGCGGTCTCCAGCGGCAGCCACACCACGTAGAACCCCTGGAGCGACCAGGCGAGCAGGAACAGCCAGAAGTTGTCGGTGAGCGGCAGCCCGATGCTGGCCACCGCCGTGAACGCGGTCGACACCAGCAGCATCCGGCGGTGGCCGACCATGTCGCCGAGCTTGGCGAACGCCGGGATGATGATGGCCGCGGCCATGGCCTGGCCGCCCTCGAGCCAGTTCACGTCGGCGTCCGGGACGCCGAGGTGGCGGGCGATGTCGGTGAGCAGCGGGGTGTAGAAGCCCTGGATGATGCCGCTGGTGAACTCGACGAACGCGAGGAAGCCCACCACGACGGCCAATGTGCCCAGGCGCACGCGTCCCGGGTCGGTGAGCGCCGGGACCGCCGGGCGGCCGGCGCTCATGCGGGCAGGCCCGTCAGGAGTGCCCGGTAGCAGCGTTCGCCGCGGACCAGGCTGTCGATCGACACCCGCTCGTCGCGGCCGTGGATGCCCGCGCGCTCCTCGCCGGTCATGAACAGCGGGGCGAACCGGTAGACCGCGGGCGTGAACCGGTGCCAGTGGCGGGCGTCGGTGGCGGCCGTGGTCAGGTAGCCGACGGTCGCGACGCCGGGGTAGGCGGCCTCGACGGCGTCTGCGATCAGCGCGAACTGCGGGTTGTCCGACGACGACTCCGGGGTCGGCTCGTCGCCCTCGACCATGCGCACCTCGACCAGCGGGTCGGCGATCACCCTGCGCAGCCGCGCGATCACGCCGGCCGTGGTCTCGCCGACGTTCACCCGGATGTTCAGCATCGCGGAGGCCGAGGACGGCAGCACGTTGGCGCTGCTGCCGCCGGCCAGCATGGTCGGGGCGAGGCTGGTGCGGACGAGCGCCGCGCCGTCCGCTCCCCCGGCAGCGACCAGCAGCCGGGCCGCCAGCCACGGGTTCGCCGCCGCCAGCCGCCAGGCCCGGGCGTAGCGGGGCTCCGCGTGGTCGGCCAGGCGCGACAGCAAGGTGGCCACCGTCCTCGGCATGCGGACGTCGAACGGGTTGCGGTTGAGCCGCGCGACGGCGCGGGCCACCCGTCCGACGGCGGTCAGCCCGGAGGGGGCGGACGCGTGGCCCCCCGTCCCCGCTGCGGACAACTCGACGCTCATCACGCCCTTCTCTGCCAGCCCGACCATGGCGAACGTCCCGCGGACGCCGGGGAACGGCACCTCGGTGACCGCGCCGCCCTCGTCCAGCACCATCCACGGGCGCACGCCGCGCTCCCTCAGCGTCGCCGCGATCGCCCTGGCGGTGGCACCGTGGACCTCCTCGTCCGGGCCCAGGCACAGCAGCACCCGGCGGGCCGGCGCCCACCCCTGCGCAAGCAGGTTCTCCACCGCCTCCAGCAGCACGCACAGCGCGCCCTTGTCGTCGAGAGCGCCCCGTCCCCAGACCAGGCCGTCGGCCACCCTGCCCTCGAAGGGCGGCACCGACCACTCCCCCTCCTGGCCGGTGACCGGCACCACGTCGAAGTGCGCCATCAGCACGACCGGATCGGCGTCGCCGCCGTGCGCAGGCTCCCAGGAGAACACGAGGCCGAGGCCGCCGATCCGCTCGCACGCCAGGTGCGCGTGCACCAGCGGGTAGAGGTCGGCGAGAAGGGCGACGAACTCCTCGAACGGCTCCCCGGAGGCGTCGGCCCCGGCGGAGACCGTGGGAACCCGGATCATGGCCGCGAGGCGGTCCTCGATGCCCGGGCGCGCCGGCGAGGCGTCGGCCGGGGCGGCGAACGGTGCGTGCATGGCCGGGAGCCTATTGCTCGCGTCGCGCCCGCGTCGGCCGTGTCATCGGGGCTGCGGCGCGGGGTGCGCGGCGTAGGGTCGGTCGCGTGCTGAGCGAGATCCTGGGACGCGGCGAGCGCATCGCCTTCTTCGGTGGTGCCGGGGTGTCGACCGAGAGCGGGATCCCCGACTTCCGTTCCGGCGACGGCCTGTACTCGCGGTCGGGCGACACCCGCTACACGCCGGAGGAGGTGCTCAGCCACAGCTTCTTCGTGCGCCACACCGCCGAGTTCTACGCCTACTACCGCAGCCACCTGCTGCACCCGCACGCGCGTCCGAACCCCGCCCACCTGGCGCTCGCCCGCCTGCAGGAGCAGGGACGGCTGACCGCGGTGATCACCCAGAACATCGACGGGCTGCACCAGGCCGCCGGTTCCCGCACGGTGCTCGAGCTGCACGGCAGCGTGCACCGCAACAGCTGCCTGCGCTGCGGTGCCCCCGCGGGCCTGGACGCGATCCTCGCCACGGACGGCGTCCCCACGTGTGCCTGCGGCGGCGTGATCAAGCCCGACGTCGTGCTGTACGAGGAGCCGCTGGACGCCGCGGTGATGGAGGCCGCGATCGAACACCTGGCGCGGGCGGACACCCTGGTCGTCGGCGGGACGTCGCTGGTGGTCTACCCGGCCGCCGGGCTCGTGCACTACTTCGGCGGCCACGAACTCGTGCTGATCAACGCCGAGCCGACGGCGCTGGACCACCTCGCGACGCTGGTCGTCCACGCCCCGATCGGCGAGACCCTCGGGGCGGCCGTCCCCTGACGGCGCGCCGCCTGTCACGGACGGCTAGGGGCCCGGGCGGCGGAGCATGTCCCTGCGGCGCCGCTCGTACATGTCGCGCTGGAACGGGTTCACCGGCAACCGGTTGACGAGCTTGTCCTGCACGAACAGCGTCAGCCAGCCCGCGAGCATCATCGCGATCAGGTTGATGGCGAGCTGCGTCGCGCTGCCGATGATCTCCTCCGGCACCCAGAACGCCAGCCCGAGGGCGATGTTGCCCGCCGCCGGCACCGTGGTCACCGAGATGAACACCCCCGACAGGCCGCCCATCCGCCCGGAGGTGAGCGAGAGCACACCGGCGATCGCCGCCATCACCGCGACGGCGAACGACCAGCCGTCGGGGTGGTAGATGAACCGCGTCGCCGGGCGTTCGGACGCGATCAGCGCCGGCTCCACCCAGCCGAACGCCCGCACGACGACCGCGATCAGCGTCGTCACGAGGATCGACACCCCGAAGCCGATCAGCAGCGTGCGGAGCGCGAAGCCGAACAGGGCACGGCGCTTCAGCACCAGCGCCAGCCCCAGCGCGGCGATCGGCCCGAACTCCGGGCCGAGCACCATCGCCCCGATCACCAGCACCTGGGAGTCGAGGACGATCGCGATCGCGGCGATCAGGGTGGCCAGCACCATGAAGATCAGGTACGTGCCGTTCAGCTCGGAGTCGGAGTAGGCCCGGGCGCCGACCTCCGGCCAGATCACCGAGTCGGCCGCGCTGCCGGGGGTCTGGATCTCGGCGTCCAGCGCCGCCTTCGACAGCCAGGTCTCGACCGGGTCGATGTGGAGCGTCCCGCGTCGGGCCACTCCGAGGTCGCGCAGCCGGGTGATCACCGGGTTCGCGTGCTCGCGCGCCACGTCCGCGTGGACGATGTCGCCCTTGGGCAGGATGGAGGCGCCCCGCATCACCGCGAGGCTGCTCACGCTCGGCTCGGTGGACAGCACGAGCACCACGTCCTCGGTGAGGTCTGCGGGGATGGCCAGGCGCAGCTGCAACATGCGCTCATGGTGACGCACGCCCGGCCCGGCGAACAGCCCCCGGGCGACCGCCGATGGGCAAGGCTCTCCCTCCGCCGCCGCGCGGGCGGTGTGTCAGGATGAACGGCATGGCGGCCCCGGGCAGCCAGCAGGTGACCATCGACGGGCACACGCTGGCGCTGACCAACCTCGACAAGGTGCTCTACCCTGCCACGGGCACCACCAAGGGCGAGGTGATCGCCTACTACGCCGAGGTCGCCCACGTCCTGCTGCCCCACCTGTGGCAGCGCGCCATCACCCGCAAGCGCTGGCCGGACGGCGTGGGCGCCGAGGGCGAGCACCCGAACGTGTTCTTCGCCAAGAACCTGCCGCGCGGCACCCCGGACTGGGTGCGCCGGTACCCGATCCAGCACTCCGACGGGACCAACGAGTACCCGGTCGCCGGCGACGTGGCCACGCTCGTGTGGCTGGCGCAACTGGCCGCGCTGGAACTGCACGTGCCGCAGTGGCGGTTCGCCGACGACGGCACTCCCCTGCCGCCCGACCGGCTGGTGCTCGACCTCGACCCCGGTAAGGGCGTGGACCTGGCCGGGTGCGCCGAGGTGGCCGGTTGGGTGCGCGAGGTGCTCGAGGGAGCCGGGATGACCAGCTACCCGGTGACGTCCGGCAGCAAGGGCATCCACCTGTACGCGCGGCTGGACGGCACGCTGAGCACCGCGCAGGCCTCCGACCTGGCCCGCGAGCTCGCGCAGTCGCTCCAGGCGCAGCACCCCGACCGCGTGACCGCCGTCATGCGCCGCGCCGACCGCGCCGGCAAGGTGTTCCTCGACTGGAGCCAGAACAACGGCAACAAGACCACGATCACGCCGTACTCGCTGCGCGGCCGGACCCGCCCCACCGTGGCGGCGCCGCGCACGTGGGAGGAGCTCGCCGACCCCGCCCTGCGCCACCTCGAGCTCGCCGAGGTGCTCGCACGGGTGGCCGCGGACGGCGACCTGATCGCCGGACTGGACCCGGACGTCCCCGGACCGTCCCCCGCGACCGACCGGCTGGCGACCTACCGGAGCATGCGTGATCCCGGCCGGACGCCCGAGCCGGTCCCCGCTGCGCCCCCGCCGTCCTCGGACGGACGGTCGTTCGTGGTCCAGGAGCACCACGCGCGCCGCCTGCACTACGACTTCCGGCTGGAGCGCGACGGTGTGCTGGTCAGCTGGGCGGTGCCGAAGGGTCCGCCGACCGACCCCCGGACGAACCACCTGGCGGTGCCGACGGAGGACCACCCGCTGGAGTACGGCGCCTTCGAGGGCACGATCCCTGCCGGGGAGTACGGCGGCGGCACCGTGACGATCTGGGACGCCGGCACCTACGACCTCGAGAAATGGCGCGAGGGCGAGGTGATCGTCACCCTGCACGGGCGCCCCGACGGCGGGCTGGGCGGCGTCCCGGCGAAGTTCGCCCTGATCCGGACCGGCAAGGACTGGCTCATGCACCGGATGGCGATCAGGGACGCCGCCGCCCCCGAGCCGCCGAGCCCGGCACCCGCGCCGTCGTCCTCTCCCGCCACCGCACCCGCGGAGCCGGCGGAGGTCGTCGAGCCGATGCTCGCCACGCTGGCCACCCCCGCCGACATCGGTCGTCCCGAGGACTGGCACTTCGAGATGAAGTGGGACGGCGTGCGCGTCATCGCGCACGTGGACGACGGGCGCGTCCGGCTGACGAGCAGGAGGGGACGCGACGAGACCGTCCGCTACCCGGACCTGCTGGCCGACCTCGCCGCCCTGGGGTGCCGCAACGCCGTCCTCGACGGCGAGATCGTCGTGCTCGACCCCGGCGGCGCACCGAGCTTCGGGCTGCTCCAGCCACGGATCAACCTGACCCGCCCGGCCGACATCGCCGCCGCGGCCGACCGGGCGCCGGCCCAGCTGCTGCTGTTCGACGTCCTTCGCCTCGACGACGAGGCGCTCATGCGGCGTCCCTACGAGGAGCGGCGACAGCTGTTGGAGGGCCTGCACCCGGCGTCCGGCTCGCGCGTCCAGGTGCCCCCGGAGTTCGAGGGAGACCTGGAGGCGGCCCTCGACGCCAGCGAGGCGTTCCGCCTGGAGGGCGTGGTGGCCAAGCGGCGTGGCTCGGTGTACCAGCCCGGCGCCCGCGCCCGCACCTGGCTGAAGATCAAGCACCGGCGCAGCCAGTCGGTGGTGGTCGGCGGGTGGCGTCCCGGGCAGGGCAACCGGCACGGGACGGTCGGCTCGCTGCTGCTGGGCATCCCCGACGGCGACCGGCTCCGGTACGTGGGGCGGGCGGGGTCGGGCTTCTCGGACGCGGGACTCGCCGAGGCGGATCGCCTGCTGGCCCCGCTGGCGCGGGCCACCTCGCCGTTCGACGACGTCCCGCCCGAGGACGCACGGGACGCGCACTGGGTGGAGCCGTCGCTCGTGGGCGAGGTGTACTACACCGAGGTGACCGGGCCCGGGCGGCTGCGCCACCCCGTGTGGAAGGGATGGCGACCCGACCAGGCGCCCGACAGCGTGGTGTGGGAGACGCCCGGGACGCACCGTTGACGACCGACCGCAGGGCAGGAGGATGGCGATGACCGAGATGTACGACGCGCTGGACGTGGCCCACCGCAGGGCCGTCGAGTGGCTGGACTCGCTCCCCGGCCGGAGGGTGCCCCCGTCGGCCACCAGCGAGGAGGTGGCCGCTGCGCTCGGGGACCTGCCTGAGGGCCCGCGTCCTGCGACGGAGGTCGTCCAGCTGCTCGCCGACGCGGCCGAGCCGGGGCTGACGGCGATCCCGTCCGGTCGCTGGTTCGGGATGGTGATGGGCGGGACGCTCCCCGCCGCGCTGGCCGCGGACTGGCTGGTCAGCGCCTGGGACCAGAACAGCGCGCTGCGGGCGGTCACCCCGGCGACCGTCGCGATCGAACAGGTGGCCGACCGCTGGCTGCTCGACCTCCTGGGGCTGCCGGCCGGCAGCGGCGTCGGGATGGTGACCGGCGCGACGATGGCCAATGCGACCTGCCTGGCCACCGCGCGCGACACCGTGCTCCGTCGGGTCGGCTGGGACGTGGCCCAGCGCGGGCTCGTCGCCTCGCCGGGCGTCCGCGTGCTCGTGGGGGCCGAGCGGCACGACTCGATCGACAAGGGGCTGCGCCTGCTCGGACTCGGGCGTCCCGAGCCGGTCGCCGCAGACGACCAGGGCCGGATCCGGGTGGACGCGCTGGAGGCGGCCCTGGCCGGCGGGGACGACCGGCCGACGATCGTGGTGCTCCAGGCCGGCAACCTGCACTCTGGGGCCTTCGACGACGTCGCGTCCGCGGTGCCGGTCGCCCACCGGGCGGGCGCGTGGGTGCACGTGGACGGGGCGTTCGGGCTCTTCGCGGCCGCGTCCCCGGCCCTGCGCCACCTGACCGCGGGGCTCGCCCTCGCCGACTCGTGGGCCACCGACGCCCACAAGACGCTCAACGTTCCCTACGACTGCGGGATCGCGATCGTCGCCGACGACACGGCGATGCGGGCGACCATGGGCATGCACGGCGACTACCTGATCCAGGACAGCGCCGGCGAGCCGCTGGACCGGGTGCCCGAGATGTCGCGCCGGGCCCGGGCGACCACCGTGTGGGCCGCGCTCGCGTCCCTGGGACGCAGCGGCGTGGCCGACCTCGTCGAGCGGTACTGCCGCCACGCGCAGATGTTCGCCGACGGCATCGCCACGATCCCGGGCGGCGAGGTGCTGCACGACGTGGTGTTCACCCAGGTGTGCGCGCGGTTCGGCAGCGACGAGCACACCCGGGAGGTGGTGCGGCGCATGCTCGAGGATGGGACGGCGTGGACGACCGGCTCACGGTGGCATGATCAGTCTGTGCTGCGGGTTGCCCTGTGCAACTGGTCGACCACCGACGACGACGTCGCGAAGACCCTGGCGGCACTTCGGCGGGCGGCAGCCTGAGGGGGTGTGCATGGAGGTGGTGGCCGCGGTGTTCACCGACGGCGAGCGGGTGCTCGCCTGCCGGCGCCGTAGCGGGCTCGCCGCGGGCGGCCTGTGGGAGTTCCCCGGAGGGAAGCTCGAACCCGGTGAGGACGCGGCGTCCGCGCTCGAACGGGAGATCTCCGAGGAGCTCGGCGTCGAGATCGAGGTCGGGGAACTGCTCGACCGCAGCGCCACCGTCGTGGACGGAGAAACCCTCACGCTGTCCTGCTACTTCGTCCGGCCGCTCGGCGAACTGCCCGTCCGGAGCACCGACCACGACCAGCTCTGCTGGTTCCAGCGCGAGCGACTCGTCTGGCTCGTCTGGGCGCCGCCCGACCTGGCCGCCGTCCGCCGGCTGGCGTTCGCCTGCCCGGACCGCCCCTGAGTCGTCCCGGCTGGCCCGTCCCGCCGCCCCCGGCCACACTGGGGGCATGGCGCTCTTCCGACGTTCCCGTCCCGACGACCCCGACCTGGCCGCCCTGGTGGGCCGCCGACGCGTGCTCGCGTCCGGCAGCAGCGCCGAGGGGCCCGTGCTCGGCCTCGCCGACGCCCTGGTGCATCCCGGTGCCGGCGGCTGGCACGAGGTGGCCTGGCACGAGATCGAGCACGGCGGCTGGGACCACGCGTCGCGCACCCTGCGCTGGACCCGCACCGACGGCGGCACGGGTTCCGTCGTGCTCACCGACACCGGCCACCTGCCGGACCTGTTCAACGAGCGCGTGACCGCCAGCGTCGCCTGCGTCCGCACGGTCGACCTCGACGGCACCGAACAGGCCGTGATCACCGCCCGCAGGGACCTCGGGAACCCCGACGGTGAGCTGATCTGGCGAGTGGCCCCTGGCAAGGGCGTTCAGTCCAGGCAGGTGGACACCGACCCGCGCGTCGCGCTCGAGCTGGCGCGGCTCCGCGCCGAATACGCCTGAGCCGGAAGTTCTGGTAACGTACCGACTCGCGCCCAGCGCGATCCCCTGTAGCTCAATTGGCAGAGCGTCGGACTGTTAATCCGTAGGTTCCTGGTTCGAGTCCAGGCGGGGGAGCCAGAAGAAAAGGCCCTGTGACTAGGCGAAACTCCTAGCACAGGGCCTTTCTCACTCCCCGGCGGGCAACATACGGGCAACAAGGCAGGCGGGGCACGGCGATCGAGACGATCTTCCCGACGGCACTCAGGTCGCCTTGCGCCAGGCGGATGTCATTCGATCCCCCCGGTCCCGAGCCCTTGGCGAGGACGGCCACCAATTGCGCTGTGATCGGTGCGCCGGTCAACCCTTCCGGTGTGGAATAGAGCCGACACGCCAGGGCTGGCACGGCATCCGGCTGCGCGAAGGGGTCCCGTCCCGCGATCCGAATCGTCGGCGAGCCGATGAAACCGAGGCGCCGCGCCGCCTCGATGGTCTCGACCCGACACAACTCCGGCTCGAGGTCGATACCGAGCTGGAGTGCAGCCGCGTTTGTGCTGCGGGGGGGACCGTTCCAGTCTGCGCGTGGCACGTGAAGTCAGCAATCCCACCTCCCCCGGACCCAGCACTCAAGGGCACATTCATGCCGACCGCCTGGCTCAAGGCGGATTCAACTGGTGGTCGCAACACCTCGATCGAGAGGTGTGTGGTGGTTCGTCGTCAGCAGGCCGCGGATCGGG
>Ga0102832_1000917_pt1 | contig 29839 bp, 27 predicted proteins | sample EBPBio282013_DNA_FD_88942 | JGI IMG/M metagenome (GOLD analysis project Ga0102832, IMG submission 88942) | Wastewater treatment Type I Accumulibacter community from EBPR Bioreactor in Madison, WI, USA - Reactor 2_5/28/2013_ DNA (Illumina Assembly) | ecosystem: Engineered > Bioreactor > EBPR >... | reverse complement strand
GGCGGCGTCCTCGGCGTCGTGGGGCTGTTCGTCGTCCCGGTCGTCGGCCTGCCGCTCGGCTTTGTGCTCGGCGTCTATCTCGCCGAGCGGGTGCGCCTGCCCGACCATGCCGCCGCGTGGCCGTCCACGGTGGAGGCCATGAAGGGCACCGGTCTGTCGGTGCTCATCGGCCTGGCCAGCACGGTGATCGCCACCGCGGTCTGGGGTGCGGCCGCCGTGCTCAGCTGACGCGCCACGCCCTCCGCCGCTCGCCGCGGCCGTCCGACCGGTCGGCGCACGACTGCCTCACAACTGCCTCGCAGGGTGGACTCACCATACCCCCCGGGGTATAGCGTGCTGAGTGCGCGCAGAGGAGCTGCGCGCACCCGAGGAGCACGGAGACACGTCATGGCACGAGTCGTCATCCTGGGAGCCGGGATCTCCGGCCACACCGCGGCCCAGCATCTCCAGCGCCTGCTGGGGAAGAAGGGCCACGAGATCGTGGTCGTCTCCCCGAACTCCCAGTGGAACTGGATCCCGTCCAACATCTGGGTCGGCGTCGGCCAGATGGCCAAGGAGGACGTCACCTTCCCGCTGGCACCGGTCTACGCGAAGATGGGCGTGGACTTCCGTCAGGCCAAGGCGGTCGCGATCTGGCCGGAGGGCGATGCGTCGTCCGAGCGGGCGCAGGTCGAGGTGGAGTTCACCTCCCCCGAGCGCGCCGGCCAGCGCGAGCGCATCGAGTACGACTACCTCATCAACGCGACCGGCCCGAAGCTGAACTTCGGCGCGACTCCCGGCCTGGGCCCGGACGGCCACACCGTGTCGGTGTGCACGTACAGCCATGCCGAGGAGGCCAGCAAGAAGCTGCAGGAGGTCATCGCGCGGATGAAGGCCGGGCAGCGCCAGCGCCTGGTCATCGGCGTGGGGCACGGCACCTGCACCTGCGAGGGCGCGGCGTTCGAGTACACGTTCAACGTCGAGCACGAGATCCGTCAGGCCGGCGTGCGGCACATGGCCGAGATCGTCTACTTCACCAACGAGAACGAGCTCGGCGACTTCGGCGTCGGCGGCATGTCGTTCATGCAGCAGGGCTTCGTCACCACCAGCCAGCTGTGGACCGAGTCGCTGTTCCGCGAGCGCGACGTCCGCTGGATCCTCGGCGCCCACGCGCACCGCATCGAGGAGGGCCGGATCCACTACGAGACCCTCGACGGCGAGGACCACGTCCTCGACTTCGACTTCGCGATGCTGCTGCCGCCGTTCCGCGGCGCCGACCTCCAGGCCTTCGACAAGCAGGGCGAGGAGATCACCGGCGACATCTTCGCGCCGTCCGGCTTCCTCAAGGTCGACGCCGACTACACGCCGAAGCCCTACGACCAGTGGCGCGCCGAGGACTGGCCCAAGACCTACGTCAGCCAGAAGTACGCGAACGTGTTCGCCGTCGGCATCGCGTTCGCGCCGCCGCACCAGATCTCGGTCCCGCGCACGAGCCCCAAGGGCACCGTCATCACCCCGGCACCGCCCCGCACCGGCATGCCGTCAGGCATCATGGCGCGCGCCGTGGCCGAGAGCATCGCCGAGATGATCGAGGGCAAGGCCTCCTCCCCGGAGCACCACGCCTCGATGGCCGAGATGGGCGCCGCCTGCGTCGCCAGCGCCGGCAAGGGCTGGACGAAGGGCACCGCCGCCTCGATGACGATGTTCCCCGTCGTGCCGAACTACCAGAAGTACCCCGAGTACGGACGCAGCCTCAAGGACACCACCGGCGAGCTGGGGCTCGCGGGCCACTGGATGAAGACGCTGCTCCACCACATGTTCATCTACAAGGCGAAGGGCCGCCCCGGCTGGTCCTTCATCCCCGAGTGAGGCCGAGATGTCCGAGCTGAGCACCGACCCCACGCAGTCCGGCCCCGTGTCCCCGGCGGAGGTGCCCCTGCCTGCCTCGCTGGCGCCGAAGCCCTCGTCGAAGACGCTGCGCCAGCGCACCTCCGTGCCGCTGCAGGCCTACCGCTTCGCAGCGGTGAGCCTCCGGATGATGAGCATGATCCGCAAGTCCCACCACTGACCTCTCCCGACTCGGGAGGGACCTGCGTCCCGCTCCTCGGGGCGAGCGCGCCGGACCCGCGGGAGGCGCACGGCGGCCCCCGGTCACCTCGGTGACCGGGGGCCGTCGCCGTTCGTTCTCGACCGGAGACCGAGCCAAGAGCCTCGCGTGAGGGTGCTCGGTCACCCTGCAGTCATGCGCACCCGTAGCAACCGGCACCGCCACAGCGACAGCGGCGCCTCCGCCGTCGAGTACGGCCTGCTCATCGCGGCCGTCGGCGCCGCCCTGGTCGCCGTCGTGTTCGGCGTCGGCCGGCTCACGGCGGGCAACTTCGCTGTCGGCTGCTGGACCTCGAGCGGTAGCGCGTCCTGCGCGGCGGGCTCGAGCGCGTCCCCCAGTCCGTCAGCGAGCGCCGTCGCTGCAGCACCGACCGCGTCGGCCACCCCGTCGCCCACCTCGTCCGCGCGCTCGAGCAAGGACGACGGCAAGGACGACGGCAAGGACGACGGCAAGGACGACGGCAAGGACGACGGCAAGGACGACGGCAAGGGCTCGTCGTCGAGCGCCGCGCCGTGCAACAGCAGCGGGAACGGGAGCGGCAAGGGCCAGGGCAGCGGCAAGGGCAACTGCTAGGTCCGTGGGCCGCTACGGTGCATCCCTGCACCGCTGACCAGTCAGCGAGCCCTCTTGAGCGGCGCACAGCGCCGCTCAAGAGCAACCGCTGAGAGAAGGCGGCCACCGTGGGACACATCAGCCGAACGGTTGATGTGTCGCACGGAGGTGGCGCAATGACGCGGTTCAGCAAGGACGACGCCGGGGCTTCGATGGTCGAGGTCGGCCTCGTCGTCGCCCTGTTCAGCCTGGTGCTCGCCGCGTTCGCCGTCGGCATCGGCGTCATCGCCGGCCACGGCGACAACGACATGGCCTGCTGGACCGGGCACCGCGACGCCTGCACCTCCGGCATGGCCCAGCACTCGGGCTGAGGTCCGCGCCACGACGTGAGAAGGCCCCCCGGTCGACCGGGGGGCCTTCTCGTTTCCTAGGCCGACACTGTCGACCGCAGGGGGTTCAGCTGACCGGGATGCTCTCGATGGCCGGGGCCTCGAGCAGCTCGGCCTTGTGCAGCTTGTGGGCGTGGGTGAACCCGTACACCGCGAGGACGATCATCGCGACGGCGCCGACGAGGGCGACCCAGCCGGCGAAGAAGGCCACCGCGCCGAAGATCGAGAACGCGTACACGTTGAGCAGCAGGCCGCGCAGGGTCTCGCCCATGAACAGCGTCTGGCGCTGGGCACCGAGGGCCGGGTCGCGGTCGGCCGGGTTCTCGGCCGAGTCGATCCAGGCCGCGGAGACCTCGGAGTAGGTCTTGCCGCCGGACACGCCCTGCAGGTGGATGGCGATCATGTCGCTGTAGGCCTTGGCCTCGGTGCCGTTGGTGACGGGCTGGCCCGCGTACTGACGGATCGCGTCGTACTCCGGGGCCTCCATGGCGGCGGCCGGCGGGAAGCTGATCTTCTGCGCGGTCAGCTGGTCGGTGATGGTCTGGTTGGTGAAGCTGGCGGCGAAGAGCAGCAGCGCGCCGGCGACGGCCAGGATCACGGCCATCACAGCGCCGATGGTTGCCAGAGTGATGTCGAGAGTCCTGCGCTTCATGGTGGAAGCCCCCTTGCGGTAGTGAGTGTGTCGTGGTCCGACACCCAGGAACCTACGCCCGGTAGTTCAAGGTTGAATAGATGACGCGGTGTCCTATCCGTCACGCAGGGACGCCTTACCTTCGCCGAGCGTCACGACCGCGAGGCTCTCGGGTCGCTCACGATCCGCGGCGGGCGCGCAAGGTCGCGGCATACCGGCCGACACCTCTCGTACGCAGCAACGCGCGCCGCGGCGGGACCCCGGCGCCGAGGGAGGGCCGGCACCGTGGAGCGCTGGGACGACGAGCCGAAAGGCCTGGTACCGCTGGAGATCGCGTCGTTGGCCGCCATGTCGGCGGTGGCTGCCGCGCTCGTGCTCGTGACGCTGGCGCAGGTCCAGATCGGCTAGTCGCGTCAGCCGAGCGAGATGCCGTCGACGACGGGCGGGTCCATCTGCTCGAGCGCCTCGACGAGGGCGTCCACCCGCTCGGGCTCCTCCTCGGCCCAGCCGAGCAGGCCGTCGGCGTCGGACTCCGGCGCGCCGGCCAGTCCGCAGAGCTCCCCCAGCCGCTGCGAGGGCACGCGCCAGACGACCTCCTGGTCGCCATGGGTGGTCAGGCTCTGCCGCACCAGCACCAGGTCGCCGGAGTCGTCGGGCTCGCTCCAGGTCGCGCGCGACCAATCGGTGCCGCGCACGTCCTCGAGGTCGCGCATGCCGCGACGGCGGTCCTCCCCCACGGACGGCAGCCTACGAACACCGGACGGGTATTGCGCGCAGGAGCGGTGACGGGAGAGCTGGCGCATGTGCGCAGGCCGCCGGGGTAGCAGGCAGGCATGCGTCCGAGCCGTGCCGTCCGTCGCCCCCGCCCGATCCTCGCCGCGTCGGCCTGGGCGGTGGCGGCCTGCGTCCTCGCGGCTCCGATGATCGTCCTGGGCGTCGGACCCGCCGCGGCCGCCGACGAGCGGGGCCGGCTGCGTGTCGCGGTCCACGACGCCGAGCGCTGCACCGGCCGGGCTGCGCAGCGCGTCCACGATCCGTTCTCCGTCGAGGTGGCCGGCCCTCGCGGCACCCGCGGCCTGCTGGTGGTGCTGGGCGGCACGACCGTGCTGTGGCGCACCGAGCTCGACCTCGGCCGGGGCCGGGCCTGCGCGCGGGTCTCAGGCATCGGCCCCGGCTCGTACCTCGTCGCGTTCACGACCGGGCTGCGCACCACCACCGCGTCGGTACGCGTGCTGACGCCGCAGCCGCCGGCTCCGGCCACGACCACGCCGCCGCCGGAGCCGGCGTCGCCCAGCCCCCCGCCGCCACCCCCGGCTCCTACCTCGGCGCCTCCGCCCATCACGTCGGCGCCTCCGCCGCCGACGCGGCGGCCCTCGACGACGCCGGCGCCGACGAGCGCCGCCCGCCCGCCCGCGCCGACCACCAGCGCGCCGTACGCGTCGCCGCCAGCGGCCACGACGACCAGCACGGACGGCGGGATCCTGGTCGCCGTCCCGGGTGGCGGCCGGCCCCTGCCGCCGACGGCGCCTTATCCGGCCTCGGTGCTGTCGGCCCAGACCGGCTCGTGGCCCGAGTCGGCCGCCGCCGTGCGGCCGTGGGCGGCCGACACCATGCCGGCCGCCGTGCCCGGGGGCGACGACCGCGCAGCTGCTGTCCGCGGCACGCGCACGGACGGGCTCGCGGGCACCGCCCTGGACCCGAGGGTGCTGCTGGGCAGTGCGGCGGCCGCCTGCGCCGGCGGCATCCTGCTGGCGCGGCCCCGGCGGCGCAGCCGGCACCGCTAGCCGGCACCGCTGGCGGAGCGGGCGCCGCAGGAGTCTGCTACCGCCGGTAGGGCACGGAGAACGGCCGGTTGGGGCCGTGCAGCATCGCCTCGGCCGACTGCGCGGCGAACAGCTGCATGAGCCTCGCGACTGCGCCGGTCCATCCTGTCTGGTGCGACGCGCCGAGCCCTGCGCCGGTGTCGCCGTCGAAGTACTCGTAGAACAGCACGTCGTCGTTCCACAGCGGGTCGCTCTGGAACTTCTCGTCGTGGCCGAACGAGGGGCGCCGCCCCTGCGCGTCGCGCAGGAACAGCGACGACAGCCGGTCGGTGAGATCCTTCGCGACCTCGTACAGGGTCATCTCGTTGCCCGAGCCGGTCGGGCACTCGATACGGAAGCTGTCGCCGTAGTAGAGATAGAACTGAAGTAGCGCGCGCACGATGAGCACGTTGACGGGCATCCATACCGGGCCCCGCCAGTTGGAGTTGCCCCCGAACATCCCGCTGCGCGACTCGGCCGGCTCGTAGCGCACCTCGAACCGCTGCCCGCCCGCCTCGAAGACGTAGGGATTGTCGAGGTGCCAGCGCGAGAGCGACCGGATCCCGTGCGGCGACAGGAACTGGTCCTCGTCGAGCATCGTCGTGAGCATGCGCCGCAGCTTCGCCTCGTCGACGAGGGCGAACAGCCGGCGGCCGTCGACGCCGGGCACCCGGGGATCGGCGATGCCGCCGAGCAGGTCGGCGTTGCGCTCCACCATCTCGGTGAGCACGTCCTGCAGCGAGTGGTGATCGTCGACGACGGGGCCTGGGATCACCGACGTCGCGCAGAGCGGGAGCAGGCCCACCATCGAGCGCACCCCCATCCGCACCCCGCTGCCGTCGGGCAGCCGCAGCACGTCGAAGAACATGCCGGCCTGCTCGTCCCACATCTCGTCCGGGTGCTCGCCCAGCGGGTCCATCGCCATCGCGATCTGCATCCAGTGGCGGAAGAACTTCACGATGAAGCCGGCGTAGGTGCGGTCCTCGCGGCCGAGCACCATCGCGAGCTCGAGCATGTTCTGCGCGAAGAACGCCATCCACGCGGTGCCGTCGGACTGCTCGAGCGAGCCGCCGGTGGGCAGCGGCTTGCTCCGGTCGAACACGCCGATGTTGTCCAGGCCCAGGAAGCCGCCCTGGAAGACGTTGCGGCCGCTGGGATCCTTGCGGTTGACCCACCAGGTGAAGTTCACGAGCAGGCGGTTGAACGTCTCCTCGAGGAACGGGTCCTGGTCGCCGGCGGCGTCGCCCGGAGGATCGGCCAGCTCCGCCTCCCAGCGGGCGATGCCGTGCACGAGGGCCGTCGCCCACGCGTGCACGGGCGGGTTGACGTCGCTGAAGTTCCACTCGTAGGCGGGGATCTGCCCGGTGGGGTGCAGGTAGCGCGACGACAGCATCAGCTGCAGCTGCGACCTCGCGAAGTCAGGGTCGACCATGGCGAGCGGCAGCGTGTGGAAGGCGAGGTCCCACGCCGCGTACCACGGGTACTCCCATGTGTCGGGCATCGAGATCACGTCGTCGTTGACCATGTGCGACCACTCGGAGTTGCGCACGCCGGGGCGGAACGGGCGGCGCAGCGGGTGCCCCTCGTGCTCCTGGAGCCATCGGTCGAGGTCGAAGTAGTAGTGCTGCTTGCTCCAGAGCATCCCGGCGAGCGCGCGCCGCATGACCCGCGCCTGGTCGTCGGACAGCGAGGGCGGCGTGATGGCCAGGAAGAACTCGTCGGCCTCCGCGCGGCGCGCCTCGAGCACGGACGACGCCGAGGCGAGCGCGTCGCCGCCGTCGGGGGCGACGTCGTCGAGCCGCACCACGAACGAGACCTCGCCGCCGGCCGGCACCACGCCGGTCCAGCGCACCGCCACCTTCGTCCCGCGGTCGGCGTCGACGGCCGAGTCGTCGCCCTGCACGACGGCGCGGTCGATGCCGTCCTTCGGGCACGCGGTGGTGGCCGGGCCGCCGCCGAGGCGCTCGGTGTTGGTCTCGTTGTCGCAGAACAGGAGCGAGACGCCGTGCGGCACGTGCAGCCAGCGGGTGCCGAGCTCCGGGTGGTCGGCCCGCACCGCCGTCGTGGCCCCTTCCACGCGGTGCAGCGACGGCTTCGGTGCGCCCTCCTGCCACGACCAGGTGTTGCGGAACCACAGCGTCGGCAGGAGGTCGATCGGCGCGTCGTCCGGTCCGCGGTTGTGCGCGGTCACGCGCATGACGACGGCCTGCGGTCCGTCCTTGGCGTACTCGACGGTGATGTCGAAGTAGCGGTCGTCGTCGAACACGCCGGTGTCGAGCAGCTCGTACTCGTCGTCGCCGAACCCGCGCTCGGCGTTGGTGCGCACGAGGTCGTCGTAGGGGAACGCGCGCTGCGGGTACTTGTAGGCCCACACCATCCACGAGTGCGTCGGGGTGCTGTCGACGTGGAACCAGTACTCCTTGGCGTCCTCGCCGTGGTTGCCCTCGCTGTTGGTGAGCCCGAACAGGCGCTCCTTGAGGATGGGGTCCTGCCCGTTCCACAGCGCCAGCGCGAGGCACAGGCGGCTGTGATCGTCGCTGAAGCCCGCCAGCCCGTCCTCGCCCCACCGGTACGCCCGCGACCGTGCCTGGTCGTGGCTGAAGTAGTCCCAGGCGTTGCCGTCGTCGCTGTAGTCCTCGCGCACGGTGCCCCACTGGCGGTCGGCCAGGTAGGGGCCCCAAGCGCGCCACGGCGTGCCGGCCCGGGCGTCGCGCAGGCGCTGCTCCTCGGCGGTGAGAGCGGTCGTCGTCATCGTTCCTCCCCGCGCCACCCTAGGGACCGGGCCCGGGAGCGCGCGGGCGATCGGGCGCTCCGGGGCCGCCGAGCCCCGAAGCGGTGTTCCGGCGTCGGCGTTCGGTCATCGACGTCACCCGGCTGCGGCTCCCGTGGTTAGGCAACCCTTCACTAGCCTGCTGCTGTGACGCTGGACCAGGCCCCCGTGGGCGCGGTCGCGACGATCGGGCCGATCGACGCCGCCCCCGCGATGCTGCGGCGCCTCGCCGAGCTCGGCGTCCGGACGGGCGAGGCTGTCACCCCGCTGCACGCGACGGCCGGAGGCGGCCGCCTGCTCGCCGTCGGCGACACCCGGGTAGCGCTGGCGCGCGACGTGCTCCGGCGCATCGAGGTCGTCGCGCCGTGAACGACCAGCGCGCCGCCGTCCCGTCCTGCCATGCCGACGTCGTCGCCGTCGACGCGCCGCCGGGGACCCCGGTGGTCGCCCTGGTGGGCAACCCCAACGTCGGCAAGTCCACGCTGTTCAACCGGCTCACCGGATCCGGCCGCGACGTCGGCAACTGGCCGGGCACCACGGTCGCCGTCGGCCGTGCGCTCTGGACCGACGAGGACCTCGGGCAGGCCGTGCTGCTCGACCTGCCCGGCGCGGTCAGCCTCGACCCGCAGTCGCCCGACGAGGAGCTGACGCGCGACCTCGTCTCACGGCCGGATCCGCGCGACCGCCCCGATCTCGTCGTGGTCGTCGCGTCCGCGGTGCATCTGGCGCGCGGCCTCTATCTGCTGCGGCAGGTGCTCGAGGCCGAGGTGCCCTGCCTGCTCGCCGTGACCATGGGCGATGTGGCCTCGCGACGCGGCATCACCGTCGACGCCGACGAGCTCGCCGCCGCGGCCGGTGTGCCGGTCGTGGTGGTCGACCCCCGCCGCGGTGCGGGCGCCCGCGACCTCGTGCGCGCCGTGGCGCTGTCGCTGCAGGCCGGCCCGGCGGGCCTCTGCGGCGTCGACGGATGCACCTGCCCGCGCGGCGACTGCAGCTGCGACCACGACCCGCTGGCCGGTCCGGTCGCCGCGGCGGGCACCGACGACGAGGCGCTCGCCCGCGCCGAGGAGCGGTTCGCCTGGGTGGCCGGAGCCACGGCCGTCTCGGTGCACCGGCGCCACGACGCCCGCGACACCTGGAGCGACCGGCTCGACCGGGTCACCACCGCGCCCGTCGTAGGGCCGCTGGTGTTCCTCGCCGTCATGTGGGTGGTCTTCCAGCTCACCACCACCGTCGCCGCACCGCTGCAGGAGTGGCTCGACGCGCTGGTGTCCGGCCCGGTCTCCGCCGCGGCCACGCGCCTGCTCGACGCCGTCGGGCTCGGCGGTACCTGGGTGCAGGGCCTCGTCGTCGACGGGCTCATCGCCGGCGTCGGCATGCTGCTCACCTTCGTGCCGCTCATGGCTGTGATGTTCGCGCTGCTCAGCCTGCTCGAGGACTCGGGCTACCTTGCCCGCGCCGCCGTCGTCACCGACCGCTCGATGCGGGCCATCGGCCTGCCGGGCCGGGCGTTCCTCCCCCTCGTCGTCGGGTTCGGCTGCAACGTGCCCGCCATCAGCGGCACCCGGGTGCTGCCGGACGCCCGACAGCGCCTGCTCACGGTGCTGCTCGTCCCGTTCACCTCCTGCACGGCACGCCTCACCGTCTACGTCCTGGTCGCGACGACGTTCTTCGGCGACCGCGCCGGCACCGTGGTCTTCGCGATGTACGTCGTGTCGATCCTGTTCGTGATCGTCGTGGGCCGCCTGCTCCGGTCGACGCTGCTGCGACGCATGCCCGACGACCCGCTGGTGCTCGACCTCCCGCCGTACCAGCTGCCGATGCTGAGGCTGGTGGCGGCCGGGTCCTGGCGGCGGCTGCGCGGCTTCCTGCGGACCGCGAGCGGCATCATCGTCGTCACCGTGATCGTCGTCTGGGCGCTCAGCGCGACACCCGCACCCGGCAGCTCCGGGACGTTCGGCCAGGTCCCGGTGCAGGACAGCGTGTACGCCGCCACCGCCGGCGCCGTCGCCCCCGTCTTCGACCCCGCCGGCTTCGGCTCGTGGGAGTCGACGAGCGCGCTCATGGTCGGCTTCGTGGCCAAGGAGGCGATCATCTCCTCGTGGGCGCAGACGTTCGCCACCGCCGAGCCCCAGGCGGCCGACACCCCCGGCTCGCTCGGCGACGCCCTGCAGATCAGCTTCACCGAGTCGTCCGGCGGCTACCCGATCCCCGCCGTGCTGGCCTTCCTCGTCTTCCTCCTCGCCTACACGCCGTGCGTCGCCACACTGGCGGCGCAGCGGCGCGAGGTGGGCCTGCGCTGGACGCTCACCGGCGTCGGCATCCAGCTCGTGATCGCCTGGACGGTCGCCGTCGTGGTGTTCCAGGTCGGACGGCTGATCGCATGAGCGGCCTGCAGCAGGTGCTCGACGTCGTCGCCGCCTCCGACGGCACGACGACGGTCGACGGCATCGCGGAGCGCACGGGACTCGACCCCGACCTCGTGCGCGTGGCGCTGCACCAGCTCGTGGCGCTGGGCCGGCTCGGGCGCGACGGGGTGGCGCTGTCGTGCCCCGACGACGGCTGCGGCGGCTGCACGAGCAGCGCGACCACGTGCGGCACCGCCGGCCGCGGCTCGCTCGTGACCCTCACACTGCGCCCGCCGGCCCCACGGGGCTAGCGTCGGACGGCGTGACCACCCACAGCACCGCCGCACAGCGCTGGCGCGACGACCTCGCCTCCTGGGCCATCCCGCCCGAGATCCTGGCCGCCGCGCCGGAGGACCCGTGGATCCACCCGGTCGAGATGTTCGCCGTCGTCGGCGACGTGCCGGACTCCCCGTCGCACGCCATGGCTCGCGAGGCGCTGCCCGAGGGCGGCAGCGTGCTCGACGTCGGCTGCGGCGGCGGCCGCGCCTCGGCGGCACTGGTGGCACGAGCAGGGCGCACGACCGGCGTCGACTCCAGCGAGCGGATGCTCGCCTCGTTCGCCGAGGCGATGTCGGCGCTCGGCCTCGCGCACGACGAGGTGCTGGGCCGCTGGCCCGACGACGAGGCAGGGGCACCCGTCGCAGACGTGGTGGTCTGCCACCACGTCGTCTACAACGTGCCGGACCTGCCTGCGTTCCTCCGGGCGCTGTCGGCGCACGCCCGCAGGCGCGTCGTGTGCGAGCTGCCCCTGCTGCACCCGCTGTCGCACATGTCGCCGCTGTGGGCGCGGTTCTGGGACCTGGAGCGGCCCACCGCGCCGACCGCGGACGACTGCCTCGCCGTGGCCCTCGAGTCGGGCATCCCCGCGCAACTCGACGTGTGGGACGACGAGCCGTTCGAGGCGCGCAGCCCGCTCACGCTCGAGCAGCGGGCCCACCATCTGCGCGTGCGGCTGTGCCTGCCCGCCGAGCGCGAGCCGGAGGTGCTGGCCGCGCTCGTCGAGCAGGGGCCGGCGCGCCACCGGCGCACGGCGACGCTGTGGTGGGACGTCTGACGCCGTAGCGCTACGCCGGGACGACGACCACGGGGCAGCGGACGGCGTCCAGGCACGCGCGCGTGACCGACCCGACCACCTGGCCGGAGACCCCGGCGTGGCCGTGCGCGCCCACCACGACGAGGGAGGCGTGCTCGGACTCCTGGCCCAGCAGCATCGAGGGGCTGCCCGCAGCGAGGACGTGCTCGACCACGAGCCCGGGAGCCTCAGCCCGGGCGAGGCGGACCGACTCGGCGAGCACCCCGCGTGCCGCGGACTCCTGCGCGTCGACGACGTCCTGCGAGATCGGCAGCGCGTCGAAGCCCGAGGCGGGTGCGGCCTGCCATGCATGCACCAGCACGAGACCGATGCCGCGCTCGGCCGCAGCGCGCGCCGCGAACCGCACGGCGGCGTCGGACGCAGGCGACCCGTCGACTCCCACGACGACCGGGCCGGCGACGACGACGCTGTCCTCGCGCACGACGACGACCGGCACCTGCGGGTGGCTGGCGACGCGATGGCTCACGCTGCCGACGAGCAGCCGGCCGAGCCAGCCGCGCCCGTGGCAGCCCACGACCACGAGCTCGGCGTCGCGGGACGCCGCGGTGAGCGCGCTGGCGGCATCGGCGTGCACCGTCGTCGTCGTGACGGCGACGTCGGGCGCCAGCTCGGCGGCACGCTCGGCGCACCGCCGCAGCAGCGGCCCGTCGACGCGCTCCTCGAAGGCGGGGGCCCCGAACGCCGGGGCGCCGACCAGCTCCACGTGCGTGCTGGCGTGCAGCACCTCGAGGGGTGCTGCCCTGCGTGCGGCCTCGAGGACCGCCCAGTCGAGCGCGGCGTCGGAGCAACGCGTCCCATCGACTCCGACGATGACCTTCCGGACGTCCATGACGACCTCCGTCCCTGCCGGTGGTGCTGACTCCATCCCACTCCTCGGCAGGGGGTCGTTGCCACCCGGACGTACCCGCCGCGCGGGTAGGGATGCAGAGCGGCGAGGGTCAGTCGCGGAAGCCGCGGTGCAGGGCCACGACGCCGCCGTGGATGTTCATCCATTCGACGTCGCGCCAGCCGGCGTCGGCGAGGTGGCCGGCGAGCGTGCGCTGGTCGGGCCAGGCCTGGATCGACTCGGCGAGGTACGTGTAGGCGTCGGGGTTGCTGGCCACAGCCCGTGCGAGCGAGGGGATCGCGCCCATGAGGTACTCGCTGTAGACGGTGTTGACGACCTTGTTCGTCGGGTGGCTGAACTCGCAGACCACGAGCCGTCCGCCAGGGCGCACCACGCGGTGCAGCTCGCGCAGCGCCTGCATCGGGTCCTGGGTGTTGCGCAGGCCGAACGACATCGTGGCGCCGTCGAAGACGCCGTCGCCGAACGGCAGGTGCAGCGCGTCGCCGGCGGTGAACTGCAGGCTCGGACGGCGCACGTGGCCGACCATGAGCATGCCCAGCGAGAAGTCGCACGGGACCACGCGCGCGCCGCGCTCGGCGATGGGCAGGCTCGACGTCCCGGTGCCGGCCGCGAGGTCGAGGATGACCTCGCCCGGCCGTGGCGCGACCGCGTTGACGAGCGCCTTGCGCCACACGCGCGTCTGCCCGAGGGCGAGGACCTCGTTGCAGACGTCGTAGCGGTCGGCGACACCGTCGAACATGTCGGCGACGTCGGACGGGATCTTGCGCAGCGTCGCCCGGCGCCAGTGGGTGTCCTTGCGCGGGGCGGAGTGCAGGAGCGGGAGGAGGCTCGTGGCCGCTGGCATCGTCGCCATCCCCTTCCGGGGGTCTCGTGGTGGTCGCTCGCTGTCGATCGTAGAAAGTTCATCGACCGCATCTGAGGTCTTCGCGACGAGTCGCCGTGTCTCGTGCACCACACAACCCCCCGGGGGTATGCCGCCCGTCACGAAGGCTGCCCTGAGAAACGCGACGACGGCGGCACCCGAGGAGGGGTGCCGCCGTCGTCGAGCTGTGCGCGCTGCGCCTAGATGTTGTCCTTGGCGATCTGCGCGGCCTGGTCCACGGCGCCGTCGACGGCGTCCGGGGTCTTCTCCTTGACCGCGTCCGCGGCCTGGTCGATGGCGTCGTCCACGCCGGCGTCGCCGCCGAGCATGTCCTTGGCCTTGTTGACCATGTCTCCGAGCCCGCCCATCGGCTGCCCCTCTCAGTCCGGCGTCCCGCGTCCAGCGCGGCGTGGGGCCCACTGTGGCGCGGGTCACGTCGGCCCGCACCCCGAAGATCCACGGCGTCCCTGGCGGAGGGGACAGCCGGCTCCGGCGCGCCCTTTCTCACCCGCTGGGGATGACCTCGCCGCGCGCACACCCCGACCCTGGCCGGTCTCCCGCGCGCGCACGCATCGCGATGGTTGACTCCTCCGCGGGAGGGGGCCGCCAAGCAGCGCCGCCTCGACCTGACCGTGTCCTGGGAGGCACCACCGTGAGCAGCGCAGTCCAGCAGGCCGACGCCGGCACCGCCCCGCCGCGGGCCAAGGCGGTACTCGCGACCCTCATCCTGGTCGCCGCCGTCGCCAACCTCCCGCTCGCCGTCGCCAACGTCGCGCTGCCCGACATCGGGCTGGCGTTCGACGCCTCGCAGACCCAGCTCAACCTCGTCGCCGTCGGGTACTCCCTCGGCCTGGCCGCGTCGGTGCTGTGGCTCGGCGCCGTCGGCGACCGCTACGGGCGCAAGCGGATGCTGCTGATCGGCGTCGTGCTCTCGCTGCCGGCGTGCCTGCTCGCCGCATGGGCGCCGAGCATCCAGGTGCTCATCGCGGCCCGCATCATCGGCGGCCTCGCCGCCGGCATGGCGTACCCGCCGCCCCTGTCGCTCATCACCGCCCTGTGGTCGGGCCCCGGCCGCACCCGCTCCATCGCGCTGTGGTCGGCGACGGGCGGTGGCATCTCCGCCCTCGGCCCTCTCATCGCCGGTGTGCTGCTCGCGCACTACTGGTGGGGGTCGGTCTTCCTCGTGACGCTCCCCCTCATCGCCGTCGCGATCCCCCTCACGCTCAAGGTGATCCCGGCCCACGTCAACGAGGCGACCGAGCCGGTCGACAACCTCGGCGGCATCCTGTCGGCGCTGCTCGTCGGCTCCGCCATCCTCGCGATCAACTTCGCGGCGGTGCCCAACAGCGGCACCCTCGTGCTCAGCCTGTCGATCATCGCGCTGGCCTCGCTGATCGCCTTCGTGCTCCGCCAGCGCCGTGCGGCCAACCCGCTGTACGACCTGTCGGTCGCCGCGCGGCCGATCTTCTGGGTGGCGGCCTGCGCGGGCATCATCGTGTTCGGCTCGCTCATGGGCGCGATGTTCATCGGCCAGCAGTTCCTGCAGAACGTCCTCGGCTACAGCACCATCCAGGCCGGTCTCGCGATCCTCCCGGCAGCCGTCTTCATGGTGCTGGCCGCGCCGCGCTCGGCCAAGCTGGTCGAGGCGCGTGGCGCCCGCTCCACGCTGCTGCTCGGCTACGTGTTCGTGCTGCTCGGCTTCCTCACCATGCTGCTGCTGTGGAAGGAGGGCGCGGCGTACTGGTCGGTCGGCCTCGGCTACGCCTTCGTCGGCCTCGGCGTCGGTCTGGCAGGCACACCGGCGTCGCACTCGCTCACGGGCGCCGTCCCGGTGTCGCGCGCCGGCATGGCGTCGGGCACGGCCGACCTCCAGCGCGACCTCGGCGGCGCGATCATGCAGTCGATCCTGGGCGCGCTGCTCACCGCCGGCTACGCCTCGGCCATCAACAGCGCCATCGCAGGCTCCCCCAACGCCGACCAGGTGACGTCGTCGGTGCAGTCGCAGCTGACGAAGTCCTTCGCCAGCGCCGAGACCATCGCCCAGCAGTACCCGCAGTACTCCGACGCGATCATCCAGGCGGCGAAGACGTCCTTCGTCGAGGGCCAGGACTGGGCCTACATCGCCGGCATCATCGCCGTCCTCCTCGGGGCCGTCCTGGTCGCCCTCAAGTTCCCCAAGTACGAGAAGGAGAAGGCCCTGCTCGCCGAGTACCACCAGCAGGACCTCGCCACCCAGAACCCCCCAGCCTGACCCCACCCCAGCCCCCGAAACCGACGGGCCAGGGCCCAGGGGGCATGAGTGGCATCCCTGTCCGGCTCTATGAGTCATGGGGACCCCTCACCCGAACCGCCCCACAACGAGAAGCGACGGCCGGGAGCGACAGCGCGGGGACCGGGCGCCGGGCGAAGCCCGTCCGCCCGGGACCCGCAGAGTCTGTCCCTCCCCCACAGCGAAACCCCCACCGACGACCGACAGGCCGACCCGGCCCGCCTGCGACACAGGGCAGAAGGGCCTGGGGAGGAGGGGGCTGGGCAGTGCCGGGCTGAGATTTCAAGCCTGACGATCGAAGCACGGCACTGCGCAGCCCCCTCCGACCCGAAGGGTCGGTCACACAACGCCACGACCCAGCCGACCGTCCAGCCCGGGACCGCCAGGCCGACCACGCCACGAACGATGAAGGTCCGAAAACGACGGGTCTAGTGCACGCGCTGGGCCCCCGCTGGTCAGACCGGAGGAACGACGGGCTGGCCAGTAGGGGACTTCATCGGGACGGGGCCGAGGAGGACGACGAGGGAGCGGCCGGCGAGGGTGACGGGGGCGCCGGGGGCGTAGGTGAGTTCGTGGCCGGGCAGTCCGGCGTCGGGGTCGGCGGTGTCGAGGACGACGTGCCACTCGACGGCCTCGCCCACGGCCGGGACGACGATGTCGAGCGGCTCCCACCAGCCGTTCACCATCACCACCACATCGTCATCCAGCATCGGCGACCCGTCATCGGCGAGATCGGGGTCGTCCTGCCCGTCGAGATGCAGGGCGATGGCGCGCGCTCCGGGGTCCGACCAGTCGGCGTCGGACATGCGGCGGCCCGACGGGGCGAACCATGCGATCTCCTCGAGAGCAGTACCCGCCAGGAATCGGCGCCGACGCAGGACGGGGTGGTCGCGCCGCAGCGCGAGCAGCCGGCGCGTGAAGGCGAGCAGGTCCTGGTCAGCAGAATCCCAGTCGTACCAGACGGTCTCGTCGTCGAGGCAGTAGCCGTTGTTGTTGCCGCCTTGCGTGCGGCCGATCTCGTCGCCGCCCAGGATCATGGGGACGCCGAAGGAGGTCAGCAGTGCCGCGAGCAGCGTCCGCTGCGCCTGGGCGCGCGAGGCGAGGACCGTCGGGTCGTCGGTCGGGCCCTCGGCGCCGTGGTTCCACGACAGGTTGCCGTCGGTGCCGTCGCGGTTCTCCTCGCCGTTGGCCTCGTTGTGCTTGCGGTCGTAGCTGACAAGGTCGCGCAGGGTGAAGCCGTCGTGCGCGGTGACGAAGTTGACCGACGCCGTGGGGCGGCGCAGGCCGGTGCCGCCGTAGAGGTCGGAGCTGCCGGTCATGCGCGTGGCGTAGGCGCCCAGCAGTCCCTCGGTCCCGCGCCAGAAGTCGCGGACGGTGTCGCGGTAGGCGCCGTTCCATTCGCGCCACAGCGCCGGGAACCTGCCCACGCCGTAGGAGTCGGCCTGGCCGACGTCCCAGGGCTCGGCGATCAGCTTGACCTGGGACAGGACGGGGTCCTGCACGACGATGTCGAAGAAGGACGCCGTCGGGGCGAAGACGCCCGCCTCGCGGCCCAGGGTGGAGGCGAGGTCGAAGCGGAACCCGTCCACATGCATGACCTCGACCCAGTACCGCAGCGAGTCCATGACCAGCCGGAGCACCGCGGGCGAGTCGGTCGACAGCGAGTTCCCGCAGCCCGTGGTGTCGATGTAGCGGGACGGGTCCTGCGGGTCGAGCCGGTAGTAGGCGGCGTTGCTCAGACCGCGGAGCGAGAGCGTGGGTCCGTCGGCGCCGGCCTCGGCGGTGTGGTTGTAGACGACGTCGAGGACGACCTCGATCCCCGCGGCGTGCAGGGTCTTGACCATCTCCTGGAACTCGACGACCTGCCCGCCGCGCTCCCCTTCCCGCACGCGCGCCGAGTAGGGGGCGTGCGGCGCGAAGTAGGCGAGGGTGTTGTAGCCCCAGTAGTTGGTGAGGCCGCGGGCATGGACCGAGGGCTCGGTGACCGAGTGGTGCACCGGCAGGAGCTCCACCGCCGTGACGCCGAGCCCGACGAGATGCTCGACCACGGCGGGATGGGCGAGTCCGGCGTAGGTGCCGCGCAGCTCGGGCGGGACGTCGGGGTGGCGCATCGTGAGGCCGCGCACATGGGTCTCGTACACGACGGTGTCGGCGTAGCGGCGCCGCGGCGGCGCGTCGTCGCCCCAGTCGAAGGCCGGGTCGACGACGACCGACCAGGGCACGCTGCCGGCCGAGTCGAGCCCGGGCATCCCTCCCTCGGCGTCGAGGCTGAAGATCTCGGGGCCGTAGGACAGGACGCCGTCCAGGGCGCGCGCGTACGGGTCGACCAGCAGCTTCGACGGGTCGAACCGGTGCCCGGCGGCCGGGTCGAACGGTCCGTGCGCCCGCAGCCCGTAGCGCATCCCCGGGGCAAGGCCGGCCACGAACCCGTGCCACACACCGAAGTCCAGCTCGGGCAGGCGCACCCGCTCCTCGGAGCCGCCCTCGACCAGGACGCACAGGTCGACGGCACGGGCGTGCGGCGCGACCACCGACACGTTCGCCCCGCCGGCGACCGGCGTGACGCCCACGGGCGTCGGCTGGCCGGGGACGGCGCGCATCATGCCGCCGGCAGCGCGGTGGGCAGGCCCGCGCGGCTGGAGATGCGCGCGCGGAAGACGTAGGCGGTCCAGGCCTGGTACGCGAGGACCACGGGGAACAGCACGACCGCCACCCAGGTCATCACGGTGAGCGCGTACTGGCCCGACGCCGTGCCGGCGACCGTGAGGCTGTAGGCGGGGTCCGTGCTCGAGACCAGGACGTTGGGGTACAGCCCGGCGAACAGCGCAGCGACGGTGGCGCCGATCGTCACCGCCGTGGCGACGAACGACCAGCCGTCGCGCCCGCGCCCCACGAGCATGGCGGACGCGACAACGCCCAGGACCGAGAGCGCGCCCAGCACCGCCGCGAGGACCGTCCGGCCACCGAGCGCCCAGGTCGCGGCGGCTGCAGCGACGACCAGCACGGCGCCCGCCCAGCGCAGGCCCGAGGCCGCCCGGATGGCGCGGTCGCGCACCTCGCCGTCGGTCTTCACCGCGAGGAACGTCGAGCCGTGCAGGAGCGAGAGCACGAGCAGCGTGCTGCCGAGCAGCAGCCCGAAGGGCGTGAGCAGGTCGAGGAAGGAGCCGGTGAACTCTCCGGAGGAGTCGATCGGCAGCCCCGCCAGCAGGTCGCCGAGCCCGACGCCGATGAGCAGCGGCGCCAGCACCGAGCCGGCGACCAGGGTGGCCGTCCAGGTACCGCGCCAGCGAGACGAGTCGTGCTTGCCACGGAACTCGAAGGACACGCCTCGGACGATGAGGGCGAGCAGGACGAGGACCAGGGCGAGATAGAGAGCCGAGAACCAGGTCGCGTACCAGGCGGGGAACGCGGCGAACGTCGCGGCTCCCGCCGTGATCAGCCAGACCTCATTGCCGTCCCAGAGCGGGCCGATCGAGTTGATCGCGACGCGCCGGCCGGCCTCGTCGCGGCCGACCCACGTGTGCAGGGCACCGACGCCGAAGTCGAAGCCCTCGAGCACGAAGAAGCCGGTCCAGAAGACGGCGATGATGACGAACCAGATCAGGGGCAGGTCCATGACGTCGCTCCCCTCAGTAGGCCAGCTCGGGCGCGCGGTCACGGTCGGCGGCGGCGTGCTCCTCGGGCGGGAGCCCGCGTCGCGCGTGCCGCACCATGAGGACCGCGGCGATGACGCCGAGCGTCGCGTACACCAGGAAGAACACGGTCATGCTGACCGCGATCTGCGCCGCCCCTACCGACGGCGACAGCCCGTCCTTGGTGAGCATGAGCCCGTCGACGATCCAGGGCTGACGGCCGTTCTCGGTCAGGACCCACCCGGCCGTGCCCATGACGAAGGGGATGAGCACGGACCACGTGGCCACGCGGTGGAAGAGGCTGGCGTCGTCGAGCCTGCGCCGCCAGAGCAGCAGCACCCCCCAGAGCGCGATGATGACGGCCAGCCCCGCGAAGTACGCCATCGCGCGCATGGACCAGTACTGCACGAACACGTTCGGGTAGTACTGGATGTCGCCCGACGGGTACTCCTGCTCGTACTGCGCCTGCAGCTCGTTGATGCCCGTGACCTTGCCGTTGATGTCGCCGGTGGCGAGCCACGACAGCAGGTAGGGGATCTGGATGATCTTGGTCGGCGGGTCGTCGGAGGTGTAGCCGCCGATCTGGAACAGCGAGAAGCTGCACGGCTGGCAGGTCTCCCACTGCGCCTCCATGGCCGCCACCTTCATCGGCTGGTTGACGGTGATGGCCTGGCCGAGCTTCCCGCCGAGGTGGAACTGCGCGAGCGCGGCCACGAGCACGACCCAGATCGCCAGCTTCGCGGTGCGGTGGAACACCCTCGTGTCGTTGCCCTTGCGCAGGTGCCACGCCGAGACGGCGAGCATCACCGCGGCGCCGTAGACCAGCGCGGTCGCCAGCACATGCAGGTACGCGGGGAGGAACACCGGGTTGCCGAACACGTCTCCGATGGAGCTGAGCTGCGGCGCGCCCGTCGCGGGGTTGATCTCGTAGCCGACCGGGTTCTGCATCCAGGAGTTGGCGGCGATGATGAACAGGGCCGACAGGGCGGAGCCGATGGCGACGGCCCACGCGGAGGCGAGGTGCAGCCCGCGCGGCAGCACGGTCCAGCCGAACACCCAGACCCCGAGGAAGGTCGACTCGAGGAAGAACGCCGCGAGCCCCTCCATCGCGAGCGGTGCGCCGAACACGTCGCCCACGAACTTCGCGTACGCCGACCAGTCCATGCCGAACTGGAACTCCTGAACCAGCCCGGTGACGACGCCCACGGCCACGCTGAGCAGCAGCAGCCCGCCGAAGAACCGGGTGAGCCGGCGGTAGTCGTCGTTGCCGGTGCGGTACCACTGCGTATGCAGGACGGCGACCAGGAACGCCGTGCCGATCGTCACCGGCACGAAGAAGAAATGGAAGATGCTGGTCATCGCGAACTGCGCCCGCGCCAGCTCCAACGCGTCCACGTCAGAACCCCTCTGCTCCCCCGGTACGCGCCGGGGCTTCTCCCGCTCGAGCCTGCAGGGCCGGCGCCGACGACCCCCGGCCGCACCCCCCGGCGCCGCCGCGTCGACGGTAGCAGCGGGCTCCGGCACCGGAGCGCGTTCGCCGATGCGCCCACCGCGGGATCACCCCGCGCGGGTGAGCGTGCCCGCCCGGCCAATCCCCCCACGCCGTGCACCGGGACTGCACGCGGCGCGCCGGCGCGCCCGGCCCGGCCCGCCGCAGCCCTGCCCGCGTCAAGCTCCCCACGGAGCAGGCGGAACCCCTTCCCGCGACGGGGTTCTGCCCGCGCGCCGACTGGCCGGCCCGCTCCCGGAGTGGTAGGCGCAGTTTCAGCATTACTTCACAGAGGGTCTTGACACTGCGTTCAGCCACGTTCATGTTTGCTCCCAAGCCGGCGAGGGTGCCGCAGCGCTCCCGCCGGGCAGCCCAGTCCGCCGCGCCGACCCGACGGCGCGCGCTCGAAGGAGAGCGATGTCCGCGACCACCGACGCACTCTCGAACGCCCCCGCCGTCGTCCTGCGCGGCGGCACCGTCCTCACCATGGACGGCCAGCACACCGTCCTGTCCGGCGGCGACGTGCTCGTCGTCGGCGACAAGATCGAGGCCATCGGCCACAACCTGCCGGTGCCCGAGGGCACGGTCGAGATCGACGCGTCCGGCGGCATCGTGATGCCGGGCATGATCGACACGCACCGCCACATGTGGCAGACCGCGATGCGCGGCTACGGCGCCGACTGGACGCTCACCCAGTACTTCGTCTGGTACTACCTCGAGTGGGGCAAGTCGTTCCGCCCCCAGGACGTCTACTCCGGCAACCTGCTCAGCGCCATCGAGGCCGTCGACGCCGGCGTGACGACCTCGGTCGACTGGTCGCACGGCCTGCAGAGCACCGACCACGCCGACGCCGCGCTCGACGCGCTCGAGGAGATCCCCGGGCGGTTCGTCCTCGCCTACGGCAACATCCAGCAGGGCCCGTGGGAGTGGTCGACCGCTCCGGAGTTCCGCGACTTCGTCCAGCGACGCATCCACGGCTCGTCCGACCTCATCGGCTTCCAGCTCGCCTTCGACGTCACCGGCGACCCCGCGTTCCCGGAGAAGGCGGCGTTCGAGTCCGCGCGCGAGCTCGGCGTCAACGTGAACACCCACGCAGGCGTGTGGGCGATCACGAAGGACGAGAGCATCAACCTGATGTACGAGAACGGCTTCATGACGCCGGGCCAGATCTATGTGCACTCGACCACGCTGGGCCCTGAGTCGTACCAGAAGATCGCAGCGACCGGCGGCTTCGCCTCGGTCTCCACCGAGAGCGAGAGCAGCGCCGGCCAGGGCTACCCGCCCACCTGGCAGCTGCGCAAGTACGGCGTCCCCGTCACACTGTCGATGGACACCAGCGTCTGGTGGAGCGCCGACCTGTTCTCGGCCATGCGCAGCACCCTCAACGCCGACCGCGTGCGTGTGCACATGGCGGCGCACGAGAAGGGCGACACCGTCATCAACCACCCGCTGCGGGCGGAGACGGTGGTCGAGTGGGCCACGATCGGGGGCGCCAAGGCGCTGGGGATGGACGACAAGGTCGGCAGCATCGAGGTCGGCAAGCAGGCCGACATCGTGCTCATCAAGAACGACCGCTCCCCCGCGATGTTCCCGATCCTCAACCCCTACGGCCACGTCGTGTTCCAGGCCACCCGCGGCGACGTGCACACCGTGCTGGTCGACGGCAAGGTGCTCAAGCACGACGGCCTGCTCGTGGGCGCTGCGGACAAGGTCGGCAAGGCCCGCGAGGCCGTGGGCCAGACCGTCGACCACCTCATGCAGGCCCTCGGCGACGAGAAGTGGGTCAACGGCATGAACCCCGAGCTCGCCCCGGACGAGCTGTTCGACAACCCCTACCAGTACTCCGACCACGAGATCGGCGGCGCCGAGGCGCACGAGGAGTAGCGAGCCCCAGACAGAGGAGGGCGGCCCCCGACGGGCCCGCCCTCCTCTGCGTCGTCCCGAGGACCTGCGATCAGGAGCCGTCGCCCTCGAGGAGCTGCTCGAGGTACTCCCAGTCGCGGTTGAAGCGGTACGAGTGCTGCGCCGGCGGCTGCGGCGCCTGTGTCTCGATCCAGCGCACGAGACCGCTGCCGCGGTTGTGGAACCCGTGGTCGGCGCCGACGCCGGCCCACAGCACGTCGCCGGGGCGCAGCACGAGCTCGTCGCCCTCGACGAGGGCGTGCACCTCGCCCTCGACCATGACGTAGGCCTCCTCGAAGGGGTGGTCGTGCGGGTGGGCGATCGCCGTGGGCTGGTACTGCACCATGAACATCGTGTGCAGCTGCGCCTTGAGCCGCTGGTCGACCAGCATGCGCACGCCGATGCCGCTGTAGGCGAGCAGGGCGGTGGCCATGCTCGCCGACACCTGCGGCGCGTCGACCTTCGAGCCGACGGCCAGGGTCGAGAGGTCCATCGACGAGCCGTCGAAGCGGAACGAGCTCTGGTTGCGCGGATCGCGGATGTCGGCGGCGGCGACGGCGGAGTCCTCGAGGCTCTCCCCTGTGAAGAACGTGTCCTTGCGCCGGGTGTCCTCGAACGGCGCCGGCGCGCTCATCTGCAGCCATGACGCGGGTGCCCCGTCGGTGCGGATCGAGTAGGTGACGCCCACGGGAACGGCGAGGCAGTGGTCGGCGGCGAGCCGCACCGACTGCCCCAGCATGGTGAGCACGATCTCGCCCGACATCACGTAGACGCTGACCTCGAACGAGTGGACCACCGCCTCGATGCGGCCGTGCGGCTCGAGGTGGCACAGGTACAGGCCCATGTGGGGCGAGCCCTGCGACTTCCCGACCAGCTGCTGGCGGGAGAAGCCGCGCGACCGGTCGGCGTAAGCCTCGGGCAGGACGTTCTGCGTCTCGTCGAACCGGGTGACGTGGTACATCGGGGGATCCGCCTCCGGGCGCTGGGTCGGCTAGCGGACGAGGACGCCGCCGTCGACGACGAGGTTCTGCGCGTTGACGCCCCCGTTGTCGAGCAGGAACAGCGTGGCGCCGACGATCTCGTCCATGGTCACGGTGCGGCCGATCGGCGTCCGGCCGGCCACCATCGAGGTGTCCTTGCTGGCCCACTCGGGGCTGTCGCCGACGATGCCGGGGTGGACGGCGTTGACCCGCACCGGGGCCAGCTCGTTGGCCAGTGTGCGGATCATCGAGCTGATTCCGCCGTTGACCGTGGTGACGGTCGTGGAGCCGGGGTAGGGCCGCAGCATCGCCAGCCCGCCGAACAGCACGATCGAGGCGTCGGGCGTGAGGCGGTCCGCCAGCACATGCACGGCCTCGGTGTAGCCGACCAGCTTGAGCACGGCGAGCCTGGTGGCGCCCTCGAGGTTGTAGTCCTTGACGCTGTTGGCATCGCGCTCGATGGCCGCGACGATGAGTGCGTCGACGGACTCGACGTCGGCCAGCGCCGCCCGGATCGTGGTGGGCTCGGCGAGGTCGACGGCGATGCCTCGGACCGACGGACCGATCTCGGCGGCTACCGCCTGGGCGCGGGCTGCGTCGCGGCCTGAGATCACGACCGACATGCCGTCCGCCGCGAGCCGCGATGCGAGCTCCCTGCCGATGCCCGAGGTGCCCCCCAGGATGACTGCGGTGCCCTGCCTGACGCCCACGTCGACCTCCGTCCTCGCCGACGCCGTCGTCGGCCGCTCACGCGACTGTAAAGAGACCCCCTGAAGGCGTCAAGCATCCCTTAACTTCGTGCAGACCACCCGCCGACCTGGGGAGCCGCCCGGGCGTCCCCTCCCCGGGCCCCCGACGGTGTTTCCGCTACGGCACGGGGGCGATCCGCCGTGAGGTCGGCCGATGCAGGACGGCCTGTGCAGTACAGTCCGGATGAACGTCCGGGGCAGCAGTGCCCCCTGCCCCGCCGGAGGACCGATGGAAGCGGCAGCAGGCGCACGGATCCGCAGCAGGCGCCGCGAGCTCGGGCTGTCGCTGCGCGAGCTCGGGGCCAGGGTGGGAGTCTCGGCGAGCATGCTCTCCCAGGTCGAGAACGGCCGTTGCCGCGCCAGCGTCGCCACGCTCTACAAGCTCGTCAACGAGCTCGGACTCACCCTCGACGACCTCTTCGCCGATGCCTCCGCCGCGCCGGCTGAGACGCCGCCCTCGGCTCCCGCCCGGCGCAAGGGCCGGTCGGCATCGGTGTCGGGCCCGGCCCGTCGCGGCCCCGTGCTGTCGTCGGGCGACCGCACGACGATCGAGCTCGAGTCCGGGGTCACCTGGGAGAAGCTGTCCAACACCGCGCCCCCGGGCCTGGAGTTCATCCTGGTGACCTACCGGCCGGGCAGCAGCTCCGGGAAGTCCGGCAAGTTCTCCCAGCACGAGGGCTTCGAGTGCGCCTACATCGAGTCGGGCGAGCTCACCTTCCACCACATGTTCGACACCTGGACGCTGCGCGCCGGCGACACCGTGACCTTCGACGCCTCCGAGCCGCACCGGCTCGAGAACCTCGGCGACGAGGACGTGCGTGCGGTGTGGATCGTCCTGCGCGACGCCGCGTCCGGCCACGCCGGGTCGACCGCTGCGGCCGAGCAGCGCGGTCCCGCGGTCGTCCGCGGGTCCTGAGACCGCCGGGCCCTCAGTCGCCGAGGGGCAGCAGCTCACTGTCGGACATCGCCTCGCGGTGGATGGCGCGGATGCCCTCGATCATCTCCGGCAGGTCGGCCGCGGCGACCGGGCGCGCGTAGAGGAACCCCTGCACTACGTCGCAGCCGATGTCGCGTAGGCGCCGCGCGGTCTCCGCGCACTCCACGCCCTCCGCCACCGCGGTCATGCGGAACTCGTGCGCGAGGTCGGTGACGACGCGCACCAGGATGTCGTTGCCGTTGTCCATGTCGACGATGAACGACCGGTCGATCTTGAGCGTGGCGATCGGCAGGTCGCGCAGCTGCGAGATCGAGGTGTTGCCGCTGCCGAAGTCGTCGAGCGCCACGGAGACGCCCATCGCCGAGATCCGGCGCAGCACGACAGCGGCCCGCTCGGGGTCGTGCATGATCGCCGACTCCGTGATCTCCACCTCGAGCATCGACGGCGGCACGTCGTAGGTCTCGAGAAGGCCCGCGAGCCGCTGCTCGAGATCGGGCTCGGTGAGGTTGTGCGCGGAGAGGTTCACCGCGACCTGGATGTCCCAGCCCTCCGCATGCCATTCCTGCAGCTGCTCGAGCACGAGCACGAGCACCTTGCGGGTCAGGTGGTGCACCAGGCCCGTCCGCTCGGCGAGCGGGATGAACTCAGATGGCGGCACGAGCCCCCGCTGCGGGTGGTTCCACCGCAGCAGCGCCTCGAGGCCCTGCACCTCGCCGCTGCGCAGCGCCACCTTGGGCTGGTAGGCGATGCTCAGCTGGTCGTCGGCGTCGAGCGCCTGGCGCAGGTCGCTGAGCATGACCAGGCGCGCGGTCGACGTCGAGTCGCCGTCGGCGTCGTACACCGACAGCCCGATCCGGCCGGCCTTGGCGACGTACATCGCGATGTCGGCGTGCTTGAGCAGGGTCTGGGCGTCGTCGGCGTGGTCGGGCAGCACAGCGAGGCCGACCGACGTGTCCACGTGCAGGGTGAGGCCGTCGATCACGTACGGGTCGGTGAACTGCTCGAGCACCCTCTGGCCGAACAGGATGCCGTCGTCGACGCTGCGCACGGTGGTGAGCAGGATGGCGAACTCGTCGCCGCCGAGACGGGCGACCGTGTCGGTCGTGCGGACGATGCCCTGCAGGCGGCCCGCGACCTGCTGCAGCAGCTGGTCGCCCCGGTCGTGCCCGAGGGTGTCGTTGATCTCCTTGAAGCGGTCGACGTCGAGCATGAGCAGCCCGACCTGGACCCCGGTCTCCTGAGCCTGCGACAGCGCGACCTGCAGCCGCTGCTGGAGCAGGCGCCGGTTCGGCAGGCCCGTGAGCGGGTCGAGGAGGGCAAGCCGGGCGTTCTCCGACGCGCGGGCGCGCATCACCCGCGAGGCGCGGCGCACCGTGCGGAAGAGCAGCAGCCACACGGTGAGCAGCCCCAGCGCCACGATCGTCGCGAGGTTGCGCACCGACTCCGCCGCGCTCTCCTGGAGCAACGAGTAGTCGAGCTGCACCTCGGCGACCGCCAGCGGGCGTGACATGTCCGTCTCCCCGTAGAGAGGGAGGTAAACGTCCAGCACCGTGGACTGCTCGGAGAAGACCGGCGCTGCAGTCGCGGATGCGGCCGGGGCAGGGCTGCCGCTCGAGGCCCTCGAGGGCCGCGTTGACGGCGCAGCGCCCGAGCCTGCTGTGTCCGGCGTCGGCGATCCGGTGTCACCCTTGGGCGTGACAGACGCAAGGCCGGTCGGCAGGACGCTGGTCGGTGCGAACTGATCCACGACCTGAGCGCTGGTCTGTCGATCCAGCGCTGCGTCGAGCCTCGCGGGATCCGGGAAGGCAGTGGCGACGCCGCTCGTGTCGAAGAGCACCTTGCCGCTGCGGCCGAACAGACGGACCCGGTGCACGTCGTCGTTCTCGACCAGGTGGGCTTCGAGATCCGTCAGCTCCTGCTGGCTCAGGGACTCCTTCTGGAGGGAGCCGTCGGAGACCCAGCCCCGGGTCGCCGCGTCGACATACGTACGAGCCGTGACGGCCGCAGACTGCTCGGCGACATCGCGAAGCGCCGCACCCTGGTACAGCACCAGGGCTACGCCGAGCGCTGCCAGCGCCAGGAAGCTCACGAGCGCGAACGTCGTCGTCAACGTCACGCGGCGTCGCCTTCTCATGGTCTTCCTCCTTCCCTCGCGGGCTGTCGTGGGCGGGCGGGCTGTCGTGTGGGCTCGGGTCACCAGTGGTTGGCGGCGAACAGCGCGGCCACCTGCGTCGCGTCGAGCGCCCGGCCCTCCCAGATCGCGACCTCGTCCTGCCGTGCGTTGGCCTGGTTGCGCGATCCCGTGATGAGCAGGTTCACCCCGGTCTCCCAGCCCGCCCGCCAGTAGCCGCTGTAGGTGGGCGGCGGTGCTACGAGCAGCGTGCTCGCGACAGCCGTCCCGTCGACGTACAGGCGAGCGCTGGTCGGCGAGACGCTGGCGACGATCAGGTGCGGCACGTTGTCGGTGATCGCGGACGGCGCCGTCAGCAGCACGTTCCCCGTGCCGGTGCCGAGATGAAGCACAGGGCGGCCGCTCCGGTCGAGCAGCAGCGCCCGGTCGCGGGACCCGGACGCGCCGGAGGCCGCACTGCCGAAGCCGACCAGCCGACCGCCCGTGAGGGCGGTCGTGCGGACCCACGTGGCGATCGTGAAGGTCGTCGGTGCTGTGCGCGGGGTGCCCGCAACGACGGCACCGGTAGCGCCGGCGCCACCCGTCGTGCGCATGGCGTACGTGGTGTCGCACATGACCATGCCCGCGTTCGCGGTGCCGAACGACAGTCCGGAGCCCGACGCCGTGCCCGTGTTCCCGTTGCCGCTCGCGTCCGCCACCGTCGGCTGGCCCGTGAGATTGCCGAAGCGCCACCACAGGGACGGGGTCCAGCCCGCAGAGGAGAGAAGGGCGGCGTACGACGTCCCACCGGCGCATGCAGCAGCCGTGCTGACCCGGGCGGACCCGGTCGCCTTCGAGGTGAAAGCAGCCGACGTCGCGCCTACCCCCGAGGCGAACACGCACAGGACGGCGAGGACAGGGATGAGGAGAGCCCGCATCGCGCGGGCTCGGTCAGCGAGCGGCCGCTTCATGGCGGTCCCCGTCGGTCGTGCCCGCCCCGTCGTTGCTCCCGGGCCGATCGGAGGCGGTGGTGCCGCGGAGCCGTCGAGCGCGGTCCATCGCAGGCACCACGAGCAGGCGCGTGACATCGGATCGGCTGCGCAGCTCCGCCAGGACCAGAAGGATCAGCGGCGGGGCGAAGAGCACCAGCCTGCCCATCGGCGAGTGCGCCCAGGACAGCGCGTAGCCCCAGCCTGAGAACGACGACAGCACGATGCCTCGCACCGAGGCCGCAGGCGTGAGGTTGGGGTCTGCCGACTCGTTGGCGTCGCCCTTGGTGCGGATGTACGGCTCGAACACCGGCTCGTTGCCGATGATGATCGGCTGCCCCGTGGTGTCGTCCAGCTTCTTCAAGGACGTGAGACCCACGATGCGGTGCGTCACAAGCATGGTCGTGCCGACCGGCGCGAACGTGACGACCTGGCCGAGGCGGAGCTGCGAGGCATCGGTGACGGGTCGGATCACGACGGCATCGCCCGGCATGACGTCGGGCGCCATCGACCCGCTGGTGACGACGAGCAGCCGCTCGCCGCGCAGCTGGAACCACAGGGGCACCGCGTACGAGGCGAGGATGGCGGCGATGAACGCGCCGAGGACCGTCACGAAGAGCAGGCGCCGCAGCGGCCAGGAACCGCGCTGCGGCAGCAGCTCGCGCACGCTCCTGCGGCTGCGTGGCAGCCGGGGCGCCGCCACGGCGGTCAGTTCGGCGTAGCCCTGGTCGTGCAGGGTCGTCATCGTGATCACCCCCTCCCCCTGAGAGGTGGACCGTCCCGGCTGCGGCCCGCCCCTCGCGGGCAGCAGCCAGGACGGACCGTCAGTTGTTCTTCGTCTGCTCGGCGTCGAACGAGAGCGTCACCTGGGCGTCCGCGGACGCGTAGGCCGACGTGGTGGCGAGCGGCAGCGTCACGGCGATGCAGATGTCGTCCGCGCTCGCGCCGGCCGGGATCTCCCGGTCGCCAGCCTGGTAGCCGTTGACGCTGCTGCCGACGAGAGGCGTTGCGGCGGCGGCAACCTGGATGTTGGAGACGAGCGGGGTGGCCGAGGCGGTTCCGGCCTTGGTGCAGGTGCCGGCCGCGTTGTTGTAGACCGCGTAGCGCAGCACCTGCGAGAGGTTCTTCGTCTCGCTGGTCGTCTGCGCGCTGATGGCGTAGCGCAGGTCCAGAGACCCGGCGTTGCTCACCGAGACGTGGCGGTAGACGGTGTCGCCCGGCGCCATGTTGGCGGCCGCGGCGAGCACAAGGTTCGCCTGACCACCGGCCTCGATGGCCACGTTGCCGCTGGCGTAGCTCGTCGCCGCGGTCGCGGTGTCCTCGAACAGCGCGGTGGTGGTGA
>Ga0102832_1000916_pt1 | contig 29846 bp, 25 predicted proteins | sample EBPBio282013_DNA_FD_88942 | JGI IMG/M metagenome (GOLD analysis project Ga0102832, IMG submission 88942) | Wastewater treatment Type I Accumulibacter community from EBPR Bioreactor in Madison, WI, USA - Reactor 2_5/28/2013_ DNA (Illumina Assembly) | ecosystem: Engineered > Bioreactor > EBPR >... | reverse complement strand
AACCGCGTGCGCGCGAGCGGCGTCGATGGCGATGGGCGCTTCCACATCGCGAGCTGCTCGGCCGAGACGATCATCTACAAGGGCCTGCTGCTGCCTGCGTCGTTGCCCGGCTTCTACGCCGACCTGCGCGACCCGCACTTCGAGTCGGCCATCGCGGTGGTGCACTCGCGCTTCTCGACCAACACCTTCCCCACGTGGGATCTCGCGCAGCCGTTCCGCTTCATCGCGCACAACGGCGAGATCAACACCGTGCAGGGCAACCGGAACTCGATGCAGGCACGGCGCACGCTGCTGCAGTCGGCGAAGTTCGGCGGAGGCCTCGAGCGGCTCGCGCCCATCATCGTGCCCGGCAAGAGCGACTCGGCGCAGTTCGACAACATGCTCGAGCTGCTGGTGCTCGGTGGGCGCTCGTTGCCGAACGCGATGATGCTGATGATCCCCGAGGCGTGGGAGCGCAACCCGCAGATGGACGACGCGCGGCGCGCCTTCTACCAATACTCGAGCTCGCTCATGGAGCCGTGGGATGGCCCGGCCGCGATCACCTTCACCGACGGCCGCCTCGTGGGCGCGACGCTCGATCGCAACGGCCTTCGCCCCGCGCGCTACGTCATCACCGAAGACGATCGCGTCATTCTCGCCTCCGAGGCCGGCGTCATCGACGTGCCCGCAGCGCAGGTGAAGCGCAAAGGGCGCCTGCAGCCGGGCCGCATGTTCCTCGTCGACACCGAGCAGCACCGGATCATCGAGGACGACGAGATCAAGGCCGAGCTCGCGGCAGCGGCGCCGTACGAGGAGTGGCTGCACGCCGGCCTCATGCACCTCGACACGCTGCCCGAGCGCGAGCACGTCGTGCACACCACCGAGTCGGTCCTGCGCCGCCAGCAGACCTTCGGCTACACCGAGGAGGAGCTGCGCGTCCTCCTCTCGCCGATGGCCAAGAACGGCGCCGAGGCGATCGGGTCGATGGGCACCGACAGCCCCATCGCGGTGCTGTCCGAGCGTCCGCGCCTGCTCTTCGACTACTTCCAGCAGCTGTTCGCGCAGGTGACCAACCCGCCGCTCGACGCGATCCGCGAGGAGCTCGTCACCTCGCTGTCGAGCACGGTCGGCCCCGAGGTCAACATCCTCACCGCCACACCGGCGCACTGCCGCCAGCTCGTCCTGCCGTTCCCCGTGATCGACAACGACGAGCTCGCGAAGGTCCTCAAGATCAACGCCGACGGCGACCTGCCCGGCTTCGCCGCCGCGAAGGTGTCGGGCCTCTACCGCGTCGACGGCGGGGGAGAGTCGCTGCAGGCGCGCCTCGAGGAGATCTGCGCCGAGGTGTCGTCGCTCATCGCCGCCGGCACGCGCATCATCGTGCTGTCCGACCGCGACTCCGACGCCGACCTCGCGCCGATCCCGTCGCTGCTGCTCACCTCCGCCGTGCACCACCACCTGGTGCGGCAGAAGGAGCGCACGATGGTGGGCCTCATCGTCGAGGCGGGCGACGTGCGCGAGGTGCACCACGTCGCGCTGCTCATCGGCTACGGCGCGGCGGCCGTCAACCCGTACCTGGCGATGGAGTCGGTGGAGGACCTCGTCCGCCGCGGCCTCATCACCGACATCGCGCCCGAGAAGGCCGTCCGCAACCTGGTGAAGGCGCTGGGCAAGGGCGTCCTCAAGGTCATGAGCAAGATGGGCATCTCGACGGTCGCGTCGTACACCGGTGCCCAGGTCTTCGAGGCCATCGGCCTGAGCCAGGAGCTCGTCGACCGCTGGTTCACCGGCACGACGTCGCGGCTCGGCGGCGTCGGCATCGACGTCATCGCCGAGGAGACCGCGCGCCGCCACGCCGTGGCCTACCCGCCCACCGGCATCTCGCCGGCCCACCGCCGCCTCAACGTCGGCGGCGAGTACCAGTGGCGCCGCGAGGGCGAGCCGCACCTGTTCGACCCCGAGACCGTCTTCCGCCTCCAGCACGCCACGCGCGAGGGCCGGATGGACATCTTCCGGCAGTACACCGCCCGCGTGAACGACCAGGCGGAGCGGCTCATGACGCTGCGCGGCCTGTTCCGGTTCAAGGACGGCGTCCGCCCGCCGGTGCCGCTCGACGAGGTCGAGCCGGTGGAGTCGATCGTCAGGCGCTTCTCCACCGGCGCGATGTCCTACGGCTCCATCTCGGGCGAGGCCCACGAGACCCTCGCCATCGCGATGAACCGCCTCGGCGCGAAGTCCAACACCGGCGAGGGCGGCGAGGACCCCGAGCGGTTCGTGCCGCTCGCGAACGGCGACTCGAGGCGCTCGGCGATCAAGCAGGTGGCCTCGGGCCGATTCGGCGTGACGAGCCACTACCTGGTCAACGCCGACGACATCCAGATCAAGATGGCCCAGGGCGCCAAGCCCGGCGAGGGCGGTCAGCTGCCCGGCCACAAGGTCTACCCGTGGGTGGCCAAGACCCGTCACTCGACGCCGGGCGTCGGCCTCATCTCGCCGCCGCCGCACCACGACATCTACTCGATCGAGGACCTCGCCCAGCTCATCCACGACCTCAAGAACTCCAACCCGCGCGCCCGTGTGCACGTGAAGCTGGTGTCCGAGGTCGGGGTGGGCACGGTCGCGGCCGGCGTCGCCAAGGCGCATGCCGACGTCGTCCTCATCTCCGGCCACGACGGCGGCACCGGTGCCTCGCCGCTGACGTCGCTCAAGCACGCCGGCGGCCCGTGGGAGCTCGGCCTGGCGGAGACCCAGCAGACCCTGCTGCTCAACGGCCTCCGCGACCGTGTCGTGGTGCAGACCGACGGCCAGCTCAAGACCGGCCGCGACGTCGTCGTCGCGGCGCTCCTCGGCGCGGAGGAGTTCGGATTCGCCACCGCGCCTCTCGTGGTCATGGGCTGCGTGATGATGCGCGTCTGCCACCTCGACACCTGCCCCGTCGGCGTCGCGACGCAGAACCCGGTGCTGCGAGAGCGCTTCGCGGGCAAGCCGGAGTTCGTCGAGAACTTCTTCCTCTTCCTGGCCGAGGAGGTGCGCGAGATCCTCGCCGAGCTGGGGTTCCGCACCCTCGAGGAGGCCGTCGGCCACGCCGAGCTGCTCGACGTGTCCGACGCGGTCTCGCACTGGAAGGCCGAGGGCCTCGACCTCGGCCCGATCCTGCACGTGCCGGCGCTGCCGGAGGGCGCGTCTCTCCACCAGTCGGTCACGCAGGACCACGGCCTGGACAAGGCGCTCGACAACCAGCTGATCGCGCTGGCCGCCGACGCCCTCGAGCGCGGCGAGCCCGTGCGCGCCCAGGTCGAGGTGCGCAACGTCAACCGCACGGTGGGCACCATGCTCGGCTCGGAGGTCAGCCGCCGCTTCGGCGGCGACGGCCTGCCCGATGGCACGATCGACATCACCCTCACCGGCTCCGCCGGCCAGTCCTTCGGCGCCTTCCTCCCGCGCGGCATCACGCTGCGCCTCGAGGGCGACAGCAACGACTACGTCGGCAAGGGCCTGTCGGGCGGCCGGATCGTGGTGCGGCCCGACCGCCGTGCCCAGCTGGTCGCCGAGGCGAACGTCATCGCCGGCAACGTGATCGGCTACGGCGCGACGTCCGGCGAGATCTACATCCGCGGCGTCGTCGGCGAGCGGTTCTGCGTCCGCAACTCCGGCGCCACGGCGGTCGTCGAGGGCGTGGGCGACCACGGCTGCGAGTACATGACCGGCGGCCGCGTCGTCGTCATCGGCGCGACCGGCCGCAACTTCGCCGCCGGCATGTCCGGCGGCGTCGCGTACCTGCTCGACGCCGTGCCCGGGCGGATCAACCCGGAGCTGGTCGACCTCGAGGCGCTCGACGACGACGATGTCGCGTTCGTCCGCGAGACCCTGGCCCGCCACCAGGAGGAGACCGGCTCCACGGTCGCGGCGTCGCTGCTCGAGTCGGGCGACATCGCCGGCCGCTTCACCAAGGTCATGCCCCGCGACTACGCGCGCGTCCTGGCTGCCCAGGCCGCCGCGGAGCGCGAGGGGCGCGACGTCGAGCTCGCTGTGATGGAGGCGTCCCATGGCTGACCCGAAGGGCTTCCTGACCACCGGCCGGCAGGGCCCCGCCCGCCGACCGGTGGACGTGCGGATCCGCGACTGGCGCGAGGTCTACGAGCCGTTCCCGCGCGAGCCGCTGGAGAAGCAGGCCGGGCGATGCATGGACTGCGGCATCCCGTTCTGCCACAACGGGTGCCCGCTGGGCAACCTCATCCCCGAGTGGAACGACCTCGTCTGGCGGCAGGACTGGCGGGCCGCCAGCGAGCGCCTGCACGCGACGAACAACTTCCCGGAGTTCACCGGCCGGCTGTGCCCGGCGCCGTGCGAGACCGCCTGCGTCCTGGGCATCAACCAGGACCCGGTGTCGATCAAGCAGGTCGAGGTCGAGATCGTCGACCGCGCGTGGGACGAGGGCTGGGTCACCCCGCAGCCCGCGCCCCGGCAGTCCGGCAAGACCGTCGCCGTCATCGGCAGCGGCCCGGCGGGGCTCGCCGCCGCGCAGCAGCTGGCGCGTGCGGGCCATACGGTCGCGGTCTTCGAGCGCGCCGACCGCGTCGGCGGCCTCCTCCGCTACGGCATCCCCGAGTTCAAGATGGAGAAGCGCCACCTCGACCGGCGTCTCGCGCAGATGCAGGCCGAGGGCGTGAAGTTCCGGTCCGGCGTCGACGTCGGCACCGACGTCACGGGCACAGACCTCCGCAAGCGCTACGACGCCGTCGTGCTCGCCGTGGGCGCCACCCAGTGGCGCGACCTCCCGGTGCCCGGCCGCGAGCTGGCCGGCATCCACCAGGCCATGGAGTTCCTGCCCGGCGCCAACCGCGTCCAGGAGGGCGACCTCGAGGTCGCGCCGATCGATGTCGCCGGCAAGCACGTCGTCATCATCGGCGGCGGCGACACCGGCGCCGACTGCCTGGGCACCTCGCACCGTCAGGGCGCGGCCTCGGTGACGCAGCTGGAGATCCTGCCGCAGCCGCCGGAGACCCGGCCCGGCGGGCAGCCGTGGCCGACCTACCCCATGACCTACAAGGTGACCTCGGCCCACGAGGAGGGCGGCGAGCGCGTCTACGCCGTCAACACCCAGCGGTTCGTCGACGACGGCCAGGGCCGCGTGCGCGCGCTCGAGATCGTCGAGGTGGAGTTCAAGGACGGCCGCTTCGAGCCGGTTCCCGGCACGGAGCGCGAGCTGCCGGCCGACTACGTGTTCCTCGCGATGGGCTTCACCGGCCCGGAGCGCGGCCCGCTGCTCGAGCAGCTCGGCGTCGAGCTCGACGAGCGCGGCAACGTGCGCCGCGACGGCGACTACATGTCCTCGGTCGAGGGCGTGTTCGTCGCGGGCGACGCCGGCCGCGGCCAGTCGCTCATCGTCTGGGCGATCGCCGAGGGCCGATCGGCTGCCGCCGGCGTCGACAGCTGGCTGTCGGGCAGCACGACCCTGCCCGCGCCCATCCCGCCGACGGCCCGGCCGCTCGTCGTCTGACCCCTCCGGGACGGTCCGCCGGCGCCCGCCGGAGGGCCGTCCCGGGAGGGGGACTCTGCAAACGCTTCCACCAGGGATAGGGTTACCTTCCGTGCGCCGCGCCAAGATCGTCTGCACCCTCGGGCCCGCTGTCGCGAGCCAGGAGGGGATCCAGTCCCTCGTCGATGCCGGGATGGACGTCGCCCGGATGAACCTCTCGCACGGGTCGTACTCCGACCACGAGCGGGTCTACCAGTGGGTGCGCGCCGCCGGCGACGCCGCGGGCCGCGGGGTCGGCATCCTCGTCGACCTGCAGGGCCCCAAGATCCGCCTCGGCACGTTCGCGAACGGCCCGGTCGTGCTCGACCCCGGTGCGCGCTTCACGATCACGATCGAGGACGTGCCCGGCGACGTCGAGATCGCCAGCACCACCTACAAGGGCCTGCCGGGCGACGTGAACCCGGGCGACATGATCCTCATCGACGACGGCAAGGTCGCCCTGCAGGCGATCGAGGTGTCCGAGACCGAGGTCGTGACCGAGGTCGTCGAGGGCGGCCGCGTCAGCGATAACAAGGGCATCAACCTGCCCGGCGTCGCCGTCAGCGTGCCGGCGCTCTCGGAGAAGGATGTCGCCGACCTGCGCTGGGCGCTGCGCCTCGGCGTCGACCTCATCGCGCTGTCGTTCGTCCGCAGCGCCGACGACCTGCTCGACGTCCAGCGGATCATGGACGACGAGGGCGTGCGCCTGCCCGTGCTGGCCAAGATCGAGAAGCCGCAGGCGGTCGCCAACCTCGAAGCCATCGTCGACGCGTTCGACGGCATCATGGTCGCCCGCGGCGACCTCGGCGTGGAGCTCCCGCTCGAGCAGGTGCCGCTGGTCCAGAAGCGCGCGATCCAGCTCGCCCGCCGCCGCGCCAAGCCCGTCATCGTCGCCACGCAGATGCTCGACTCGATGATCTCGATGACGCGCCCCACGCGCGCCGAGGCCAGCGACGTCGCCAACGCCGTCCTCGACGGCACCGACGCGCTCATGCTCTCGGGCGAGACCTCGGTCGGCGCGCACCCCGCGCACGTCGTCCGCACGATGTCCCGCATCATCGAGCAGGTCGAGGCCGAGGCGCTCGACCGGCTCCCCAAGGTCGAGGACCCCAACGATTCGACATCGCGGTCGATCACCCGCGCCGCGGTCAACGTCGCCAACGACGTGCATGCGTCCGGTGTCATCGCCTTCACCGAGACGGGCCGCTCGGCGCGCCTGGTGTCGCGCTACCGCCCGGCGATGCCGCTCATGGCGTTCACGCCCAACCCGCGCGTGCGCAGCCAGCTCGCCCTGTCGTGGGGCGTCGAGACCTACCTCGTGCCCAAGGCCGCCAGCACCGACGACATGGTGCGCCTCGTCGACGCCGCCCTGCTCGACCACGGCCGCGCTCAGGTCGGCGAGCTGCTCGTCATCATCGCGGGCGTGCCGCCGGGCGTCCCTGGCACCACCAACGGCATGCGCGTGCACCGTATGGGCGCTGTGATCCCGTCCGGGATCTAGGCCCGCACGCAGAAAGAGGTCCGTCGGGCGCTACGCCCGGCGGACCTTCTGCACGAGGACCGACGCCGCCTCGAGCGACGCCTCGCGGCCCTCGGCCACCGCGGCCGCGACCTGCTCGGGCGACGTGACGTCGGCGTCGTACACGACGACGACCGACTCGTCGCCCTCGACGAGGTAGGTGCTCTCGCCGACGTCGGTGTAGCGCGTGGCGCCGATAGCGACGAGCACGTGCTCGGGGCTGCCGGCATCGCGCAGGTAGTGCCCCACCGGCTCCAGCGGTGTGTCGTCGGAGCCCATCTGGTGGTGCAGCCGGTCGATGATCCAGTCGAGCAGGACCTGGCCGTAGTAGGAGTACCCGACGACGGGGGAGTCCTGCCCGTAGGCGTGGGCCTGTCCGTCGCGGCGCAGGAAGCTGGCGATGCGCAGGGTCGCCGTGCGGCCGTCGTGGTCGAGCTCGGAGACACGGATCAGCGAGGCGGCAAGCCCCTTGGATGCCGGGCCCCAGTTCTTCTTCTCCGACAGCTTCTTGGCGTCGGGACGGCGGATCGAGCAGTCGTTGAACGCGCCGACCGCGACCGGCTCCAGCGAGCGGGCCATGCCGTCGTCGTCGTAGGACGCCCGGAACAGCACCGCGGCCTCGGGCTCGATCTGCAGGTTGAGCGGGACGTCGGACTCGGGCAGGCGCACCTCGTCCGACGACAGCGGGAACGTCTCGAGGTAGCTGCCGATGCCCGGCACGTAGAAGGGGAACACCCCCTTCGGGGCGTCGGGCGCGGTCACGACGGTGGCGAAGTCGCCCGCCTCTCCCGCCTGCTCGAGGTGGCCGGCGAAGTTACCCGCCACGCCGAAGCCGAACCAGCTGCGCGCGTCGCGCGGATCCCAGGTGAGCACCGGCCCACCCTAAGCAGCGGCGGCCCCGCCCCCTCGAGGGGGCGGGGCCGCGCAGCCGATCAGGAGCCGGCCTCAGTCGAGGGCACCCCGGGCCTCGGGGTTGAGCACGCCCCACGCGATGAGCTGGTCGGCGAGCTGGCTGGGCGCCTCGTCGTAGATGACGGCGAGGGTGCGCAGGTCGTCCTGGCGGATCGAGAGCACCCGGCCGTTGTAGTCGCCGCGCTGGGCCTGGATGGCGGCGGCGTAGCGGGCCAGCGGGCCGGCCTTCTCCGCCGGCACCTGGCCGAGTCGCTCGAGATCGATGATGAGCCGCTTGGGCGGCTCGGCGGTGACCGCGGGCGAGGAGTCGGGCAGCAGCTCGGACACCGGGACGCCGTAGAAGTCGGCGAGCTCGGCGAGCTTCTGCACGGTGACGGCGCGGTCGCCGCGCTCGTACGACCCGACCACGACCGCCTTCCAGCGGCCCTGGCTCCTCTCCTCGACGCCGTGCAGCGACAGCCCCTGCTGCTGGCGGATCGCGCGCAGGCGCGCCCCGAGCGCGCGTGCGTAGTCGGTGGCCATTCGTGTCCCTCCGTCTGGCCCGGAACGGGCGGATCGCATCCCCCAGATGTCACGCAGCGTAACGCCCGATCCACTCTGTGACCAGATCGGCCGTTCGGTGGACCCGTCCCGAGCACTAGGGGCACGCCGTCCGCCACGGGCAGCGACTGCGGCCGGTCGCGGTCCGTGGCGGCCCGCCCCGCGCCACCGGAGCGCCGGCCCGTCGGAGAGGTGGCCGACGACACCTGCCGGCACGGCCGGGCGGGTGCCCCCGCGGCGAGGGCGTCGGATAGGGTCGGGGCCGTTCGACCGACGTCCTTTAAGTCCGTCCTGTGAGGCGGGGAAGGAGGGGTCGCCACGATGTCCGCTGCCCGGACTCCTGACGACGCGCGCACCGTCCTCGACAGTGCCGAGATCGCCCGCGCCCTGACGCGCGTGGCCCACGAGATCGTCGAGCGCGCCAAGGGCGCCGACGACCTGGTCCTGCTCGGGATCCCGACCCGCGGGGCGTTCCTCGCCCGCCGTGTCGCCGAGCGCATCCGCGACATCGAGGGCGCCGACGTGCCCGTCGGGTCGCTCGACATCACGATGTACCGCGACGACCTGCGCCGGGCCCCGGCGCGCGCGCTGCTGCCCACCGAGATCCCGGCCGGCGGCATCGACGACAAGGTCGTCGTCCTCGTCGACGACGTCCTCTACAGCGGGCGCACGATCCGCGCCGCGCTCGACGCCATGAACGACATCGGGCGGCCGCGCGCCGTGCAGCTCGCGGTCCTCGTCGACCGCGGCCACCGCGAGCTGCCCATCCGCGCCGACTACGTCGGCAAGAACATCCCGACCTCCACCTCCGAGAAGGTGCTGGTCCTCGTCTCCGAGCACGACGGCGAGGACGCGGTCCTCATCGCCGGGCACGGCGGCGCCCGAGCGGAGGAGAACGCGTGAACCGGCACCTGCTCTCGGCGGCCGACCTCGACCGCGACGACGCCCTGCTCGTCCTCGACACGGCGGCCGAGCTCGCGTCCCTCACCGACCGGGCCGTGAAGAAGCTGCCCACGCTGCGCGGCCGCACGGTGGTCAACCTGTTCTTCGAGGACTCCACCCGCACGCGCATCTCGTTCGAGGCGGCGGCCAAGCGCCTGTCGGCCGACGTCATCAACTTCTCGGCCAAGGGCTCGAGCGTGTCGAAGGGCGAGAGCCTCAAGGACACCGCGCTCACGCTCGAGGCCATGGGCGCCGACGCCGTCGTCATCCGCCACCACGCCAGCGGCGCCCCGCACCGCCTCGCCCACTCCGGCTGGATCCAGGGCTCGGTCGTCAACGCCGGCGACGGCACGCACGAGCACCCCACGCAGTCGCTGCTCGACGCGTTCACGATGCGCCGCCACCTCGCGGGCGGCAAGGGCGACCTCGAGGGCCGTCGCATCACCATCGTCGGCGACGTGCTGCACAGCCGCGTCGCGCGCAGCAACGTCCTGCTGCTCGCCACGCTCGGCGCCGAGGTCACGCTCGTCGCTCCGCCCACACTGCTGCCGGTCGGCGTCGAGACCTGGCCGTGCGCCACGTCCTACGACCTCGACTCCGCGCTCAAGGACGCCGACGCCGTCATGATGCTGCGCGTCCAGCGCGAGCGGATGAACGCGTCGTTCTTCCCGAGCGCCCGCGAGTACAGCCGCCGCTACGGCCTCGACGCGCGCCGCATGGCGCTGCTGCCTGACCACGCGATCGTCATGCACCCCGGCCCGATGAACCGCGGCATGGAGATCGCGGCCGAGGTCGCCGACGCCGACCGCTCCGTGATCGTCGAGCAGGTCAGCAACGGCGTCAGCGTGCGCATGGCCGTGCTCTACCTGCTCCTCGGCGGCGCCCAGCTCGGCTCGCCGCTCGACCCCAGCTCCCAGCTCGAGACGGCGGAGGCCTGACATGCCCGACACCTACGTCATCCGGGGCGCGAAGGTCCTCGGCGGCGAGGCCCGCGACCTCGTGCTGCGCGACGGCGTGATCGCCGAGATCACGGCGTCAGGCGCGGCGAGCACGGAGGGCGCCGACGTCGTCGACGCGGCCGGCCTGATCGCGCTGCCCGGCCTGGTCGACCTGCACACGCACCTGCGCGAGCCCGGCCGCGAGGACGCCGAGACCGTCGAGACCGGCTCGCGCGCCGCAGCGGCCGGCGGCTTCACCGCGGTCTTCGCCATGGCCAACACCGACCCCGTCGCCGACACCGCCGGCGTCGTGGAGCAGGTGCTGCACCTCGGCCGTGCGGCCGGCTACGTCGACGTCCAGCCGGTCGGCGCCGTCACCGTGGGCCTCAAGGGCCAGGCGCTCGCCGAGCTCGGCGCGATGGCCGACAGCGCGGCGCGCGTGCGGGTCTTCAGCGACGACGGCAAGTGCGTGCACGACGCCGTGCTCATGCGCCGCGCGCTCGAGTACGTGAAGGCGTTCGACGGCGTCATCGCCCAGCACTCGCAGGAGCCGAGGCTCACCGAGGACGCGCAGATGAACGAGGGCTCGCTGTCCGGCGTCCTCGGGCTGCGCGGCTGGCCGGCCGTGGCCGAGGAGGCGATCGTCGCCCGCGACGTCCTGCTGGCCGAGCACGTCGGCTCGCGCCTGCACGTGTGCCACCTGTCGACGGCAGGCTCGGTCGAGATCGTGCGCTGGGCGAAGTCGCGCGGTATCGACGTCACCGCCGAGGTCACGCCGCACCACCTCCTGCTCACCGAGGAGCTCGTCCGCAGCTACGACCCCGTCTACAAGGTCAACCCGCCGCTGCGCTCCGAGCGCGACGTGATGGCGCTGCGCGAGGCGCTGGCCGACGGCACGATCGACATCGTCGCCACCGACCACGCGCCGCACCCGGTCGAGGACAAGGACTGCGAGTGGGCCGACGCCGCCATGGGCATGGTCGGCCTCGAGACCGCGGTCGGCGTCGTCGCCCAGGCCATGGTCGAGACCGGGCTGCTCGACTGGGCCGGTGTGGCCGAGCGCATGTCGGCCGCTCCCGCGCGCATCGGCCGCCTGGCCGGCCACGGCCGCCCGCTCGAGGCGGGCGAGCCCGCCAACCTCGTGCTCGTCGACCCGTCGCGCGAGACCACGGTCGCACCGTCCGAGCTGCACAGCCGCAGCCGCAACACGCCCTACGCCGGTCTCACCCTGCCGGCGTCGGTGGTCGCCACCTTCCTGCGCGGCCGCCCGACCCTGCTCGACGGGACCGTGAGGTCCGCCAGCCACGAGGGAGTGAGCGCATGACGAGGCTCCTCGACGCGGAGCCCGCCCTGCTCGTGCTCGAGGACGGCCGCGTGTTCCGCGGCCGCTCCTACGGCGCGGTGGGCGAGACGTTCGGCGAGGCCGTCTTCACCACCGGCATGTCCGGCTACCAGGAGACGCTGACCGACCCGTCGTACCACCGCCAGGTCGTGGTGCAGACCGCGCCGCACATCGGCAACTACGGCGTGAACGACGACGACGCCGAGTCGCGGCAGATCTGGGTCGCGGGCTACGTCGTGCGCGACCCCTCCCGCATCGCGTCGAACTGGCGCTCGCAGCGCACCCTCGACGACGAGCTCGCCGCGCAGGGCATCGTCGGCATCAGCGACGTCGACACCCGCGCGCTCACCCGCCACCTGCGCGAGCGCGGCGCGATGCGCGTCGGCGTCTTCAGCGGCGAGGCCGCGTCGCGCCCGGTCGACGAGCTGCTCGCCCGGGTCCACGCGAGCCCGCAGATGCTCGGCGCGGCGCTCGCCGACGAGGTGAGCATCGACGTCGACGAGGTGGTCCCCGCGGTGGGGGAGAGGCGGTTCACCGTCGCCGCCGTCGACCTCGGCATCAAGGGCGCCACCCCGCGCCACATGAGCGAGCGTGGTATCGAGGTGCACGTGGTGCCCTCCACCATCACGCCCGAGCGGCTGCTCGAGGTCGGTGTCGACGGCGTCTTCTTCAGCAACGGCCCCGGCGACCCCGCCACCGCCGACCACGCCGTCGCGCTGGTGAAGGCGGCGCTCGACGCCCGCCGGCCGGTGTTCGGCATCTGCTTCGGCAACCAGGTGCTCGGCCGCGCGCTGGGCTTCGGCACCTACAAGCTGCGCTACGGCCATCGCGGCATCAACGTGCCGGTGATGGACCGGCTCACCGGCAAGGTCGAGATCACCGCGCAGAACCACGGCTTCGCCGTCGACGCGCCCACCGACCGCGTCAGCGAGACGCCGTACGGCCGCGTCGAGGTCAGCCACGTGTGCCTCAACGACGACGTCGTCGAGGGCCTGCGCGCGCTCGACGTCCCGGCGTTCTCGGTGCAGTACCACCCGGAGGCCGCGGCCGGCCCGCACGACTCGGCCTACCTGTTCGACCGCTTCTGCGAGCTGATGGAGGCTGCGCGTGCCCAGGCGTGACGACCTGCGGTCGGTGATGGTGATCGGGTCCGGCCCGATCGTCATCGGCCAGGCCTGCGAGTTCGACTACTCCGGCACCCAGGCATGCCGGGTGCTCAAGGCCGAGGGCCTGCGCGTGGTGCTGGTCAACAGCAACCCCGCGACGATCATGACCGACCCGGAGTTCGCCGACGCCACCTACGTCGAGCCCATCACCCCGGAGTACGTCGAGAAGATCATCGCCAAGGAGCGCCCCGACGCCCTGCTCGCGACCCTCGGCGGCCAGACCGCGCTCAACTGCGCGATGGCGCTGCACGCCAACGGCGTCCTCGAGCGCTACGGCGTCGAGCTGATCGGCGCCAACGTCGACGCGATCGAGGCCGGCGAGAACCGCGAGAGGTTCAAGGAGATCGTCGCCAAGATCGACGCCTCCGGGCTGTCGGCGGAGTCGGCGCGCAGCGCGATCTGCCACTCGATGGAGGACTGCCTCGCCGCCGTCGACGACCTGAAGTACCCGGTCGTCGTCCGCCCGTCGTTCACCATGGGCGGCGCCGGCTCGGGCATCGCCTACGACGAGGCCGACCTGCACCGCATCGCCGGCGCGGGCCTTGCCGCCTCTCCCACCACCGAGGTGCTCCTCGAGGAGTCGATCATCGGGTGGAAGGAGTACGAGCTCGAGCTGATGCGCGACAAGAACGACAACGTCGTGGTCATCTGCTCGATCGAGAACGTCGACCCCATGGGCGTCCACACCGGCGACTCCATCACCGTCGCGCCGGCGCTCACCCTCACCGACCGCGAGTACCAGCACCTGCGCGACGTCGGCATCGCCGTCATCCGCGAGGTCGGCGTCGACACCGGCGGCTGCAACATCCAGTTCGCGATCAACCCCGACAACGGGCGCATGGTCGTCATCGAGATGAACCCGCGCGTCTCGCGGTCGTCGGCGCTGGCCTCCAAGGCCACCGGCTTCCCGATCGCCAAGATCGCCGCGAAGCTCGCCGTCGGCTACACCCTCGACGAGATCCCCAACGACATCACGCAGGAGACTCCGGCGTCGTTCGAGCCGGCGCTCGACTACATCGTGGTGAAGGTGCCGCGCTTCGCGTTCGAGAAGTTCCCGGCCGCCGACCAGACCCTCACCACCACGATGAAGTCCGTGGGCGAGGCGATGTCGATCGGGCGCAGCTTCACCGAGGCGCTGCAGAAGGCGCTGCGCTCCATCGAGCGCAAGGATGCGCCGTTCACCTGGGCCGGCGAGAAGGCCGACGTCGACGTCGCCGCCCTCGTCGAGTCCGTGAAGGTGCCCCACGACGGCCGGCTGCGCAAGGTGCAGCAGGCGCTGTGGGCCGGCGCCACCGTCGAGCAGCTGCACGAGGCCACCAACATCGACCCGTGGTTCCTCGACCAGGTCGCCCTCCTCAACGAGGTGGGCGACGCCCTGCGCGACGCCGCCGAGCTCAGCCCCGAGCTGCTGCGGCTGGCCAAGCGCCACGGCTTCTCCGACCGCCAGATCGGCGAGGTGCGCGGCCTGCCCGAGGACGTCGTCCGCGGTGTGCGCCACGCCCTGGGCATCCGGCCCGTCTACAAGACGGTCGACACGTGCGCCGCCGAGTTCGCCGCCCGCACGCCGTACCACTACTCGGCCTACGACGAGGAGACCGAGGTCGAGCCGCGCGAGACCCCGGCGGTCCTCATCCTCGGCTCGGGCCCGAACCGCATCGGCCAGGGCATCGAGTTCGACTACTCGTGCGTGCACGCCAGCCTCACCCTGCGCGAGGCCGGCTACGACACCGTGATGGTCAACTGCAACCCCGAGACGGTGTCGACCGACTACGACACCTCGAGCCGCCTGTACTTCGAGCCGCTCACGCTCGAGGACGTCCTCGAGGTCTACCACGCCGAGCTCGCGGTCGGCCCCGTCGCCGGCGTCATCGTGCAGCTGGGCGGCCAGACCCCGCTCGGCCTCGCACAGGCCCTCAAGGACGCCGGGGTGCCGATCGTGGGCACGAGCCCGGAGGCCATCCACCTGGCCGAGGAGCGCGGCGCCTTCGGCCGCGTGCTCGCCGCGGCCGACCTGCCGGCGCCGGCCCACGGCACGGCGACGTCGTTCGAGGAGGCCGCCGAGGTCGCCGACCGGATCGGCTACCCCGTGCTCGTCCGCCCCTCGTACGTGCTCGGCGGCCGCGGCATGGAGATCGTCTACGACGAGGCCATGCTGCGCGACTACATCGGCCGCGCCACCGAGGCCAGCCCCGAGCACCCCGTGCTCGTGGACCGCTTCCTCGACGACGCCGTCGAGATCGACGTCGACGCGCTCTTCGACGGCGACGAGCTCTACCTCGGCGGCGTCATGGAGCACATCGAGGAGGCCGGCATCCACTCCGGCGACTCGGCGTGCGCACTGCCCCCGATCACGCTGGGCAAGACCGACATCGACCGCATCCGGCGCTCCACCGAGGCGATCGCCCGCGGCGTCGGCGTCCGCGGCCTGCTCAACGTGCAGTACGCGCTCGCAGGCGACGTGCTGTACGTGCTCGAGGCCAACCCGCGCGCCTCGCGCACGGTGCCGTTCGTCTCCAAGGCGACCGCCGTGCCGCTGGCCAAGGCGGCGGCGCGCGTGACCATGGGCACCACGGTCGCGCAGCTGCGCGCCGAGGGCGTGCTGCCCGCGGTCGGCGACGGCGGCGACCTGCCCATCGGCGCGCCGATCGCGGTCAAGGAGGCGGTGCTGCCGTTCGGCCGCTTCCACGGCGTCGACACGGTCCTCGGGCCGGAGATGCGCTCGACCGGCGAGGTCATGGGCATCGACTCGACCTTCGGCACCGCGTTCGCGAAGTCGCAGACCGCTGCGTACTCCAGCGGCCTGCCGACCCGCGGCCGGGCCTTCGTCTCCGTCGCCAACCGCGACAAGCGCTCGATGGTCTTCCCGGTCAAGCGCCTCGCCGACCTCGGGTTCGAGATCCTCGCGACCGGCGGCACCGCCGAGGTGCTGCGCCGCAACGGGCTCAAGGCCACCCTGCTGCGCAAGCAGCACGACGGCCGCGGCCCCGACGGCGAGCCCACCACTGTCGACGCGATCCTCGCCGGCGAGATCGACCTCATCGTCAACACGCCCTACGGCGTGGGCTCCCGCCTCGACGGCTACGAGATCCGCACGGCTGCCGTCACCCGCGGCGTCCCGTGCATCACCACCGTCCAGGGGCTCGCCGCCACGGTCCAGGGCATCGAAGCGCTGCTCTCGGGCGAGGTGGGCGTACGGTCCCTGCAGGAGCATGCCGCCGACCTCACGGCCCTGAGGGCGGCGGCCTCCGCCGAGATCCAGACGACGCACGAGGACGGGACCGCGACGCGATGACGACGGGACAGACCACCGGCCAGCGGTCGGGGGCGGTGCAGGTCATGGGCGAGGTGCTCGGCCTGCGCCGGGTGGGGGAGTACCAGGTGCTCACCCTCACGGCTCCGGGCATCCCGGAGCTGACCCGCCCCGGCCACTTCGTCGCCCTCGCGGTCGGCGGCCCCAACTCCGGGATGCTGCTGCGCCGCGCGTTCTCGATCCACGCCGTGCAGAGCCGCGGCGTCTACGGCGGCACCGTCGACGTCGTCTTCGCCACCCACGGCAAGGGCACCGAGTGGATGTCGCGGCTGCACCGCGGCGACCAGGTCGACGTCGTCGGCCCCCTCGGCCGGCCCTTCGCCCTGCCCAAGCAGCCGGTCTCGTGCGTGCTCGTCGCCGGCGGCTACGGCTCGGCACCGATGTTCATGCTCGCCGACCAGCTGCGCGCCCGCGGCTGCCGGGTCGACGTCGTGCTCGGCGCGTCGACCGAGAGCAAGCTGTTCGGCGTCCTCGACGCCAAGCGGATCGCCGCCACGCTCACCATCACCACCGACGACGGCTCGCTCGGCGAGCGCGGCCGCGTCACCGACGTCCTGCCCTCGGTGATGGACCGCGTCGACGCCGACGTCGTCTACGCCTGCGGGCCCATGGCGATGCTCAAGTCGGTCGCCGAGGTCGCCAAGGCCCACGGCGCCCACTCGCAGTGCGCGGTCGAGGAGGCCATGGCCTGCGGCATCGGCATCTGCATGACGTGCGTCCTGCCGGTGGTCGGCGACGACGGCGTCACGCGCATGCTGCGCTCCTGCGTCGAGGGCCCGGTCTTCCGCGGCGACCGTGTGCGCTGGGACGAGGTCGGCACCATCCCGCCCGACACGCTCGGCGCCCCGACGACCGGAGGCCACTGACCATGACGCGCGCAGTCATCACCCACGGCCCGCGCCCGGGCGCCCACGACGTCGCCCCCGACGTCGATATGACCACGCACCTCGCCGGGCTCGAGCTGCCGTCCCCGGTGCTCACCGCGTCGGGCTGCTCGGCCGCCGGTCGCGAGCTCGACCAGTTCTTCGACATCACCGAGATCGGCGCGATCGTCACCAAGAGCATCATGCTCAACCCGCGCTCGGGCCGGCCGACCCCGCGCATGGCCGAGACGCCGAGCGGCATGCTCAACTCGATCGGCCTGCAGGGGCCCGGCCTCGACGCGTTCCTCGAGAAGGACCTCGCCTGGCTGCATGCCCGCGGCGCCCGCGCCGTCGTGTCGATCGCCGGCGGCTCGGTCGACGAGTACACCCGCATCGCCTCGAAGCTGCGCCACGTCCCGGAGATCTCGGCCATCGAGGTCAACATCTCCTGCCCCAACGTCGAGGACCGCGGCCAGGTGTTCGCCTGCCAGGCGGCCTCGGCCTCGGAGGTCGTCGCCGCCGTGCGACGCAACACCGCGCCGGGCATCCCGGTGCTCGCCAAGCTCTCGCCCGACGTCACCGACATCGTCGAGATCGCCCACGCGGTCGTGAACGCCGGCGCCGACGGCCTGTCGATGATCAACACCCTGCTCGGCATGGTGATCGACACCGACACGATGCGCCCTGCGCTCGCGGGCATCACCGGCGGCCTGTCCGGCCCCGCGATCCGCCCGGTCGCCGTCCGCTGCGTCTACCAGGTGCACGCCGCGCTGCCCGACGTCCCGATCCTCGGCATGGGCGGCATCCGCACCGGCCTCGACGCCCTCGAGTTCGTCCTGGCCGGCGCGTCCGCCGTGTCGGTGGGCACCGTGACCTTCCACGACCCGTCAGCCCCCGCCCGCGTCGCCCGCGAGCTCGCCGTGGCGCTCGCCGAGCGCGGGTTCGACAGCCTTGAGGAGGCCGTCGGCTATGCGCACCGCGCCGCCGACCCCAAGCCCGCGCCGGGCGGCCCGGTCGCCGGTCACGGGCACGACGTCGACGAGCCCGCCGACGACACCCTCGACGCCGGCGTGGAGGGGTGACCGCGATCGTGGCCGCCCCCATCGCCGTCGCCCTCGACGGCCCCGACCTCGCGACCATCACCGCCTGGGCCGCTGCGTCCGGGCCGCACGTCTCGACGATGAAGGTCGGCCTCGAGACCTACCTGCGCGACGGCGACGCCGCCGTGCACGCCGCGCGCGAGGCCTCGGGCGGGCGCGACGTCTTCCTCGACCTCAAGCTGCACGACATCCCCAACACCGTCGCGGGCGCCGCCCGCTCGGTCGCGCACCTGGCGCCGGCCTACCTGACGGTGCACGCCTCCGGCGGCTCCGCGATGATCCGCGCCGCGGCCGACGCGCTGCCCGGCACGCGCGTCACCGCGGTCACTGTGCTCACCTCGATGACCGACGACGACCTCGCCGCCGTCGGTCTCCAGGGCCCGGCGCTCGACGCCGCCCGCCGGCTGGCCGTGCTCGCCGTGTCGGCCGGTGCCCGGGCGATCGTCTGCTCGCCGCAGGAGGTCGCCGCCATCCGCGCCGAGGTGCCCGACGACATCGTGCTCATCACGCCCGGCGTGCGCCCCGCAGGCGCCGCGCTCGGCGACCAGGCCCGCGTGGCCACCCCCGAGCAGGCCCTCGCCGACGGCGCCGACCTCCTCGTGATCGGCCGCCCCATCACGGGCGCGGACGATGTCGCCGCGGCCGCAGCAGCCCTCGCTGCTTCCCTGGCCTGACACCCCTGGCCCGACACCCCTGGCCCGACCGCGTCCCGGGCGCCCCCCGGTCCAGCAGAACCGGAGATACCCGTGAGCACCGCCGACCGTCCCTGGCTGTCGAGCTACGCCCCGGGCGTGCCCGCCGACATCGACGTCCCCGAGGAGTCGCTCACCGACCTCCTCGAGTCGTCGGTCGCGCGGTGGCCCTCGGCCGACGCGCTCGACTTCTTCGGCGCCACGACGACGTACGCGCAGCTGGGGGAGCAGGTGGCCCGGGCCGCCGAGGGCCTGCGGGCCCTCGGGGTGTCGCCCCGCGACCGGGTGGCGCTCGTGCTGCCCAACTGCCCGCAGCACGTCGTCGCCTTCTACGCCGTCCTGCGGCTCGGTGCCGTCGTCGTGGAGCACAACCCGCTCTACACCGCCGACGAGCTCGCCCACCAGCTCGCCGACCACGGCGCGCAGGTGGTGATCGCGTGGGACAAGACCGTCGAGACCATCCGCTCGGTGAAGGAGCGCACCGCCGTCCGCACCATCGTCGCCGTCGATCTCGCGGCCGCGCTCCCTCTCAAGCAGCGGCTCATGCTGCGGCTGCCTGTGGCGAAGGCACGTCAGGCGCGCGAGGCGATGTCCGGCCCGGCGGGCGACGCCGTGCGCTGGTCGGCCATCGCCGGCTCGCGCCCCCTGGATCCCTCGTCGCCGCGCCCGGCAGCCGGCGACACCGCCGTCCTGCAGTACACCGGCGGCACCACCGGCGTGCCCAAGGGCGCGGTGCTCACCCACCGGAACCTGCGGGCCAACGCGGCCCAGGGCCGCGCATGGGTGCCGGGGCTCGCCGACGGCGGCGAAGTGGTCTATGGCGTCCTGCCGCTGTTCCACGCCTACGGCCTGACGCTCTGCCTCACGTTCGCGATGAGCATCGGCGCGGTGCTCGTGCTGTTCCCGCGCTTCGACGCCGACCAGGTGCTCGACGCGATGGTCCGCCGCCCCGCGACGTTCCTCCCCGGCGTGCCGCCGATCTACACCGCACTGGCGTCCGGCGCCCCGTCCCGCGGCGTCGACCTGCGCTCGATTCGCTTCGCGCTCAGCGGCGCCATGCCGCTGCCCACCGACGTCGTCGACCACTGGGAGTCGGTCACGGGCGGGCTCCTGGTCGAGGGCTACGGCATGACCGAGACCTCGCCGATCACGGTCGGCAACCCGATCGCCCCGAGCCGGCGCCCCGGCACGGTGGGGGTGCCGTTCCCCTCGACGCAGATCCGCATCGTCGAGCCCAGCGACCCCTCGGTCGACGTCGAGGACGGCGAGCCCGGCGAGCTGCTCGTCCGCGGCCCGCAGGTGATGTCCGGCTACTGGCAGCGCCCCGACGACACCGCGCAGGTGCTGCTCGACGGCGGCTGGATGCGGACGGGCGACGTCGTGGTGATGGACGACGACGGCTTCATCACCGTCGTCGACCGCATCAAGGAGCTCATCATCACCGGCGGCTTCAACGTGTACCCGTCGGAGGTCGAGGCGGCGCTGCGGCGCGTGCCCGGCGTCGCCGACGCCGCCGCCGTCGGCCTGCCCGACGGGTCCGGCGGCGAGCGAGTGGTGGCGGCGGTCGTGGCCGAGACCGGCGTCCGGCTCGATCCCGAGGAGGTCCGCGCCTCCGTGCGCGCCCACCTCACCGGCTACAAGGTGCCGCGTCAGGTGTTCGTCATGGACGCGCTGCCGACCTCGATGATCGGCAAGGTCCTGCACCGCCAGGTCCGCCAGCACCTCCTCGACCACCCCGACCGCCGCATCGCGGAGTAGGAGCGGCGGCGCTCGTCGCCGGGCTCAGAGCGGGTTGGCGTACTTCACCCGGCCCCGCTCGTCCTGGAAGAACGACACGCGCCCGCTGCGGGCATCGGCGGTGTGCCAACCGCCGTCGTTGACGATCTGGGCGGCCCAGCCGTCTGCCCGCACCACGGCCACGGCCTCGTCGACGTCCATCCCCTTGAGCGCCTTGAGGTAGAGCCGCACCAGGTCGGCGCGCGCCTGGCGATCCTTCGCCGGTAGCGGCTCCGCGGGTTGGCCGTAGGCCAGCGGTACATGGAGCAGCCCGTCGGCGTCGACCCAGGGCTGAGTCGTCGAGGGCGTCGTCGCAGTGACGCCCGGGACGGTCGCGCTCGGCTTCGTCGCCGGTGCGGCCGCGGCAGGCACGCTCGGCGTCGCTGACGTGCCCGGGCCCCCGACGACGGCGCCGCTGCACGCGGTGAGGACGCCGGCCGCAGACACCACCACGGCGATCGTGCCGAGAGACCGACGCACGGACGCACGGACCTGGACCATGTGAACCCCCCGTTCGCGGGCCTTCCGGCCCTGCTGACCAAGGTAGGCCAGGCGCGGGATCGCGGCCCGCATCTGGCGCGGGCGCGGCTAGCCTCGTCGCGTGGGGGTGCGGGGGAGGATCTGGTCCTACGGGGCCCTGGCCGGTCTGCTGGGGACCTGCGTGCTGTTCACGTGGCCCGGCGGCGTGCCGCTGGCCACCATCTTCTCGATCGCCGGCTGGTCGCTTGTAGGGCTCGGCTGTGTCCTCGCCGCAGGAGCGCTCGTCGTCATGGCATCGCGCCGCCCGCTCGACCCCGGAGTGGTCGAACGCGGGGCCTGGGCCCGATCGATTGCCTTCGAGGCGGGCGCTCTGGCCGTCCTGGGGCTGCTCACTCTGCGGCCGATCCCGACATCGATCGATCCCGGGTACACGGTCGGCTCGATGGTCGGCATCGCTCTGGTCGCGGGGCTCCAGCTGCTGTCGGGCTGGCAGGGCCGGCGTGCGGCCCCGGGGCTCGACGGCCCCTTCTACCGCCCGCGGCGGAGGCCGGTCGGCGAGCCGGACGACGTCTACTCGAGCGGCCGACTCTGACGCACTCCACCCCGCACGTGGCGATGCGCCGGGCAGCGTCGGCTGCCCGGCCGGCGCCGGGTGATCGGGGTGTGGTGCCCGCGAGGGGCGTGCGGCGCGGCCCCTCTTCAGGGCCGCATTCGTCGTTCTGGCGGCACGAACGTCCAGTAGTCGCCTCGATGCGGGTCGGGCCCGGTCGCCACGATCCGCCAGCCTCCCTCGTGCACGAGGTGGTGGTGCGCGTGGCAGAGGGGCACCAGGTTGTCGAGGTCGGTGCCGCCGCCGTCGGTCCAGTGGACGACATGGTGGATGTGGCAGCGGGAGATGGGGACCTTGCACCCGGGGTGGGCGCAGTGGGGGTGCAGGACGGCCAGCGCCGCGCGCTGGCGCGGCGTGACGGTCCGCTGCTCGCGTCCGACGTAGAGCACCGAGCGCGACGCGTCGCGCAGCAGCCCCTGCTTCTCCGCCGAGCCGCATGGCGGTCCGCCGGTGATCACGGTGATGACCGCGGCATCGCACAGGATGCGCTGGATCGACGACGGCGCCAGCGGCTCCGGCGTCTCGGAGCGGGGGCTGTGCAGCGCGCCGCCGAGCGTCTCGAGGGTGGCGAGGTCGGTGGTGACGGTGACGCGGGGCACGACGCCGCCGCGCGTGCCGAGCGAGCCCGACTCCAGCGCCTTGCCTGCGAGATGCGTGAGGGCGAGGGCATCGAGACGCGGGCGGCGCAGGCGCCGGGCCCGCTGGACCTTCGGGTCGCCGGGGTCGGCACCGGCGGGATCGCGGTCCTCCTCGGGCAGCTCGCCGCGCCGGTACCAGCCGTCGACCACCTGGTCGAGCGCCGTCTGGATCAGGGCGGCGGCCTCCGCGGTGAGGAAGCCTCGGACCTCGACGCCGTCTCCCACCTTGGTGAACACCAGCTGCTGCGCGGTGTGCGCCTCGATCTCGTCGGCGTCGGCGCCGTCGGGGTCGAGGACGAAGCGCAGGTGCTTGGCCGCGGCGCGCAGCTCGTCCGGCCCGAGGTGCTCGGCGATATCGAGCAGGAACGCCTCTCCCTCGGCGCGGCACGCCTCCTTCGCGCCCCAGGGGAGCGACCGCACCGCCACCGCGACGCCCTCGCTGATGGCGCGCGCCTGGTCGCCCGTGACGGCGCCGGTCAGCCACGCCGCCTGGGTCTCCTCGAAGTCCTCGGTCAGCGCGCGGCCCGCAGCCATCCAGCGGCCGGCCGTCCCGGACGACACCCGCGCCCGCGCCTGCAGGAACCGGCTCACCGACACGAACCCGTCGGGCAGCGGCGCCGACGACGCCGCGAGCCGCCCGACGACGGCCGTGGTGCAGGCACCCACCGGCTCGGCGATCCGCGCCAGCTCCAGGACCGTCTCGGGCAGACAGCCCTCGGGCAGCGCGTCGAGCGCGCCCTCGGCTGCGAGCTGGCCGAGCCGCTCCGCATCGCGGGCCAGCGACGCGATGAGGCTCATCGCCTCCGCGGTGCCGGTCCGGGCCTGATCCATACCCGCACACTACGGACCACCTCCGACAGTGGCCTGACCCCGAAACCCCCTGCCCTGCAACGGATCCCGCCGTGCACATGCGCTCGTCACGCACCGTCGCCGGCGTTCATGATGAAGGGTCCCTTCGACCAATAGAGCCGTACAAACCCGCCCTTCATCGCTCGCGCTCGTCGCTCTCCGTGCTCGACGCCGGAGTCGCGGCGGCACCTCGCGCCCGGCCGCGGGGACCGCCGATCAGGCGAGCTGCTTGAAGAGGTAGGTCGTCGGCGACGGCGTGCCGTCGGGGAGGTCGGCGTAGTCGGGGATCTCGCCGACGACCTGCCAGCCCTCGCTCTCGTACAGCCGCTGCGCCGGCGAGCCGCTCACGGTGTCGAGCACGAGGGTCCGCCGCCCGCGCAGGGACGCTGCCGCCTCCACCGACCGCAGCAGCACGCGTCCGAGGCCGCGGCCCTGCGCGTCGGCCCGCACGAGCACCTTGGCGACCTCGGCCCGGTGCCGCCCGTTGGGCATCCCGGACAGCGAGAGCGTCGCGGTGCCGAGCACGGCGCCGTCGTCCTCGAGGACCAGCACGACGTTCGACGCCGATGCCAGGTGCGACGACCAGAACGACGCCGCCTCCTCGCGCGACAGCGTGGACATGAACCCCACGCTCGCGCCGGCGTAGACCACCGAGAGCAGCACCTCGACGAGGCCGTCGACATCGGCGAGGGATGCCTCGCGCACGATCACCGTCACCCGCGCAGGCTAGCGAGGCCACGAGAAGACGAATCGTTCACATGGCTCTGACCTGGCGAACACCTCCCGCTCACGGGCGCGGGGCACCGTCGAGGAGGACGGCGCCATCAGCGGCGCCTGGCACCCGAGGAGCCACCATGACCACCACCGCACCCGCGGCCGCGCATGACCGGGCCGACGCCGGGGAGCAGACCGCACCCCGGAACCGTTGGGCCGCACCGGTTCTCGCCGCCCTCGTCGGCGCAGGAGCCGCTGCCCTGGCCGCGTGGTGGCTGGCGGGCGCCTTCCAGCTCTCGATGGGCATGGGCGCCGGGCTGTAGCGGGCTGCCCTTACAGATCCCTGACACGACGCTCAAACCGCCTCCACGCGCAGCCGCCACAGTCCTCGACGGACGCAGGGACAGGCCCTGCGTCGAGGGACACCCCGAGGGGGCACCATGCGCACCACCCGCACGTTCGCCGGGCTCGCAGCCGCGGCGCTGTCGGCCGGCACGCTGCTCGTCGTCGCACCTGCCGCATCCGCGGCCGACCCGGCGCCGACGCCCACCACGACCACCTGCTCGACCGGCCAGCTGCCCAGCGAGATCAAGGGGAGGCCCGCCGGGTTCAAGGCCGGTCTGCCCGACGGCTACTGGATCTGGCGCGACAGCTACGGCTGGCACCTGCGCGTCACGCACGACGAGAAGAAGACGAAGAAGGTCTTCACCGGCAGCATCACGTCGTCGGAGAAGCTGCGCTCGGTCCGCTTCCGCACCGAGGCCGGCGACCGCTTCGTGCGCAGCGCCGACGGCCGCAGCGCCGCGTTCCGCTTCACCAACTACGGCGGAGTGGACGGCGTCGATTTCGCCGTGGGCTGCTCGAAGGACGTCACCTTCCGCCTCTACGAGAACGGCAAGGCGATCGACGCCGCGCTCATCCACCTCGGATCGGCCGACGCGCACCCCGCCGCGAACGTCTTCACGATCAGCCGGACGGCGACCACCTCCTGAGGCATCCTGGCGTCCGGGGCGGCACCCGCCCCGGACGCCGGGCGAGGGGGACGCCGTGCCGGGCACGACGGGGACCGACTGGTACGCCGAGGACGCCCACCGCGTGGCTGAGGCACCGCAGCCGTCGCCGCAGCCGGGCCGGACGCCGTGGCTGCTCATGGCCGTCCTCGTCGTCGCGGCTTCGCTCATGGCCGGCGCCGCCTGGTGGCAGACCCATCCCGCCGTGTTCCGCGACGGACCCGGGGTGTTCACCACAGTCGAGCCGGGCGCCCCGACGTCGATGGCCTTCGGGATCACCGGGATGTACCGGGGCGGCCCGAGCGACGCGCCGGCGGTCGTCACGCTCGACGCCGTCGAGGCCAACGGGACGCCGGCCGATCTTCAGCGCCTGCGGATCGACTACGTGGCCTGCCGCCTCACGCCCGTGACCGGGGCGATCGGCTCGGCGGACTGGGGGAGCATCGGACGGTTCTGCTCCGAGGTGCGGGCCTTCGTCCCCGGGATGGTCCTCGAGCTGCCGGCGTGGGAGCTGCTCGCGGTGGTGACGCCGCTGGACGACGCGCCTACGGCCCTGGACGGGTTCCGCGTCGACTACCGGCAGGGCATCCGGTCCGGCAGCCAGGTCGTCGGCCCGGAGGTCGTGGTGAACGCCGTGCCCGGCACCGAGCTCCCGACCCCCTGACCTGCGGAGACGTCGGTCACGTCCCCCTCTCGGGGAGGTTCGGGGGTTCGCTGGCCACCCGCCTGCCCGTCTCGCTAGGGTCGCGGCGTTACCCCGACGAGAGGACCGGCCGTGGCCCTTCCGCCCCTGACCCCCGAGCAGCGCGCCGCCGCGCTGGAGAAGGCAGCCGAGGCGCGACGCGTGCGTGCCGAGGTCAAGAACCGGCTCAAGCGGTCGGGCGCCTCCATCGGCGAGGTGATCGCGCAGGGCCAGACCGACGACATCATCGGCAAGATGAAGGTCTCGGCGCTGCTCGAGTCCATGCCCGGCGTCGGCAAGGTCCGCGCCGCGGAGATCATGGAGCGGCTGCAGATCGCCGAGAACCGTCGCGTGCGCGGACTGGGCACCCACCAGATCGCCGCGCTGGAGAAGGAGTTCTCCGCCTGAGCGCCCGCCTGACCGTCCTCTCCGGCCCGTCCGGGGTGGGCAAGTCCACCGTGGTCTCGCACCTGCGCGAGACCCGCCCCGACGTCTGGCTGTCGGTGTCGGCGACGACCCGGCGGCCGAGGCCGGGGGAGACCCACGGGGTCAACTACTTCTTCGTCGACCACGCCGAGTTCGCCGGCATGGTCGAGAACGGCGAGCTGCTCGAGTACGCCGAGTTCGCCGGCAACTTCTACGGCACCCCGCGCCGCCCGGTGATGGACAAGCTCGACGCCGGCGTGCCGGTGCTGCTGGAGATCGAGCTGCAGGGCGCCCGCCAGGTGCGGGCCTCCATGCCCGAGGCCCTGCTGGTGTTCCTGGCCCCTCCCTCGTGGGACGAGCTGGTGCGCCGGCTGGTCGGCCGGGGCACCGAGCCGGCCGAGGTGATCGCCCGCCGGCTGGAGACCGCCCGGGTCGAGCTGGCGGCCGAGTCGGAGTTCGACGCGCGGGTCGTGAACACGACGGTCGAGGAGGCCGTGCAGCAGTTGGTACTCTTGATGGGCCTGCAGGCCCCCGGTGAGCCCGTCGCAGGCCCCTGACCTGCAGATCCGTCTGCTGCACGACCCTCACCGACCCGCGTCCGGCACCCCGGCCGCGGCCCCGAGACCGAAAGGCCCGCGCGTGCCCGGCACCGCTTCTGCCCCCGAGGGCATCACCAACCCGCCGATCGACGAGCTGCTCGAGGCCACCGACTCGAAGTACTCGCTGGTGCTGTACGCGTCCAAGCGCGCGCGCCAGATCAACGCCTACTACTCCCAGCTCGGCGAGGGCCTGCTCGAGTACGTCGGCCCGCTCGTGGAGACCCACGTGCAGGAGAAGCCGCTGTCGATCGCGCTCCGCGAGATCAACGCCGGCCTGCTCACCGCCGAGGCCTACGACCCCGAGGCCGAGGCCGCCTCGTCGTTCCCGGTCGAGTAGCACCCACTCGCCGCCCGCGCGGGTACGCGCGGGTGGCACCCTGAGCGCATGCCCGCCACCCCAGACGAGCACGCACCTGCCGATGCCGCTGCCGGCGCCCAGCGACGACCCCGCGTCGTGCTGGGCGTAGGCGGCGGCATCGCTGCGTACAAGGCCGCCGAGCTGCTGCGCCGCTTCGCCGAGAGCGGCCACGACGTCACCGTCGTCCCCACCCGCGCGGCGCTGCGGTTCGTCGGCGCACCCACCTGGGAGGCGCTGTCCGGCAAGCCGGTCACGGCCGAGGTCTGGGACGACGTCCACGAGGTGCCGCACGTCCGCCTCGGCCAGGAGGCCGACCTCGTCGTCGTCGCCCCGGCCACGGCCGACCTGCTGGCCCGCGCCGCCGCCGGACTGGCCGACGACCTGCTCGGCAACATCCTGCTCACGGCCCGCTGCCCCGTGGTGCTCGCGCCCGCGATGCACACCGAGATGTGGCAGCACGCCGCCACGCAGGCCAACGTGGCCGCGCTGCGCGAGCGCGGCGTCGTCGTCCTCGACCCGGCGTCGGGACGGCTCACCGGCAAGGACACCGGGCCCGGACGCCTGCCGGAGCCGGCGCAGATCTACGACGCCTGCCTCGACGTCCTGGCGCGAGGGAGCCAGGAGCCCGACCTGCGCGGCCGCACGGTCGTGGTCTCCGCCGGCGGCACCCGCGAGCACCTCGACCCCGTGCGCTTCCTCGGCAACCGCAGCAGCGGCAAGCAGGGCTACGCGCTCGCCGAGGTGGCCGCCGCGCGCGGCGCCGAGGTGGTGCTGGTGAGCGCCAACGCCGCGCTGCCCGACCCCGGCGGCGTGCGGGTCGTCCGGGTGGTCAGCGCCGAGGACCTCCGCCAGGCCGTGCACAAGGAGGCGGCGGGGGCCGACGTCGTGGTGATGGCCGCCGCCGTCGCGGACTTCCGGCCCGCGTCCGTCGCCGCCCACAAGATCAAGAAGGACGACGACGGGACCGTGCCGGCGATCGCGCTCGAGCGCACGGCGGACGTTCTGGCCGAGGTGGTCCGCGACCGCGACGCGCACGGGCGCCGCCAGGTCGTGGTCGGGTTCGCCGCCGAGACCGGCGACGCGTCGGGCACCGTCCTCGACCACGCCCGCGCCAAGCTCGCCCGCAAGGGCTGCGACCTGCTGGTCGTCAACGAGGTCGGCGACGGCAAGGCCTTCGAGGTCGACCGCAACGAGGTCGTGATCCTCGGCGCCGACGGCACGTCCGTGGCCGTCCCGGAGGCCGGCAAGCGGGCCATCGCCGAGGCGGTCTGGGACGCCGTCGCGGCCCGGCTGCCCTGACCGGCCGGGCCGGGAGACCCGAGGGGCCTGGCGCACGGTCACGGACCTCTGCCCTGGCGGCGGGTCGGCCCGACCCGCAGCCGGCGCCCGGTAGGGTGGCGAGCACATCCGTCCGAACTGCACTGGAGCACGAATCGTGGCCCGTCGCCTGTTCACGTCCGAGTCCGTCACCGAGGGGCACCCGGACAAGATCGCTGACCAGATCAGCGACTCGATCCTCGATGCGATGCTCAAGGAGGACCCGCGCAGCCGGGTCGCCGTCGAGACGCTCATCACCACCGGCCAGGTGCACGTCGCCGGCGAGGTGACGACCTCGAGCTGGGTCGACATCAACACGATCGTCCGCGACCGCATCCTCGAGATCGGCTACGACTCCAGCAAGAAGGGCTTCGACGGCGCGTCGTGCGGCGTCAACGTCGCCATCGGCGGCCAGAGCCCCGACATCGCGCAGGGCGTCGACGACGCCATCGAGGACCGCGAGGGCGAGGCCGTCGACGACCTCGACAAGCAGGGCGCCGGCGACCAGGGCCTCATGTTCGGCTACGCCTGCGACGACACCCCCGAGCTCATGCCGCTGCCGATCCACCTCGCGCACCGGCTCGCGCAGCGCCTCACGGCCGTCCGCAAGGAGGGCCTGATCCCCTACCTGCGCCCGGACGGCAAGACCCAGGTCACCATCGAGTACGACGAGGACGACCGCGCGGTCCGTCTCGACACCGTCGTCGTGTCCTCGCAGCACGCGGCCGACATCGACCTCGCCACGCTGCTCACGCCGGACATCCAGGAGCACGTCGTCGAGCCCGAGCTCGCCGGCCTGTCGATCTCCACCGAGGGCTACCGCCTCCTGGTGAACCCCACCGGCCGCTTCGAGATCGGCGGGCCCATGGGCGACGCCGGCCTCACCGGCCGCAAGATCATCGTCGACACCTACGGCGGCATGGCCCGTCACGGCGGCGGCGCGTTCTCCGGCAAGGACCCGTCGAAGGTCGACCGCTCGGCCGCGTACGCGATGCGCTGGGTCGCCAAGAACGTCGTGGCCGCGGGTCTCGCCCGCCGCTGCGAGGTCCAGGTCGCGTACGCGATCGGCAAGGCCCACCCGGTCGGCGTCTTCGTCGAGACGTTCGGCACCGGCGTGAAGCCCGACTCCGAGATCCAGGCCGCCGTGCTCGAGGTCTTCGACCTGCGCCCGGCCGCGATCATCCGCGACCTCGACCTGCTGCGCCCGATCTACGCGCAGACCGCGGCCTACGGCCACTTCGGCCGCGAGCTCCCCGACTTCAGCTGGGAGCGCACCGACCGCGCCGACGCGCTCAAGGCCGCTGCGGGGATCTGATCCCCAGGCCCTCGGCATCCGGGGCGTCCGCATGACTCGTCACGAGCTGCGGACGCCCCGTCTGCTTCTGCGCAGGTGGCGCGACGCCGACCTCGCGCCGTTCGCGGCGCTCAACGCCGACCCCGAGGTGATGCGCTGGTTCCCGGCGCCGCTCGACCGCGCGGGCAGCGACGCCATGGTCGAGCGGATCGAGGCCCACCACGACGAGCACGGCTACGGCCTGTGGGCGGTCGAGGTCCTGGCGTCCCATC